>Ga0326727_10011455_pt1 | contig 20635 bp, 18 predicted proteins | sample MB2enrmetagenome_FD_207643 | JGI IMG/M metagenome (GOLD analysis project Ga0326727, IMG submission 207643) | Lab enriched peat soil microbial communities from McLean, Ithaca, NY, United States - MB29MY | ecosystem: Environmental > Terrestrial > Soil > Wetlands > Peat | place: USA: New York...
CTCGATTTCCCCGTCCACGCGTAGCGCCCACTGCGTACGCTCTTCCGCCTCGGCATAGGCTCGTTTCAGCCGGTCCGCCGCCTCTTTCAGCAGGTCCGCGGACTCCTTCAGCCGCCGTCCGATCTCGATCTCCTTTTGCGGATCGTGCGGCCACGCCTCCCATTCATACCCCGCCGGAATTCCCGCGCTCTCGACCACGCGGGATGGATCGCGCAGACAGAACTCCGGCGACAGCGGTTCCCGCAACACCGTCGCAACACTCGCGTCCTTTCCCATCACGGCCAGCATGTGGGTCGGCTTGATGCGGCCGGACACGATCTCCTTCTCGTCGCGCTCGTTGACCTGGTCGATGAAATTACGGTCCCACGCCGAGTCCGCGTCGAAATTCCCCCCGTAAGTCCGGTCCACGAACGGATCGATTACATTGGCGTAGGCGGTGAACATCTCGAAGTGAAAGCGCTCGACGAGCAATGGCAAAATGTCCTGCGCCCGGATGCCCTCGAAATTCCCGTTCGAACAGTCGTGGTCTTCGAAGGCTTCCTCATAGCGGCGCATTCTGCGGTTGTAGCGGTATGCGGGCGGAAGCTTGCGCCAGAATTCCTGCACGATGTCCAGCGCCTCGGGCCATCGCTGATGGCCGTTGCGCCCGATCATGTCCGACGTAATGAACGCGCCTCCGGGTTTAAGCGATCGTCCGATCTGGTCGAAGAGGTTCTCCAGGTTCAGGACATGGTGCAAGGTCTGGTTGGCGATCACCACGTCATATTCCTGGGACGCGGTCCATTCGTTCAAATCCATCTGGATGAAATCGAGACAGTCGCCCACTCCTGCCTCGTCCGCCGCCCGCTGGCCGCGCTCGAGCATGGCGGCATTCAACTCCAGGCAGTCGATCGCCACCTCGCCGCAGCCCATGGCGCGCAGATGCGCGGCTAGTCCGATTTCGAGTTCGCAATTGCCGGCGCCCACGCTCGCCAGCCGCCGGGGGCCGCTCCCGCCGCGCAGGCAGCGCTCGGCGGCGTATTTGCGGAACATCTCGTCGGGACTGCTGAAACCCAGGGCTTCCAGCTTCGGCCGCACGTACCGGTTGGACCAGTAATGAAAGATGGCCGGCAGGTCGTGGACCTCCAGGCAGTCGCGATAGATGCTCCTTTCCTCGTCCAGCCGCGCCGAGTAGCACAGGCATTCCTGCCTGCGTGTTTCTTCCGGTATTCTCAAATCCTCCCCGTAGCACAGGCATTCCTGCCTGTGTCTTGTTGGCGGGCATCCGCCGTGACGTGCTGGCGAACCGTATACGCAGGCCGTTCCAGGCTTCGGAAATGCATCCTCGCCAGGTATTCTCCCATGATTCCCATGGCGAACATCTGCGCCCCGGAGAAAATCGAGACCAGCGACGCCAGGAACGAAAACCCCGGCACTCTTCCGCCGTAGATCGCATAGCGGATCAGCACGTACCCCAGCACCACCAGCCCGAAAAATGTCATCACGAACCCTGTCAAGCTCGCCAGTTCGAGCGGCAGCACGCTGAACCCCGTCATCATGTTCATGGCGTGGGTGAGCAGTTTCCGAAATGTGTAATTGGTAACGCCGTACGGCCGCTCCGCGTGCTTCACCGGCACCGAAGAAAAGCGCGTGGTGCCCCAGGTCAGCAGCACGTCGATCGAAACATACGATCCCTGGTATTGGGCAAACGCATTCCGCAGGGGTGTCCGGAAAACACGGTAGGCGCTCACCCGCCGGGCGGTCTCCGCCCCCATGGCATTCTGCAGAGCGATCTTAGTCACTCTGGACGCGATATTCCGCAGGAAGCCGTGATCCTCCGTAACGGGGGTTCCATAAACCACGTCGTAGCCCTGCTCCAGTTTCTCCAGCAGGCGCGGAATCTCTTCCGGCGGATGTTGCAGGTCGTCGTCAATTGTGACGATCGCTTCGTTTTTGGCCAGCCGGATGCCGCACAGCAGCGCGTTGTGCTGTCCGTAATTGCGCATCATGTCGATACCCTGCACGAAGGGGTATCGCGCGCACAGTTCCCGCACCTTGCCCCACGACCCGTCGCGGCTGGCATCGTTGACCAGGATGATCTCGCCCGCCAGTTTCTGCCGTTTCAGAACGGCATCCAGCCGCGCCACCAGTTCTTCCAGGCTGGTCTCGCTGTTGTAGACCGGAACCACTACCGAAACTGCCTGCACACGGGCCTCCCCGATCCGCGCGCGATCCGCACTCACCTCTCAGCGAACAGCCTTTGGCCGGCGCCCCGGGCGACACACTTTACGGCTGACCGCTGACATCTGACTGCTGAACGCTTCGATTGTCATTGTAGTTGGTTGACGCGATACACTTCCAGATCGCCGTAAAACTCGTTCGCCACCCGCGCCGCCAGCGTGGCATGGGCTTTCACAAACTCCGTTGCCTGCTTGCGGAGGTCCGCGAAATCGTCCTCGCCACGGCCCGAACCGTGCATCATCACGCGGTCGTACAGGATCAGGTACTGCGGCCGCAGATTGGTGATGGCGTAAGTGAATGGGGTGCGGTCGTAGGAGTAGTACCTCCGGTCGTTCAGCGCCAGGTAAAAGGTGATGATCCCGTAAACCGATGCGCCGGGCGGAATCGCCGCGCGCAGCCCGCGCCCCACGGCTTCATAATCTGCGGTGCGGTATCGATATAGCAGAAATGCATTCCCCGCCAGTTGCGACACCCCGAAGAGCAGCCCGATGGCGATAGCGGCGCGCTTCCACCGGGCGTCTTTCGCGGCCCACGCCAGCGCCATCGCCACCACTGCCGCGAGCACCGGCGTCAGCGTGGTAATGTAGCGCGCGCTCTTGTTCACCAGGAACACCCACCACAGCCAATTGACTGCCCCCAACACCGCGATCTCGCCCGCCAGGCGCGGCCTCTTCCGGAAGACATACACCAGTGCGCCGGCAACGATGAGCGCAATGTGCAGCCGGTACGGGATGTGGAAAGGCAAGGGAAGCCGCTGGCTGCCCAGCCCCACAAAGTCCGATAGGCGTGTCGTCTCCCCAGCCAACCGGTGCCACAGCGAGGATTCCGCCGTGCGGCGCATGTAGGTTTCCCGAAAGCCGGCGCGATGCACATCGTCGGAAGCCAGCCACAATCCGTACGGCGCAAGCGAGACCACCAGGCCCAGCAAAAACGCCCAGGCCCGTCGCGATCGCACGATCCCGCGCCGCAGTTCCATCAGCAGCAAAGCGCCCCCGGCCACCGCGAAGCCGATCCCCAGCGGGTGGAAATTAACGGCGATTCCGATCGATACCGCCGCCAGAAAACTCCACGCGGCGGACTCCTTGCGCCGCGCGACATAACACCACAGGATTCCGAGGCACGCGAACAGCGTTGTGGCCGGCTCCGGCCGCGCCGACCGGGCCGTAATCAGCAGGATGTTGTCGCACGCCATCAGCAGCGCCGCTACCCACGCCGCCCATGCGCCGCCCCATTCCATTCCCAGAAAATAGGCGACTATCACCACCCCGGCGCCCGCTAGCATCGAGGTCAGCCGCGCCTGAAGCACACCCGCGCCCAACAGCCGGAATGTCTCCCCCATCGCCAGCGGCAGCAGCGGCGGACGCGCGTCCAACCGGCCCGCGAAATCGGCCGGAAAGCTCGACATGCGCAGCCGCCCTTCCCGCATCCAGGTCAGGGCAGCGTCGCTGTTCCACCCTTCGTCTTCCACGAAACGCGTGCGCGGGAAGGTCAGGCACTCAATCCCGAGCAGCAGGCAGGCCAATGCCAGCACCACCGGAGGGCGCATATCCACGACACTCCAGCGTACACGATTGGTTTTTTGGCGGTGGACCTTACAGAACCGCTGATACAGGAGCGTCTTCCAGGCGACGAATAGTTTCCACGAGAAGGCCTCCTCTCGCGGCCTTATGGCGCACAAATCTTGTCTTCCCAACTCTTCCCGGCGAGAGCGCGGAAGTCTCTTATGTTGAACGTGTACACGCGATCGCATGAGGCCTTTTGCGCACAACGCAAGTGAACCGCGTCATGCACCCTGCCTCCGGCCCAGCCGTCGGTGGCACACTGGCGAACCACGTCGCGGTACTCCGCAGGCGTCAGGGGCACCAGTTCCATGTGAGGAAGAATCATCCCCTCGATGATTCTCCACGCTTCACTCGGGTAGAGTGGCGGCTTGAAGGGCGTCCTGGTCAGTACCGAGTACACCTCGGTGAGGCTATGGGCGCTGACGTAGCTGCGGTGTTTCCGGCTCAGCATCTCTTCAAGGACCGCAAGCGCCGCCGCGTTGTGGGGATGCCGCGCCACTGCGGCTGCGACCAACACGGAGGTATCGAAATACCACCTCACAGGCCCCACGCTCTGCGCATCCGTTCATCGCGGTCTTCGTCAATCGCCTTGAGGATGTCATAGCCCTGGGGGATCTCGCCGGTGTGCACCCAAAAACTGCCTTTCTTGATCAAAGAAGGCCTCCTCTCGGCAGGCTTGAGCACAACACCTTCCGCGGTTTCTTCTAATTCGAGGTCACTGCCTGCATGCAACCCAAGCCGATCCCGAATGGGTTTTGGGAGCACCAGGCGCCCCGCCTTGTCCACTTTGAGTGTCATACCATTTCAATATGGCACGTACCACCGTGCCTGGCAATCCCGGGGATGCGGCCTTCTCGGTGGCGGACAAGCTTCACACCGCCCGCCCCACACTCTCCACCGGCCGCGTCGTGAAACTGCAAATCGCCGAGATCACCTCGCCCTGCTCGCTCTCGGTCAGGTTGTTGTAGAAGGGCAGCCGCAGCAGCCGCCCGCTCACGCTTTCGGTCACCGGGCACTGCCCCGTCTTTCCTCCGAACCGTCTCCCCATATCCGACAAGTGCAGCGGCAGGTAATGGAACACGCTCAGTATCCCGCGCTCCCGCAGCAGCCCGATCAGCGCCTGCCGGTCCTCCAGCGATGGCAGCAGAATGTAATACATGTGGTGCGACTGGCGGCAATACTCGGGCACCCGCGGGCGCTCCACGCCATTCTCGCCAGCCCACTCCCGCAAGCCTTCGTCGTATCGCCGCCAGATGCGCTCCCGGATCGCGTCGATCAGTTCGTATCGTTCGAGCTGCGCGAACAGGAAAGCCGCCAGAATATCCGACGGCAGGTAGCTCGAGCCGATATCCACCCAGGTGTACTTGTCCACCTGGCCGCGATAGAAGCGCGCCCGGTTGGTGCCCTTCTCGCGCACGATCTCCGCGCGCTCCGCATACGCCGCATCGTTCACCACCAGCGCTCCGCCTTCGCCGCAGATGATGTTCTTGGTCTCGTGAAAGCTCTGCGTCGCCAGGCATCCGAAGGTGCCCAGGTACCGCCCTTTGTAGCGCGCGAAGAGTCCGTGCGCGTTGTCCTCCACTACCCGAATTCCATGGCGGCCGGCGATCCCCAGGATGGCGTCCATCTCGCAGCCCACGCCCGCGTAATGCACCGGCACGATCGCCTGCGTGCGCGGCGTGATGGCCTGCTCCAACTGGCGCTCGTCCAGGTTGAGCGTGTCCGGCCGTATATCGCAGAACACCGGCCGCGCTCCCCGCAGCACAAACGCATTGACGGTGGAGACGAAGGTGAACGCCGGCACGATGACTTCATCGCCCGGCTGGATATTCAGCAGCAGCGCCGCCATTTCGAGAGCGTGCGTGCACGACGTGGTCAGCAGCACGCGGGCCGCCTGGAGCCTTTCTTGCAGAAACGCGTGGCACTTCGCGGTGTAGGCGCCATCGCCTGCGCTGTGCCCTCGCGTAATGGCATCCGCGATGTAGCGCAGCTCGTCGCCCGCCAGTCCGGGCTTGTTGAACGGTATGCGATAGTTCATAGAATGTACCCGGATTCGGCCGCGTCTCGGGCGAACATCTTCACGGTCTCGAGCGAGTACTCGTCCAGGTCCTTGCCCACCAGTCCTAGCTTCTTCAGCACGTCCGTGGTCGCCGTGATGATGTGGCATCCCACGGCGTCCGCCTGGAATACGTTGAGCAGTTCGCGCGGGCTGGCCCAGATCAGCTCGATCTGCGGGTGCGGCTCGAGCAACCGCACCGCCTCCGCCATGATGGGCATCGGATCGATCCCCGTATCGGCGATGCGCCCGGCAAAAACGCTGACGTTGGCAGGCGCTCCATCCGCCAGCGCCTCGACCACCGCGCCCACCTGCGCGAGCGTCAGGATCGCCGTCACGTTAACTTTGACGCCCTCGTGCGAAAGCTTGTGGATCAGCGCGCAGGCCGATTCCCGCCGGGTGTTGGTGACCGGAATCTTGACGTACACATTCGGCCCCCAGGTACTGATCAGCCGCGCCTGCCGCCCCATTTCGTCGAACTCGTCGGCGAACACCTCGAAGGAAATGGGCCGGTCCGGAATCGCTTCCAGGGTGTCGCGCGCAAAGGCCGCGTAGTCCGTGACGTTGGCCTTGCGCATGAGCGTGGGATTGGTGGTGAAGCCCCGGATCAGCGGGTTGGCATACATCTCGATCATGCTCTTTTTTTCCGCGCCGTCGGCGAAGAGTTTCACCTGGAGATCGGAAACGGATTTCATGGGGCCCGCTCTGACCAATAGCGTCTCACGGGGTGCGAAACTTGTCTATCACCGGAGGGAAGGTGATGCGCATCCCTTCCTGCAAGCTATACCGCGGCTTCCATCCCAGTTTGGTGTGCGCCGCCGTGCAGTAGCAAGGCCACAGCGGCACGATCGACTTCACCCGGTACGGGCTCAGCGGCGGCGGACGCCGCAATATCTTCGCCAGCCCCACGACCACCCCTCCGGCGCATTTGAGCACCCACGCCGGCACGTACCAAACCCGCACCGGACGCCCCGCCCGCTTCACCCACTCCACGTACTCCTTCTGACGGATGCCATCGGGATCCACCAACTGGAAGATGGAGCCGTTGGGAAGGTCCTCTTGCGCGGCCAGCAGCAGCGCGTCTACTACGTTGTCGACGTAGACCAGCGGCACGTAACGCGAGCCCGATCCCACTACCAGCCAACGATCGCCCACCGTGATGGTGCCGGCCGGAGGAGCCTGCTCCGCGCCCGGCCCGTAAATCTGCCCCGGACGCAACACCACGGCGTGAATGCGGTTCTCTTCCACCGCCTGCAACACGGTCTTTTCCGCTTCCAGCTTGGTCTGCGTATACAGACCGCGCCAGGAGGCGTGCGGTTCGTACGGAAACGATTCGGTGACCGGCGCGTCCGGCAGGTGCCCGGCGTTATGCAAAACGGTCATCGAGCTCACGTGCACCAGTCTGCGAACCCCGTGCCGCTCGCAGGCGTCCACGATGTTGCGCGTGCCCCATACGGTGCCGCTGGTGAACTCGGCCAGCCCGCCGCGCATGGCCGCGCCCAGGTGAAACACTACGTCCGTGCCTTCCACCGCGCGATCCACGAACTCCGGATCGCCCAAATCGCCGAACACGAACTCCACACCCCCGCCGGGCGGCTTCTCGGGAGGCCTCCGCATGGCCAGCCGCAGCGGCTCGGGAAATTCGCGCAGCCGCCGCACCAGCGCCTGCCCCAGCATGCCGTGTGCGCCCGTCACCAGAACGCGCGGCGCCGGTATCGAGCGGTGTTCCGCCAGGTACAAATGTTTATCCGCGTCCGCCCTCTTGGAAACATCCTCCAGCAGCGCGATCACCCGCCGCCCCTCCTCCGGCGGCACCGGCGGCGCCTCGCCTTTGCGCAGCGCCTCATGGAATTTCACCACCGAGACTTGAATGCCCGGGTTGGGAACCAGCCGCCCGGTAGCGAACCGCAGGCTATTCGCCGCGACCTTAAACAACATGCCCAGCGAATTAAATCCCGCCCCCAGGATTCGCTGTACCGGTTTGGGTCCGCGATAGGTCTTGCGCACGCTCAGGGTTTGCAGGTAGCGGTCGATGTGCATCACGCCGCGCGTGCCGTGCACGATGACCTCGTTCTGGATGGGCCGCACGTTCCAGGAAAGATACATCTGCCCGGTGCCCTTCTGGCACTCCACCAGCCCCCGCCATTCGTCAAAGACCAGGTTCGAATCTCCCATGCCGCTCGCGTAATACCGAATGTCGGCATGCTGGATCGGGCCGAGAATAGCCTCCAGCAGGCACAGCCCGTGCACTCCCAGGTCCTGAAACGGATACGAGCCATTGCGAAACGCCGCCGGCAGCGGCGTGCCGCCACCATAGGACGGGTAGTCCGAACTGCAGAAGAAATCGGCGCCGGTGATTTCGCCGCACTCCCCGCGGCGCAGTCGCTCGAGCGCCCGGAGAACGATGGGGTCCATGCGCGCCGAGTGGTTCACCGACAGTACCAGGTTTCGCTCGCGCGCCGCCGCGATCATGCGGTCGCAATCCGCCGCCGTCTCGGCCATGGGCTTCTCGACGAATACGTGGCAGCCCATCTCCAGCGCTTCCAGAACCAGGGCGGTATGCGTGGCCGGAGGAGTCAGCACGTGGATCACGTTCGGCTGTGCCTCGGCCATGGCGGCCAGCGACGGGAAAACGCGCGGGATTTTGAACTTTGCCGCCAGCGCCTTGGCCCGCTCCTGGTCGGGATCGGCCACCCCGGCGATCTCGACGAAGGGCAGGCTGCCGAGCGCCCGGGCATGGTAGGCACTCACGTTGCCCGCTCCCACGAGCCCCACTTTTACTGCCGCGTCACGTTCCATGGTTTTCGGAATCGATTTGTTCGAGGATCCAAGTCACCGCCTCGCCCAGTGAACCCACCCGCGCATCGGGCGCCAGCGCCGGCCCTCGTTCATGATAACCGCGATCGATCCATACCGTGCGGCAGCCCGCGCTTTTTCCCGCATCCATGTCCCGCCAGCGATCGCCGATCATAAAGCTGCGGCGCGGGTCGATGCCATGCCGTTCGGCGCCCTCCAGAATCAGCCCGGGTTTGGGCTTGCGGCACGCGCACTCGTCGCCATCGTCATGCGGGCAGCTCAGGACATCGTCCACCGGCAACTCGCGGCGGATCCGCCGGTGGATCGCCTCCACCTCTTCCGCCGTTTGCGCCCCGCGCGCCACATCCGGCTGATTGGTAACCACCACCAGCGGCAACCCCCGCGCCTTCAGCCGCTCCAGCGCCGCCGCCACGCCCGCCGCGATGTTCACTTCCGCCGCCGACTTCGGCGGATAGGGCCTGCCATCGCGCATCACCGCTTCGTTCAGCACGCCGTCGCGATCCAGAAAGACCGCCCGCACTCCGCTCAGCGCACCGATTCCCATTTCGTTTCCGCCTGTTTGACCGCCGGATGGGAAACCAACAGGTGCCAGACCACCGCCTGAAACGCCTCGGCGTGCGGCGTGGTGTGCACCGTATTGACCGTGGGGACGATCACGCAGGCATCCGCCGCCTGCGCGGTAAAGCCCCCGTCGCGCCCCACAATGCCCAGGATCGTGGCCCCCACGCTCCTGGCGTACTCCAGCGCCCGCACCAGATTCGGGCTCACGTTCTTCTCCACGCTCCCGCCGCCCACCGAGAACACCAGCAGCGCATCCTCCCGCCGCAGGCGGCTGGTGCGCAGCCAGCTTTCAAAAACCGTGGCCCACCCTTCGTCGTTGGTCCGCGCGGTCAGTTCCGAGACGTTGTCGGTGGGCGCGTAGGCCTCGATGCCGGCGATCTTGCGAAAATCGTTAACCGCATGCGAGGCATTCGCGGCGCTGCCCCCGACTCCCAGAACGAATAATCGCCCGCCCCGCGCCCGCGCCGACGCCAGCAGCGCGGCCATGCGCTCGATCTGTTCCGTGTCCAGCCGGTCGATGACCGCCTTGGCTTCGGAAAGAAACTGCTGCGAGAAATTCATTTAGGCGTCTGAAGCCTATCATTGTAGCCGGAAAATTGCGAGCCGCCCAGGTATTCGGCAAGCTCGCGGATTCCCGCAAACGATCCGGTCTCGTAAAATCGTTGTTCCACCTCGAACCCCGCCAGGTCTCCGGATTCCAGCAGTTCCCGGTACAAATCCGCCAGGTCGTGCGCGCCGCGCTCCGGGATACGGTTGAAAGCCGACGCGTGGAACACGCCGAGACCGTAATCGATGTGCCGCATCTCCGGCGTGCGGGCCTTCTTGTCGTAGGCCAGAATCCGTCCGTCCTCGAAGCGCACGTTGCTCGTGTCCCACTGATTGCGGTTGTGGTGCACGGTCATGAGCGCCGTTTTTCCGCTGGCCAGAAACGCCCGCTCGACCGCGCCATAGTCGCACGGCAGATAGGAGTCGCCGTAGAGCACGAAGAAGCTCTCCCCCAGAAGCGGCCGGGCATGGGCCACGGCCCCCGCCGTCCCGCGCAATTGGGGGCCATCGGGCGAGTACGTCACCTCCATCCCGAAGCGGCTGCCGTCCCCGGCATAGGCCTCCAGCATCTCGCCGCGGTATCCCACGCACAGCGTCACGCGCCGGATGCCGCGCGCCGACAGCAGCCGCAACTGGTGCGCCAGAAACGGCTCCCCGTTGATTTCGATCAGCGCCTTGGGAATCTTCTCCGTGACCGGCCGCAGCCGTGTGGCCAGCCCGCCCGCGAGAATGGCGACCGGCAACATTTCTAGCTCCGGTATGCATCCCGGCGATGGCCGGCCCGCAAGATGCGATACGTGTCTTCCTGGACCATTTCGAACCGGACCCGGTAGTCGCCCACGCGGAGGTCCTCCCTGCCGCGTTCGGTCCAGATGAACCGGCTCACAGACCAAACTCGCGCAGCGCTTCCTCGTGTGGTCTGCCAGTACCAGTCTCACTACGGGCCAGTTCCACCTCGGACGGCTCCTCCTCGGTTTCCGGTTCGTCATCGAATGGTGCATCGAGGACCGACTGCCCAACCGGATCCGCCAAGGCGTCGCTTGTCCGTAGGTCCGCCATACCTTCGATCATACGTCGTACCGTCAGTATGCGCTCAGTCCTACTGGCGCACCCACTTCTGCACGCGCCAGTTCTTGATCTCGACGGTATAGAGACTGCCGTCGGCGGCATCGGCCGCGATGCTGTGCGCATAATCGATCTTGCCGGGCGCCTTGCCCCACGAACTGAGCACTCCCAAAACCTGCCCCTCCAGGTTGAGCTTGATAATGCGGTTGTACTTGCCGTCGCACATATAAATGGCGTCCTCTTTGGCAACGTAAGTCAGCCCCCAGGGAGCGCCGATTCCGGTCCATTTGCCGAGGAACTTCCCTTCCTGATCGAAGATCTGGATGCGCTCGTTGCTCCGGTCGGCCACGTAGACGCGTTGTTTGGAATCCAGGACCACGTCGTGCACCAGGTTGAACTCCCCGTCGCCCGTCCCCTTCCTGCCCCAGTGGCGCACGTACTCGCCCTGTGGATTGAATTCGATGACGCGCGAGTTGATGTAACCGTCGGAGACATAGAAGTTCCCGTTCGGGCGGAAGGCCAGGTTGGTCGGCTGGTAGAAGGCATCGCGCGCGTCGTTGTTCCCCGGATTGCCCTGCCGGTTGCCCAGCACCATCAGAATCCGGCCCTCCGGGCTCAACCGGAAGACCACGTGGCCCGCCACGTCCACGCACCAGACGCTTCCATCCGGCCCGACTCGCAATCCGTGCGCCGATTTCACCGGAAAAGTCTCCTCCGTCCACGCCTGGAGCATTTTCCCGCCGCGGTCGAATTCCATCACCGGCCAGTGGCCGCGGTTGAATACCCACACGTTACCCTGCCTGTCGACATCCACGCCGGAAGCTTCGCCGAAGTTATAGCCCTTGGGCATCTGCGGCCAATTCGCCGCGACGTGAAACGGAAGCGGCGGCCCCGACTTCAACTTCGCGACGTCCTCCGCGCCCGGCTGATCGGTCGGCCGCCCCGGCGGTAACGTACTCTGTTGCGCCTCGAGAACCAGCGCCAGTCCCAACACTATCCCCCACCACCCGGTCGTCATCGTCTGTCCCTCGCTTTCGTCACCGGCAACATAACAACGGCGTAGCGCCGAAGTCAAGTAGCGGGGTTGTCGCCAATAGGCTACACTCTCGATGATGGCCGATTCTCCCAGGAAGTTAAGGATCTACTCGGCGGCAGATGCCAGACAGCCCTTCCGGGAATGGATCGACTCCCTGAAAGATCGCGAAACTCAGGCCCGCATTCTCGTCCGCATGGAACGTATCCGGCTGGGAAACCTCGGCGACTGCAAATCACTGGGTGGGGGCGTTTCGGAACTTCGAATCGCGACAGGCCCGGGATACCGAGTGTATTTCGGACAACTTGGCAAGACCGTCGTTGTCCTTTTGTGCGGGGGAATCAAGGCCACTCAGCGCAAAGACATTGCGGAGGCAAAGGCCTATTGGCAGGATTATAGGAGCAGGACAAATGCCAACCAGCGTATCTTACGATGACTATCTGATCAAATCGCTCAAGGACCGCCGGCGGGCGCGGGCGTATCTGAACGCCGCCCTTGAGGAAGACGATCCGCGCGTCTTTCTCCTGGCCCTGCGCAACGTTGCCCAGGCTCACGGAATGAGCAAGGTTTCCGCTAAGAGCAGGCTGAATCGGGAGAGCCTCTATAAGATGCTCTCCAAGCGTGGAAATCCCAGCCTGCAGAGTCTGGGCGCGCTGCTCGGCAGCCTGGGTTTCCGGCTGTCAGTCGAATCCAAAGACGCCGCGTAAATTTCCGCCCTCGCCGCCACGCCCTACGACTGCACGATCACCTGGCTGCCGGCAAAGTCGAAGCGGAAGCGCACGGCGTACTTGCGGAAGTCAAGGCAGCAGTTGACCGGACTGACACGGTGCGACCAGAATAGACTATGAACCGCGAGCAGATCATCGCCACCTTGCGCGCCCACGAACCGGAGCTGAAGACGGCCGGTATCGTGCGGCTTTCGCTGTTCGGTTCCACGGTGCGCGGCGATCGCCAACCCGATTCCGACGTCGATCTGCTGGCTGCCTTCGACGAATCCCGCGCGCTCTCCTTGCTGGATGTGGTTCACATTGAAAATCAGATTGCCGATCTCCTTGGGTACCGGGTCGATCTTGTCGAGGAAGGCGCGCTGGGGCCCCGCGTACAAAAAGCGGTCGAGGCCGAGGCCATGCGTGCCTTCTAGCGATCCAGTACGGCGGTTTCAGGATATTTTGGACAACATCGCACGCATCGAGCGCTTCACTGCGGGCTTAGACTTTCACGCTTTCAAAGAAAACGAGCAGGTGCTGTTCGCAGTCGAGCATGCACTGCTCATCATCAGCGAGGCGGCGTCGAAGCTTGGAGGACTCGCACCTGAACTCTGCCCCGCTGTTCCGTGGCGTGACATACGCGGCTTGGGAAACCGGCTGCGTCACGAGTACCACGCCGTGGATGCGAATCGTCTCTGGCTGCTGGTTGAGCGTGATCTGGCGCCGCTGAAAACGGCTATCCAGGCAGCGCTCACACATCTTCCGAGGGAAAAGTAAACCCTACGACTGCACGATCACCTGGCTGCCGGCAAAGTCGAAGCGGAAGCGCACTTCCTGCAAGCCCTCGCGCGTCATCACCCGCCGCAGGCGCGTCTTGTCTTCGGTGTAGAACATGAGAAAGCCGCCGCCGCCGGCGCCGATCAGCTTGCCGCCCATGGCCCCGTTGGCCCGGCCCAGTTCGTAATGCGCGTCGATCTGCGGGTTGCTCATGCCTTCGGTGCGCCGCTTCTTGTGCTCCCAGTGCACGTGCATCAGCTCGGCAAACCGGCGCAGATCGCCCGATTCGAATGCCGCTTTGCTCTCCACGGCAAGCTGCTTGATGAAGTGCAGATTGTCGAGCATGCTCGGGTCCTTTTGCTTGCTGCGCGAGTCCTGGTCCTTCAGAATGTCCGCCGCATTGCGCGTGAACCCGGTGAAGAACAGAATCAGATTGTCTTCCAGGGTGTGCAGGGTTTCCGGAGAAAGCCGCAACGGCTCTGCATCCACGCTCCCGTCGGGATGAAACGTGAAGCACGTAATGCCGCCGATGGCTGCGATGTATTGGTCCTGCTTGCCGATCGGCTCGCCCAGCAGATCGAGCTCGATGTGGCAAGCCTGCTCGGCCAGTTCGCGCGCCGGCACGGAGTGCTTTTGCAGGCAGTGCAGGGCGCGCAGCAGCGCCGTAGTGAAACTGCCCGAGGAGCCTAGGCCGGTTCCCGACGGGATGTCGGACATGCTGGTGATCTCCAGGTGCGGGTGGCCGTTCACTCCCACCAGCTTGAGCGCTTCGCGCACGATGGGGTGCCTGATCTCATCCGGCGAATGCACCACTTCCATTTTCGAGTACTTGACGATGATCTCTTCGACGAAGGTCTCGTGCAGCGTGATGTAGACGTACTTGTTGATGGCCGCCGAAATCACGAAGCCGGTGTGCTCGCGATAGTAGGAGGGCAGATCGGTCCCGCCGCCTCCCAACGAGATGCGCAGCGGGCTACTGGTGATGATCATGGCGCGCCTCCCGGTACACGGCTTCCACTATGGCCCAGGCAGCTTCGGCTTCGGCCAGCCCGGGCGACGGCTGCCGCTCGAAGCGGATGTCCTCGACAAACTCGGCCACCTCCGCCTGCCAGGAATCGTCAGCCGCGGGATATTCCCAGATGGTGGTTTCGGGCGGGCCCATCTCCGGCAGCATGCGGTAGAAAGCCAGCCGCTCGGTTCCGTAGCTTCCGCCCAGGCCCGAGATTTCGAGCTTGGCGTTGCGCCCGTAGATCTCGAACGAAAACAGGTTCTTCCATTCCGTCCAGGTGGCGTGCAGCGAAGCCACTTTCCCGGCCGCCGTGCGCAGCAGCAGAAACGCGTTGTCTTCCACCGGCATGTCCCAGAAATACGTTCCGATCATTCCCTGCACCTGGCTGAAGTCGCCCAGAAACCAGCGCGCCAAGTCGATGAGGTGCACGCCCTGGTCGACCAGCTCTCCGCCGCCCGATTTTTCCGGGACCGCCCGCCATTCCTTGTCATAGCCGGGGCGACCGCCGTGGCCGTAGCGACCGCGGACGAACATCATTTCCCCCAGCGCGCCCGATTGGAAGATCTCGCGCGCCTTGCGAAATGCCCGGTGATAGCGATGGTTGAAGCCCACCCGCACCAGCGCGCCGCTGCGCCCGGCGGCCGCGCGGACCGGCGCCAGTTCGGCCTTCGAGCGCGCCCCCGGCTTCTCGACCAGCACATGCTTGCCGGCGGCCGCGGCTTCGGCGGCGATGGCCGACAGCATGTCGTGCGCGGTCGCCACAAACACCAGGTCGAGATCCGGCCGCCGCACGGTGGCCTGCCAATCCGTGGATGCGTCCGCGCCCGGCAGCGTACGGGCCAGGGCGTGCGCGCGCGCTTCATCCACGTCGCAGCAACTGGCGATCTGAATTTCTTTCGAAGCCTTGGCCCGTTTGGCGCCGATCAGGCCGCACCCGATGATGGCCGCCCGGATCATGCCCATCGCTTTCCGCGGTCCTCCGGAACGATGCGCCGGAGCGTGTAGATATCGGACCCGCGCAATTCCGCGGCGCGGTCGCCGAGCGCCGGCCACGGATCCCACACGGCGCTGATCAGGCGGCCCGTGATGCCCTCGCTCGCCTCCGATGCCAGGTAGTACGCCAGTGCGGCCGCCTTTTCCGGCGACTCGCCGCCATGGCGCTGGACTTCGAGCGACTTGGCGTAATCGGCGCCGGCTTTTTCCGGGCCGGCGCGCAACACCGCCTCCGTCATTTCGGTATTCATGACACCCGGCGCAATGGCATTGACCCGAATTCCCAGCGCGGCCGCTTCGATCGCCAGCGTTTCGGTGAAGCGCGCCAGGGCGGCTTTGGCCGTCCCGTATGCGCTGAAATTGGCGCGCGGGCTGGTGGCCCCGCCGCCCGAAAGATTCACGATCGCGCCGCCCGGGCGCATCCAGGGAATGCATGCCCGGCACAGGGCCACCGGCGCGAGCAGGTTCACCTGGATGGTTTCCTGCCACTCTCGCCAGTCGTTATCCCAAACCGGCCCGATGGGCCCGGTGGTCGCCGCGTTGTTGACCAGCACGTCCAGGTGGTCCCAGTGGCCGCGCAACTGGTCCACGATGGCGGCCGGCGCCTGGGGATCGCGCAGATCGGCGGGAATCACCACAACGCTTCCGTCGCCAGTCCCTGCGGCTTCCGTTGCCGGTCCCACGGCTTCCGTTGCCGGTCCCGCGGCTTCCGTTGCCAGTCCCACGGCTTCCGTTGCCAGTCCCGCGCGGCTTCCATCGCCCGTCCTGCGCAACTCGGCCGCGAATTCGTGGAGCGCCGCGCCGCTGCGGGCCACCAGCGCCAGCGAGGCGCCGTGATGGAAGAACTCCCGCGCAATCGAACGGCCCAGGCCTCGCGATGCTCCTGTAATTAAAGCTCGCATTTAAAAATTAAAGCTCGCATTTAAAGAAGAGCCATTGTAAGCGATCTATGCCTGCTCGGGGTCCAGGCAGCGCCCCGAGCCGATCGGAAACCGTAACACGAAATGCGTGCCGGAACACGGCTCTGTTGTGATTGAGCCTTCCAGTTGCGCCGTCAGGATCTTCACGATCTGCCAGCCGAGAGACTGGGAGTTTTCCCAGCCCGGCGGCAGGCCCACCCCATCGTCGGCCACGGCCAGTTCCACGCTTCCCGGCGTAGACGCGGTCAACGTCACGCTAACCGTGCCCCTGCGCCCGTCCGGAAAGGCGTACTTGAAGACATTGGACAACAGTTCGTTCAGGATCAGGGCACAGGGGACCGCCCGGTGGACGCCGAGCTCGATCTGGTTGCTGTCGAAGCTGAGGGAAATTCGTCCCCTTCCATGGATGGTTGCCGCGTAGATCTCCTCGACCAGCTCCCGTGCATATTCCGAGAACTCGATCCGGTCGAGGTGATCGCTTCCATACAAGTGCTCGTGGATCAGCGCCATGGCGTGCACCCGCCGCTGGCTGTCGTCGAGAGCACGTCTCGCCTCGAGGTTTTCGCTGGCGCAGGCTTGCATATTGAGCAGGCTGGCAATGACGGCCAGGTTGTTTTTCACGCGATGGTTAATCTCTTTGAGCAGGACCGTCTTTTCCGACAGCGCCGCTTCCATCGCACGAACGGTTTCGCGCAGCTTTTCTTCGCCGCGCTTGCGCGCGGTGGTGTCGGTGAAGAACAGCGACAGCCCCTCGGGCGATGGATAGCAGCGGACGTCGAACCAGGCGTTCAGCGGCTCGGGGTAAAACGCCTCCACCTGGACCGGGATATTTTCCGCCACCGCGCGGCGGTAAGCCTCGCCAAAGGCCGAATCGGCGGCGTGTGGCCACAACTCCCAGAGATTCTTGCCGAGCAGCTCCTCGCGCGTCTTGTGCACCAGCCGCGCGGCGGCCGGGTTGACGTAGGCATAGCGCCAGTCGCGGTCAAGGAAGTTGAAGCCGTCCGAGATGCTCTCCAGGATGGCGGTGGTCCTGCGGTGCGCTTGGGACAATTCCTGCTGCGCCCTTTTTCGCTCGGTGATGTCGCGATTGATTTCCAGGATCTCGATGGGGGCGCCGCTCTGGTCGCGCACCAGCACCTGACGGCTTTCCGTGACGATCTGGCGCCCGTCGCGCCGGGTTTGAACCAACTCTCCTTCCCAGCGGCCGTCGCGGGAGAGGGCGGCGTCGATTCCGGCGGAAATCGCCCCGTGGGTTTGCAGCAAAGCATACATCATTTTGCCGCGGGCTTCGGCGACCTTCCAGCCGTAGATTTCTTCGGCGCCGGAATTCCATCTTTGGATCATCCGGTTTGCATCGGTCTTGATGATGGCGTCTTGAGAGAGTTCGATCAAGCGGGCCTGCCGCTGGATCTCCCGTTCGTCCCGCCTATGCTCGGTCATGTCTTCCGCGCAGATCAGGACTTTCTTGGAGTGATCCAACTCGATGGCGGCGGTGGAAACCAGGAGGCATCGCTGTTGCTGCCGGCGGCCATCGGAAACGGGCACCCAGACCTCGATGCCTACGTGCCTGGCGCCGGTCGAAAGGCTGTCGAGAGCGGCCGAACGGATGGGGCATTGGCCGCACGAGGGTCCGTAACCGCATCCTTGGGGATCGGATGAAGCGTTCAGGCAACCAATCGCCACATCGAAGCGAAGTCCCACGATGTCCGGCACTTCCCGCTGGGCCAATCGTGCGGCCGGAGCGTTGGCCTTTTCGACCCGGAGCTGGTCGTCCACCACCAGGAGGGCCACCGGCGCATTGTCGTGGATCACGGCGAGCTCCGAGTAAGTGGCGCGCAACAGATCCTGCGCGCCGCGGCGGGCACGGACCTCGTGCATCAGGTGGGCGTTGGCCTGCTCCGCGGCGTTGGCACGCTGCTTGCCGGCGAAAGCCAGCTCGACCACAAACCCCAGCAGGACACTGATGCAAGCGCCGACGCCGATCACGCCGACAGGCAGCACGGCGCGTGGTTCGCGGGCAATCAGCACGTACCCCCAGCACAGGCTGAGAGTGAGCCCACCGGAGCCGGCGGCCAGCGCCAGCCAGTGCGGCCGCCCCGCTCTTTCCCGGCCGCCGGACTGCCAGGCAAACCGCATGAGCCCGAGACCCAGGGCCACAAAGCCGATGCCCGCGTTGGCCGCCATGTGCGTCCATCGGCCCCAGGTGTGCATGGGGATGCCGGTCAGATAGCCGGCCACCGCAGCGGCCCCCAGGGCCGCCGTCACGGCGCCCAGCGCGCCGATCACGGTAGAGGCGTGGCGGGAGTCCTGCTCGCGGGCCCACAGCAACGCCACGCCGCAAAGCACCAAACACACGGCGGCGTTGGGCGCCATCCGGCCGGGATTGGCGGGATACGCCCCGATGTAGTCGCGGGCCAACAACTGGTCGATGTGGAAGTTCGCGGAGAGGGCGTATTCGGCGAGCGTGAGGCCGCCTGCCAGCAAGCTCCAGACGGCGGCCGCCAGCGCGGCGGCGCGCCGGCCGGCGGCCAGGAACATCAGGGCGGCGCCATCCAGCGCCAGGCCAGCCGCGGCATTGGCCGCCATGGGGCTGAAAGATGGTCCCAGGCGCGTCAGGGCGGGGTAATGGAAGAGCCAGCCGGCCAGCGGCGCCGCGCCCAATAACATGCCGGCGGCGCCGCTGAGCGCGAGGACGGCGCCGGAAACGGTCCTGCCGCCGCGCCCACGAGGATGGAATGGCCGGATCATTGCGCCAGCAGCACCTCGACCCTTCGCAGAAACTCCGCGGCGGGAAACGGCTTGGGAAGGAGGTTCAGCCCGTCCTTCCATAGCCCCTCGTGTTCCAGCGTATGGTGACTGTATCCGGAGATGAACAGAACCTGCATGCCGGCATGCAGGGGGGCCAGTTGTTTCGCCAGCTCCGGCCCGTTCATCCCGGTCATCACCACATCGGTAACGAGGATTTGAATCGGCTGTTTCGAGACCTGCGCAATGGCCGCCGCTTCTTCCGCATTACGAGCTTCGAGGATCTGATATCGGCCACGCTCCAGGTATTTATGCATCAGGCGGCGGACGCTGTCCTCACCTTCCACCAGAAGGATGGTGGGCGCGCCGGGGAGCGCGTGGAAAGTGCCCACCGAGGGCAACAGAATTTCGAAACTGGCGCCCCGGCCGGCCTCGCTCTTGGCGGTGATATAGCCTCCGTTTTGCACTACGATGCTGTGAGCCACCGGCAGTGCCAGGCGGGCGCCATTATCCGATTTTCGAGCCCTGAATGACGGCTCGAAAATGTGCGCCAAGGTCTCCGGATCCAAGGCGTCGCCGGTCTCCGCCACGCGCAGAAGGACATATGTCCCCGGGCGGTAGACCAGCGCGGCGGCGCTCTCCCGGCTGACTTCCCAGATGCAGGTTTCCAGGCGCATCTCGCCACCACAAGGCATGGTCTCGCGGGCATGCATGGCCAGGCTGAGCAGAACCTGCTTGAGCTGGCTCCGGTCGGCGCGAACGAATCCCTGGGGAGAACCGAGATGGGTGGCCAACGTGCGATCCACGCCGCGATCAACCCCCAGGGTGTGGCGGATCAGGGGCTGCAGTTCGGCGATCACTTCATTGACGTCGAGTACTTCGGGCCGCGGAATGTCGCGGCGTCCCAGAGTCAATAGCTGACCGGTGGTGGAAGCCGCGACGGACGCTACGTGCCTGATCTCCAGGGCCTGGTCCCGCGCCTCGCCGGTGAGCTCTGCGGCAAGCTCGTCGGCGTATCCGGAAATGACCATGAGCTGGTTGTTGAAATCGTGGGCGAGACCGCCGGCCAGGTTGGCCACCGCCTCCATTCTCTGGGACTGAACGAGGCGGCTTTCCGACTCTTTGCGGCCGCGCACATCGCGGATCACAACAACCGCGCCCAGCGACTCCTCGCCGGCCCGATTCTCGAAACAGGCTACCTCGACGGGCGTCCTGGCGCCGGTCACTATCGAGAGCAAGGTATAAGGGCGATACTCTTCGGCCAGCAGGTCGAAGACGGGATTCGGGGCGGGCTGGCCCGTGGATTCGTCGCGCAATCCGAGCACGTCCATCAACGGGAGCCGGTACACATCGCTGGTGAGCCAACCGGTAAGCTGTTCGGCCACGGGATTCATGAAAATCACGCCGTCCTCCGCATCCGTGGCGATAATGCCCTCTCCGACGTTGCGGAGGGTGGTCCACAGCCAGGCTTCGCTGGCGCGAACGCGGCGTTCCATTTCGTGTTTGTAGATGGCCACTTGGACGGTGCTGCGGAGGTCGCCATCGGTAATCGGCTTCAGGATGTAGCCGAGCGGCTCGGTGCGCTTGGCGCGGCTGATGGTTTCCAGGTCGGAATGCGCGGTGA
>Ga0326727_10011456_pt1 | contig 20634 bp, 10 predicted proteins | sample MB2enrmetagenome_FD_207643 | JGI IMG/M metagenome (GOLD analysis project Ga0326727, IMG submission 207643) | Lab enriched peat soil microbial communities from McLean, Ithaca, NY, United States - MB29MY | ecosystem: Environmental > Terrestrial > Soil > Wetlands > Peat | place: USA: New York...
GAGCGATGGCACCGTCGTGGGGAGCAACGCAAATGCCAGTAGCGCGACCGGAGGTTTTCCGGGATTGTGCCTTGATAATCCCGACGTGCGGGCCGTGGCCGAGGAATTCTTGACTGCTCTGGTCGAACATTACCGTAATCATCCCGCCCTGCTCGGGTATGATTTGTGGAATGAAAACACCTACTTCGGCGGAATTCCTCACGCCATGTTTTGCTATTGTGACGCCACCAAACGCAAATTGCGCGAGTGGCTGCGTGCCCAACATGGGTCGCTGGAGCAACTGGGCAAAGCTTGGTTGCGTTATAGCTACCAATCTTGGGATGACGTCGAGCCGCCACGGACGTTTTCCGGCTATTCCGAGAGCCTTGATTGGTTGCAGTTTCGCATCGATAACGCGTTCGATTTATTGGACTGGCGGGTGAAATTGTTTCGCAAGCTGGATCCCCACCATCTCATTACGGCGCACGGGGTTGCCGGAACGCTCGAATCCCTGCCTTCTAACGCACATTACGAATGGCGTTCGGCTTCGCAAGTCGACACCTGGGGCCTCACATGGATCGCGGCGCGCAAGGGCGACGAGCCTTGGAAGCAATTCCAGGCGCTGGACCTCGTTCGGTGCGGTGCACGCGGCAAACCTTTTTGGCATGCGGAGGCACAGGGAGGCGCTCTCTGGATGCAGCCGCAAGTCATTAATCGGCCGCGCGAGGACGGCCGTATTCCCGATGCGGAAGATGTGCGGCTCTGGAATCTCGCCTCCTGCGCGGGGGGAGCGAGCGGTATTTTGTACTGTCGCTGGCGGCCTCTTCTGGACGGCCCCTTGTTTGGAGCCTTTGGTCCCTTTGCCATGGACGGCTCGGTGACCCCGCAAGCGGAAATGGCTGGCCGTGTGGCGCGATGGGCCAACGAACACCCCGATCTGTGGAAATCTCATCCCGTCAAAGGGGATATTGGATTGGTCTTTGTCCCCGAATCTGAGCTCTTCAACTATGTGCAACAGGAAGAGACAAGTTTTTATTCCCAATCCATCCGCGGAGCATACCAGGCCTTTTTCGATTCGGGTATTCAATCGGATTTTGTCGCCATCGACGACATCAGTCTCTATAAAATCCTCTATCTGCCTTATCCCGTCATGTTGAAAGAGGAGACCGTCGCCAAGCTTCGGAAGTATGTTGAACAAGGGGGCACGCTTATCTGCGAGGGACTGCCGGCCTACTTTGGCGATCATGGCCACGTGGGCACGACACAACCCAACTTCGGACTCGACGAGGTATTTGGCGCGCGCCAAGCCTACGTGGAGTTTTGTCCTGACATTTCCGACGGGCTGACGTTTGAAGTCAAGGGCAGTCAAATCCCTGGCCGCTACTTCCGGCAGGATTATGAATTGCGCGGTGGGGAAGCCATTGGGCACTATGCGAACGGCCATATTGCGGTGGTTGAGAACAGGTTTGGCCAAGGTCGCACCTTGTTGATGGGTTCTTTTCCGGGGGCAGGTTATTACCGCCGCGCTTCTCCCGCAGCTCGAGAATTCTTCGCAGGTTTCCTATCGATAGCAGGGGTTACGCCGCAATTAAGGAGCAACGACAGCAGCGTGCAGGCAAGGTTGCACCAAGGATCTGGCGGCACGTACCTTTGGATCACCAATCCCACGCGGAGTGGTCGAACCGTAAGTATTTCTCTCGCGCCGAGCATTGGTAAGTTTGCCTCTGCCGAAGACCTCTGGGGCAGAAAAGACGTCGTGCTCAGCCGTGATCAAATCAACGTGGGTATTCCCGCGCGAGACGCGGCGGTGGTGGCTTTGCGACCTTAACCTCTGAAGCGCGGAGACGCAGCGAAAAGGCCTTTTGTTTTCAAATCTCCGCGCACCCAGAGGTGGCGGTCGCTATGCTTGGTTCCCCGCCCGGGGATCTCCGCCTCACGGTGTTTGATTATAACATTTTCCCCGATGCATAGGCTCCATTCAGTGGCCTATTTTGTTCTTGACGTCGATAATAATCGCTTTATACTGGCCCCTGAGGCTGGCGCCCCCGGTTTGTGGGTCGCAGCTCTTCTGTGGCTGGCAAAGCGCCCACACAGAGGCCACAGGGAAGCTCCGTGTCCTTTGTGTTGGAGGCATTGAGACAGAGAGAACACCAGAAGGATGGACAAGGGGGCGCTGCGGCGAGGGAGGGCCCGGTGCAAACTTCGCGGAACAGTGAAATTATATCGCTTTGAAAACGCGCGGGGGGAAGAGTCTTTTGGCTAAGCCTGCGAGGTAGAAGTCTCGGCCCCCCCCCAGCGATCCTTGAATGTTACTGAAAACACAGTATATTAGCTAAGAATTGGGGGAAATGTGTGATCTCAATGAAAAACCAAACCATTGAAAAGAGGAAAGTTATAGAAGCAGTATGTAGCCTAGTTTGAGAAGAGAAAAGAGGATGTTAAAATGAAGGTATAACCTTGAATGTTTATGAAAATACGTTACTTATAAACTTGACTTGGCACAAATTCCCTCCGAACCTTGAATGTTGAAGAAAAATAAACCACTTATCGCCACGAACCTTGAATGTTATTGAAAGGAAAGGATTTCGTACAAGAAGTCTCAGATACAGAAACCCGAGTCCCGAATCCTGCGTCCCGTGTCCCGAGTTCAGGAGCTACGGTTGCGGTTCAGAGGGCGTAAGTGAGCAGCTGGGATTGATAAAGAGCCATAGGACGCCGCCGAGCACACAAAAGGCAGCAGCGGTCAGAAAGGAAGCAGGCCAGCCATAATGTGCGGCGATGAGGGGAGTGGTTATGGCAGTGAGGGCGATGCCGAGTTGGCAGCACATATTCATGAAACCGGAAAGCGAGCCGGCGGAACCCTTTCCAAAGTCCGCGGAGAGCGCCCAGTAGGCGCTTTGCGCGAGGTAGAGCGACCCCGCGCCCGCCGCCAGGATCACGCTGGCGGCGATGGCCGTCGAGACTTGAAAGGCGGCGGTTAAGAAGATGCCGGCACCCAATAGGCCGAAGGCCGCTACGCCACAGCGTCCCCACCAACGGCCGAATCGCCTGCACACAACGTCAGCAAGCCAGCCGCCCACCACCGATCCCAGAGACATGGCGATGAAAGGTAACATGGTGTAATAGCTGGCGGTTTGGAGGTTCAGGCCGCGCACCCGGGTCAGATAAATAAAAAACCAAGTAAAATAAATCCCGGGGGAATACCCAAAGCAAAAGTAGCTGATGGTGAGGGCCCAAACGTCCTTGCTCCCCAACATGGCGCCCCAGGAGATTTTGGGCGCATCGAGCGAGTCACGCTGCGGGAGACCCTGATGAATCCATTCCCTTTCCGCGTCATTCAACCAGGGGTGCTGGTCAGGATGGTCGCGCGCCATCCAGTACCATCCCGCGGCTGCCGCGAGTCCCAGTACGCCGCAGCCCCAGAAGGACGCACGCCAGCCCAAGTGGACCATGACATAGCGGACGATCGGAGGCGCGAGGGCCGAGCCCCCACCGACGCCGGCAAATATCATGCCGTTGGCCAGGCCGCGCTCGGCGGTGGGTATCCAGTTGGCCACCCAGCGGTTCGAGCTGGGGAATATAACCGATTCCCCCAGGCCCAGGAGGAATCGCACTGACCAGATGATCAGGAAGGCCTGAGTGATGCCAACGGGAAGGCTGGCCGTAAGGGCCGTGAAGACCGCCCACCACATGGCGCCGAAGGCCAGCACGCGGCGCGGTCCCAGCCGGTCAACCACCCATCCGGCCGGGATCTGAAAAATTGCATAGCCGAGAAAAAACGCGCTGAAGATTTTGGCAAGCTGCCTGTCTGTGAGGTGATAATCCTGCGAGATGGAATGCCCGGCAATGGAGATGTTGACGCGGTCAACAAAAAAGATCGCCACCATGAAAGTGATGCAGGCAACCAGAACCCAACGTATGCGAGTTGGCGTGAAGGAGTTCATGAGAAGATTGGTGACAGCTCATTCCGGCTTGGCACAAGGCTTCACAGAGTCCCATGATTTGGGCGGGAAGGCAATAGAGTTTGACAAAATATTCGAGCGCCTCAGACCAATATGGCGTATAATCTTCTCATCTCCAGGCAGGAGGCGAACAATGAGATGCAAGGCCCTACGTCATGGGTTCCCCCTCGTCGTCGGGATCCTTATCCTACCCGCAATTTTGCTTGCTCAAAAGAGTCTTTCGCACGTGCGCGTGGTGCGGCTTAGTTACGTGAGCGGCACAGTGGCTGTGAAGCGGCCTGCTTCCACAGAATGGGCGAAGGCGCTGGTGAACACGCCTGTCCAGGAAGGCTTCGAGCTGTCGACTTCCGCCAACAGTTATGTCGAGGTGGAATTCGAGAACGGCTCCACGGCGCGCCTGGGTGAATTCTCCAAAGCGAGCTTTGATCAACTGGCGATGGATGAGAATGGCAACAAGCTGAATCGCCTCACATTTGAAAAAGGGTACGCGACCTTTCATTTCCTGCCTGAACACCACGACGCGTACAGCATAAAGATTGCAGACACAACGCTGGCTCCCAATGGCAAGAGCGAATTCCGCGCGGACCTCGAACGCGGCCGGGCGCGTGTGGAAGTATTCTCCGGCTCCGTGGAGGTGGCGACATCCTCAAAGACGGTGAAATTGGGCAAAGACAAAGTCTTGGAATTCGACCCGGAGGCCACAGAAGTGGCCTTGAACACGAAGCAGGGAATCGTCAAGGATTCCTGGGACAAGTGGACGTCCGAGCGCGATACCCAGTCGCAACTTTCGCTCTCAGACTCGGCAGTATCAGCGCAAGGTCCGCTTTATGGCTGGAGCGATCTCAATGCTTACGGCGAATGGGGATTTTTCCCCGGTTTCGGCTATGGCTGGTCGCCCTTCGTGTCGGCGGGCTGGTCGCCTTACAGTATGGGAATGTGGAGTTGGTATCCGGGCATGGGTTACACGTGGATAGCCGGCGAACCCTGGGGCTGGCTGCCTTATCACTACGGCATGTGGAATTTTTCCCCCGGGTTCGGCTGGTTTTGGATGATGGGCGACTTTAATGCCGGCTGGTCGCCGGCATTGGTCAGTTGGTATTCGGGGCCGGGGTGGATTGGCTGGGCACCGCTGGGCGTGTTCGGCGCGGGACGAAGTATTGTGACCACTGTCCCGGGCGGCACGGTTCAGAATGGACTGATGATTAGCCCCCAGAATGTGAACCATGTACCCATCACAGCGGGAACCAGGATTAGGAGCATGCCCTTCCAGCCGGGTTCCGGAGCGATGCTCTCCGGGGCACCGCTGTCCGCGGGCTCAGAAGAGTTCACACCGCATGGCGGGGCTATGCGCTCGATGGCGCCGGGTTCTATTCTGATGGGAGGCGACGGGGAGAAAGAGCAGTCGGTACTATCAGCCCACCAGCCGCTGCGCGCACGTTTGGGAACAACCTTGGGTGGGCATTATGCCGTGGGCGGTGCCGTCGGCGAATTTCGTGGCGATGCCTTTAGCGGTACACACGGAGCGCAAGGGCCAAAGGGAATGCAAGAACCCGACTTCTCGCGTCGCGCTGACACGAGTGGACCAACTCTATTGCCCCATGGACAACACGCCTCAGTCTCCCCCCAGGGTGGCGAAGGCGCGATGTTTCCGTCCGGGGGCGGAATGACGCCGAGCGGGGGGGGTGGAAGTGTCCACGCAGGCGGCCCCACGCCCACCACGGGCACCGCGGGTGGCGGACATACTGCCAGCCCCAGCCCTGGGCATCACTAACGGCCGGCTAAGACAAATTGTCCGCAATACCTGCCTGATGCGTCGTCCTAGGGCTTACAACCCAATTTCCTCGGGCCATCCACGCGTGGTTCACTGTGCTCCCAGGCATACCTTGCCCGATTGACGTCTTTATCTTGATTAGAGGCTCAACGGGGTAACTTCGGCATGGAGCAGTTCGTCGAACAACGTGTAAAGAGTTTGTAAAATGCCCGCAGGAGGCCGACCATGAGATACGATTGTATACGACGTGTACTCTTGGTTGTGGTCGCGGGGCTGATTTTCCTACCAGCAGCACTCTTTCCCCAACAGAACCCTTCCCTTGTGCGATCGGCGCATCTGAGTTTCGTCAGCGGCGATGTTACAGTGCAGCGTCCAGGCGCAGCCGAAGAGATTCCCGCCCGGGTGAACATGCCCATCGAGGAGGGCCTTGAGGTGTCGACCTCGGATGACAGTTCTGCGAGTGTGGAGCTAGAGAACGGCTCCATGATTCGACTGAGCGAACTCACCAAAGCTAACTTCACGGAATTAAACAAGGAGGTGGACGGAAACGAACGGCTCGTCCTCACGTTGCAACAGGGATATGCCAGTTTTCAGTTCACCCCTGAGCGACAGGATGCTTACCAAGTGAAGATTGCTGACGCCACCTTGACCCCCTCCGGGAAAACCGAATTCCAGACGGGGTTCAAATCGGGAATGGTGGCGGTGCATGTGTTGGCGGGCGCCATTTCGGTTTCGGCGCACTCCCAATCCCTGACTCTCGGAAAGGGAAAGTCAATGGCGTACCAGCCCTCGCCGGACGCGGAGACGGCGACCTCGCACGCGCGGGTGGTTCGGCTGAGCTACTTGAGCGGTGCGGTGATGGTCAAACGGCCGGGTTCGGCGGAAGAGGAAAAGGCGATGGTGAACACACCCATCCAGGAGGGTTTCGAGCTTTCCACCTCGGGCGGCAGTTATGGTGAAGTAGAATTTGAAAACGGTTCCACAGCGCGCATCGGCGAGCTCTCCCAATTGCGTTTCCATCAATTAGCGTTGGACGCCGACGGCAACAAGCTGAACGGCATCACGTTCGAGCGGGGATATGCCACTTTCCACTTTTTGCCCGAGCGTACCTCTTCGTCCTCGGCCATTAAACATGGTGCACATGGCACGATTTACTTTCAGCCCACGTCCATGGACGTTTATCACGTCAACATCGCCGACGCCACGGTGACGCCAGATGGCAAGTGCGAATTCCGCACAGACCTGGACCAGGACCACTTTCGCGTGGAAGTATTCAATGGCGCGGTAGATGTCGTCACTCCTACCCAGTCTTCCAAACTCGGTGAAGGCAAGGTCCTGGAACACAAAACCGGCGACACGGAGTTGGCTCTCAACGCCCAGAAAGGAATTGTCAAGGACGCCTGGGACCAGTGGACTGAGGCGCGGGATAAGCAGGAAATGCTTACGTCAAAAGACGAGCCCCTCCATACGATGGGATCGAGCTACGGCTGGAGTGACCTTAATACCTATGGCGAGTGGGTTCGATTTCCCAGTGGCAGAATGGGCTGGTTACCGTACGCGCAGGCAGGTTGGTCTCCGTACACCAATGGTCGGTGGGGATGGTACCCGGGCATGGGTTACACGTGGATTTCCGGCGAACCCTGGGGCTGGATGCCTTACCATTGTGGTCTATGGGACTTCGATGCCAGCTTCGGCTGGTACTGGATGATGCCGATGATCGGTTGCGGATGGTGGGAGCCTTCCATGGTCAATTGGTACAGCGGACCAGGATGGATTGGTTGGGCGCCGAAGGGGCCCGGTGGTCCGCGCCCATCTCCACCAGGGGGTCATCCACGCCCAGGGCCTCACGCAGGCCCTTTGACAATGGGAATCGTCAAGGTTCCGACCAGTGTGGTTCAGAATCGGCAGATGATTACCCCCCAGATCGTGATCCATGTTCAGGCCACGGAAGGCAGCCTGGTTGACCGCCCGCCCTTCGAACCAGACCCGCGGCTCACTACTGCAACAACTTCGCTGGCGCCAGGCGCGGGAATCACATCCAAAGGCAATACCCCGACCGGGACGGCGCCGCTTGGGTCCTTCTCGACGGGTGGGCGGGGTTCAGGCTTTACATCGCACCACGGTTCCGCGCCCTCAACCATCCTGATGGCAGGCGATTCGGCAAAGGAGCGAGCACTGCTTGCGGATCATTCTGCGCATTCCGGTCATGCGCCCTTGCGAGCCGCTGGAGGCACAACTTTGGGGGGACGTTATGCAGTGCATGCGTCGCCGGGTGAGTTCCGCGGCAATGATTTCAGAGGGGCGAGAAAGAATGGTGTCGCCAGTGGCAAAAACGGCTCCGTGGGCGGCCCCATCATTTCGTCTTCATCCGGCGGCTCAGGCGCTGTTATCGCCTCCCATGGATCAAGCGGAGGAGGCTCGCACGGTGGCGGCTCATCGGGCGGCAGAGGAGGCTATTCCGGTAGTGGAGGTGGTCACTCCGGTGGAGGGGGTGGCGGCTATTCCGGCGGAGGAGGTGGAGGCCACTCCGGCGGTGGGGGAGGTGGCGGCGGTGGGGCCAGCTCAAGTGGTGGCGGTGGAGGTGGGCACCACTAATCCCGCCGAACCTTCACGCTGTTGGAAGCGCAAACTGGAGACCGATCAGGGAACGGGCGGCGCCCGGCGGGAAATCGCCTTCTCTCAAGAACACAATTCAACTGAGATTTGATGGCTGCCATAACCTATGACACGGCCCTTGATCCGCATATCAGGGGCGGGAAGTAGGCAGTCCAGGAACATCACCTGCTCGCTCCCTGAAAGGATTCTCCATCAGCGCCATATTCCAGCCGTCGCGGAACTTTCAGACGCCGCCACGAGGGAAGATTGCGATGAAATCGGTGCTCCGAACTCCTTACGGACGAACCGTTGCCGCCATCGTTTCCGGTGTGCTGTTTTACTTTGTATTCGGGCTGAATCCCAACTGGCTGGCGGCGTGGCTGGCGCCCATCCCCCTGCTGCTGGCGGCTTATTATGCCGGGGGGCGGGAGGCGCAAATGCTGGCTTGGTTAGCGTCCGCGATCGGATTGACCTCGCTATTTGCGTATTATTGGAAGGTCACAGGACCTGCTGCGACCGTAATTCTAATCATCCTGCAAATGCTGTTGTGGGGGTTCATTGTGGGGCGCACCCGCGCTGCTGTAATTTCTTCTTCCCATTGGCCCACCATTTTTGTATATCCAGTGATTCTCGCCGCGGCAGATACTCTCGTGGCCTTTTTCTCACCGCACGGCACGGCGGGGAGCATGGCCTTTGGGCAAATGGGTTTCTTGCCCGTCATCCAAATCGCCTCGGTGCTGGGCGCGCCGGCAATCGTTTTTCTGGTCAGCCTTTTCGCCTCCACCATTGCGGTGGCGCTCTATCGTGGGCGCGGTATTTCTAGTCCGTGGCTGGGTTATGGATTGGCGGTGGCAATTCTGCTTTCGGCCCTCGGGTGGGGCGTTTATCGTCTGCACGCGGCCGTCGCAGGCCCGTCCGTCAAGGTGGGACTGGTGGCCGTCGACGATTTTGTGGGTCCGGGCGTCCCCGCCAGCCGCGGCGAAGCCGTCTGGGACGCTTATGATCAGGCGGTCAAGAAACTCGCCGCAGAAGGCGCCCAGATCGTCGTGTTGCCTGAGAAGGTGTTTTACCTTGGTCCCGACGAGGCGCCGGAGCGGCAGAAGCAATTTGCGGCGCTGGCCCGGGATATCGGCGTGTATCTGGTCGTGGGTTTGCAACTCAACCAGCCGGATCGCAAGCGCAACGTTTCCTGGCTTTTCAGCCCGTCGGGAGACCTGATGGCAGAGTATGACAAGCAGCACATGGTTCCGCATTTGGAAGGCGACCTCACGGCAGGCAAGGAAAATGTTGTGCGCAGGATCGACGGCGTGCCTTACGGGCTGGTGATTTGTCGCGATATGTTTTTCACGACGCTGACGCGTGCATATTCGCGGCTGGGAGCGGCGGCGCTGCTCGTCCCTGCCTGGGACTTTTACGTGGACGCCTCGTGGGCTTCTCGCGTGGCGGCCCTGGGCGGCGTTGAAGGTGGCTACTCAGTGGCGCGCGCCAGCCGTGAGAGCTTCCTGGCACTGAGCGATCGATATGGACACATCCTGGCCGAGAAACGCAGCGACTATCTGCCCGGCACGAGTATCCTGGCCACACTTCCTCTCGGTCCTGCTATTCCCACTCCCTACGCGCGCTTCGGAGATGTTTTCGGATGGCTTTGCGTGGCGGGTGCCGTGCTCGCAGTCGTGTTACCCCGCCGTCCGCGACGAAATATAGCCATCAATTCGACCGCCCATTTCTGAATTTGTTGTAGAAAAGGATGAAACTTCGAGTGAGGAACACTCTAGTGGGCGCGGATTTCTAGTTGAGCGGAGTATACTTTGCACATGAAAATTATCTTCCATTCACACCGGGAGCGAAACGCCATGTGGAGACCGCGATGGTGTTTGGTGGCACGTTTTGCTTTGATTCTGGCTTTGGGGATGGGTGCGGTATCCACCAAGGACCACGCCGCGGGTCCGGAAACCGTTCGAGTTTCGCTCGTCCGGGACCGGGATGCCGGCGCGCCGGCGCGCTATGGCATGGCAAAGCTGAAGGCTGCGCTCGAAGCTAGAGGCATTCAATGCGACGAACCCGCGAACATCCCGGCGGCACGCGGCCGGTTCATAATCGTGGCGGGTCTCGCATCGGCCGCAGGCCCCGCTGCCGAGCTGGCCAAATCTCTGGAAATCGGGGTGCCCACCGCGCCCGAATCCCTGCTTATCCGCAACGTCAAGTGGGGCGGACGGCCCGTCCTGTTGTTGGGCGGCGCAGATGACCGCGGTCTGATGTACAGCCTGCTCGAAGTCGCGGATCGGGTCGGCTGGGGGGCTGATGTGTCCCATCCGCTTAACGAGGTGCGCGACACCGTGGAATCACCGGCGGTGGCGGATCGCGGCGTGACGATATTCACCATGCAGCAGGCCCAGTTTGAAGACCGGCTGCACGATGCAAACTACTGGGGGCGCTATCTCGATATGCTGGCGCGCGATCGCTTCAACCTGTTTCAGGTGCTGTTCGCCTATGAGACGGACGGATACATGTGCCCGGCGTATCCTTACTTCGTGGATGTGGATGTTTTTTCCGGCGTTGGGGTTGAAGGCCTCGGCAAAGAACAGCAGCAGCGTAATCTGGAGGACCTGCATCGCCTCATCGGCATGGCCCACGAGCGCGGTATCAAAGTTACGCTCGGCCTGTGGTGCCACTACTACCGGTTCTCGCGCACCTTTAAGCCCGTGAGTCATGCCGTGCCGGTCAAAGGCAAGGTATTCGGTCTTACCGAGGACAACCTGATCCCTTATACCCGGGCCGCGCTGGCAAAATTCCTTCATGCCATCCCCGAGGTTGATAACATCCAGCTCCTGATGCACAACGAATCGGGGCTGAAGACGGAGGAGATGAAGGACTTCTGGCAGAGTATTTTCCGCGTCATGAAGGAAGCCGGACCCAACATCCAATACGAGGTCCGGGCCAAGGGCGTCTCTGACGACCTGATCGAATACGGGCTCAACCTGGGACTGAAAATCCGCGTCAACACCAAATACTGGGCCGAGCAGGTGGGTCTGCCCTTTCACCCCACCCACATCCAGGAACTCAACCAGTTTGAACGCCGCCATAGTTACTCCGACATGCTGAAATATCCGCGCGATTACCAGCTTCATTGGACTCTGTGGACTTCCGGAACCACGCGGATCCTGCTCTGGGGTGACCCCGACTATGTCCGGCGCTTCGCCGGCACGCTGCACCTGGGCGGTGCGGACGGTTACGACATTATGGAGCCCGAGGCGACAAAAATGGCCGGACATCCCCACACAATGAAACCGTTCGACCTGCTCACTCCCGGCTACCGCTACTACGATTATGAGTTTGAACGCTATTGGCACTTCTTTCAGGTGTTCGGGCGGCTGACATACAATCCCGCCACGCCGTCCGAAGAGTGGGACCACGAGTTCGAGCGCCGGTTCGGGCCGCAAGCCGCGCCGTACGTGGAAGCGGGCCTGCATCGCGCCAGCCAGATTCTGCCGCATATTGTGGCCTACTGCCTGCCGCCCAACCGCTTCCCGACCACTCGCGGCTGGCCCGAACGGCAGCGGCAGGAGGACCTTCCGGCCTATGCCAGGGCCGAGCCGAGCGATATCGAACAGTTCCAGAGCATCGCCGCTGCCGCCAGGCAGATCGTGGAAGGAGGCGCCAGCGCCCGCGTCTCTCCCCTAGCCACCAGCCGGTGGTTCGCCCAGGCTTCGAACGATGTCTTGAGGCTCGCGGCGGAAGCCGAGCATCGTGCGGGTCCGAACCCGGGCCGCGAATTTCGCTCCACGATGATCGACCTGAGAATTCTTGCGAATCTGGCGCTGTACCATTCGCGGCGGATTCCGGCGGGATTGAATTATTCCCTGTTCACGTTGACGCATGATCGCAACGCGTTGGATGCCGCGATCGAAGCGGAACGCAGCGCCATCGAAGCCTGGCAGGGCATCGTGCAGGCTGCTGGTGATGCTTACAATTCCGACTTGATGATGGGCCTGCCGGAATTCGATCTCAGCGGGCATTGGAGAGACGAACTTGTAAAACTCAAGGCAGGATTAGCGGCGCTGGAACGCGAGCGGGCGGAATTTTACCCCGAGGCGCGCCGGGTGGTGGGGCGCTATGACCTGGGCAGTGGCCCGGTCCTTCCCGGCTATAAGCGAGTGGGTCAAGGCTCCGCCTCGATGTTTGAAAAGAATGGCAGCAACCTTTTCGTTCTGCGCGTGCCGGATGGACGTTACGAGGTGAACGTTGGCATCCGCGACGAAAACAAGAGTCACGGGCCCATGTGGATTGAGGTCAACGGCGTCGAGTATACAGACACCTTCAGCGTGCCCGCCGGCCAGGAAGTGCATCGCACGATCGAAACGTCGGCCGTGGAAGGCAAACTGAAAGTGTTGTTTGACAACGCTACGAGTGCCGATTGGTATGCCAGCACCCTGGTGGCCATGCGCGTGGATCCGCTGATCGCGCACGTGCCGGTGCGGCGTCTCGCTCCTGGCCAAGACCTGCTGTTGCGCGCCACGGTCACGGGCGTTGCACCAGTTCCCCGGGTGCGGGTGTATTACGGCGATACGGTGCATGGATTCAACACGGCCGAGATGGAGCACGGCGAGGCGGACGAGTATCACGTCGCAATTCCAGGAGCGAAGGTGGTCGATGGCCTGAACTATTTTCTGGAGGCTGAGGATGCTGCTGGGCGTCTGTCCACCTGGCCCGAGGACGGCCGGGCAAATCCGGTGGTGGTTGCCGTCACCAGCGACGACCAGCCTCCCGTTCTGCACCACACGCCGATCCTAAGCGCGAGTGCTGGACAGCCTCTGCGAATCGTGGCACAAGTGGAAGACCCGTCCGGTATCCGCTGGGTGCGGCTGCGTTATCGCGGCCTTAGCCAGCATCAGGATTTTCAGGTCTTGCCGATGTTGCCGACGGGCCGCAACAACGAGTTCGATGCCACGATTCCCGCCGAAAACAGCGACCCGAAGTTCGATCTGATGTACTTAATCGAAGCCATGGACAACCGGAGCAACGGCAGAATCTATCCCGATCTCGCCAAAAAGACGCCTTACGTCGTAGTGAAGGTGGGCCATCTCGCCGAACGAGGTTTCTAGAATCTTAAGCCATGAGCCGCGCGCTGGGGTATGAATATACTTGAACCGGTTGGGCCGGGTGCCCAGGATCGCCCGAGTTTGCTTGGAAATATGGGCCGAGTGATGGTCGAGGATCAAACGGATCATCACCTCGGGGGGATATTGTGCATCCAGGTCCTGCAACAAAGCGATGAACTGCGCTGAGGTCGATCTTGGCAAATCTCCGAAAGGCATCAAGGTTTCAGACAAAGAGGTGGCCGCCATCCACCGGGCGTGTCCCTTGGCAATGGGCTTGCGGGAGGCGTACAATAACCAACTTCAGGACATTCACGGAATTTAATGTTACGGTAACATAGGCCCATTACACACTTCACGGGGATGCGTTTTACTGTAGGGGAGTTTGGTCATTGAGCGAGAGCTTCTTCCAGACTGGCGCGGTCTCCTTACCCCGGCCACGTGAGTCACGAACAAACACCAGCAACCAATGATCTTCTGAGATTGGAAAAGGAATGCTTAATAATCGCACGGAGGTTTTCTCGTGCAGGTGAATCCCAAGGCTGGCAAACTCGCCGAAGCAAGTGATTTGGTCAACGTTCCGAAGCTCGTAACGGCTTACTTTACTGAGCATCCCGACCCCTCCGTAGAAGAGCAGCGGGTGGCATTTGGCACCTCGGGCCACCGGGGATCAGCGTTCAAGTGCAGCTTCAACGAAGACCACATTCTCGCCATTTCCCAAGCCATCTGCGAATACCGGAAACAGCAGATGATTTCGGGACCCCTATTCATCGGCAAAGACACTCATGCCCTGTCGGAGTGCGGTCTGGTGACCGCGCTTGAAGTTCTCGCGGCCAATGGGGTTGACGTCATGGTGGATGCGGCCGGCGGATACACTCCCACGCCGGCAGTTTCCCACGCCATTTTGAACTTCAATCAGGCACGTCCCGCCGGCCTTGCTGATGGAATTGTGATTACGCCGTCGCACAATCCTCCTGACGATGGAGGCTTTAAGTATGACCCCCCGCACGCCGGGCCGGCGGACACGGGCGTGACCCAATGGATCGAGCAGCGTGCCAACAAAATCCTGGAGGACAACCTCCGGGAAGTTCAGCGCATGCCCTATGCGCGAGCGCGGTCAGTGGGAACAACCCACCTCTATGATTACGTCGCGGCGTATGTAAAGGACCTCGAGGCCGTGGTCGACATGGCGGCCATTCAAAGTGCCGGAGTGAAAATCGGGGTTGACCCCCTGGGTGGCGCCAGCGTCGGTTATTGGGCACCGATTCGAGACCGCTACCATCTCAATCTGACCGTCGTCAATGATTCGGTTGACCCGACGTTTCGTTTCATGACTATTGATTGGGATGGGAAAATCCGCATGGACTGCTCGTCGCCATATGCGATGGCGAGTCTGATTGCGCAAAAGGGAAGCTTCGACGTGGCCTTTGCCAACGACACCGATGCCGACCGGCATGGGATCGTGACGCGCACGGGCGGGCTCCTTAATCCGAACCAATACCTCGCCGTGGCCATTGATTATCTCTTTCCCAATCGCCAGGGTTGGCCTGCCAGCGCCGCGGTCGGCAAGACCGTGGTCAGCAGCAGCATGATCGATCGCGTGGCCCAGCGGTTGGGGAGGAGGCTTGTGGAAGTGCCCGTGGGATTCAAGTGGTTTGTCGAAGGCCTGCTGAGTGGCGCGCTGGGCTTTGGGGGGGAGGAGAGCGCCGGGGCGTCATTTCTTCGCTCCCAGGGGCGCGTGTGGACCACGGACAAAGATGGCTTGATTATGGGCTTGCTGGCTGCCGAAATCATTGCCAAGACGGGGCGCGACCCGGCAGAGCGATATCATGCGCTGACCAAGGAGTTTGGCGAAATGGTGTATGAGCGCACTGATACGCCTGCCACTCCGGAAGAAAAGGCGGCGTTGGGGAATTTGTCACCCCTCCAAGTGCGGGACGTGGAGGTAGCTGGTGATAAGATCGTGGCGAAACTCGCCAACGCTCCTGGCAACGGCGCGGCGATTGGCGGGATTAAGATCGTTTGCGAACACGGATGGTTCGCCGCCCGGCCCTCCGGGACCGAGGATGTGTACAAGTTCTATGCTGAAAGTATGAACGGCACCGAGCACCTGCACCGAATTCAGGAAGAGGGCCGCGCCTTGATCGCGCGAGCGCTGGGAACAGTCGTTGAGACCGGCACGGCCTCGGGACAGCAAAGCGATGAACTCAAAGTGAGAAAATGACATGCCAACCCGCCAAAAACACGTTGGACGCTCATCTGGAAGCAAAGGGGCAGAAAGGGGAAAAATGAAATCCGAAACGCAAGTCATGAGTCCCGCCGCCGTTGGCAATGAAGAGACGAAGTTAGTCGAAGAATTGCGCCACGCATTCGAGCATCACCTGCGTCGCACGCTGGCCAAGGATCGCTACACCGCCACCACCCGCGACCGTTATTACGCCTTTGCTTTGGCCGTGCGTGACCGCCTGATTGAGCGCTGGATTCCCACCCAGCAAACACACCACAACCGGCAAGTCAAGAGAACTTACTACCTCTCCCTGGAGTTCCTGATCGGCCGCTCGCTTGTACATAACGTGAGCAACCTTCGCTTGGAGGATGCTTGCCGCCAGGCCGTTTTGGATGTGGGACTCAATTGGGACGACCTTCTCGAACAGGAAGTTGATGCGGGCCTGGGCAATGGCGGGTTAGGACGCCTGGCGGCGTGCTTTATGGATTCCCTCGCCACCCTCAACCTGCCCTCGGTCGGATACGGCTTGCGCTATGACTTTGGCATCTTCAACCAGCGCATCGTGAACGGATATCAGGTGGAGGTGCCGGATGATTGGCTGAAGCTCGGCTATCCCTGGGAAATTGCCCATCCGGAATTTTCCTTTCCAGTGCAGTTTGAAGGCCGGGTGGAATCCCGCCCCGGCCCCAGAGGTTCAGAATGGCACTGGGTGGATACCAAGTCGGTGGTGGGCATGCCCTATGATCTGCCGATGGTGGGCTATGGAGGGCATACGGTTAATACCCTCCGTCTCTGGTCGGCCAAGGCGGCGGAAGAATTCGACCTGGACGATTTCAATCGGGGATCGTACGTGGACGCGGTGGCCAACAAAGTTCTGGCGGAGAATCTGACCAAAGTTCTTTACCCCAATGACAACGTGTTTGAGGGAAAGGAGTTGCGCCTGAAGCAGCAATATTTCTTCGTCTCCTGTTCCATTCAAGACATCCTCCGGCGCTTCAAGAGTGACAATAAGGACTTCGACGTATTTCCTAGCAAAGCGTTTATCCAACTCAACGATACGCACCCCTCCCTCGTCATCCCGGAACTGATGCGTCTGTTGATCGATTACGAGGGCCTGGGCTGGGATCAGGCTTGGCGAATCACCACCGCCTCCGTCGGTTATACCAACCACACCATCCTGCCGGAGGCCCTGGAAAAATGGCCGGTCAAGATGTTCGAAAAATTGCTTCCCCGGCATTTGCAAATCGTTTACGAAATCAATGCTCGCTTCATGCGGGATGTCGCCACGCGCTGGCCTTTGGAGGATGAGCGCCTGCGGCGCATGAGTATCATTGATGAGACAGGGGAGAAATATATCCGCATGGCCAACCTGGCCATTGTGGGTTCCTGTTCGGTAAACGGTGTCGCCAAGCTTCACACTGAGCTTTTGAAGAAAGACGTGTTGAGGGATTTCGCGGAATTATGGCCGGAGAAATTCAACAACAAAACCAACGGCATCACGCCCCGGCGCTTCTTGCTTGAGTCTAATCGGCCTCTGGCCCAACTGATTACTGAGTACATCGGCGATCATTGGATCACCAATTTGGATCAGCTCCGGAAGTTGGAACCGTTGGTGGATGACCCGGCTTTTCGGCAACGATTCCGCGCCGCGAAGAGACAGAACAAGGAACTGCTGGCCCAGCTCATCGCCCGCGAGACCGGGATCAGCGCTTCTCCCGATTCGATATTCGATGTTCAAGTTAAACGGTTGCACGAGTATAAGCGCCAATTGCTGCTGGTTCTTTACATCATCGTGCTCTATGACCGCCTGAAGAAGGACCCGGGTCTGGACATTGTTCCGCGCACCTTCATTTTTGGAGGCAAGGCCGCGCCGGGTTATTTCATGGCCAAGCTGATTATCAAGCTGATCCATCAAGTCGCGGAAGTCGTTAACGGGGATCCGCAGATTCATAACAAGATGAAGGTGGTGTTCCTGCCGAATTACCGGGTGTCGCTGGCGCAGAGAATTATCCCCGCCGCCGACTTGAGCGAGCAAATCTCCCTGGCCGGGACGGAGGCTTCGGGGACCGGCAACATGAAGATGATGCTCAATGGGGCGGTTACCATCGGAACTCTCGATGGGGCAAACGTGGAAATCCTGGAGGAGGTTGGGGAGGAGAACATCTTCATTTTCGGCTTGAAGGCTGAAGAAGTGGAGCAACGCCGGGGCTCTTATAATCCCTGGGACGTGTATAATAGCGACGAAGAGATTCGACGCGCATTCACGCTTATCGAGAAGGATTTTTTCAGCCTTTTGGAACCCGGGATTTTCAAGCCGCTCATCCAGTCGCTCCTGGTCGGCGGCGACCACTATATGCTGCTGGCCGATTTGCGCGATTACATCCAAACGCAGGAGCGCGTTGATGCCGCGTATCGGGACGCCGCGGTTTGGGACCGGATGGCAATTCTCAACGTGGCCCGCGCCGGAAAGTTCTCATCGGACCGGGCAATCAAAGAGTATGCATCACAGATTTGGCACTTAGAACCCTGCGATGGCGAAAAGGTGGCAACGCAGGACTAAGGGTCAGGGGCCTGGTTCTGGTGGCTGGCTGCCAGCGAATAGCGAAACGCGCCAATCGAAGTCCGAAACTCGCGATCTATGCATCGAATTTCGAGTTTCGATTCTGGCCATGGGCGCCGTCTCTGCTTAGGGGAGGGCCTTTCAGACGTATGTGGCGCCGCCTCACACTTTCTGTCTTGCTGTTTTTTGTTTTTGCCGCCCGCTTGCCCCTAGGGTCGGCCGCTGGCGCCCTGGTAGGGCCAGACACCTCCGAGCAAGCTGCCATTCAGGAAGCCGCCGGTTGGATCGGGCGCGAAGACAAGATTCAAACTGAATATCGTTACGTGATGACCTGCAAGGTGCGTATATTACTCTTCTGGGCCGGGCGTGATGATGTGGGAGAGGGATACGTCCGCATCGGGAAGGCATCGGGAGAAGAGACGCAGCGAATGATTCAGATCCTTTTTGGGTCAGACCCTGCCAAGGCTCCGCTCGCCATCAACCGCTGGGGCGCCGGCACGGAGGTCCTGCGCAGTGCCGACTCCGGTCAGCCGGCGGCGAGTGCCTTCTTTGGCTTTATGAAATCGTCGAAGGGTCAATCAGTGGTCGCGATGCAAAGGGAGCTTTCCAAGGAGAAGACTAACGGGGACCACCTTTTTGAGGGCATCCTGAGTCGTGTGGACGACGACCGGGCGCTTTCCACTACCGTTCCCTTTGCGTCAAGTCAGGATTTTGATCTACACCAATACCCAGAGGCGGAAAAAGCGACATTACAGCAACTCGAGAGCAACCCCTCGCACCACATCCGGCGCCTGGATGGCGCCGCGCGGAGCGCATGTCCACGCGCGGGGGAGTTCCTTTCGACGACCCTCCAGTTGATTGATGACGCGGTGGCTGGCCGCCCTACCCCGGCCTCGCTTTGCTACATTTACAACGCCCACCATTATACGGCCACTCTGCTGAGCGCCCATCCCGTCGCGGAAAAAACCGTCCACATCGCCCTGCGAGGGAACCGCGGCGCCCTCGATCGGACTTATCGCCATCTTAAGGAAGCACACTTCGGAGTGGCGGGCGAAGAGACCGGCGCCAAATCGTCATTCGACATCTTGATCGGCATGGAGGGAGACTTGCGCGGCGCGCCCATTCAGATTGCTTATGAACCCAACTGGTGGTTCCAAGTCATTCTCAACCTCGCGCCGGACTCCCCGCAACTCAACAACCCGGGGACAGTGTCCCGGTAGGAGGCTGAACATGAGCATGAAGAGGAGAACCCCATTGGTTCGCGATTGCGGGCAGGAGCTAACCTCGATGGAGACAAGCAACTTGACTCGCAGGAGGTTCTTGCGACAGGCAGGAGCTGCGGCTTTGTCTTGGGCGGCAATTTCGCGCCTGGACTTGGCCATGCCCGACACGCTTCCCAATCCGGTGGGCTATTCCAACATCTCGTGGCCGCAGAATGAACTCGACCAAGCTATGGAGACCGTTTCTGCCCTCGGTTATCAAGGCATGCAGTTATTGGGCTGGGTGCAGGAGACCTATGCGGGAGGCAAGATCGCGGAACTCAAGGACCGCCTTCAGAAGCTGAGGCTTTCCGCCGCCGCTTTGTCGTGCAGTAAAGTTAAACTTAGCCCGGAAAGCCCCGAGAGCTTCGCGGACCAGTTTCGCGTGTATGCCGACTTCCTGCACAGCCTGGGAGGGAAGGTTTTGCAGTTAACTGATGGCGGCAAGCCGAACGGCAACTATAGCGCCGACGAGATCCAATCGATGGGCGCGAAGATGAACGAGTTGGGAAAGATAGCGAAGGATTCCGGCATGACCCTTGGGTACCACCCCCATTTCGGAACGTTGGGTGAAACGCGCGAGGGGCTGGGCCGTGTGCTGGACGCTACCGACCCGCAGTACGTAGGGCTGATTGCGGATGTCGCGCACTTGAAATTCGGGGGGTCGGATCCGGCAGAAGTGATCCGAACTTATCATCAGCGGCTTGTTTTGTTCCACCTCAAAGACCTTCGGCGGGACGCTTACGAACTTGCTCGCCAGAATCGTGATCAGGTTGGAAAATTGAAAGCCTGGTTCTGCGAGATCGGCCGTGGAGTGGTGGACTTTCACGCCGTCACGGCGAGTCTGCGGGAGAGTCATTTCCAGGGCTGGATGATTGTCGAACTCGATCGCTTCGAACCACCGCCAGGCGGGCCCGCGGAAAGTGCCCGGATCAACAAGGACGCTCTCCGCTCGCTGGGGTTCAAGATCGGATGAGGGGCGCAGAATAGGCTGATGCCGCCCTGCGAGATTGCAGGGGCACTCTTTGCCCCCCATATTTTCTGGGCTGAACCTGTGTGGTGCCCGAGAATCGCGATTGATAGGAGCGGGAAACCGCAGAAAAGACGTTCACCCTCGCGGGATGTGTGTTATAGAGATTTTGCGAAGAATCCTAGACCCACACCCGGAGGGTGAACGATGGAAGC
>Ga0326727_10011457_pt1 | contig 20633 bp, 23 predicted proteins | sample MB2enrmetagenome_FD_207643 | JGI IMG/M metagenome (GOLD analysis project Ga0326727, IMG submission 207643) | Lab enriched peat soil microbial communities from McLean, Ithaca, NY, United States - MB29MY | ecosystem: Environmental > Terrestrial > Soil > Wetlands > Peat | place: USA: New York...
GCTGCCGCAGATTTGGAATATTCTGAAAGGCGAGATGAGTATGGTGGGTCCTCGTCCCTTCCCCCTATATCACGTCGAGCAGTTCAAGCCCGCCTTCCGCGACCTGCGCACCAAAGTGCGTCCAGGACTGACCGGCTTGTGGCAGATCTCCGCTCGCAGCGAAGGCGATTTGGAAGTGCAGACCAATCTCGATACCTACTACATCCGGAACTGGTCCCTCTGGCTCGATATTTTCATTCTGAGCCGCACAGCGAGGGCCGTGATCCTGGGCCAGGGCGCCTACTAACCCGGCGCGGGTTTACCCTGCTCCTGCTGGCGGCCGCCCGACGGAAGAGAACCTGCACGGATCACCTCAAGCCGAAGATTATCTTCCTAGCACCTTCAACAACTTAACCCCAACCCGTACCTTGGGCCCTGAACTCGCCTGTGACACTTAAGTTGAGGCCAGGGAGGTCTCGAAGAATGACTAACTCAGAGCATAAACACACCTCGAGCGGCATCGTCGGTCAATACACCCATCTGAAAGACTCTGATCTAGCCATCTGCCTCCAGAAATGTGCCACTTACTTCGAGCATGACCTCCTCGGAGAAAGCCGCGAACTCGCCAACCGCGCTCCCGCCAACGCAGACCTTACCGCCATTTCCCTCCGCCAAAATGGCCTGTTCCCCGAAGGGTTCGCTTCTTAATATATGAGCCAGATCAATCTGAAAGTTAGCGGAATAGCCCACGACCTGAACAACCAGATTATGATTCTGATGTACGCGCTCGATCGGGTCGTCACCCTTTTTCCAGATGACCCTGACGCGCGGCAAGCCGTAAAGGCCGCCCAGCACTGCGCGCTGCTGGTTGATCAACTCGTGCCCAATCAGCGCCCGCTCCCGCACCGTTCGTCCGTCAGAGAAATCGTCAGCGAAGCCGCCATGCTGGCGCGGCCCCTCCTCCCCGCTTACAATCGCTTGGAAGTCTCCTGCCGAACCGATTGTTATATCTCCGGACCGTCTGGCGCCATCGAGCAGGCCCTGGTAAATCTTTGCATCAACGCCCGGGACGCCATGGACGGTCCCGGTGTCATTTCTATGGAAGCCGAACAGTCGGCCGAATCCGTCATCCTTCGCGTGCGTGATACCGGGCCGGGCGTGCCGCTGGAATTACGGGACAGCATTTTCGAGCCACTTTTCACCACAAAGAACGAGTGGGGCGGCAGGGGTTTCGGACTGGCCCGCGTGCGTGAAACGGTGTTGCAGATCGGTGGGTCTATTTCCGTTGAAGCCGTTTTCCCGCATGGCGCATCCTTTCGAATCGTCCTGCCAAGTTGTCCGGCCAACCGTATAACCTGAAGGTTGAGAATCCTGGCCATAGAAAGTTCCTGTGATGAAACAGCCGCGGCGGTCGTCGACGACGAAACCAGAATCCTTTCCTCCGTCGTCGCGTCGCAGCTTGCAACGCACGGCAAGTATGGCGGTGTAGTCCCCGAACTCGCTTCCCGCGAGCATCTGCGTAACATCGTCCCAGTGGTGCAATCGGCTATGGAGAAGGCAGGCGCGGATTGGAATTCACTGGATGCCATTGCCGCGACCATCGGCCCCGGCCTGGTCGGATCGCTGCTGGTCGGGTTGACTTATGCCAAGGGCCTGAGCTTCGCAATCGGCAAACCCCTCATCGGTGTGAATCACGTGGAGGGTCACATTCATGCCGTGATTCTGGAATCGAATCGCGACGGACGTCCCGTGGAACTCCCCACGCTCGCGCTGGTCGTCAGCGGCGGCCACACCCACCTGTTCGCGGTGGAGGCAGACCAGCACTACCGGCTGCTGGGGAAGACGCGCGACGATGCCGCGGGAGAAGCTTACGACAAAGTGGCAAAATTGCTGGGCTTCGGTTATCCAGGTGGACCGGTGATCGACCAGTTAGCCCCACACGGCGACCCGCAAGCGGTTCGCTTCACGCCGTCCAAAATGAAAGGCAATCCACTCGATTTCAGCTTCAGCGGATTGAAGACGGCAGTTCTCCGCTGGACCCAGGCACGCGACCTATCCGCTGAAGTCCGTGCTTGCCGTGAGTTGCTCAACGTGAACCCGCATCCTACGCTGGAAGATTGGCTTGCCGTAACTCCCCGTGCCACGCTGGACCTGCTCGCCGGCTTTCAACGAACGGTGATCGATGAGATTCTCCGCCGGGTGGTTACCGCCGCCCGGGATATCGATGCTCGCTCGGTCATCATCTCCGGAGGCGTGGCTTGCAACGCGGGTCTCCGTCTTGCCGCCCAATCCGCAGACCTGGCCGCCCACCTGGGCGCCGTGCACTTCCCCAGCTTCGCGCTCTCCACGGACAACGCAGTCATGATTGCCGCCGCTGCGTTCCCAAAACTGCGGCGCGGGGACTTAAGTGACCTCGCGACACCGGCCCATGCCAGCCTGCCGCTGGCGTAACGGCATATCTCTCCCCTCACCATTTCACGGTACGGATCCAATCACAGCACGCTCACAAAAGCCTCGAACAACTTCCGCTGCTCAGCCGACACCCGACTCTGGTCTTCGGGGTGCCATTGCACGGCCAACATGAACCGCATCCCAGGGCGCTCCACAGCTTCAATTACTCCGTCCGCCGATTGAGCGGCCACCCGCAACCCTTGGCCAACTCGATCCAGCGCCTGATGGTGCCGGGAGTTCACGTCCCACCTTGCTGCGCCGGCGACCTCCGCCAACAGCGTCCCAGGAACAATATCGACGTGGTGGGCCGGCTGGGACTTATCAGGCGGTGATGTCTGATGCAAATTCACATTTTCCACATGCTGAATTAGCGATCCGCCGTGCTGCACATTCAGAATTTGCTGGCCGCGGCAAATTGCCAGCAATGGCAGATCAAGCGCGAGTGCGTCCGCAATCACGCGGCATTCTTCCGCGTCCCGCACGTCGTCTGAGGGCTCGGTCATCGGATGACGCTTCTGACCGTAGAGGGAGGGGTTCACATCCTCGCCCCCCGTCAGAAGGATTCCCGCGAACGCGCTGAGGTCGAAAGATTCGCCGGCCGAAACCAGAACGGGCTCCGCTCCGGCTGCGTCGATGGCTGCCTGATAAGGGCCCGTCTCATCCAGCTCGCGATAGAGCACCAGGACCCGCTTTCTCACGTGGTGTGTCATGTTTCTAACGTCTTCCAACGGTGCGCTCCGCCAGTCTGGAAGTTTGCTTGCTAAGATTGAGCCTGTCCGAAATGCTCCGGCAGGAAATGCCCAGGCCAAAAGGATCGCGCGTGCTGATTCGCTTAGGATACGACATCGAGTTCTACTTACCGTTCCCCACTCCAATGGTCGCTCTTTTGGATGTGCATCCGTCGCGTATTCCCGATCTCCGCGAACCGGACCGGATGCAGGTTGAGCCCGCAGTTCCCGTCGAACGATACGTTGATTCGTTCGGCAATCATTGCAGCCGGTTTCTGGCTCAAGCGGGGATTTTGCGCCTGTATAACTCGACGTTGATTGAGGATTCCGGCGAGCCCGACGCCCAAGAGCCAGACGCCCGGCAGTACCCGGTGGAAGGCCTGCCCAGCGATGTCTTACAGTTCCTGATGGGTAGCCGCTACTGCGAAACCGACCTGCTCACACAGGTCGCTAGCGAACTATTCGGCCACATTCCCCCGGGCTGGGCGCGCGTGCAGGCTATTTGCGACTGGGTGTATCAGAAGGTAGAGTTTGGCTACGCCTACGCCCGTCCCACCAAAACGGCTCTCGATGTATACCTGGAGCGCACCGGCGTCTGTCGGGACTTCCAGCATCTGGCTATCACGTTTTGCCGTTGCCTGAATATTCCAGCTCGCTACGTAGCAGGATATCTGGGTGATATCCGGATCGTGCTTCCGCCCTCGCCAATGGATTTCAGCGCATGGTTTGAAGCCTACCTGGATGGCCGCTGGTGGACCTTCGATGCGCGCCATAACCACCCTCGCGTAGGACGTGTTCTGATGGCCACAGGCAGAGATGCCACCGATATCGCCATCACAACTTCATTCGGACAAAATACGCTGAACCGCTTTGTCGTGGTGGCCGATGAAGTCCAATCTCTGGCCGCACAACCGTAACTAAGGAGCGCTTGCCGGAACGCACCGGAACACAACAATCTTGTCCGAGGTTGTTGTGACATTCTGCTCAAACGTGGAACTCACCGCTGTGAACGTAGTCGTGTAAGTCGCATCCTTGGCGTTCGCGTTGAAATTCTGCGTAGGCACCGCGAGAGCCGCCGCGGTTCCCTCTCCGGCGACTGACGGAAACTCGTACTCGTATAAGTTATACGCAATGCCAGGCGTAAGTCCGCTCACGGTTGCCTGCAGCACCACGTTCGTCATCCACGCGGACGGCGGCTTGTTGGTGCAGCTGTTACCTTGCAGGCTGGTTCCGATCATCGGATTCTCATAGTCATAGCCGGCTATCGGATCCAGCGGGTTGAATACTCCGTCGGTCTCGGTGGGACCCACGATTGCCAGGGCGACGGGAAGCGTTTCCGAAGTTGGATCTTCCGGACCCGACACGGAGAATCCGTAGTTGTGAGGTCCGATGATTGGAACCGTGCCATAACCTGAGCCGCCCGCATAGGTTTGGATTGTCTGGTCGCCGGGAATGATGATGGAGTAGCCTTGCGCACCCTTCTTGTTCGCACCATTGCGTGTTTTCGGCAAGGACCCAAACGTATAGCCAAACACGTAGGGCGTGCAGCCCGTCGAATCCGAACCTGCTCCCGGTGGGACTGCTGGGTTGTTCGCGAACGTTCCACCAGAGAGCGTATACACGCCATGATCGTCAAAGTAGATCACATCATCGGAATAGTAAGTAGGATCCGTACGCGAGTGATTGGTGCCGATCCTAATCACGGAGACTTCATGATCGTATTGTGGATCGGTTCCGCCGTTTAGAAGTACTCCGATGGCCACTTGGTTACCGCTGATCACCTGCTGCTTCACCCAGGACATAAATTGCTCATACCCAGCCATACCCGCCATTTGCCGGCTGTAGCTGAAAGTAGTCGCGGACAGCCGGGAATTTGAGAGACACAACGCCGCATTGGCATACGTGTGGGGACCTGTAACTCCCGTCCCCGGCGTTTCAAACAATAGCTGAGCGTTGTAGTTGACCTGGTTGCCGTGCGCCGCACAGGCGCCATTCAGCCCCGATTGCGATAAACCCGTGCCGCACACCAAACGCGCGTTGTACTGGGACATCCACTGGCCGCTATTGAGCCCGGCCTGCATCAGGGAAACTTCGCCGCAATACCCGTCGTTGTTCTCCCATTGATAGAAGGGTTTCACGGTTTGGCGCGGATAGATATAAGCACTTGTTGCAGGCGGGGTGGTCCCGTCCACTAACTGCTGCCCACAATTGGGCTCGGCGGCCGGTGACAGCGCCGCCACCAAAAATAACAGAGGTAGAAGATGTGCACGCATAAGTATCATTGCCATACGATGGAAAAGCTTGACCCGTCGGTAGAAAGCGCCGAAGGCGCCGCTTCCGCAACGCCACTCGATGAAACCATTGTGATGGCGTGCATAGTGCGGCTGGGGAAACCTCCAACCGGGCTGGATTTTGATTCCACAGTCGCATCACAGGTTCCCAACAATCCAGTTTCATCCTGGCCGAAGAAGACGGTTCCATAATTGGGTAAGGGGCCTGCGGGAGACTCCCCAATCCATTCCGCCGAGGAACGCTTCGCGGCGGCGACGGCCTTCGACTTAGTGAATGTCTCCTGCGTTCTCTGGTCTGTAATAGTTACTGTAAACTCACTACCGTTATAAGTCACGGATGCTGCCATCACATCGCCCGGCTTGACGGCGATCGTCGTGATCGTGATACCCGGGTCCGGGAAAAACTCATACCATGCGTAATAGAGCGGTTTTCCGCTGGCGCAATCCGAATCCGTTCCGGTCTGCTCAACCGTCGCCGTAGTGTATCCATCGATGCCGACCCAGAACGAAGCAGCGCCGACCTTTGGATTCGTTCCGTCACAGTCCACCGCGGGGACAATCCACGAACCAGTAACGGATGAGACGGAGCCTTCCACCCCGGTCACCGCATACCCGCTCCAGTTCTCACTGGTCACGGAACCATCTGCATGATGTTCAAGCAAGTGCGCCGGTGCATGCCGAGTTTCACCAAAAAAAGGAAGCGAGGTGATCGCAAGACAGGCAATAATTCGCGTCCAGACCATAAGGATCTTTTAGTAGTATACGAGCCGCTAGGCTCGTTTGCCGTGCAATGGTCATTGGACTGCCTCATAGAAACTGGGGGTGATCGCCTTCATGCAGTTGCCTTTTCAGGATCGTTTGGCAGCTGGCCTGTTGCTGGCCAACGAGCTTTCTACCCGGGGGTTCATAAAAGATGCCGTGGTCCTGGCGCTGGCCCGCGGCGGCGTGCCGGTCGGATTCTCTGTCGCCGGCCACCTGAATCTCCCGCTGGACACAATCGTCGTTCGGAAGTTGGGAGTTCCTTCGCAACCGGAACTTGCTATGGGCGCCATCGCCGGCAACGTTCGGTTTCTCGACGAAGTGATCATCGCGGAAATGGGAATCTCCGAGGCGGAGGTTGAACAAATCATTGCTGCGCAAGAAGCCGAAATGACTAGGTGCGGCATGCTCTATCGCGGCGGGAATCAGGCTCCCGATCTCCATGGGCGAACGGCGATTCTCGTTGACGATGGCCTCGCCACTGGAAGCACGATGGTAGCCGCGGTTCTCTATGCCCGCACTTTAGGACCGGGAAAGATAGTTATCGCGGTACCGGTGGGAACAAAGGAAGCGTGCGATCGCTTGCGCAGTGAAGTAGAACTGGTTTGCCTGGCGGTTCCCCGATGCTTTGGCTCGGTTGGTGCCTGGTACAGGAACTTCAAGCAGGTTAGCGACTCTGAAGTCCAGTCTCTTTTATCGGAAAACCGCCGGCGGATGAAGCATCATCCAACTTCTGCCATCTGCAACGCAAAGCTCCCAACCACGGGATGAACAACCCTCAGGAAATCAACGACACTCATCCGAAGTACATCTCTCGGCGTGCCCGCGCTGCAGACAATAAAGTCTTGTTCCGCCAGTCGGGAATCCAGAATAACCGGAATCCCGAATAGAGCGCCAAAAGGCGGCAATGCACCATGCTCCGATCCGGGTAGGAGCAGTTCGAGCTCTGCCTCTGAGGCAACGCGAATGGAGGTCAGCCCGAGCAGCATGCAAACACGGGACAAATCCACTGCGCAGTCCGCGGGGACCACCGCCAGCCCATAGCCGTCATCCCCGATATAGGCTACCGCCTTCGCGACTTCGTGAGGCGATACCCGATCCCGATCGGCCACTTCAAGTGCCGTGCCGGCCGGTGAATGGATCGAATGCGAATAGCGGACGTCGTAGTTGCTCAAGTAATGGGTACAACGATCAAGCATATTCATGATGAACATCCTTTCGAGGTATTGGTAGTTGCACCGCGCCTACCAGATCGCAGGGCGTTGACATACAGAGACTTGAGCCGCGGCGTGCCCCATCGCATCGCTCCAGCTGCGCCATTTCACGCAGAAAACCGTGACAAGGCGCAGTGCTATTTCAAGTTTTCGTTGAACCAGGCGATCATGCGCAGCAGCACATCCTTCTGGTGAGCCGGCGTGTGGAAAGCATGGCCCTCGTTGGGGTACACCACCATCTCGGTCTTGACGCCCAGCGTCTTCAGCGCATGATAGAACTCGTAAGATTGCGGGGCGGGGCACTCGCCATCGCGCTCGCCCACTAACACCAGCGTCGGCGTCTTCACTTGCTTGATGAAGTTAATGGCGGACATCTTGGCGTACACCGAAGGGTCATCATAGACCGAAGCGCCGAAGTAAGGCAGCATCCAGGTGTCGATCGAATTCTCGCCGTAGTAACTCTGCCAGTTGGAGATTCCCGCGCCGGCCACGGCGGCCCGGAAGCGATTGGTTTGCGTAACGGCGAACATGGTCATGAAACCGCCGTAGCTCCAGCCGGTAAGTCCGACGCGCTGTGCGTCAATCGGGGCGGTCTTCACGGCCTCCTCGATGCCGGCCAGAATATCGCGCAGATCGCCGCCCCCGAAGTCCTTGACGTTCGCCATGGCAAACGTTTCGCCCTGCCCATAGCTGCCGCGTGGGTTGGGCATCAGGACGAAGTATCCCTGCTGCGAAAGCAGCGTGGGGTTGAACCCGGGGCGCGGCCACGATGGCTTGACGCTCGACGCGGGTCCCCCATGCACGGCTACAACCATGGGGTATTTCTTCGAAGCATCGAAGCGGCTCGGATAAAGCAGCCAGCCCTGCACGCCAAAACCGCCGCTCGTCCAATGCAGGCTCTTCGGTTCTCCCCAAAGTGCCTTGCGCTGGCTGTTTTCGCGCGTCACTGCCTTCCAATCGCCGATGCGCCCGGCCCAGATCTCGGGAGGTTTCTGCCAGGAATGTCGGATGATAGCGCTCGATTTTCCATCCGCGGTCATGGAGATGCCGCTGTCGTCAAACGGCGGATTGATGCTCTCGTCCCCCTGCCACAAGCGCTCAATCTGTCCCGTCGCCGGATCAAGCTGAGAGATGGCGCTGCCGCCATCGGAATGCTGGGTGAAGTAGAACTTAGTGCTGTTTCTGGGCCACGTGATGTTACTGGCCGAAGAGTTCATGCCTGGCGTCAGATTCTTGGCCGCGCCACCTGTCGAGGAGATCTGATAAACGTCTCCGCCCGTGGAACCTTCGTCACTCATCATGCCACCGATAAAGACGATCGACTTGCCGTCAGGCGACCAGCGCGGCGCGGCGATCTGCCGTTCCACCGGAGGCTGGTAGATGGCAGTCAACTCACCGCTTTTTGACGGTAGCGTAAAGAGTTGCGCCACCCACCAGTTATCGTCGCCCGCACCTTTCGCAGCGGTGACCGCGAAGGCCGCGCCGTCGGGCGACCAATCATACTCGTAAATGTAAGTGTCCTTCGGCGAAACTTGAGTAACAATGCCGGTCGTTAAGTCGACTACAGTCAGTCTCTGTTCATAGACCTGTGAACCCAGCACGCCCGAATCCGGTGGAACCGGATCAAGCGGGCCGGCTGCATGGGGAAGGTTCTCAGTGAAAAGGATGGCAATGTGTTTGCCGTCCGGTGACCAGCGCGGTTCGGCCAGCAGTCCTTTCAGATGAGTGAACTGACGGGCCGGGCCGCCACTCACTGGAGCGATGTAAAGTTGCAGCTGCTCCTTCTTCTCATGGTCGGAAAGGAACGCGAGTTGTTTGCCATCCGGAGACCAGGCCACGGACGATTCGTCGTATGCGGTCTTGCCATCCCCTGCCGAGATGCGTTTCCTGGGCGCGATGTAGATAGCCGATTGGTTCGGCTCCGCGAACCCCTCCACATAAGCCACATGGGAACCGTCGGGGGAAATCGCCGTCTGGAGGAAGCGATGTGTGGCGGCGATCTCGGCCAGAGCCGGATCAACCGGAACCACGCTCTGCGCACTGGCCAGCGCGGCCGCTAAGAAGAATGTGAGTTTGATCAAACTGTGAGCTTATCTCACTGGCTTCGCCACACCGTCGTGCATCGCCTGATCCAATAGCCCCTTCATTTTTTCCGATGCGATTTCGGCCAACCGGCCTTGCTCTTCGCCGAGCTTCCCCTGTTGCTCGCCAAGTTTACCCTGCTCCTCACCCAACTTCCCTTGTTGCTCACCAAGCTTGCTCTGTTCCTCGCCCACCTTTGCCTGGAGGTCGCCAATCTGCCCCTGCAGATCCCCGATCTTGCCCTGCAGATCGCCCAGGTCTTCCGCGGTGAACCCTTTCCGCGCAGCTTCCTGTTTTTCGAGGACTTCGATCTGCCGCTTCAGATCTTTCATCTGTGAAGAAAAGTCTCCCCGCACGGCAACCCTGGCCTGCTCTTCGCCTAGCTTGGCCTGTTGCTCGCCCAGTTTGGCTTGTTGCTCCCCGAGTTCCGCCTGCTTGCGGCCCAATTCTTCCTGGGGCCGGAACAGTTCCTTCGCGCGGGCCACAGTAGCCGGGTCGGTGATGTAGTAGAACTTCAGGTCGCGCTCAAACCAGATGTAGTCGCCCCCAACTTTGTCGCGCAGCGATCGCGCCCGGCGTGCGTCACTACTCGACCCGTTCATGGTGACAGAGTCTCCCGAGACGATGGCGTAAGCTTCGTCGCCGTTTCCGGTATTCCACCAGGAGACTTGCTGATGCCCGGCTTTGTTCGGCGTTTGTGCAATCAATAGCACCGTGCCCGCAGCAACAAGCGAAACCGCGGCCTTCCACGATATTTCCATAATCAAGTTCCTTTGTGGGGGTTTGACGATGCCCTCGGATTTCGGTTAGCCGCGTCGAAAAGAATAGAATGAGAACCGATGAAACGAAATTCCCTAGTTATGGCCTTTCTTCTGTCATGCGCCGCGAGTTCATTCGCCCAACCTAGCCCGGCCGATTGGCCGAACCTGAAGCGCTACCAAAGTTCCAACGCGCAGGTGGGTGCCCCGGCGGCCGGCGAAAATCGCGTGGTGTTTTATGGGGACTCAATCACCGACGCCTGGATCGAAGTAGCACCGGATTTCTTTAAGGCCAAGCCGTATCTCGATCGCGGAATCAGCGGACAGACCACGCCGCAAATGCTGGTCCGCTTCCGGCAGGACGTGATCGACCTGAATCCGAAAGTGGTCGTGATACTGGCGGGAACCAATGACATCGCTGGCAATACCGGACCTTCCACACCGGAGATGATTCAAGATAACTTCAAGAGCATGGTGGAGATCGCCCGAGCGAACGGCGTCCAACCGGTGCTGGCGTCCATCTTGCCCGCGTCCGATTATCCGTGGAAGCCCGGCCTGGAGCCCGGCCCGAAGATCGCTTCCCTCAACGCCTGGCTGAAGAGCTATGCGGAAAAGAACGGGCTTGTCTACCTCGACTATTATTCGGTCATGGTTGACGACAAGTTAGGCCTGCCCGCCAACCTTTCTAAAGACGGCGTACATCCCAATAAGGAGGGCTACGCCATCATGGGGCCGTTGGCCGAAAAGGCGATCGCCGCCGCTATTTCACAACGCCGTTAGGTTTTGCGAATCGCGCGTCATCGATAGGCACGTTTGCCTTGGCTTCCGCGATCTGAATCGTGAAGCGCCCATTGGGCCGCGCCAGGGTCCATCGGAATGGGGTTTTCACCCCGTCCACTTCGCGATAGTCGGCGTAATCGATCTGGGTCGGATTGCGTCCCAGAGGCGTTTCGGCGAACCTAACCATGCGAACCAACAGACCCGACTTCTGGTCGAAATAGAGACGCACCGGTGGATGCCCCGCGCCGGAGCCAATCAAGGTCTCGCACTGCACACCCCCGATTTCTTCGGGACGGCCGCGGCGTAGCTGGGTGAAGATCTCTTTGAGTCGAAGCGCCAGATAGAACTCGGCATCAAGGCCCGAAGCCCCCGATTCCGCGGTGGACATTTCCCGGACAGGACGACCCGTGCTCCCCATCCATCCGGCCGTCCCGTCGAACGCGGTGTAGCTCTCGCCGCTTCCCATGTGCGTGATGGAGACGCGCTTATTGGGCGCCTTGGTGAATACTTCAATGGGTGTGTCGTTGCCGCCCGTCAGAATCTTCCCTTCCAGCACCCGGCTGGTGATCTTACGGAGCGCCTCTGCTCCGCCTAGCGCGGTGACATATTTATCGATGATTTGATCCACAGTGGGCGCCGTCCCCGCGGCCTCCACGGTCATCGGCGCGGCGTGCGCTGGGGCATCGGAATCCTGCACAGGCGGATAGCTGGCCGGATGCGCGGACCCGTGATGACAGGAGTAGCAGGTCACTTCCTTGCGGTCTCCAAAGTTGTTCTTATTGATGGACATCATCATGGCCATCATTTCGCGCGCGGTGCGTTTGGCGGGCTTCTCGTCCAGCTCCATCTTGCCCTCCACATGACAGAACGAGCATTCGACGCCGAGCGAAGAGGAGATGAATTGCATCGCGGGCATTAACTGGTCGGCCGGAATGCCTTTCAGTTGGACGATGTTCTTGAAGACCTGATCGGTGGTTTTGACCTCGGGGGTTTGAGCGCACAGAGGTAGGGTGGTGAAGGAAAGGATCAGAAGCGCCCAGTAGATCAGGCTATTCGGATTGGTAGTCAATCCACTGCGGGATTTCGCGGGCGTGGCGCGGATAGCCGATTCGAACGTTTGCATGGTAGACGGTCTTCAACATATCATGAGTTTCGGGTACTTCCAGCGACACCCACTGTCTTTGAATTGAACTGGGAGTGAGTCGTGACTTTGGTCGGGGCGGGGCGATTTGAACGTCCACCCCCCTGCGCCCACGAAGTGTTTCACGGGCGCGCTCGCTGAAAGCACACAGATCCGGCGTTTTCACGCCGGATCTTGAGAGGCCCGAGATGTTGCGGTATGCGCCCGCCTCGGGATGTTCGCGGGCCTTACGGAGTGGCCGGCATTAGTAGACGTCGCCGTTTAGCAGCACCGAGGTAGCGGTGTCCGAGGACTGAGAGCTGAGAGAAGTCGATCCCCAGACTACGTTGCTGCCCCAGACCACGTTGCTGCCCCAAACCACATTGCTGCCCCAAACCACATTGGCGGCATTCAAGAACAGGTTGGAGGATCCCCAAACCACATTCGATCCCCAAACCACGTTACTGCCCCAAACCACGTTCGATCCCCAAACCACGTTACTGCCCCACACCACATTAGACCCCCAGACCACATTCGACCCGCCGACGAATTGCAGCGTTCCCGCGGATGTGAATGCCAGGGCGGGAGAAGCTGCGCTGGTTCCGGTTGGCGCTACAGCCGTACTGGCGAGGGCGCCCGCAATGTTCAGATACCCGGCGCCCACGGTGAAGATGTCGTACTGGGCTTTGTAGACGATTTTCGTCGAAGGGTCCGTGTAGCTGCTGGTCTTGGGAAAAGTCGTCTTCTCCGCCGTCAGCATCAGTCGCGCCTTGACCTGATCTGGCGTAAGAGTTGGATGCTGCTGCAGAATGAGAGCCGCCGCCGCGCTGACGTACGGGGTCGCCATGCTGGTCCCGCTCAACTGCATGTAGTCGTTGGACGCTGCATTGTCGGACGTGTTGGCGAACAGGTTCTGGGCGATACCGATCTGCGTATGATACGTGCCGAACAGATCGTTGGATTGTGCTTGCACTGAATCGATCAGGTTGCCGGGCGCTACCAGGTCCGGCTTGGCTACCATGTCGTACAGTGTCGGCCCCTTGGAACTGTAGGTGGCGATCATGTCGTCGGCCAGCGTCGCCGTTCCCATATCCTTCATCGCCCCCACGGTAATGACCAGCGGGTCGTTCCCAGGGGCGGCAATCGTGCCGTATCCGTAGGTTGTGGTGGGGCCCATGCGGCCGTAGTTCCCCGCCGCCGTTACCACGACGATACCGGCATTCCATGCCTGTTCCGCGGCCTGGCAGAGCGGATCGAGCTTGTAGCTTTCATACACCGGGCGGCCCAGTGAAAGGTTGATTACGCGGATGTTGTACTGCCCCGCCTTCTTGAAGGCGACGGCTTGCTCGAGGGCCGCAATCACAGCGCTGTCGCTGCCGACTCCGGACGAATTGAGCACCTGGAAGTCGAGCAGATTGACTCCCTCCGCCACGCCACGGAACGTGCGCGTGAAGGTGGTGTACTGGTTGGTCGTCGAGAGTGCGCCGGAACCCGCGATGATGCCCGCCACGTGCGAGCCGTGACCAAAATTGTCACCCTCCGGGGTATTAGGAAGAAATACGTGTTCGTAGACCACTTTCCCGGCCAGATCTTCGGAATATCCTACTCCGCTGTCCATCACCACGACCCCCACGCCCGAGCCGGTTAGGCCATAAGTCGCCGCCGCGCTCGCGCCGATGGTCGCCTGGGCTTGGTCAAGGTTTGCGTGCAAAGGCCGGTCCGGCGAAATGTAGGCAACATTGGGATCTTTTGCAAGCTCGGCAATCGCGCTTGCTGGTACGTGATACAGGCCGGCGCGAATGCTGTTAAACGTGCCCCGGTGTGTGCCGCCCTTGCTGATCACGTTGCGGTGATCGGTACTGCTGGGACTCTGTTTGTACTGGATAATCACGTCCAGGTCCGTTGGAACACCTCGTCCTTGCAGATCCACCGAGAGTTTTTCGGTTTGTCCCCAGCAGGTGCTCATCATGCCCATACCGAGGCCTAAAATCAGCAGCGGCGCGGTGCGTGTCAAATTGCATTGTTTCATTTCGTTCGTATTCCCCTTTTGCTTGTCTTGAAGGGTTTTGATCGGTGGAAACGAGGATATCCTTTAGGGCTATGCGGAACAGAGCACTGTTTTCACGAACTCAAAAGGTACCATTCGTCAAACAGCGGCCACGACTGTCAAGTCGTCGGTTGAAGATGCAACAACCGACGCCACAGAGCAGCCCACGGCGATACCCTGCTTGTGCGATAAACGACATTGGCTTACCAGGTGCACCTCCATGTGAATATAAGCACGATTTGCCACGCTTAGGACCTTTTTTCTGCTTATCCGGCAGCGACTTAGTTTCCTAAGTCCGTGCCAACGATGAAGTTTGGAAAGAGTTTGAAGGATGCACGAGCTTGGGGAACACCTGGAAACAATTCTTGTCGTAGACGATGATGCCGCCGTTCTAAAAATCGTCTCTTCGATACTCGGACGGGCCCAGTTCCGTGTTCTACAAGCCTCCGACGGGATCAGTGCCTTGCAGCTTGCCGCCGAAACGCCTGAGACAATCCAACTTCTTCTTTCCGATGTGAAAATGCCAGGAATGTCAGGCCCGGACTTGGCCGACACCCTGAAACAAACTCGGCCTGATATCCATGTCATGTTCATGTCCGGGTTCGCCGACGGAGATTTGTTGGTGCTCAACTACGGATGGGCGTTCATCCAGAAGCCGTTTGTGGCGACAAAGCTCGTGGAAATGATCAACGTCGTGCTGCATACACGGGACAAATCGCAGGGCAGCCGCCAGTACGACGCGCGAAACGACATTGGGAAGTCGTAAACCGTCAAACTTATTCGCCCAAGTCTTTGATGACCCAACGGAGTCTTGCCCGTTTGATTTTAGGCTTCTCCTCAGTGGATGCAGGCATTCTAAAGGTTTGCGGGTATTGGACCGATACAGTTACCGTGGAACAGAAATGTAAGTGCGGCCGCGAGTGGTCCTTCGACTCAAAGACACAGCCAGAGAAGAAGGCAAATTCCTACCTTTGCGACTGCGGGAAACCCTTGTTTACGTCATTCGGCAGCATCGCATACGAGCAGGTTCTGCAGAAGCAGCCGATCAATTCTTAATGTAAAGGACCAGTCGCGTTGTTGGCTCTCGCTCGAAGCACGGACATCGAAAGCTACCAAGTCTTCAGAAAGTGAAGCCCGCCTCGGTGCGCTTACCGGAACTGGACTCCGGGTTTACAACGATCTCTCCCCATGAGGACGGAGCACCTCGACCTGGAAAACGGGACGGTGTCGATCCCGAACTCCAAGACCGTAAACGGAGTCGCGGAGGTTCCCCTGGCAGAAATCGCGTCAAGCCTATGGGTCCCGTAACTTCAAAAAGTACAGACTCAGAGTTAAGGTATTGTGTTCTTGAGGTCAGTCAGAGGCCAGCTTGCTTACATTAAGTGCGTAGAGCCTTCGAAGAGGGAAAAACGTTGGCAGGGAAATGGCTAAGTCTTTTCGAATCAATGAAAGGTTTGGTCGGGGCGGGGCGATTTGAACGCCCGACCCCCTGCGCCCAAGGGAGCCTCGTCGCTTCTAAAGGCTCCATCGTTTATGACTGATTTCTAATATTTACAACAACTTGGGGAATCTGCTTTTCGCTCAAGAGCAACCTAAGTGGCTTCAACAGGCCGAGTTTTGGCACAGTTATGACACAGTCAAAACCTACGGGGAGCGTGGTGGCGGATGACTCGCTACCGGGATGTAAAAGGTTGTGTCGCGGCATGGTCACCTATAATGAAAACCAGATAAAATACAGACATGGAAGTTGACTGGTCACGCTGCCCACTTGTTGAGGTGATCCCTGGAAAGGTAAGCGGCCTCCCGCTAATCAAGGGAACTCGCGTGCAGGCGGACACGGTCCGCGAATCGGCGGAATTGGGCGAGGCACCGGAAGAGATCGCCTACAACTATGATCTGAAGCTGGATGACGTGCTCCGTTTGTTGGCGTATGCTGAACAGCACCAAGTAGCTCCCGCCTCTTGAAGATTCTGTTAGATCAGAACGTGCCGCGCCCGCTTGTGCGATTTCTAGGGGTTCATCAAGTTACGCGCGCCTCGGAGCTTGGCTGGTCAGAACTGAAGAATGGAGCATTACTAAATGCCGCCGAAAGAGCGGGCTTCGATGTGCTTCTTTCCGGCGACAAGACGATCCAGCACGAGCAAAACATGGCCGGTCGAAAAATTGCCCTTGTGTACATGTCCGACAATCACTGGCCGCTGGTGAAGGATCACGTCGCCGCCATCGTAGAAGCCATTGATGGGGCGCTGCCCGGAACAGTAACGGCTGTCGATTGCGGAGCCTTCGTCCCCAGAAGGTTTCGCAAGCCTCCCGGTCCGTTTTCTTGAACGGACTTGGCTGCGGTGCGGCGTACGGTCAAATATGTCAAAGCAATGCCGAAGCTATTGCATCATTCCATTTTCTTTCGATTGCCGTTGCTGGTTGGATGAATCGGCAACAACAACATACCGTCGATATTTTTGACGACGGAAATGCGAAACGCTATCAGGGTATCCCGTAATCTCAAAGAATCAGAAATCGGTGTGTTTTTGTGGGACTTGGGATGATAGATGCTTGGCTAAGATCGTGGAGAAAAAACCAGAACTGGTGTTTTTGCTTTGATCTGCGATGATGGGCGCTCGCGATGATCAACGACAAAATGGCCGGTCTGCTGGCGTATGCTACCGGGCTGGTGAATCAAAAGCTTCTGCTGCAGAACGAGTATCTGATTGCCGAAAACCGGATTCTTCGATCTCAGTTGCCGAAGCGCCTGCGACTGACCGATCCGCAAAGGTCTACTCTTGCCGAAATTGGCAAAAGGTTGGGCCGGAAGGCACTGTCGGAGGTCGCCGTTGGATCGAAGTATCGCAACGCGATCGGCCGTCCACCCGTTTCCAGAGAAGTGGCAGTCCTGATCGTTCGCATGGCGACAGAGAATCCAGACTTGGGCTACGACCGCATCGTCGGAGCCGTTTCCAATCTCGGTCACACCGTTTGCGATAAAACGGTAGGAAACGTTCTCCGGCGTCACGGCATTGCTCCTGCGCCGAAACGGGGCCAGGCGACAACCTGGAAAAACTTCATCGCGGCACATATGGCAGTTCTGACCCGGATGGATTCCTTCACCGTCGAAGTGCTGACCTGGCGCGGGCCGGCCACTTACTACGTACTCTTCTTCATTCAGCTGGAGAGCCGGCGAGTGGCTCTCGCCGGGATCACGAGACATCCAGACACGGCGTGGATGGAGCAGATGGCGCGGAATGCGGTTGATCCGGAGTCCGGTCATCTGAGGAACCAACGGTACATACCGCACGACCGCGACGCCAAGTTCTGCGGCAACTTTCGATCGATCCTCGAATCAGAAGGCGCGAAATGCCTGACCTTGCCACCGCGCAGTCCGAATCTGAACGCTTTTGCCGAACGCTGGGTGCGATCTGCGAAAGAGGAATGTCTTCGCAAGCTGATCCTGTTTGGTGAGGGATCGCTTCGGCGGGCGATGGCGGAGTACGTGTCCCATTTTCACGGTGAGCGCAACCATGAAGGGAAAGGTAATGTTCTGTTGTTTCCCGGCGCGAACTCTACAAAACGTGCTTCTCACGTGATCGAAAGAACCCAACGACTCGGCGGTCTGCTCAGCTATTACCGGCGCGCCGCATGACTAAATTCCCTTACGGGTAGGCTTCCCGAGGCACTCGCCGAGGGGATGCGGCCTGGGGACTCAACCTTTTCTGCCGTGGAGTCGGCCGACACCTGAATGGCCGGTTTTGCCCCATTCCGTCCCCGCCCTCCTGACGGACGAACCGCGATTCCCGCAGCCCGGAGATACGCCCCGACAGTCCCACGGCGAATATGCACCGCTCTCTCAATGCGCCGCAACGATCACCCCAATCGGCCCAGCGCGATGACTTGCTGTTTCTTTTCTTCGCTTAAGACATTGCTCACAAGACGGAGCGTAAATCTCCCCGCCAGTTCAATGTCCCGATTCAGCTATCTCGTTGGCCGGTTTTCAGGTGTCCACCTATGGCCGGTTTTGAATGTCCCCCGAGGCAACTGGTCGAGCTTTCGAATTTCAGTGTCGATCTTGCCTTGCTCGACGGCCGGATTGCCGGACGCGATTGCTTTGATCTCGGCGTACGTGAGAGCGCCCCTGTCGAGGTCCTCGGCAGACCGGACCGATGTTTCGATGCGCATAACCTGGTGGATGAAGCGCCATTGGGTTACATATCTAAGGACAGCAGTATTAGTTTCGCCGACATCCTCGCGCCTGCCCATGTCAACAGCGCCACACTCCAGACTCGGCCGCTCACGGGACTTCGGTGCGGGAGGAAACGGTTCTCATGCAGCCGCGCCGTCGACTCAGGGCGCGTTGACCGCCTTGGTCATCGACGCTGCCACAATATTTGAGAGGCCTCCAGCGGAATAGCCGCACCACTGAAATACGGTACGACGCGAACGGTGTAATCGCTGGACGCGCGTGATGCCGGCACCTGGGCGCAGTAAGAATAGCCGGCGCCACCCAGCGTCTTGCCACCCTTCATTTCCTGCGTGAATGTGACGTCGCCGTTGGTGCCGTCGGCATAAATTTCGACTCGGATCGAATTCGGGTCCAACTGACCGGGGAAGAGCTGAACCTCGAAGGAATGATGTTCCGAATCGCTTTTGATGGTGACGTCACCAAGTCGCACCGCAGACCATCGTTCTCGCAGTGCGTGCTGCCAATCGACCACTTGTTTGCCGGTTGCACCGCTATCGGCGGTGCGCGCCCGGTACGCCGCGGCGGCCGGGATATAGTGATTCTCCGCGTAATCGCAGACTGCGCGGTTTGCGGAAAAACGCGGCGTCAGCCGGGCCATGCTCTCGCGCATCCGTGCTACCCAAGCCACTGGAACGCCATCCGCATCCCGCGCATAAAACTCTGGAATCACTTCTCGCTCGATCAGTGTGTACAGAGCTTCCGCTTCGGCGGCGTCCCAGGCGGGGTCGTCGCCGTGTTCCTGGCCGTCTCCCAGCGCCCAGCCAACCTCCGGCGCATAAGCTTCGGCCCACCACCCGTCGAGTTCGGACAGATTGATGCACCCGTTGATAAGCACTTTCATGCCACTCGTTCCACAAGCCTCCCAGGGGCGACGCGGCGTGTTGATCCAGACATACACTCCACGTACCATGTGCTCGGTCAAGAGCATGTCGTAGTCACTGAGGAAGATGGCATGGGAACGAACCTCGGGCTGCCGGATGAACCGAATCCACTTCTGTATCAGGTCCTGTCCCGCCTGGTCCGCTGGGTGTGCCTCTCCCGCAATAACAAGCTGCACAGGATGTTGGGAATTGCTCAATATGCGAAGCAGTCGCTCAGGATCGTGCAACAACAAGTGCGGTCTTTTATAAGTGGCGAAGCGGCGCGCGACTCCCAGCGTCAGGATATCGGGATTGAAAAGATGTCCGGCGCTTTTGACGTCTTCGGCGGAAGCGCCCGAGCCGGCGGGCTGGCGGGATAATCTTTGACGGGCTTATTCAACAAAAGACTTACTGGCAGCGGTTCGGAATTCCCAAAGCGTGGCGTTAGAGACACCGCGAATATCCTGCTCGATATGCTCCGCGGGGCCGAGCCAGCGGTCTTTGCCACAAGCTTCAGTCCAAAGGCTGTCGGCCTGGGCCGAATCCCAAGTCGGCACATGAATGCCGTTCGTTACATATCCGACAGGGACTTCTTCTTCCGGCCACGCAGGAAAGAGAGCTTGAAAGATGTGACGGCTCACCTTGCCGTGCAGCCGGCTTACGCCACTGATCGCTCCGCTACCGCGAATTGCCAGATAAGCCATATTGGAAGGCTCTGAAGCATCATCCGGATTCTGGCGGCCGAGGGCAAGTAAATCCTGGAGCGAAATGCCGAGCTTCTCCTGGGCGTATCGACCGGCGTATTGTTTAACCAGATCCGGAGCGAAACGGTCAAAGCCGGCCGCCACCGCGGTGTGAGTGGTAAAGAGATTCCCGGGGCGCGTGGCAGCGAGTGCCACCTGAAAAGGCTGTCCTGTCTGCTCCATGAAGTCGCGGGCGCGTTCGAGAACGGCAAATGCCGCATGACCTTCATTCAAGTGACACACCTCCGGTTCGATCCCCAGAGCACGAAGCAGACGCCATCCGCCTATCCCAAGGAGGATTTCCTGTTTCAAACGCAGTTCGGGTCCGCCTCCGTAGAGTTCGCTGGTGATCCCCCTATGTGCGGGAAAGTTGGCGGCGTTGTTACTATCCAGGAGGTAAAGCTTCAACCTGCGTCAGCCGCCAAGCGTCCGAGGCGCCGGCCTGGTTTCAAAAGAACCACGCTGGTACTTCTCTGACTTGCGCCGCATCGGTGATCAACTCATCGACTCTCTTTCGAAAAGCGGGGTCGCCGAGGGCCTCCTGGATCTTCTCCGAAGATGCGGTCTGCAGAACTACCCAAGGGTTA
>Ga0326727_10011459_pt1 | contig 20630 bp, 21 predicted proteins | sample MB2enrmetagenome_FD_207643 | JGI IMG/M metagenome (GOLD analysis project Ga0326727, IMG submission 207643) | Lab enriched peat soil microbial communities from McLean, Ithaca, NY, United States - MB29MY | ecosystem: Environmental > Terrestrial > Soil > Wetlands > Peat | place: USA: New York...
CACGTCTCGCGCAGCATCACCACACCCATGGCCGTCTGATCGCCGGACCAGGCATAGAGGCCCGAACGCGTGGACGCCCCCACATTGACTGACCAGGATTGGGAACGAAACGCCCATCCCGGAAAGCAGGACGACCGTGGGTTGTGATCAACCCGACTTCCCGCGGTCGCTGCACACTGTGGGCACACATGATCAGCGAAGATTAGCATTTACCACGCTTTTGAAGGGCGCAACTGATGGGGGAAGTCAGTCACCACAACTTAGTGTGCCGCAAGAACGTAGACTACACGGATATAATATGGCTCCATATACCGAATACGTCATACTTCCCTACGCCCGCCAAGAAACGTGGTAATGCCGAACGCTTGCCGGAAGGAGTGAGCTGAGCAGCGTGAAATCGGGATCTCAAGTTCGGGTTTGCCGCACTCTGCGCCTCCTGACTCAGGGAATTCCGCGGTTGATTTTTTTGCCGGCAGAAGCGTCGTGGCCAATCCATCCGCGAAGTGAGTTTAAGAAATCCGACGCTTTCTTGCGTGGGAACAATAAAGGAACAATAAGCGTTCCCGAGGCTTCCCCGGAGTTCCTGTGCGCTCCTTGAAATTACATGAAATCACCGACTTAGCCGTTGTTTGCAAACCTGAAAAGGCTGGCGTCGGCGGTTCAACTCCGTCCCGCGGCACCATAGAATCCACCACTTACAAATCTTCAGAAGCAAAGACCTGTTCCAATTTGTTCCTAAATTCAAATCCAGGCCCGGCCGAGGTTTGTCTCAGATTGAGTTCGGCCAAGGCAGAGAAGTATCTGCAATCGGGACTTCCGCTCGCGGAAGCACTCCTACCCGCTCATCGGGCGCTTTGACCGCCTCGGCCGCAAACGCGGCAAAGTGCGCCACGACGACACCGGATTCGTTTCACGCCATGACCCCGAAGGAGCCCTTGCAGCGGCCGACGGCTACCTCGCCGTGATCGGCGCGGATATTGATTCCCGCAAGCCCAAGCCTTGATCGGCTTTCCGCTTATTCCCCCGAGGGAGCTCACGCTTGGTCTGATATACTGACCCGGACCCTGAGTCCAAGATGGAAGTTCGTGCGCCGGGATAAACTGCCACAAAGTGAAGAATGGAAGAGTCTCGCTGGCGGGCTAGGGTGATAGCCACACGGCCCGCGAGCATGTCGCTCGGCAGTCGGACAGCGGTTGGGTACCGATGAATCGCTCGAACAAAGGCGGACAACTACTGCTGACCTTGCTGATGGCACTCATTTTGGCCGGGATGCTGCCTCTCCATGGCCAAGATCAGCCCGCAAGCCCCGCTTCTTCGGGACCGATCAACACGGATCGTCCCGCAGTTACGAACTCCAGCGTTGTCGTCCCGGCGGGCGCCTTTCAGGTGGAGAACGGCTCTCTCGAAACCAGCAGCCAAGGACAGAGCGTGGTGGACGGCCCGGAGACCTTGGTGCGCATTGGTGTTGCCAAGAGAACTGAGCTGCGTTTCACGACACCAGATTACGACTACGACCTGAACAGCTACCGCGGCGTTGGTTCGGGATTTGGCGACTTCGCCTTGGGAGTAAGAGAACAGCTAGGCCCCACGCGGGGTGGATTCGATGTATCCGCCATCCTATTTCTCAGTTTCCCGACCGGCGCCCGCACGGTGTCCAGCGGTGGGTACGATCCGGGGTTGCAGTTGCCCTGGTCGCGCACACTCTCCGCCAAATGGACGTCGGCCGGCATGTTCTCGTTGTACTGGCCCACTCAGGGACACACTCGAAATCTGGCAGGCCAATCGACCTTTCTGTTAGATCGGCAACTGACAGGACCCTGGGACGCGTTTGTCGAGTACGCGGGCACGTATCCAGAACGCGGTGGCCCGCAGAACCTGCTGCACTTCGGAACAGCGTTAAAGATCGCTAAGCAGCACCAGCTTGACTTCCACGTCGGCGTGGCGTTATCGTCGGCCGCGCCGGATCACTTCGTAGGGATCGGCTATTCATTCAGATTTCAGGGGTTTCGGCATTAGTGCTGGCATGGTCATCACTGAACGTCTGTCTTGCAACGGGGAGGAAAGTTTGCCGCAGTGACCGTGGGAATCGGCGCGGCACCCAGACTGAAACCGTTGGCCGGGCCCCCTGCCTGTAAATATACCTTGACACGCATATACTCTGTGGAGTATATAAAGAGAGTGGAATCTGTCTTCGAAATCATTGCGGAGCCGAACCGCCGCACCATATTGAGCCTTCTGGTCTCGTCCCAACAGTCGGTGGGAGAGATCGAGCGTCAGCTTCGTATGCCGCAGCCGACCGTGTCAAAGCACCTGCGAGTGCTGCGCGACGCCGGTTTCGTGGAATCCACGGTGGACGCACAGCGCCGTCTCTATCGGCTGAAGCCTGACCCACTTCAGGAGGTGGATATCTGGCTGGCTCCGTTCCGCCGGTTCTGGTCCGCCCACGTGGATGCTCTCGAACGCCACCTCGACCGCATGGATCAATCAACACGAACGAAAAGGAAGACAAGAAGAAGACGACAAGGCCCAAAACACAAACGTGAAAAAGGAGAAATGAAATGAAAATCAAAGTGACCAGCGTATACGTAGACGACCAGGACAAGGCCCTGCGCTTCTATACGGAGGTGCTGGGCTTTGCCAAGAAGACCGATTTCAGTCAGGGCCCATATCGCTGGCTGACCGTGGCCTCGCCCGAGGAACCGGACGGCACTGAGCTGCAACTGGCGCTGAACAACAACCCCGCGGCCAAAGCGTATCAGCAGGCGATGTTCCAACAGGGCCAACCCGCGGCCATGTTCTTCACCGACGACGTCAAGGGCGACTACGAGCGGATCAAGGCCCGCGGCGCCGCCTTCACGATGCCGCCCACCGACGTGACCGGCGCGACCATTACGATGCTGAACGACACCTGCGGCAACCTCATTCAGCTCACCCAACTGGCACGCTATTCACGCTAAGGAGGAGAAGGTGACCGATCGCGAGCAGTACGCACCGGGTCCGGCCAGCGGGGCCGAGATACGAAAGGACGGAGAGAAGTGGACGCTCATTCTCGTCAGAGAACTGCGCCACTCGCCGGAAAAAGTCTGGCAGGCGCTTACCGACCCGGCGCATCTGCGCGAGTGGGCTCCCTTTGAAGCTGATGGCAGCCTGGGCACGGTTGGAACCACGGTGAAGCTCACCACGGTGGCAGCGCCCACGCCGCAGGTCTCCGAGACCACCGTGAAGCGGGCCGAGGCGCCGAGGCTGCTGGAGTACAACTGGGGTGGCAACGATATCCGGTGGGAACTCGAAGCCTTGGGTGGCGGCACGCGCCTGACGCTCTGGCACAACATCGATCGACGCTTCATCTCGTGGGGCGCCGCGGGCTGGCACATCTGCTTCGACGTCCTTGAGCGGTTCCTCGCGGATGAGCCGCTTGGGCGCATCGTCGGCGCGGGGGCCATGAAGTTCGGCTGGCAGCGATTGAACGCCGAGTACGCCAAGCAGTTCGGTATTGACGCGCCCAACTGGGCGCCTCAGAGGAGGTCCCAATGAACTGGAATAAATGGATTCGGCAGACCCACCGCTGGGTGTCCATTGCCTTTACGGTGGCCGTCATCGTCAACATCGTCGCCGTCGGGCAGAAAAAGGAGACCTACTGGATAGGCTTCTCGGCGCTGTTCCCGCTCATCCTGCTAATGATCACCGGTCTGTACATGTTCGTGCTGCCGTATGCCGCCAAGTGGGGCAGCGGGCGACGCACCGGCTGAACGGGCGGACGGCCGTACGACGATGGCCCGGAGGCGTGGGGCTGGGCGGCGGCCGCCGGCGTGCTCTGGGAGCTCTCGAACTTCTTGTGGCGCCGCCGACAGTTGAGGTCGTAGGAGTGCGAGGCGGCGGCGTTGGCGATGCTCAGCCATGGCATTCTCCCGTTCTTATGCCGCCCTTAAATGTCCAGAGCGATTCTTAATGCGTGCGAGAGGCGCGAAAGCTTCTCGGGTGAGAGGCTACCTACATAGTCTATAAGCCGGCTCTTGGGGATGCTGACCAGGGCGTCCAAGGCAATCCAGCTCGGATGTTTAGATCCATCTTCCGGCCCTTCGGAGACCTCCGTTTCGAGTCCGTGACCACGTGTAAACACCGGAGCGCAGACGACCGTGGGGAAACGGGAATCAACGAGGGCCTGGCGGCTGACCACGGTCATCACCCGTTGTTTCTTGGGGTCTCCGCCTCCGGGATGGCGCAGCCGATACAAATCTCCGCGCTTCATCGCTCCTCCCAGAGGTGGTCGAGCGACTGGTAGGCGAGCACATCTTGCATCTCGGCGTTCAGTTCATCGGCAAAGAGGTTGATTTTCTCCGCGTCGCGAGCGTTCGAGGCGGCGCGTTCGCGGTGGGAGAGATATCCGCGCAGCACATCGTCAACCACCGCCGACCGAGAACGCTTTTTTCCCGCCACGCGGTCGATGCCTCGAACGACTTCGCGGGATAGGGTGAGTGAGGTTTTCATTTTCGTCTTCATACTACCATTATACTACCTTTGGAAAACCGGTACCGGTAGAAAGAACGCTGTCAGGCGCCGTTTCCGCGACGTTTCACTCTGTCTGGGTTCGCTGATGTTGTTGAAGTTGCCGGACGTCGTCGACCAACGCCCAAAAGGCGTGGTAGAGAGCGTCCTTTTGTTCTAAGACCGGGTTGGTGTTGTCGCTGATAGGGGAGCTCGCCGAGGAATCCGCGGGCCCTATAGCATTCATGACCGCCCCGGCCTCAACGCTATAGAGCGCCTCGCGGGAATTCGCATCCACAATCTGCAGTGCAACTTTGGTTGCGTAAGGTCTTTCCCCCTCCTGGCCTAGCGTAGCTTGCGGCTGCCCCACCTTAATCACCCGGAGTAGTACAAACTCCACCTTGGCAGCCGCATCAGACGCACCATCTTCGCACGCGGGAACCAGCTTCCAGGGGAGCTTGGCGAGGAGATGCTTTGGCTTGCTCTCTGCCTTCAAGAAGTCCTTGACGAGGTGTCGGTCGAAATCGTCTAGCCCTTCGGTGTCGACGCAAAAGCTCCGGACCTTAGCGAGTGCTTGTGGGTCGGTGATTTCCCCAGTTGGCGGCTTGTCACTCGCCGTAAGGAGCGAGGAGACGGCCAGAAGTAGTAGTCCGAGCTTCATTGCAAACTCCTTTGGGTGAATGCACCATTATGAGAGCATAGCACATCGTAGAAGCCCCTTTATCAGGAACAGCCGGCTGGTCGGCGGCATCTTGAAGGGGCGCAGCCTGCCGAAAGACACGAGGGAGGTTACGCACAGCGATTATCGATGTGCGAAGTGCGTGGGGGAAGAGCCCACCAGTTGGGTAGCGCAGACTTTGCGCCGTTCAAAGTCTGCGGCTACCGTGACCCCTGTTTCCACGGCTTGACGTTCAGAGCCTTGCTGTATATCATGGTATATATCCTCGGCGAGGAGGGATTGATCGTGCGACAAAAAGCTAAAGTCTTTACCAATGGCCGCAGCCAGGCGGTGCGCCTGCCGGCCGCGTTTCGCTTCGACACCAAGGAAGTTTTCATCGACCGTAACCCGCGCAACGGAGACGTGATTCTGTCCCGCAAGCCTGCGAACTGGAGCGAAGTGTTCGCCGCGCTCGACCGTGCCGGCGTGCCCGAGGACCTTCTCGCCCACCGCGACCGGAGCCTGCCCCAGGAGCGAGAGACGGTATGATTTACCTGCTCGACGCGAACACCGTGAGCACCATCGTCAAGGGCCAGTCTCGGCACGCCCGCCGCAAGCTCGAACGGGTGAGCGTCGATCACGACGTTTGCATCTCGGTGATGACCGAGGCGGAGATCCGCTTCGGCCTCGCCCGAGGGAAGCTCTCGGCGGAAACGCAGGCTGCGGTTGAGCTGTTCCTGTCCAAGATTGACATCCTGGCTTGGGACTCCGCCGCGGCGCGGGCCTACGCGAAGGCCCGCGCCACGCTGGAACGAATCGGCAAGCCGCTGGCGAACATGGACCTGCTGATTGCCGCCCATGCGGCCGCCGTGGGAGCCGTGCTGGTGACGAACGACCACACCCTGGAAGAGTGCTCGAAGCATATCGACGTGAGGCAGGCGGTCAATTGGGCCGACGATGTGGGGCTGAAACCCTGACTCCCCATCGGCTGATCGTTTTCGCCGCGAAGTGAGGTAGTACAGACTTTGTAACGTTCAAAGCCTGCGGTTCTTATTATGGTAAACGTCAACTTCTTGTGAACATGCGGCGATGGCGATCAAAGCCGAGAACCGCGGGTCGTGGCAGGGGGAAAGCCGCAGACTCTCTGCGATGCGAGAGTCTGCGCTATCCTGCTTGCGGAGGTTGCGGGTTACGCTGAGAGCAGGGTAGCGCAAAGGTGCGCGTATTGTGCGCTCCTTTGCGGCCGTTCCCCAATTCCCTGCAGGTTCATGCGCGCGTGCCCTGGTGGTGATCGGCACTTCCGTTTGAAGAGCCGCGGAGGGGCGCTGAAGCGCGCGCACCTCCTCGCAACCTGCTTGCGGAGGTTGTAGGTTACGCTGAGAGCAGGGTAGCGCAAAGGTGCGCGTATTGTGCGCTCCTTTGCGGCCGTTCCCCAATTCCCTGCAGGTTCATGCGCGCGTGCCCTGGTGGTGATTGGCATTTCCGTTTGAAGAGCCGCGGAGGAGCGCTGAAGGGCGCGCACCTCCTCGCTACCTGTTTGCGGAGGTTGCAGGTTACGCCGAGCGCAGTTAAATTAGGTGTGAGAGAAGGAGGTGTACATGAAAAGGCCCGTCGCGGTGGAATCTGCTTCTGCATTATTCGACGAGAAGATCAAGAAACTTGGGGACTGGCGCGGGAAGACGCTCGCGAGAGTGCGCGAAATCATACACGCGGCAGACCCTGAGATCGTCGAAGAGTGGAAGTGGGTGAAACCCACGAACCCCGGAATACCCGTCTGGTCCCACGGCGGCATCGTCTGCACGGGAGAGACGTACAAGGACCACGTCAAGATGACATTTGCCAAGGGAGCTGCGCTCGAGGACCCTTCCGGTCTATTCAACTCCAGCCTCGAGGGGAATGTCAGGCGCGCCATCGACATCCACGAAGGCGACCAGGTCGATGCGGCGGCCTTGAAGGATCTCATCCGCGCTGCCGTGGCGCTCAATCTCAAGGGCAAGAGCCAGCCACGCTAGGCTGTGCTGCTTATATGCAGATTTTTGCATATATGTGTCAAAATGCCACACTTGGGAGTGGTTTTTTCACAATGTGGAAGCGTTCCTTCCTCTTATCCCGTTCAATCTAAAGAAGAATGAAACTTTTATTCTCACCAGTTGCAGTGTTCGCCATATTCTCATTTCCGAAGTGCTACGCTAAGTTTAGTGACCGGAAGAGCGGGTCCAATGGCAGAAGCTGCGGAAGTCCACAAGACGGCGAGACGGGAACGAGGCGCTGAGCCGAAGAGCGCACTGGCCTTGCTGCTGTTTCTGGCGCTCGTCACTTTTCACTCGTCACTGCTTTTCGGGCAGCGGTTCAGCCATGTCCAGGGCGCGATGGTCCAGGTCACCAGCGCTTGGACGAACAGCCCTTTTACGCTGACCCTGGCGAGCAACCCGGCGCAAGGGGACCTGGTGGTGGCGGCTTTCGCGAGCCTCGGCTGCACGAACGGCGGGCCGTCTCCGGTCACGATCAAGGACGCGAACGGTAACAGCTACACGGTTATTTCCACCCCCGCCACGTTGTCGCAAGGAGTCACCTCCGGTCTTTGCTCGGGCGGCACGGTTTACGCGAACTTGTGGCTGGGCTACCTGCTGAACGCGCCGTCGAACGCTTCGAGCACGATCAACGTCAGTTGGTCGAGCGGGCAGGCCCTGGGGGACGTTTGGGCGGACGAGTTCAATCCCTCGGGTGGGAGCGTGACGTTTGACGCGAGCGCCAGCGTGTCCAGCGGAAGCGCCACCGGCACGGCGATCAGCTCGCCGTCGATCACTCCCAGCCTGCCGAACGAGCTTCTTTACGGCGCCGCGGTTCCGCCTGAACTCGCGCCTCCCACCGGCAGCGCGTGTCCGATGACCGCGCCAGCGGCGGGCGCGAGGCTGGGCGCGTGGATGGGCGGGGCGGGCGGCATCCCGCCGCTCACAAACTATGAGTCCGGCGGGGCGACGGAATACGATTTGAATGCGAGCGGCTCGACGGCGGTGAGCTTTACGAATCAGTGTTCGGGCGTGAAGTACGCGGCGATGGTGGCGGCCTTCAAATCCAAGCTTTCTTTCCAGGCCAACCCGGTGGAAAGCAGCGCCAGCTCGGATTCGATCGCCGAGCGGGCGGCCCACTTCGCCACCCTGAGCGAAAGCCATACCACCGGCGACATGCTGGCCCGGCAAGCGGGCTACTGGCGGGGAGATTGCATCTCGCTCACCTGGACGCCGCCCGCCGGCGCGCAGGGGAACCCAGCTTACAGTTACAACGTTTATCGCGGCACGAGTCCGGGCAATGAAACCGGGCCCATCAACGCCTCTCCGCTGGATGCCGGCTGCACGAGCCAGGCGAACTGCACCTACGTTGACTACGGGCCGCAGGCCGGGCCGGAGTATTACTACACCGTCACGGCAGTCTCCACTGGCGGCGAGAGCTCATTCTCGGGAGAGACCGGCGCCGTGATTCCGCAGGACGCGGTGATGGAAACCCAGGCCGCGAATGATGTGGTCTCGAGGGGCTGGGCGGCGATTCGAGGCGCGACGGAGAATCTGCTCGCATATGATTCCTTGACCGCAGGGTCGTCTATCCCTGTCCAGCCCCAGCACTCGTTTGTGGTTCCAGGACGGACCAAGACAGGAGAGGCTCCCATTCACAGAGAGCCGTCAGGAGCGCCGCCTTGAGCGATCCTAGTACGCTAGGGAAGGACCACGATGATTGGTGGTGTCCTAAACGAGTGCTGGTGCCATTTCTGTACTCTTGATGAGTCACAAGCTTGACTTCGCTTATTACTACACGGTAAAGTATATTTATTAGTACCGCAGTAGCAGGAAACCTTCTTTTGGGAATTGTACGGTGTTATAATAGTGTTTCCAATTTATACGAGTGGCCTAGGGGGATGCGGTGTCACTAGGCATAGTGATTAAAGGCCCGGAAGGAATCGTGTTGGCTGCGGAGAGTAGAGTCACCCTCACAACTTCGCTTCCAAATGGTCAACAGCTACACGTCAATTTTGACAATGCTTCTAAATTGCTTTCGTTCAGCGAACCGAACGCTGCGTATGGATGCGTTACATACGGTCAGGCTGCAATCGGTATCAGGACCGCACCAAGTTTCCTTCCTGAATTCGAGGCTGGACTGCCCGCCGAAAGACTTCCAGTGGCTGAGTTTTCTGCCCAATTGTCCAACTTCTTTCTGGCGCAATGGAACGCTGTAATACCACCCGGGTACAGCGGCCCGGATATAACCTTTGTAGTTGCAGGATTTGACGAAGGCGAACCATATGGAAGAGTTTTCCTTTTTAACATACCCAGCAGCCCCACACCGATCGAGCAGGCACCAGGGGGATTTGGTGTAACCTGGGGAGGACAACGGGAAATTGTGGATCGTCTTATCCAGGGGTATGATTCTCGCTTAATCCAGATCGCACAACAAGCGCTCGCGCTTACGCCACAACAGGTAGCAACGTTTGTTAGCGCCGCACAGCCAGCACTCCAACTGCCTTTACCTATTCAGTTCATGCCATTGCAGGACCACGTGGATTTGGCCATTTTTTTTATACGCACAACGATAGATGCCCAGAAGCTCACGGTGGGACTTAGGGGATGCGGCGGCCCGATAGACGTGGCTACCATTACGCGGCGGAGGGGCCTAAATTTCATACAGAAAAAAGAGATTAAAGTAAAAGGAGGTTCGTCCGATGATTGAGGAGAGAGGTGTGACTATGGACAAGTTGTTTCCCCTTAAATTCGGCGAGGTGCAAATACCGGCGTCTCCTTTTCAGACAGCGAGCTATCGTGCTCTCACGGTGCCGATCTTGCCAGAAGGTTCTTCAATACAAACTTATCGGATGGACTCTGATGGCCGTCCTTTGGATCTCCCGTCGGTGACAATCAACTCGCCGAAGGTAAAGGTTGACCAGGTTGGGAATGTCATGATAATCCCCTAGAACCCTTCGCTCATGGCGCGAATGCCAATTCTCCTATTTCCCACGGGGGGTCTGTGACTCCCCAAACCGACTCCCATTGACATTTGAATTCTCTTTGGTTTTGGCTTTCGCGTTTTGACTCTTGATTTGCTCTGAAGGTGGCGTAACGGACCCCTCACCCGTCTCTCTCGCCCTGACGAAAGCGCGGGAGCATGACACCCTCTGCCCAAGGGAGAGGGCTTCTGAGTTAATTAGAGTTTTTCTCGTGCCGGATTACCTGGCAGATCGGCGGGCCGAGTCTACGCCAGGAGCTTTTTGGCGATCTCGCCCGAGATGTCGGTGAGCCGGAAATCTCGCCCCTGAAATTTGTACGTCAGTTTGGTGTGATCGATGCCCATAAGGTGAAGCACGGTCGCATGCAAATCGTGGATGTCGAGAGGATCCTCGACAACGTTATAGCCGAGCTCGTCGGTTTTTCCCAAAGTGACGCCGGGTTTGATGCCTCCACCCGCCAACCACATGGTGAAAGCGCGCGGGTGGTGGTCGCGCCCGAGGAACTTGGATTGGGCGCGGGCTTCGTTCATGGGCGTGCGTCCGAATTCCCCGCCCCAGATGACGAGGGTGGAATCGAGCAATCCGCGCTGCTTCAGGTCCTTGACGAGGGCGGCTGAAGCCTGGTCGGTTTCCTGACAGAGTTTGGGCAGGCGGTTGATGATGTCGTCGTGCGCAGAGGTGCCGTGATGGTCCCACCCGCGGTGATAGAGCTGCACGAAGCGAACGCCGCGTTCCACGAGGCGCCGCGCCAGCAGGCAGTTGTTTGCAAACGATGCCTTGCCCGGCTCGGTTCCGTACATCTTATGAATGTGCTCCGGTTCCTTTGCGATGTCCTCAAGGTCAGGAACGCTGGTTTGCATCTTGTAGGCCATTTCATAGGACGCAATGCGGGTGAGGATTTCCGGGTCGCCCGCTGCCTTCAGGTGCATTTCGTTCAAATCCTTCAACGTGTCCAGGGAATCGCGCCGGTCTTCCGGCCGAACACCATCAGGGTTGGTGAGGAACAATACGGGGTCGCCCTTGGAGCGAAACTCCACACCCTGGTACACCGTCGGAAGGAATCCGCTGCCCCAGCAGGACTTGCCGCCGTCCGGCTGGTTTTCACCGGAAAGCAGGACGACAAATCCCGGCAGGTCGCTGCACTCGCTTCCGAGCCCGTAGGTAAGCCACGAGCCCATGCTCGGGCGGCCGATGATCTGGAAGCCGCAATTCATGAAGATCTGCGCGGGTGCGTGGTTGAACTGAGAAGTCCCGATAGACCTCACAATCGCGATCTCATCGACGATTTCCTTCAGGTGAGGCAGAAGCTCGGAAACTTCCGCCCCGGATCTGCCGTACTTCTGGAAACCATAGGGCGAACCCAGCAGTCGCGGCACTCCTTTGATGAACGCAAAGCGCTGTCCCTTAAGAAATTCCTCAGGAATCTGCTGGCCGTTATATTGCTGGAGCACCGGTTTGTAATCGAGTAAATCGAGATGCGAGGGAGCGCCCGCCATGAAGAGATAAATGATGCTCTTCGCTTTGGCGGGAAACATCGGCGGCTTGGCGGCCAGGGGATTGGGTGCGGGCCGGCCGGGAGTCGCGACGCCGGCGGCCAGGAGATCGCGGTTCAGCAGAAGCGAAAGAGCCGTCGCCCCCACGCCCATGCCTGCCGTCTTGAAGAAATAGCGGCGTGTGACTGCCTTAACCAGGTCCTTCATGTCCGGAGGATAAGCATCCGTCATCACTCACTCCTTCGTTATGGCTTCGTCCAGGTTCAGCAAGACATTCGAAACCATCGTCCATGCCGCCAGTTCGGGAAGATTCGAATGCGGTCCTCCGTCAACGCCGGCGACTTTGCCCGCGGCTTTCGGGTCAGCTTGAAAATGTTTAAGTTCGAGCCTGTAGTAGCTGAGGATTCGTTCAAGTTCCGGCGCGGAGGGGCGCCGGGTCAAACAGAGCCGGAATCCGTAGGTGGCGCGACTCGCGGGATCAGGGCCGACATCTCGCGTCATCCTGCCGGCAAGAGCCTGAGCCGCCTCGAAGAACACCGGATCGTTGAGCGTCGTCAAAGCCTGGAGAGGCGTATTGGTGCGAACCCGCCGCACGGTGCAAAACTCGCGCGTGGGCGCGTCGAACGTGGACCAACTGGGATAAGGGGAGGTGCGGCGAATGAAAGTATACAGCGAACGGCGGTAGCGGTCCTCGCCAGTATTCTCAACCCACTTGTCGTCGTTGTAGGGCCGGTCCCAAATGCCGTCGGGTTGGTAGGGGAAGACGCTGGGTCCCCCGATCTTCGTGCTGAGGAGGCCGCTCGCCGCAAGGGCGCAGTCACGGATCGTCTCCGCCGGGACGCGGAAACGCGGGCCGCGTGCCAGCAGCTTGTTATAAGGATCGCGTTCCTCCAGGTCCGGCGCAACGTCTGAAGATTGACGATAAGTTGCGGACGTCACCATCAACCTCAGAATTTTCTTGACGCTCCAGCCCTGGCGGGGGAATTCCGTGGCCAACCAGTCCAGAAGTTCCGGATGGGTGGGTGGAGTGCCTTGAGTGCCGAAGTCCTCACTCGTCTCCACGATGCCGCGGCCAAACAACTGCTCCCAGAGGCGATTGACCGCGACGCGGGCGGTGAGCGGGTTATCTTCCGATACCAACCACTCCGCCAAGCCCAGACGGTTGGGCATTTGATCATCCGCCATAGGGTTGAGCGCAGAGGGCACGCCCGAGCACACATTGTCTCCGAGGCTCGTAAAGGCGCCGCGAATGTGCATGAACGTGCAAGGCCTTTCGAAGGAAGGCTTCTCGCGCATCACCAGGGTCGTGACAATGCCCAGCTTCGCGTCCTGTTTATTGATTTCCGTGATCTTGTCTCGGGTGGGTTGCAGGGAAGGAGCGATGGCACGGTAAGCGGCGGCAAGATCGTTTTGCTGGATTTCGGTGCGTTGCGCAGGGGGAAGGTCGAGCGCCGCGTGGAAGCGCGCCGGAACCGTCGTCACTCGGAGCGGATCGGCCATCGTGGTAAGGGAAATCCGGAAGCGGCCGATCGCGATCTGCGAGTGCGGCATGTCGTGCTTCAAGTGAAAGGTAAGCACGGTGCCGCCGGCGAATCCAAAGGGTTTCTGCGGGACGAGCACGCCACGCCGGAGGACGAGTGACTTGTCCGTGCTGAGTTGAATCGACCAGCCCTTGGGCCGCGGCTTGTCGACCACCAGGTTCTTGAAGCTGTAGCCCGCCGCATCCTCGTCTCCGGAATCCCGCTGAGAATCATCCGCGGCGGCTTGCTTGAAAAGGATCTTCTGCGAATCCGCCGGCCTGTCCGCAGGAGCGGCTTCAGCTTCGAAGTCGGTCAAGAAGAAATTACCATCGGGGGCGCGCCCCGGTCCCGTCGCCGGCAGGCTCGGATCGTTCATCACTTCCAGGCGCACCCCACTGATACCGGTAAGATCGGTGCGCGCCGTGAGATCATAGGCGTCGGCGTCCGGATTCTTGCCGCCGGCCAGAAGCGATCCATCCGGCAGCAACGTCAGCTTAGCGCCGCCCTTCGAGACATAGTCGCTGGGGCGCAACACTGTCCACTGTGGTTCCGCGGCCTTGATATCGTGTTCCCACGTCTGCTGCGCGGCGGCAAGTTCCGGGGTGGGTGTATTCAAGATTGCCTGGAGCCTGGTGGCTTCTTCCCGCAATTCCTTGCTCTTGGCGGCCTGTTCGGAAGTTGGCAACTCGAGGACAGCTTCGCGCACATACTGATCGCCACCTCCGTCGTCGGCGACGTGAAAATCCTCGTCGGCGAAGAAGGCCAGGAAACGGTAGTAATCCTTCTGGGTGAACGGATCAAACTTGTGGTTGTGGCACTCGGCACAACCCAGTGTCAACCCCAGCCAAACCGTCGCGGTGGTATTCACGCGATCAACCTGTGAGTACCAGTAATACTCTTCCGGGTCAACGCCACCCTCCATGTTCGTCATCGTGTTGCGATTGAATCCGGAGGCGATCAGTTGGCTGGTGCCGGGATGTGGCAGCATATCGCCCGCGATCTGCTCGATCGTGAACTCGCGGAACGACAGGTCGTTGTTCAAGGCGTTAACCACCCAGTCGCGGTATTCCCACATGGTGCGAATGTGGTCGGCTTCGTACCCGTGCGTGTCGGCGTAACGTGCCAAATCCAGCCAAGACGCCGCCCAACGCTCGCCATAACGCGTTGATGCCAGCAAGCGATCCACCACTTTCTCGTAAGCGTCCGGGCTGTTGTCCGCCTGAAAAGCGTCAACCTCCTGAAGGGTGGGCGGAAGACCAATCAAATCGAGGGTGACACGTCGAATCAGCGTCGCCTTCCCGGCTTCGGGGGAGGGTGAGAGCCCCTCCCTCTCGAGCCGGGCGAGAACAAAATTGTCGATGGGATTGCGGCCCCACCCGGGGTTCTTCACCGCCGGAACATCCGGCCTCACAGGCTTGATGTAAGCCCAGTGTCTGAGCGGCGCTGCCGCGAGGACCGGCGCCGCCGAATCCGGACCGGGCGCGCCCTGGTCGATCCACTTGCGAATGAGTTCCACCTCTTCGGCATTGAGCGGCGGCGCGCCATAAGGCATCTGAGGGCGATCCAGCGCCAGCAAACGGCGAACCAAGGGGCTCTTGGCGCTTTCGCCGGGAACAATCACCCGGCCATTGTCACTGCCCTTTAAGATCGAGGCGAGCGAGTCTAAACGCAATCCGTTCTGTTGAAGATCCGGTCCATGGCAGGTGTAGCAGCGCGCGGCGAGAATCGGGCGAATGCGGGTTGCGAACAGTCCTGAGGAGTCCAGTTCGACGTGGCTGGCGACAGGCCTAATCTGCGACGGCGCCACACCTTCCGCGACCACGAAAGTATTCTGGTCAATCCAGGCGCGTATCAGTTTGATCTGGGCCGCGGGCAGCGGGTTCGCACCCATCGGCATGCGTGCCTCTTCACCCTCGCCGAGGATACGCTTTACCAATGGGCTCTTGGCACTATCGCCCGGAATAATCGACTTGCCGGACTGGCCTCCCCTAAGGACATGGACTTCAGTGTCGAGCCGCAAACCGCCTTGCGGTTTCTCTCCACTATGGCAAGGGAGACAACTCTTTTGGAAGATGGGGGCAATGTCCCGTGCAAAATCGACCACAGCCCTGGGTTTTGCGGGGGAGGGGGAAGACTGGCCGGCAATTCTCAACCCACCCAAAGCGAACGTTAGGGCGAAGGCTGCGAACCCGCCCGCCAGCAACCCCCGTCGGTCCCTTACACTCCGCGGATTTGCAAAGAAGCCCATAGGATTCGCCTGCGTGATCGCTCGCCAGCGGGACTGATCTCAGAATCCGACCCCCACGGGACTTATGCTGGCAGCATCTCCCCAGTCCTGTCAAGCAACCTTCCCGCGCTCTCTTACAATTTCTTGCACGCAGCAAAGAGCCGCGATCGAGATTAGGAGGGAGCAGAGTTCCGCAAGGTTGGTGAGTTGTTTGGGGATTTCTCAACAGCTATCCTTGCTGCCTCTCAAGGGGGCCAACTTCCGGATGGCTGGCCATCCGGCCGGAACCACCTGTCGCCACTCCGCGCATAGGCCGTGCCTCATCAGATATAATGACGGCCATTTCAAATCCTGGAGGTAGTTGCAATGGCCGAATGCGAAGGCTCAAACTCCACGTTGGCAGCAACTGCTTGCTGGACCGCTGCCGTACGCGCCAGGGAGAGCCGTCGGGAGGATCGTTTATTCCACGATCCATGGGCGGAAGCACTGGCGGGCGAGCAGGGGGCGTCCTGGATAGCAGAGCGTCCCGAAGACGGCACAATTGTAATGGCACTGCGCACCCGCTACTTTGATGATTTCCTGGAACAGATCTCTAGCCTTGATAAAATCCGCCAGGTTGTAATCCTCGCTGCCGGACTTGACACACGCGCGTTCCGGCTCAAATGGCCGGCTGGGGTTTGCGTTTTCGAGATGGATCAGCCTTCGGTTATGGATTACAAAGAGACTGTCCTGCAGTCCCTCGGCGCAACGCCCGTCTGCGAACGCCGGATCATTCGAAAGGACCTCACGGGAAGCTGGAAAGAAGCCCTCGTGGAAACCGGGTTCGACCCAGCCCGGCCGTCGTGCTTTCTGCTGGAAGGCTTTCTGTTCTACCTCTCAAACGAAACGGCGACGGAGATTATCGATTCGGTTACGCTGCTCTCCGCGCCCGGGACCCGACTGGGCTTCGACGTCATGAACAGCACAATGCTGACTTCGCCCTACACCAAGGCGTGGGTGGAAATGCAGGCACAATCGGGAGCTCCCTGGATCGGTACCATGGACGACCCCGAGTGTTTCCTGTCTTCGCGCGGCTGGATAGTTGCACTGACGCAGGCCGGTCAGCCTGAAGCCAACCACGGACGCTGGAAACTCCCTGTATTTCCGACTAAGACTCCCAACTTTCCTCACAACTGGTGGGTGACTGCCGTGAAAAAAGTCTGACGCTTGGAATACTCCAATCAAACTGATCAAGATTCCACGAAGGTCGGAACCTTGCTGCGAGTAAGATTATGGCCGGAAGGAGGCCAGAGGCTGATAACGTCTGCACCATCACACGGTTACGGATCATTCGTTCTGTCCTATGATTGGATTGCGCGGCGCGATGCTGCCGGTGTTGTAGATCATTTGATTAGGCATGTCGCGGTCTGTCGTAGACACAAACATAGGCACAAGTTGTCGAGGGCTCCGATCGACTAGCGGACGATTAGGGAGCTCTATAATCTTGTGGTGTTAGGCGATTGCACGTCAGCTTGGACGAATGCGCGCAGACGGCATCCTGTTTTCCAGGAAGGGCATTTATCATTCCCAATCGGCCTTTGCAGTTGATTTCGCCTCCCCCCGCATTCGATGGTCTGGCACACCTCCCGGTTGACTGCCAGAGAGGCCAACTGACAAGGTGAACACAAATTCTCATTGGCCGGAGTGCTCTGGTACAATACTCGCCGTGCCGGATTCGAAGAATAAACTGGGTCAAACGCTGGCGAAAGTTCCCATCTTCTGCGGGCTCACGGAAAGCGAGTTGGGTTTTCTAGCCCAGCGTACTGTTCCCCGCCATTACTCCGCGGGCGAGACGATATTTGGCGAAGGCGAACCTTGCTCGGGACTTTATGTGGTTGAGTCCGGAAACGTCCGCATATACAAGATCTCTCCCAACGGGCGCGAACAAGTACTCAGCATTGATGGCCCGGGCAGTTCCATCGCCGAACTTCCCGTCTTCGATGGAGGTGCCTACCCGGCGTCGGCTGCCGCGGCGGGCGACGCCACCCTGCTTTTTGTGAGCAAGCAGGATTTTCAGGCGCTCTGCCTCGCTCATCCCCAGGTTCCTCTCAAGGTCTTGCGGGTCGTTGGCGCGCGCCTTCGGCGCTTGGTGGGAATCATTGAAGAGCTGTCATTCACCACTGTTCGCCACAGGCTTGCTTCCTATCTTTTCCGACTCGCCCAGAAGTCCGCCAAGCGGACCGCTGAGGGTGTGGAAATCGCTCTCCCCATCACCAACCAGGAGTTGGCAGCGCAAATTGGCACGGTCCGCGAATTGGTATCCCGTAATCTCTCTCGCTTGCAGGCTGAAGGAATGCTGAAGATCGATGGGCGCAATCTCCTCATCTACAACTTGAAGGCACTCGAAGAAGAAAGCCTTTCATCAGAGTAGCTCCCACCCCCATGACCTACCCATTTGAACGAACCGTGACAAAAGTCATCGGCAAGACGTCATTACTCTCCTAACATCAACACATCAGCAGGGCCATAAGGTTGGACCTTGGCCCGAGAGGAGGAAGCAATGAATGTGACGACGGAAAAAACGGTAAGGGAATTGGCCCAGGAAAAGCCAGGCGCCGCGAGAGTCTTTGAAAAGCTAGGAATTGACTATTGCTGCGGCGGCAAGCAGACACTCGAACAAGCCTGCCATTCGGCCGGCATCCCTGTCAACGACGTGTTGGGTGCACTCGAAGTGGCAGACCCTTCGGGTCAAGCCCTCGCAAAAGACAGTGATTGGCAAAAGGAGCCACTAGGTGATCTGATGCTCCACATTAGGATCACACACCACAAGTACACCCGCGAAGCGATCGCCCGTCTTGGCCCTCTCTTCGAAAAAGTTTGCTCAGTTCACGGCGAGCGCCATCCTGAACTTTTCGAGCTTCGAGCCATCTTCCAGAGCCTGGCACAGGAGCTGACCACACACCTGCTGAAGGAGGAGATGGTCCTGTTCCCGTATGTGGAAAGGATGGAAGAGTCAGTTCTCCAAAAGGAGCCCATCCTTCCAGCGCCCTTCGGCACCGTGCGGAATCCGGTATCGATGATGGAGCACGAGCATGATTCCGCCGGCAACGCCTTGCGCACGCTGAGGGAAATCAGCCAGGGCTATACCGCTCCCCCCGACGCCTGCGTTAGCTCTCAGACCCTCTATAAGGCTCTGGCGGAGTTTGAGGCTGATCTGCACCAGCACATTCACCTTGAAAACAACATTCTGTTTCCCCGGGCGATTGCACTGGAGAATGCAAACTGACAGGTGAGGAATGCACTCGGGATTGAAAATGGAAATTCTGGCTAACAATCAAATGGGGGTAAGAAATGGCAGACACGTCCGGTAGTGCTACAGGTCTCTCTCCATGGTGGCGACACGCGGCGATTCTTGTCATGGTCGGTGGTTTCTCGGTTCTATCTTTCGTAACGGTCTTAACCTACACGAACGCCCCTCCCATTCCCGACAAGGCCGTGGATGCGGCGGGAAATGCAGTGTTCACAGGAGCCGATGTCGAAAAAGGCCAGGAGGTCTTCTTTAAATATGGCTTGATGGAACACGGGACCCTTTGGGGCCACGGGGCTTATTTGGGTCCTGACTACAGCGCCGAGTATCTGCACCGGCTCTGCGAGGTGACGCGGGATACGATTGCCGCGGAGAAGTACGGCAAGCCCTTCGCGCAGCTCTCTCCGGATGAGCAAATCGTCGCGTCCGCGGAGGTGCGAAGAGTGCTTAAGCAGAACCGGTACGAACCGGCCTCGCGGACGCTGCTCTTTACCCCCGGGGAGGTGGCGGCCTTTCGCAGCCAGACGGCGGAATGGAGCGATTACTTCACTAAGCAGGGTGATTCTCCTGGATTACCTGGTGGCTATATCAAGAGCCCCACGGAGCTCAAAGCGCTCACCGCCTTTTTCGCCTGGGCTGCTTGGGCGGCATCGGCGAACCGGCCCGGCAAGGACTATTCCTACACGAACAACTGGCCTTATGAGCCCCTGGTAGGCAACCGCCCCTCCGTCGAGGCTTATGTGTGGAGCGCCTTGAGTCTTATCACACTCTTGGGGGGGCTGGGCCTCATCCTCTTCGTGGTGGGCAAATTTGACTACCTGGGCTGGAAGGGTGAGGGCGACACTGCCCACATCACGCACTCCGCTCCTACACCTCTCGCACTGACTCCTAGCCAGTGGGCCACCGGGTGGTTTTTTGCTGTGGTGGCGATACTCTTCCTGGCGCAATCTTTGTTAGGAGGTGCGATTGCCCACTACCGCGTGGAGCCGGGAGGCTTTTACGGCTTCGACATCGCTCGGTTCCTGCCTTACACTCTGGCCCGCACTTGGCACCTGCAGCTCGCCATCTTCTGGATCGCCACGGCCTGGGTAGGCGGAGGCCTTTTCCTGGCACCCTGGGTGGGTGGCGAAGAGCCCAATGGCCAAAAGGTCGGCGTTTACGCGCTCCTTGGCGCGCTAGCCGTAGTGGTTTTCGGCAGCCTTTTCGGTGAGTACCTGGGCATCAACGACAAGCTCGGGCGCCTCTGGTTCTGGTTCGGACATCAGGGTTCGGAATATCTGGATCTCGGGCGGTTCTGGCAGCTTCTGCTGGCGGTGGGACTTGTCTTCTGGCTTTTTTTGATGTTCCGGGCCTTGGAACCTGCGATGAAGAGTCCCGGCAAGCGCGAGCTAGCCGCGCTCTTTCTTTACGCCGCCGTGGCCATTCCCGTCTTTTACCTCCCCGCGCTCTTCTACGGCCCCCACACCAACTTCGCGGTCATAGATAACTGGCGTTTCTGGATCATCCATCTTTGGGTGGAAGGGTTCTTCGAGCTGTTCGCCACGGTGCTGGTGGCCATCATGTTCCACCAGATGGGCGTGGTCAGCACCAAGACCGCCACGCGCCTGATTTACCTCGACGCCATCCTCTATCTTGGTGGCGGGATCATCGGTACGGGACATCACTGGTATTTCACCGGTCAGGGGACGCTCAATATGGGTTTGGCGGCGTGCTTCTCCGCTATGGAGGTTGTGCCCTTGACGCTTCTCACCCTGGACGCCTGGGACTTCATCAAGCTGAAGAAGGCGCACTGCTCCGAGTGCGGCCAGGAATTCGCTACCGGCCAGAAGTGGGCTATCTACTTCCTTATGGCGGTCGGAGTGTGGAACTTTGTCGGCGCAGGGATTTTCGGCTTCCTCATCAACTTGCCCATCGTGTCCTACTTCGAGATCGGCACCACTCTCACCCCCAACCACGGACACGCCGCCC
>Ga0326727_10011460_pt1 | contig 20629 bp, 19 predicted proteins | sample MB2enrmetagenome_FD_207643 | JGI IMG/M metagenome (GOLD analysis project Ga0326727, IMG submission 207643) | Lab enriched peat soil microbial communities from McLean, Ithaca, NY, United States - MB29MY | ecosystem: Environmental > Terrestrial > Soil > Wetlands > Peat | place: USA: New York...
CTTGTTCACCGTAACCCTCACGGCTATGCCCAGGATGGGCAGGTCCATGGCGTTCCTTCGCGTATGTTTGATATAGGCGGAGCCCGTCGTCTCACCGAACTCCGGCATACGGAAGCCCCTGAGTATCTCGCCTTTCGCCAGCGCCGTCTTTCCTGGCCCGAGGAATAGATCGTCCATGGCTATCTGCCTTTGGCCGCCCGGCCCTTCTACGACGCCTTCCGCATCGAGCACGAGAAGCGGGCAGGCCGTGTCCGCCGAAGGGGCCGCGTTGCAGATGTTGCCCCCGACGGTCGCCACGTTCCTGATCTGCGTCGAGCCCAGGTTGCAGACTGCGTCATGGAGGGCCGAGAAACGCTTTCTGACGTGCTCGTCTTTTTGCAGCTCCCTGTGCGTGACGCAGGCGCCGATGAACCGCCCGTCCAGGGCCGACAGCTCCCCGATGTTCCTCAACGAGATCAGCGCCCGCACGGAGAGCTTCTTCTGCCGCAGGAGCACCATCACGTCGGTCCCCCCTGCGATGTAGGCCGCATCATTGTCGAAGCGCCGCATGATGTCGAGGGCCTCTGAGACAGCGACGGGCTTGAAGTACTCGAACCGGACCATGTCAGCCTCCTCTCCTTTTGCTTTTGAGCCGGACCGCGCTTATACCCTCCGCCGCCCCAGACGGACACGAGCGCGTCCTATCCGGCTGTTCGTCTTCCGCTATTGCTCCCTGGCGTCGAACACCCTCTTCGTCTTTCTCTCGGACCTCGGAAGCTCCCCGTAGGCGCAAACCTGGCAGTCGCAGCTCACCATGATCTGCTTCTTCACCTGGGTCTCGACGGCCTTTTTGCACGCCCCGTCGCCTTCAGGGGAGCGTTCCCTGCCTCTTTCCACCTTGATCGTCATGTAGTCCTTTCCGTCCTCGCCCCGTCTCAGGTGCACCTGGTACTCGCTTCCTATGCCGGGGATGGACGAAAGCACGTGGTCGATCTGGCCGGGGTAAACGTTGACGGCCCTGATGATGAACATGTCGTCCGAGCGGCCTAAGAAACGGTCGTGCCTCGGCAGGATGGAGCCGCAGGGGCAGGCACCGGGGACGGCCCGCGTGAGGTCCCTCGTCCTGTACCTTATCAGGGGCGCGGCCTCCTTGCGCAGGGTGGTGACGACAAGCTCGCCTACCTCGCCTTCCGGCACGGGCTGAAGCGTCTCCGGGTCGAGGAACTCCGCTATATAGTAGTCCGCCCAGTAGTGGATGCCCGTGTGGTGGACGCAGTCGAGGCCCGTGCCGGGGCCGTACAGCTCGGTCATCCCCGGTATGTCGAATATGTGCTCGACGCCGAGTAATTCCCGTATCTTCGCCCGCATGGAGTCGCTCGACCGCTCCGAGCCGAATATTACCTTTCTGAGGTTGATCTTGTCCTTGATGCCCCTTTTCTCTACCTCTTCCGCCATGAGCAGCCCCATGGAGGCCGTGCAGCACAGCACCGTTGTCTTGAAATCGACGAGGAACTCGCACTGCATGTCGATGTTGCCGGGTCCCACGGGTATCGCCAGCGCGCCGAAGCGCTCGCAACCGAGCTGGAAGCCGACACCTGCGGTCCATACGCCGTACCCCACGGCTATTTGGACGCGGTCCGCCGCGCTCATCCCGGCCATCTCGTAACAGCGGGCGAAGAAATTGGCCCAGTCGTCGATGTCCCGCGCGGTATAGGCAAGCACTTTACGCTTTCCCGTCGTGCCGGACGACGCGTGTATCCTTACGACATCCTCCAGGGGGACGGAAAGGAGCGGAAAGGGATAACCCGCCTTGAGGTCATCGGCAGTCGTGAAGGGCAGGCGCCTCAGGTCATCGAGCTTTTTGATCGCCTCCGGCTTCACGCCGGCGTCCTCGAATTTCTTCCTGTAGAAAGGCGAACCCCTGAAGGCGTGCTGCATCGTCCACTTCAGGCCCTCCAACTGGAAAGCGAGGAGCTCCTTTTCCGTCTTCTGCACCGGCATGAATGTCTTACCCATCACTCCCCTCCGAGAAACTGACTTATCCGGCCTAAAAGAGGCTCGGCTCGTCGAACTCGCCGAAAATATTGCGGAAAACGGCCGTCATCTCGCCCACCGTCGCGTAGGCCTTGCAGCACTCGACGAGGAAGGGCATGACGTTCTTCCCTTCCTTCGCCGCCCCTTCAAGGGCGCTCAGGCTCTTCGCCACGTCCCGGCTGCTCCTGGCGCGCCTGACCTCTTTCAGGTCCTCTATCTGCCTTTCCGCAGATTCCAGGTTGTATTCGTGAAGCTCCACGTCCTTCGACTCCCCCTCCGTGTAGATGTTGACCCCCACCTTGAGGAGCTCCCCGGACTGGATGCCCTTCTCGAACTCGTACGCCTGGGCCGCAACGAGCCTCTGGATGTAGCCCGTGGCTACCGCCTGGACGATGCCCCCCACGCCTTCTATGCGCGCCATCTCTTCCTCGATCTTTTCTTCCATCTCCTTCGTGAGGGTCTCGATGAAGTAGCTCCCGGCGAGCGGGTCCACCGTGTCGCGCAGGCCGATCTCGTCCATCAAAAGCTGCAACGTGCGCAGGGAGATGATGGCCGAATGGGGCGTAGGGATCGTGTACGCCTCGTCGTAGCTGCAAAGGGCGATGGTCTGCGCCCCCGACAGGGCGGCGGCCAGGGCGTAGTAGGCGCCCCGCATGATGTTGTTCTCAGGCTGCGCCTTCGTGAGGCCGTAGCCCCCTCCCCCGAAGAGGCCCCGGAGGTACATGTTCGACTCTTTCTTGACGGCGTACTTTTCCTTGAGGTTCCTCGCCCAGAGCTTCCTGGCGGCCCTGAACTTTGCAACCTGCTCCCAGAGGTTGCCGAAGACGTTCAGGTTGAAGGAGAAGCGGCCGACGAAGGCGTCCGCCTCGTAACCCCTCGCAAGCACGTTGTCGATATAGGCGTTCGCTATAAGGATGGCGCAGGCGATCTCCTGGGCGGGGGTCGCCCCCGACTCCCTGATATGGTAGCCGCAGACGCTCACCGGGTTCGTCCTGGGCAGGACGTTCATCGAGTACTCGATGGTGTCGCCGATCAGCTTGACGGCAGGCTCTACCGGGAAGATCCATGAGCCCCTGCCGATCATCTCTTTCAATATGTCGTTCTGCGGCGTGGCGGAGATCACCGCCGGGCTGTAGCCGAACTTCTCGGCCACCGCCTGGTACATCGCGAGCATGACGGAGGCGACGGCGTTTATCGTGAGGCCGGAGCCTATGCGCGGGAGGTCGATCTCCTTGAAGGCGACCTCGAAGTCCCGGAGCGAATCGACGGCCATGCCCACGCGCCCCACCTCGCCTTCCGCCATGGGGTCGTCCGAGTCGTAGCCCATCTGCGTGGGGAGGTCGAAGGCGACGTTAAGCCCCGTCTGGCCGTGGGATATCATCAGCTTGAACCGCTCGTTCGTCTCGGCGGGCGTCCCGAAGCCCGTATACTGGCGCGTAGTCCACGCCCTGCTCCTGAACCCCAGGGGATGGATGCCCCGCGTGAAGGGATACCTGCCCGGGTCGGCCAGGTCCTTCTCGTAAGAGAAGCCTATGCGCTCCAGGTCTTCCGGGCCGTAGACGGGCTTCACGTGGATGCCCGACTGGAGCGTCACGTCCGTTATCTGGTCCTTTGCGTCCTTTGTATACTTGGCAACTCCCATTATTCCTCCTAAGCCCGCCCTGCCTTTTCGCGGATGAAGGCCACGATGTCGGAAAAGCGCGTGCCCCCCGGGAAGACTCCGGAGACGCCCAGCGCTTTCAGCCGCTCGATGTCGAGGTTGGGTATGACGCCCCCGACAAGGACCATCTTGTCGTCTATCCCCTCTTTGGCTACCTCTTTCATCAGCCTTTGGACGATGGGAATATGGGCGCCGCTCATGATCGAGAGACCTATCACGTCCACGTCTTCCTGGATGGCGGTCCGCACGATCTGATCGACGGTCCTGTGCAGGCCCGTATAGACGACCTCCATGCCCGCTTCCTTGAGCGCGAGGGCCACGACCCTGGCGCCCCTGTCGTGCCCGTCGAGACCCGGCTTGGCGATCAATACCTTGATGGGCTTATTACTCTCCAACATCCCCTCCCGTAGCGCCTGTCGCCACTTAGTATACTGTATACAAATCAAAAAATCACAAGAAAGGTAATGTCCGATCCAATTACCCTCTAACTTCCCCCGCTTGCAGACAGGTCCTTCAGAACGATCCTCATGCCCCGGAGGAGGTGCTTTCTGACGAGGGTCTCCACTTTTTCGACGTTGCCCTCTTCCATGGCCTCTACGATCTTTTCATGCTCCGCCAGGGAGACAACCGCGTTCTCCGGACAGGTAAGCAGACGCTTCCTGTACCGGGAGATGAAGTCGCGGAAATTGCCTATGAGGGCGCGGAGCCTCCTGCTGCCCGACGCGGTGAAAATGATCTCATCCAGGTTGTCGTTGCACTGGATCATCTTCGCAGTGTCGCCCCGCCTCATGGCCTCCTTGTAAGCTGCCAGGGCCGCTCCCAGTCTGGCGACGGTCGCCCTGTCCATGCGGGCCGCCGCAAGTCCCGCCGCGTAGCTTTCGAGGACCGCCCGTATGCCGAAAGTCTCCTCTATCTCTTCCGCGGAGAGGTCTTTTACGACGAAGCCGCCTTTCTCCAGCCTCTCCACGAGGCCGTCCTGCTCCAGCTTCCTCATGGCCTCCCTCACGGGGATCCGGCTCACCTTCATCTGGCCCGACAGGGTATTCTCGACGAGCCTCTGCCCCGGATGGAGGTCCCCCCTTACGATCGCCTCCCGGAGCGAGGCATAGGCCGTCTCCCCGATGGGACGGGGCTTGCCGAGGGCCTTTATGCCTTTGAGCGGCTTGGCCGCTCTCCCTGCTGCTTTCTGCACCCCCAAATTACCTCCTGTCTATCCGTAGCGGTACTGGACGCCGCACTCCCCCCTGGGATATTCCCACGAGACGGCGCGACGGACGCAGGCGATGCTGCACGTGCCGCACTCCAGGCACCCGGCGTACTCGACGACTACCTCACCCGTCTCCTCGCTTACGGAATAGAGATGGCCGGGACAGATACGGATGCAATATCGCTCCGCGCACCTCGCGCAAGTCTCCTTATCGAGCTTGATGTGGCTCTCTTTGTCATTCTTGATGGCGTTGATGGCCAGCTTTTCCTCTACCTTCATCACATCCGCCTCAGGGCCAGGAAATCCTTAAGCCCCTGCCAGTTGAGTATGTAGCGTCCCGCGATCTTCCGCGCGCTGCAGTAAAGGGAGCCTTTCGGCCCCTCCCCTATCGTGAAGAGCGCCTCGAAAAGCTCGCACAGAAAGTGTGGGTAGACGCCCAGGAAGCGCGGCCTTTCCAGGACTTCCCCGGAATGGCGGAAGGTCTCCATGTCCTTGAGGACGAAGCTCTCTTTGAGCCTCTTCTCGTAGACGGAGAGCGTTTCTGCCGAAAAATCGCCCTTCGACAGCGCCTCGTCCGCCGCCTCGGCGGCGATGACGCCGGAGGCGACGGCGAAGTCCATACCCCTGACGGTAAGCCCCATATTGAGGGCCAGCCCCGCTGCGTCCCCCGCAACGAGCATCCCTCCCGTATAGAGCCTCGCCAGGCCGCCGTAGCCCGCCTCAGAGATGATATGGGCCGCGTATTCCTTGAGCTCCCCGCCCCGAAGATAGCGGGCGACCTCAGGCCTTGCGGTGAAGCCGTCCATCAGGCGGTGCATCTCCGCGTCGCCTGCGTGCTCCAGGAAAGCGCCTATGCCGACGACGATGCCCGCGGAGACGCTCTCCCTGTTCGTGTAGAGGAAGCCTCCGCCGAACATGCCCTTCGTGACGGACCCCGCGAAAAGCCCGGCCGCCCCCTGGCCCTCTTCCAGGCCGAAGCGCTCCTCGATGCGGCCCGCCTCCAGCCTGTAGACCTCTTTGACTGCCACCGCGTAGTCGGCAGGGGCAAGGGGCTTGCGCAGGCCCACCTTCTCCGCCATGAAGGAGAGGGCGCCGTCCGCGGCGATGACCATATTGGCAGGTATCTCCTCGTTCCCTACTTTCACCCCCGCCACACGGCCGTCCTCGAAGAGCAGTCCGTCCACTCGCCTCTTCGGGATGACGAACCCGCCCTTTTCCATGACCTTTTCGGAGAGCCAGTTGTCGAAAACGGCGCGCAGGACCGTATAGCTCATATAGGGCGGCTGCTTCCATCTGTCGTTCACGTATTCGGCCTGGACGGAAGAGCTTTCGTCGAGGAGTGTCACGATCTCCTTGACGACGGGCCGCTCGAAGGGCGCCTCTTCAAGGATCGCGGGAACATATTTGCGCAAGGGGCCGACGTAGATCCTCCCGCCCGTCACGTTTTTGCTCCCGCACGTGTCGCCCCGCTCCAGGAGGATGACCTGCCTGCCCGCCTCCAGCAGGCGGTACGCGGCGCAAAGGCCCGCAAGCCCTCCGCCTACGATCACCGCATCCATTTTATCTTCAGCCATCGCTATGCGCCGGTCCTCTTTTTCAGCTCGGCGGTCATCGCAGGGACGACCTCGAAGAGGTCCCCCACGATACCGTAGTTTGCATACTGGAAGATGATCGCGTTCGGGTCCCTGTTTATCGCAAGGACGAGCTTCGACGTGTCCATGCCCATGATGTGGTGTATGGCCCCCGAGATGCCTATCGCTATATAGAGCTTCGGCGATACGGTCTTGCCGCTTTTGCCCACCTGGTCTTCCTGGGGCCGCCAGCCCGCGTCAACGACGGACCTTGCAGCGCCCACCGTGCCCCCGAGGGCAGCGGCGAGCTCCTCGACGAGGGCAAAGTTCTCTGCCGCTTTCAGGCCCCGGCCGCCGGAGACGATGATGTCCGCCTCGGTGAGATCGACTTTCCCTTTCTGCTTCTGCTCCACCCGGAGGACCTTCGTGTGCATCTTGCCGACGTTTAGCCCGGCCCGGCTCTCGACTACGCTGCCCGGCGCGCTGCCAGGCTCCGCGATGGCGAAGGTGTTCGGCCTCGTCGTGACGACCACGGGATACGCAAGCGGAGAAACCTCAGTCAGGACCTTGCCGCCGTAAATGGGCCTTACGCAGGTAATGGGGTCGTCCTCCCACGCCACGGCCGTTACATCGGAGACGATGCCGCAGCCGAGGAGCACTGCGACCCTCGGCAGGAAATCGCGCCCCGTCTGCGTGGCGCCGGCGAGTATCATCTTCGGCTTTGCTTCCTGCGCATAGCCGGCCAGGGCCGCAGCGTAGGCTTCGGGCGTGTAGGCTTCGAGCAGGGGGTCGTCGATGTGGACGAGCGTCTCCGTATAGGGGAGCAGTTTGTCCGCAAGGGCGGCGGGAAGGGGGCCGAGGACTGCGGCCTCCACTTTGAACCGGCCCGTTTGGGCGAGCTTCCGGCCCTCGCTTAAAAGCTCCAGGGACGCCTTCTTTACCTCGCCCCCCTTCGTCTCAACGAATATAAGAACGGTCTCCATCGCTTCCCCCTAGATGACCCTTTCCACTTCCGCGAGGATCCTCGCCGCCTCGGCCGCGGCCTCCGCCGCCTCCCCGCCTATCATCTTAACGGGCGGCCTCTTCTTCGGCGGGAGATACCGCTTGACGCGCACCTTCGACCCGGCAAGGCCCACCTCCTGGGCACTCAACCCCAGGTCCTCGGGCGTCATCTTCGGTATCTGCGCCTTCATCGCCTTCATTACGCCCGTGATCGGCGCGACGCGCGGCTCGTTCAGCCCCTTTTGCACGGTGAAGACAGCGGGGAGCAAGACCTCGACGACCTCCCTTCCGCCCTCCGTGAGAGATTCGGCAACGGCCTTACCATCCCCGATATCGAGCTTCACGATGCCACCCACGTGGGGAAAACCGAGGAACTGGGCGACCATCGGCCCGACCTCTCCACGGTCGTCGTCGATGGCCTGCTTGCCGCAAAGAATGATATCCCACGGCGCTTTCGCCACCGCCCTTGAAAGGGCCAGGGCGGTCGAGTAACCGTCTCCGTCGAGGAAGGCCGCGTTGTCGAGGAGGAGCGCCTCGTCCGCGCCCATCGCTATGCCCGTCCTGAGCACCTCCGTCGCCTTGCCCGCGCCCAGGGTAATGACCCTGACATGCCCGCCGTGGCGCTCCCTTATGCGCAGGGCCTCTTCGAGGGCGAATTCGTCGAAGATGCTCGTTGCGAACTTCGGCTCGATCTCAAGTTTCGCGCCCTCGCCTCTTATCTCTATCGCTGCTTCCGCGTCGGGCACCTGCTTTGCCAGGACGACTACGTCCATTTAGATACCTCCCTTAAGGCAGGCAATTTCTGGGGCTCGGCGCCCCCTCCGGCAAGCTTACGACTTCCCTATAATCAGCCTGCCCAAAAAATCCTTTATAATCTCATGCGTGCCGCCGCCGTAAAGTAAAAAGCGGGCGTCCCTGAAGTGGCGCTGGGGGTTGTATTCGTGGGCGAAACCGTTTGCGCCCCATATGCGCGTCACCTCATCGACGACCTTGCAGCACGTCTCCGTGGCGAGCATCTTCGCCATGGCCGCCTCTTTGCGGCTCGACAGCTTTTCCTTAATCCGCCACGCGGCGTAATAGACCATCAGTCTGCTCGACTCCATCTCCGTGGCCATGTCGGCGAATTTAGCCCTTATGAGCTGGTAGCTGCCGATGGGCTTGCCGAAGGCCACGCGCTTCCTCGCGTACTCAAGGCCCTCGTCGAAGGCCGCCTGGGCGATCCCCATCGCCATTGCCCCCGTCATCGTACGCACCTCGTCGAGTATCTCCCCCAGGTAGTCCACGCCTTTATTCATCTCCTCGCCCAGGAGGTTCTCCGCCGGCACCCGGACGTTGTCGAAGACAAGCTCGCCGGTGATCGTCCCCCTGCAACCCAGCTTGTCGAGGACCTGCCCCGCGGAAAAGCCGGGCGTCCCCTTCTCTACGAGGAAGAAGTTGAGCCCTTTGTTGCCCAGCGACCTGTCGGTCGTGGCGAGGACGGTCGCAAAGTCTGCGATGGGACCGTTCGTGATCCACATCTTCGTCCCGTTTATGACCCATTCGTTGCCGTCCTTGACGGCGGTCGTCCTCGTGGCGGCCAGGTCGGACCCGGACTGGTCCTCGGTAAAGCACATGGTCGCCACCTTTTCCGCCCTCATGGCGGGATAGAGGCAGCGCTCCCTGATCGCTTCCGAGCCGAAGCGGTACACGAAATACGTGCCCATGAGGATATTCATGATGACGCTCTGGGCGAAGCCGACGGAGCCGCGGGCGATCTGCTCGTAAAAGATCATGGCTGTGACCGGGTCCGCGTTCATGCCCCCTATCTCTTCCGGATAGCGCAGGCCGAGATAGCCCAGTTTGCCGAACTCGCGCCAGAGCTCCAGGGGGAACTCGTCCTTATGGTCGATCTCCTGCGCCTTCGGGACGACCATGCGGTCAACCGTATCGGTGATCATTTTCTTGAAGAATTCCTGTTCTTCGGTCAGGCTGAAGTCCATCCGTCATCCTCCTCCCATTGGTCCGCGAACGCGGCGGGCGACCGGCTTTCCGGCGCGCCGTCCGGACCGCTGATACCGCTTTCGCCCGATGACGGCCTTCATTATCGCAAATGTCCGGCCGTCCTTTCAAGAGAAGCGTAACCTGCCCCTCGCCGCCCGCCTGCGCCGGGTGCGGGTGCGCGCGCCTTAAGCCTTTATCTTGAGCACCGTCTTTCCAATGATCCTCTCGACCGCATCGTATGGGTCCCGCTTCCGGTCGATCGCTTCCCTGGCGATCTCCATGCAGCCCTTGTCGTTCCTGACTGCCTCCGCCGCGGCCTCCCACATCTTTTCTTTAAGGAGGTCCATAGTGAAGGCGGCCGTCCTCTCCCTCCTGCGCTTCTCCCTTCTTTCCCCTTCCGCCAGGAAGCGCCAATGCCTGTCGATCTCCACCGCAAGCTCCGTGATGCCCTCGCCCCGGTCGGCCCGGCTGCCCAGTATAGGGGGCGTCCAGCCGTCGGGTCCGGGGGTGAGCATCGAGGCGATGATGCTCTTCGCGCTTTCCGCGCCCGGCAGGTCGGTCTTGTTGACCACCACGATGTCCCCGATCTCCATGAGGCCTGCCTTCAAAAGCTGCACCTCATCGCCGTATTCCGGCGTGAAAAGGATAACCACCGTGTCGCACAGGCAGGAGAGCGCCTTCTCGGACTGGCCGGCCCCCATGCTCTCCACGAGGACCGTCTCCTTCCCCAGGGCCTCAAGGACATAGACAGCGCCCGCCGTTGCCCGCGCAAGCCCGCCGGGGTAGCCCCTGTGCGCCATGGAGCGTATGAAGATGCCCAGTTTCTCCGCGCCCTTCATGCGCAGCCTGTCGGCCAGGAGCGCACCCCTGCCCGCTATGCTCGTGGGATCGACGGCTACGACGCCGACCTTCTTCCCCTCACCGGCAAAGGCGACGGCAAGGCCGCCCGTCACGGTGCTCTTGCCCGCGCCGGGCGGTCCCGTTATGCCTATTACGTGGGCCTTGCCCGTATGGGGGAAGATGCGGGAAAGCTCCCTGTAGCCTTCCTCCAACCCGTCCTCGATCAGCGTGATGAGGCGGGCGGCGCTTTTCTCGTCGCCGACGATAATCCTCTCCGCAAGCCCTTCGCCGCCCAAAGCGCGATCCGCCCTCTAGATGACCTCTTTGGCCTTCATCTCTTTGATCTGTTCCTCGGAATATCCCAGGACCTTCCCGTAGATCTCCCCGTTGTGCTCCCCGAACCTCGGGGGAAACGTCATTTTCTGGCCGCTCTCCTTGAGAAAGGCCGTCATGTGCGGCGGAGGGGCCATCCATATCTGCGTGCCCGTCACAGGGTCCATCGCGGTGAGCATCGATTTGGCGACCAGCCCGTCCTCCAGGACCTCTTTTATCGTGTTGACTCTCGATATGGCGATGGTCGCCTTGTTGCACAGGTCGATCATCTCCTCCGTCGTCCTGGCGCGGGTGCATTCGTTGATCTGCCGGTTGAGGTTGGCCACATCGCCGATCCTGCCTTTGTTCTTCTCGTAATCGGGACGCGCCAGCTTCTCGAAGCCGGGGAGCTGCGTGAAGGAGACCCACTGGCGGTCGTTCCCCACCGCTATGTAGACGTAGCCGTCCTTTGTCTCGTAGACGGAGACGGGCGCGAAGAACTCGTGCGTGTTGCCCCGGCGCGTCACCTTCGTCCCGAAGGATTTCGTGAGCGTCAGGGCCACGGTCAGCCACGACGTTGTGGACATGAACATCGAGACGTCGATCCTCTCCCCCTCCCCGGTGAGCGCCCGCTTGCAGAGGGCCTTCATGACGAGGCCGTAGGCGTGCTCGCTCGTCCCCATGTCGGGCAGGGGGATGCCGAGGACCTGCGGGTCCTCGCCCGCGTTCCCGGTAAGCTCCATCAGGCCGCCCCTCGCCTGCAGGATCGGGTCGTACGCCGCCTCGTTGCTGTCCGGCCCGAAGCCCGTAAGGCCCACCCAGATGAGGTCCGGCTTGGCCGCCTTGAGCGATTCGTAATCGACGCCCAGCTTCTCGTAGTTCCGCGGCAACTGGTTCGTCGCGAAGATATCGACGTTCATCTTGACGAGCATCTCCTTGAGGAGCTTCTGGCCCTCAGGCGACCCCAAATTGAGGGTGACCGCCTTCTTCCCCGCGTTTATGCACAGGAAATAGGTGTTCATCCTCTCTTCGCCGAGCCTGTTCTCGCCGATCATCCGGTTCGGGTCGCCGTATACGGGGTGCTCCAGCCGGATGACACGCATACCGTCCATGGCGAGCCTGTAGCTCAGGTATGGCAGCACTGTAGCCTGCTCCAGGGAGAGCATCGTCATATTCCTGAAAACGTCCATGCCGTCCTCCTCGGGGAGAATCGCGCGGAGCGCATCCCGCGCGGTCAAAAATTTTCGCCCTAACCCAATTTTTCCGTTGACACAATCATGCTATTGTCTGTATCATTCTCTCTATGGCACGGCTGGTGTGTATACTGTATACCATGCTCTGTCCAGTATAGTTAAGACGGCGACTGCTTGTCAAGAAATTTTAAAAGATATAGAATGGTGAGCGCCGGCAAAAGCGGCTAAACAAACCATGAGGCTGCCACCCTTTCAATACCTCTTGCCGGGGACCGTAAAAGAGGCCCTCGACATGCTCCACGCCCATAAAGGCAAGCTGTGCATAGCGGCCGGCGGCACGGACGTCGTCAACCGCCTGCGCCAGAGGCTCCTTACCCCTTCTTACGTCATGAGCCTCAAGGACCTGCCGGAGCTGCAGGGCATAAAAAAGAGGAAAAACGAGCTTCTCATATCCGCCGGGACGAGCCTGCGGGAGATCGCCGAAGACCCCGACGTCTGCGCCCTTTTCGGCGCAGTGGCGCTGTCGGCGGGCCTCGTCGCTGCCCCGCCCGTCCGCAACATAGCCACCCTGGGGGGCAACATCCTGCAGGAGACGCGCTGCCTCTTTTATGACCAGTCGGAGCTCGTCCGCAAAGCGGCCCTCCCCTGCCTTAAGCAAGGGGGCAAGGTCTGCCTGGCCCAGAAAGGCGCAACCCGGTGCCTCTCCGTCTACCAGGGCGACCTTGCGCCCGCCCTCATCGCCTTCGATGCGAAGGCGGTGCTGAAAAAGGCGGGCGCGTCGAGGACCGTCCCGGTGCTTGCGCTTTTCTCCGGAAAAGGAAAACAGCCGTTTACCGTCGAGGACGACGAGCTTCTCACCCGGGTCGCCATCCCCATGCCCAAAGGCCGTTACGGCGCCTCGTATGAGAAGCTGCGGATGCGCAAAGGTCTCGACTACCCCTTCGCCTGCGCAGCCGCCTTCGTCTCCCTTTCCGCAAAAGGCGTGATCGACAGGGCGCGCCTCGTCGTCGGCGCGGTCGGCCCCGCCCCCGTGCTCGTGGAAGAAGCGTCCGCGCACCTGGTGGGCCGTACCCCTGCCGATGCGGACTGCGAGGCAGCGGCAGCCTGCGCCGTAAAATCGGCGCACGCGATCGACAACCTCGCCCTCCCGGCCGCCTACCGAAGAAAGATGGTGAAGGTCATCGCCCGCCGCGCCATAAACGGCGCCCTCTCAGGGGCAGGTGCGTGATGGCGAAGATCGAGAAGATAAGGGTGACCCTCCGGGTGAACGGCGAGGAATACCCGCTCTTTATCGCACCCTACCTCACGCTTTTTGAGGCCCTGCGGGAAGAGCTGCACCTGACCGGGGCCAAGGAGAGTTGCGGCCGGGGCGCCTGCGGCTCGTGCACGGTGCTCCTCGACGGCCGGCCCGTGCGCTCGTGCCTCCTGCTCGCCGCGGAGGCGGAAGGCAGAGAAGTCACGACCATAGAGGGACTGGGCAGGCAGGGGGCGCTCCACCCCATACAGGAGGCATTCGTCAGCCATCACGCCATACAGTGCGGGTTCTGCACACCGGGCATGATCCTGACGGCCAAGGCGCTCCTCGACAGGAACCCGGACCCGACGGAAGAGGAGATACGGGCGGCCCTCTCCGGCAACATCTGCCGCTGCACGGGCTATAAGAAGATCGTCGAGGCGGTAAAGGCCGCTTCCGCCAAAACCGCTCCCTCCGGGGCCATAAAGACGGCCCCGGGCAGCGGGGAATAGTGACGTGGAGGAAGAGTTGTCCATCATAGGCAAGAGCGCCGGAAGGGTCGATACTGCGGCGAAGGCGACGGGCGAGGCCCTTTTTTCCGCCGACCTTACCCTGCCCCGTATGCTCGTCGGCAAGGTGCTCCGCTCCCCCCACGCCCATGCCCGCATCCTCCACGTCGATACGTCGCGCGCGGAAAGGCTGCCAGGCGTCCGGGCGGTCGTTACGGGCACGGACAGCACGCAGGAGAAATGGGGCGTCTTCCGCTATACCCAGGACCAGGCGTTCCTGCCCTCGGACAAGGTGCGCTTCATAGGGGAAGAAGTGGCCGCCGTCGCAGCCATCGACGAGGAGACGGCCCTTGAGGCCCTCGACCTCATAAGAATAGAATACGAGGAACTGCCCGCCGTCTTTTCAGTCGAAGAGGCGATGAGGCCCGGCGCGCCCCTCATCCACGATACGAACCCGGGCAACATAAACGTCAACGTCAAGATCGACGTGGGGGACGTCGAGAAGGGCTTCATCGAGTCTTACTACGTCACGGAGGGCACCTTCAGCGCGCCGGAAGACTCTTACTTCCAGGCCGAGCCTTATGCGGTCGTCGCCTCCTTCGACAGCTCCGGCAACCTCGACATCTGGATGCCGAACGCGGGGCCGCACCTGAAGTCGAAGCCCCTGTCGAACTGCCTCAGGATGCCCCTCAACAAGGTGAGGGTGAGGAAGATCACGATAGGCGGCGCCTTCGGCGGCCGCTCCGAGATATCCCCGGCGGACGTCGTCTGCGCGCTCCTGGCCCGCAAGGCGGGCCTTCCCGTGAAGATCGTCTACACGCGGGAAGAGAACACGGTGGCGACGCGCCAGGCCCACTCGATGATAGCAACTATCAAGACGGGGGTGGACCGGGAGGGGCACGTCATCGCCCGGGACATCACCTGCCACATGGACGGCGGGGCCTATTCGAGCACGGGGCCTATCGCGGTGAGCGTGCCGTTCCTCTGCATGGAGCAGGCCTACCGCATGGAAAACGTGCGCTACAACGGTTATCGCGTCTTCACGAACAAGCCGATCAGGGGCATGTACAGGACGCACGGCCGCGCCTTCGCCTGCGGCGTCGATCTCCAGCTCGACATGATCGCGCGGGAGCTGGGCATCGACCCCGTCGAGATCAGGCTGCGGAACGCCCGCAGGCAGGGCGATTATACGCCTACCAAGTCCCTCGTTGTAAGCTGCGCCATGACGGAGACCATCGAGCGCGCGGCAGACGCGGCCCGCTGGAAGGAAAAATGGGGCAAGCTTCCGCCCTTCCACGGCATCGGCATAGGCTGCAATTCGGTCCAGACGGGCTTCCCCATGGGCATAAGGGGCGGCTCTTCGGCATTCATAAAGTTCAATGAGGACGGCGGGGCCACCGTCATATCGGGGGTGGTGGACAACGGGCAGGGCAACGAGAACATGATCGTCCAGATCGCCTCGGAAGAGCTGGGGATCATGCCGGAGGACATACAGCTCATAACCGCCGACACGGAGGTGACGCCCAGCGACCCCGGCTCGTACTCGATGTGCGAGACCTTTGTCGGCGGGAACGCCGTCAGGCTGGCAGCGAAGGACGCCAAGGGGAAGCTCTTCAAGTTCGCGGCCCGCGCGCTGGAGGCAAAACCAGAAGACCTGGAAGCCAGGGGCAGGAAGATCTTCGTCAAAGGCGAGCCGGAGAGGTCCATCCCCTTCGCCCGCGCCATCCGCCTGGCCCTCTCCAAAGGGGAGTCGATATCCGGCGAGGGCTCTTACTGGCCCAAGGTGGACCCGAGGCGCGAATGGGTCGAGAACCCCTTCGGCCAGCTCAGCGAGACGTTCTCTTTCGGCACGACTATAATCGAGGTGCAGGTGGACCCGGAGACGGGGCTGGTGGACGTCGTCGAGGCCTGGGCCGCCCAGGACGTGGGCCGCGCCATCAACCCGAAGGTCGTCGAGGGACAGTTCGAGGGCGGCCTGACGATGGGCGGACAAGGGGGCATGTTGACCGAGTACCACCTGTGGGACGGCGGCAGGTGCCTCAACCCCGACCAGCTCGACTACAGGCTGCCGCTGGCGCCGGACATGCCGAAGATCAACTCGATCATCGTGGAGAGCCATGACCCGGCAGGGCCTTACGGGGCGAAGGAGGCGGGCATGTCGATAGCCATGTCCGCGGCGCAGGCGTACGTATCCGCCGTCTGCAACGCCATAGGAGCGCCTATCAACGAGTACCCCCTTACGCCGGACAAAATCCTAGAGGCCATCGAGAATAAGAACAGGAAGGGGTGAGCCCCGTGCAGATAAAGCAGATAGACCACATATGCTTTGTAGTCAGGGACCTGGAAAGAACGAAGCAGATTTACAGGGACAACCTGAGCATGATGCCCGAGGTCGAGTACATCGCCGAGTCCGAGCACATAAAAGTGGCGCGGTATTACGTGGGCGGGGTGGCGATAGAATTCATGGAGCCGACGAGCCCGGACAGCGACGTAGCCAAGTCGATAGCCCAGAGGGGCGAAGGCGCCTTTCTGATATCGTACCGCGTTGACGACTTGGACGCTGCGATGGCCGAGCTGAAGGCGAAAGGGGCAAAGCTCATAGACGAAAAGCCCAGAGAGCTTTTCGGCAACCGCTATGCCTTTATCCAGAAGCCGAACGAGCTGGCCGGCGTGCTCGTGGAGCTCCTCGACGGAGAGTTCGACGCGAGTCAGGTGAAACGCACGTAGGACCGGCGGCAGGGATAAGCCGGTCGTAAAAGCCGAGCGCCCCTATCTTCGGGGCGCGAAGGCTGGTGAAAATAATAAGGGGGTAGTCATGTCGAAAGGATTCTGTCTCACGGTCGCAATCTGCCTTGCAGCGCTTCTTGGCCTGGGCCTCGCAGCGCCTCAGCAGGCCCGGTGCGACGCCAAGATCACGCTTACCTATGCGAATTTCCCGCCATCGACCACGTTCCCGTGCGTCCAGATGGAAAGGTGGGCCAGGGAAGTCGAGAAGCGGACTAACGGCAAGGTGAAGGTCCAGACCTTCCCCGGCGGCACGCTCCTTCCGGCGAAGAACATCTTCGACGGAGTCATCACGGGCACGGCCGACATCGGGAACTTCGCAATGAGCTACCAGCCCGGTCGCTTCCCCGCCTCGGAGGCGGTTGACCTGCCCATCGCGTTCTCAAGCGCCAGGAACGCGAGCCTCGCCCTCTACGACCTCCTCGAAAAGTACCCGAAAGAGTTCGAGAAAGTGAAGCTCCTCACCGTCTTCACCTGCCCTCCTGCCGACTTCATGACGATAAAGGCCGTGCGCTCCCTCAAAGACCTCAAAGGGATGGAGCTTGCCGTGTCGGGCACGGGCGCCGAGGCAGTCAAAAGGCTGGGCGGGATACCGGTAGCCATGCCGCAGTCGGAGAGACCGGAGGCGCTCCAGAAGGGCGTCGTCAAGGGCGTCGTCTCCTCGATGGAAGTGCTCAAAGACCTCAACTACGCCGCCTACTGCCCGTTCGCCACCGACACGAACCTATTCGTCGTCACCTTCGCCGTCGTCATGAACAAGGACAAGTGGAACGCCATGCCCGCGGACGTGAAGAAGGTGCTCGACGACCTGCGGCGCGAGCAGGCGGAATGGACGGGCAGGTACGTAGACGACCACGTCAAGGAGGCCCTCGACTGGTCGAAGAAGAAATACGGCCACCAGGTGATAAACCTGTCCGCCGCGGACAAGGCGGAGATACCCGTCCTCGTGAGGCCGATGATGGACGAGTACGTCAAGAGGGTGACCGCCAGGGGGCTGCCCGGCGAGCAGATCCTGAAGGACATCAACAGGCTGAAAGACAAGTACGAAAAGCAGTCGAAGTAGGCGCTAAAAGGCGTCAAGACCGCAACGGGGGCGGCCTGAAAGGGCCTGCGGCCGCCTTCGATGGAGTGCGGCTTTAAGAGCAGGCACCTCGGAACAGGTACGAGGGGGCGTAAAGACACGGCGGGCGTTGGGAGGGCCCGAGGAAGCGGACCGCGCACGCTAAGAACGGGCATAGGACGCCAGGCTTTTGGTGCGTGCGGGAAAAGGGAGGTAAGTAATGAAGTATCTCGACTACGCGACCGACGTTATCAACAAGGTGCTGCTCGTGCTGGGCGGCTTCGCCGTCCTTGCCCTGATGCTCCTCGCTACGGGCAACGTGATGCTGCGCATCTTCCATATCCCCTTCAGAGGCACATACGAGATCGTCTCCTTTCTCGGCGCCATAGTGATCTCCTTCGCCCTCGGCTACACGCTGAAGAGGAAGGACCATATCGTCGTGGACATCGTCTCCGACAAATTCCCCGAAGGGCTGAAAAAGGTCATCGACATCATCGCCTACATCTGCATCGCAGTCTTCTTTGCCATCGTCGCCTGGCAGATGTACGTATGGGGCATGAAGCTCTGGGACGAGAACGAGGTGTCGGAAACCTTGAAGATCATCTATTATCCTTTCGTCTTTGCCTGTGCGCTGGGGTTTGCAGCGATCTCCCTCAGCGCGTTCGTCGATTTACTCAAGAAAATCATAGGACGGGGGGAGTAGAAGATGACCGGCCCAATGGTAGGAGTTTACGGCATTCTGGTAATGTTTGCGGTGCTCTTTCTGCTCCGCATACCCGCGGGCTTCACTATGGCGATAGTCGGCTTCCTCGGCGTCGCCTACGTGACGTCCTTCAAGGCCGCCTTCGGCATGATCGGCACCGATATGTGGAATATCTTTTCCAACTACGGCCTCACGGTCATCCCCATGTTCATCCTCGTGGGCGAGTTCGTCCACTACGCCGGTTATAACGACGGGCTTTATCACGCCACGTACAAGTGGTTCGGCCACTACAAAGGCGGCCTTGCCATAACGACGATCATGGCCTGCGCAGCCTTTTCCGCCATATCGGGCAGCAACACGGCGACGGCTGCGACAATGAGCAGCGTGGCGATACCGGCGATGCGGAAGTACGGGTACCACCCGCAGTTGAACGCAGGGTCCGTGGCCGCAGGGGCGACGCTCGGGGTGCTCATACCGCCGAGCATCGTCCTCGTCGTCTACGGCCTCTATACGGGCCAGTCGATAGGCAAGCTCTTCTTCGGCAACGTCATACCGAGCGCCATACTGACCGTGCTGATAGCTTCCACTGTCTTCTACATATGCTGGCGCCACCCCGATTGGGGCCCCGCCGCCGAAAGGAGCACCTGGAAGGAGCGCCTCAAGGCGCTGCCCGACATCATCGATATATTGATACTCTTCGCGATCATCATGTATGCCCTCTTCACGGGCGTCGTGACCGCCACCGAGGCGGCAGCCGCAAGCTCGACCCTCGGGCTCATAATTTGCCTCGTCCGCAGGAAGATCAGTTGGCAGGGCTTCATCCAGTCCGTACTCGACACCCTGCGCATCTCATGCCTCGTCTTCATGATCGTCGCCGGGGCCGTCATCTTCGGCCGCTTCCTCACCGTGACGAGGCTCCCCTTTGAGATAGCCGGGTTTATCGGCGGCCTCAACATGCCGGGCTGGATGCTCCTGTGGGTCATCCTGATCTGCTATATTATCGGCGGCTGCGTGATGGACGCCCTGGCGTTCCTGCTCGTCTCCCTGCCCATCTTCTACCCGCTGGTGATGCAGCTCGGGTACGACCCGATTTGGTTCGGCCAGGTGATCTGCATCGTGACGACCATGGGCTCGATCATGCCGCCCATCGGCATATGCTGTTACGTGGTGGCAGGCATGGCGAAGGATATACCGCTGGCGACGGTCTTCAGAGGGGGGCTGTACTATATACCGTCCTATATCATCTCGATGATAATATTGATGTTGTTTCCATACTGGACGGTGCTGATCCTATCGAACTTGGTTCGATAGACGATGCCCATTGGCTTGGCGCTTTTGCGCCAAGCCAATGGGCATCGTCTATAGGCGGACGGGTTAATTTAGCGCCTTTTCCGCCGTTTTCTCGGCGCGCCTCCTCAACGGACCCCAAAAGTCCAGTTTCGTCGGGCGCCATCGAAAAGCAGCAGAAAATCCATCTAAATTTCCTCCGTCCGCAAAGACAAAACCGTCTGATTGCGGCTGCGAGTCGAGTGCTATGCCTTCTGACATTGATCGTGGATTATCGCAAGAAGGAAAGAGAAATGCGTGATTGCAAGACCCCCATATGACCCTGACCCCATATGACCCTTGGCATCTGTTTCTTGCGGCTGAAGCTTCTTGAAGCCGTCAACATTATTTTTCAACCATGCCATCAGTTCCACAATCAATCCTGGCCTATCTAAATCTATTCGCTTTTGGACCTAAATAGAACATCAGTTACTATTCCATTCTGGTTGATCTTTATCGCAAGATGCTTACTCCTTGTTGCAAGTTCGCCTTTCCTTCCGTTGTACATTTCGCTATAAGCATAGCCGATTGCTGTTCCATCTCGCTCGGCAAAAGGATGGATAGACCTGCCGGAAGGCTTACCGATAAGGTTGATCACTTCTGTTTCTGTCGTCGAACCTTTTCTTATCTGGGCTATCTTCGTCGCATCAAAGTCTGTGCTGTCCTCCGGCATGTCACTGATGTATATATATCCGACCAGCACGTCATCGTAAAACCAATATTGCATTATTCGGCTCTTGATCCGGCTATAGTCCATTCCTTTGAGTGGAGGAGGTAGAGGCGCCTGGCCCTGCGAATAACCAAGGATTTTCGTGGAGTTAAAGTTCACGGGCGGAAGGGACGGCTCGCCAAATCTAGATAGAATCTCCTGAATTGTCGTTTTGCCGAGGACTGCATCCCCTTCTCTAGGAAAGGGAAAGTATAACCACTTAGGATCGGTGAGCACGGTACAACTTGCGCACGTGATCAAGAGAGTCGTTGCAATTGCCAAAATAATTCTCCGTTTCAACGCCTCCATCCTACCCTCCATGGGTGCAACGCACACTGTGTTAACATGTCTAATGTTCTTCGGGCAGCAGTTTCCCGAATGCCACCCCACCTCCGCTCCGGAACATGTGCTAAACCCCTCCGCATAATTAAGTAACGATAGGAGTTGCCGCAGAGGCAACTTTTTTGGGGTTATCCATCAGCTCGCAAAGAGCATGATCGGCCCTCTCTATCAGGGCGGCCTTGTT
>Ga0326727_10011461_pt1 | contig 20626 bp, 23 predicted proteins | sample MB2enrmetagenome_FD_207643 | JGI IMG/M metagenome (GOLD analysis project Ga0326727, IMG submission 207643) | Lab enriched peat soil microbial communities from McLean, Ithaca, NY, United States - MB29MY | ecosystem: Environmental > Terrestrial > Soil > Wetlands > Peat | place: USA: New York...
CCCGACACCCCTCCAAAGAGTGGGTTCCAAGGGCCTCCCGGCCCTTGGCGGGGTCCAGGGGCGGAGCCCCTGGCCTTCCTTCAGATCGGCGCCTGGCGTTCGACGTCGTCGGGGGCCATGCGGACCAGTTGCTCGAAGTCTTTCTGCAGGGTCTCGGTGATCGGTCCCGGCTTGAAGTGCCACTCGGCGATCTGGCGGACCGGCGTTACCTCGGCGGCGGTGCCGGCCAGGAACACCTCATCCATGCCCTTCATTTCGTCGGGGAAAATCACCCGTTCCGTCATCTTGATCTGCCGGCGCCGGGCGAGCGACATGACGGTGCGGCGGGTGATGCCATTGAGGAAGCAGTCCGGGATCGGCGTATGCAGTTCCCCATCCTTCACGAAGAACACGTTGGCGCCGGTGCCTTCGGCGATCTGGCCGCGCCAGCCCAGCATCAGTGCGTCGTCGAAACCTTCGGCTTCCGCCTTGTGCTTGGCCAGCGTGCCGATCATGTAGAGCCCGGCGGCTTTCGAGGCGGTCGGCGCCGTGTCGGGGGCCGGGCGGCGCCATTCGGCCAGACCGAGGCGCACGCCCTTCACGTGGCTGTCGCCGAACAGGTTGGGCCACGCCCAGGTGGCAATGGCGAGATGGATCTTCGTCGCTTGAGCCGAAACGGCAAGCATTTCGGTGCCGCGCCAGGCAATCGGGCGCACATAGGCTTCGGTCTGTCCGTTCGCCGCCAGCATCTGCCGGCAGGCGTCCTCGATCGCCTCGCGGCTGAAGGGAATCTCGAAGCCGAGGAGCTGCGCGGAGGCAATCAGTCGGTCGGTGTGGGCACGCAGCTTGAAGATGTTGCCGTTGTAGGCCCGCTCGCCTTCGAACACCCCGCTGGCGTAATGAAGCCCATGCGAGAGCACGTGCAGCTTGGCCTCCCGCCAAGGCACCGGCGTACCGTCATACCAGATCACGCCGTCACGGTCGTCGAAAGGAACTAGCGCCATCTGCAGGCTTCCTCGTAATTTTGTTGCTTGATCTAGGCGAACAGTATAATGGATATCGCGATACGTCAACCTGGCTGCCGTAACCCCGAGGCAACTCAGCCATGTCACGCCCGCGGCTTCCTTGCATTGCCCTAGGCTCGACCGATGGTTGACGCAAAACCGCCGACTGCCGCCAGCAGCCTCCTGTTCCTGCGCGAGGAAGAAATCCGCGCCGCGCAGGACCTGCTGTTCTTCGCTTATCGCGATTTCACCAATGTGGCGGACGTCATCCTGGTGGAGCTTGGGCTGGGCCGTGCGCACCACCGCGCCATGCATTTCATCGGCCACAACCCGGGCATCACGGTGACCGAATTGCTGGCGATCCTGCGCATCACCAAGCAGAGTCTCGCCCGCGTGCTGGGCACGCTCATCACGCAGGGTTATGTGTCGCAGGCGCGGGGCCGGGTCGATCGGCGGCAGCGGCTGCTGACGCTTACGCCGGCCGGCCAGGCGCTGGAGCGGCGGCTGTTCGAGCGGCAGCGCGAGCGCCTGGTGGGGGCCTATCGGGAGGCCGGCCCCGCATCGGTGGAGGGATTCCGCCGGGTGATGCGGGGTATCATGAACGAGGCGGCGCGCGCCTACATGGATCGGCGCAACCTGGCCGGCGCCGGTGCCGCACGCCAGGCCTGAGCAGGAGGGGCCGATGTCCGACGAGGCAACGATCCTGGTGGTGGACGATGACGCCCGTCTGCGCACGTTGCTGTCGCGTTACCTGGCCGAGAACGGCTACCGCGTGACCACCGCCGCCAATGCTGCCGAGGCCCGCGAAAAGCTTCGCTTCCTGCAGCCCGAGCTGATGGTGCTCGACGTCATGATGCCCGGCGAAAGCGGGCTCGAGCTGATGGACTCGCTCAGGCGCAATCATTCCGAGGTGCCGGTGCTGCTGCTGACCGCGCGCGGCGCCCCGGAGGACCGCATCGCCGGCTTCGAGGCGGGCGCGGACGACTACCTGCCCAAGCCGTTCGACCCGAAAGAGCTGTTGCTGCGCATTCGCGCGCGCTTGCGTCGGATCGCCCTGCCGCCGGCCCCACCCGATGCGCCGACCGGACCGCTGCCCTTGGGAACGCTGGAATTCGACCCGGTGCGCGGCGAGCTTACCGGCCCCGATGGCGTGGTGCGCCTGACCGGCGGCGAGGCGGCCCTGCTGACCGTGCTGGCACGCAAGCCGAACGATGTGTTGTCGCGGGAAGACATCGTCGCGGCGCTCAGCATGGATGAAACCGGCGAGCGGGCGATCGACGTCATGGTGACCCGGCTGAGGCGCAAGCTGGAAGCCGATCCGCGCGAGCCACGCTTCCTGCACACCGTGCGCGGCCGGGGCTACGTGCTGAAGCCGGGTCGCTGAGGCGCCGCCATGCGGGTCCGGATTCCCAAGGCCTACCTGCTCAAGCGCCTCTTCCCGCATTCCCTGCTCTGGCGCAGCCTGCTGATGATCCTGGTGCCGCTGATCATCGTGCAGGTGGTGGCGTTGCAGATCTTCTACGGCAGCAATCTCGACATCGTTTCGCGCCGCTTCTCGCTGGCCATCGCCGGCGAGGTGGCGCTGACCATCGACCTCTTGAACCGGTTCCCCGACGCGGCCAACCGCGCCTGGGTGCTGGATAACGCCTGGCGCCAATATGAGTTGGCGATGCGCCTGGAGCCGGGTGTCACCCTCCCCAGCGGCCGGCGGACGACCTTGATCGGACCGGTGGATGAGGATCTCGCCGACGCTTTGCGGGCGCGGGTGGGGCGTCCGTTCAGTGTGGACTGGGCATCCGATCCGGTTTCGGTGCTGATCCGCGTCCAGCTTCCGGATTCCGTGCTCGACGTCCAGGCGCCGCGCAAACGCCTCTATACCGGCACGATCTACCTGTTCTTCATCTGGCTGGTCGGTTCGGCGGTGCTGCTGTTCAGCATCGCCGCGTTGTTCATGCGCAACCAGGTGCGCGCCATCCGCCGCCTCGCGGTGGCGGCCGAGGCGTTCGGCATGGGCCGCGACATCGGGCCGATCAAGCCGGAAGGGGCGACCGAGGTGCGCCAGGCCGGCGTCGCCTTCAACCGCATGCAGGAACGCATCCGCCGCTTCCTGCAGCAGCGCACCGAGATGCTGGCCGGCGTGTCGCACGACCTGCGCACGCCGCTGACGCGGCTGCGGCTGGCGCTGGCGATGCTGCCGGAGCGCGAGGAACTGGGCGAGGAAATCGCCGACATGACCGCGGACGTCGAGGAGATGGAGCGGATGATCGGCGGCTATCTCTCCTTCGCCCGCGGGGAGGGCGCCGAGCAGGCCTCCGCGGTCGACCTGGCGCACTTGTTGGAGGACGTGGCGGCGGGGGCGCGGCGGACCGGGGCGGCGGTGACGCTGGAGGTGCCGGCGGCGCTGTCGCTGCGGCTGCGCCCCGATGCGGTGCGCCGCGCGATCACCAACCTGGTGGACAATGCCTGCCGGCACGCCCGCCATGTCGCGCTCGGTGCAGCGCGGTTCGGGCCGCGCACTGTGCAGGTGACGGTGGACGACGACGGTCCGGGCATTCCACCCGATCGTCGCGAAGGCGCATTCCGGCCGTTCGAGAGCGGCACCGGCGGCGGCATGGGCCTCGGGCTGACCATCGCGCGCGACATCGTGCGCGCGCATGGCGGTGAAATCACCCTGGAGGACAGCCCACTGGGGGGCCTCCGGGCGCGGGTCACGCTACCGATCTGAAGGCCAGGTCCGGCGCGCGCCTTCGCGCGATGGGCGCTGCCGCTCGCCCCCGCAAAGGGCCGAGAGGCCCGCGGGTCCCATTCTTTTGGGCGCTTCGCGCCTTTCTCGCTGCGGCAGCGTTCAGGGCTTGTCGCCAGTCCCCGCCTTATCCACCAGCGCCTTCAGTTCGTCCATTCCCTCGGCAAAGCGCTTGTTGAGCAAGTCCAGCGCCTCGCCGCTGGAGCGCTGGATCAGCTCGCTGATCTCGCGGGTGTTGGCCACCGCGCGCTCATAGGCTTGCTTGAGCAGCTCGGCCTGCCTGGCGGCCCTGGCCTGCGGCGCGTCGGCCGAGGAAGCCAGTGTGCGCACCGTCTCACCCAGCTCGCTGATCGTCTGCTGCATGATCTCCATGTTGCGCCGGGCCACGGCCTGGGCGCCTTCGAGCGCGATCCGATTGGCCGCCGTCAGCGCCTCCATGTTGCGCCGGTAGGCCGCCGCCAGCCCCGCCATGTCCGGCAGTGCGGGCATCTTCATCTGGCCGAACATGCGGGTGAACTCTTCCGCGCTGTTCCTGGCCTGCTGCATGGCCTCGGTGAACGGGTTGCTGGCGCCCTTGTCGCTGGGATCGGTTGCCATGGTCGCTTCCTCCTGCTGCTTGTGGTTGGCACGTTTGGGCGGGGTGGTCTCGGCGATGCGCGCGGCATTCGCCCGCGTTCGTGCGGCGCGGGCCGGTGCGGGATTGGTCGGGCGTGGCGAGTGGCTCATTTTGCTTTCCCCCTGCTGTCGTTCTGGCCGTCAGGTCGGCGGCGAGGCCAGCGGTTCCGGCGTTGGCGGCACGGCGGCGGTGTCGGGCGCCGGCGGCTCGGTCGCGGCGGTGCGGCTCCGCCGGCGGCAGCCCAGCCATTGCTCCGCCTCCTCGGCACGCGACAGCGCCTGGTCCAGCGCTGCCATGGTCCCAGCCAGGTCAGCGCTTTCATCGTGCTGCCAGGCACGCAGCGTCCATAGCCAGACCGCCAGCAGCCCCCTGCGGCGCAGCCGCCCGAGCAGCCCGTGCGAGGAGATTCCAGCCCCTTCCAGCATCCACCCCATGCTGGCCAGGCTCTGCAGAGCCAGGGCGAGTGCTGTCGGGGGGCTGGCCGGAAGCGCCCGCATCAGCGCCAGCACCCCGGCGCGATGGCGCTGCAGGAAGTCGATCCGGCGCATCAGGATGTCGAACAGCCGATCGCGGTGCGGCCCCTCGTTGGTCGCCACCGACAGCGCCGCCTGGTCGGCCAGGCTGCCAAACCGCAGCAACACGGCGCAACGCGCCGGGAAGCGGCGCCGGGCGCGATCGAGCGGCAGGCTGGCGTCCCGCGCCGCTTGCGCCACGCTGACCCGCGGCCAGCCGCGCTCGGCGGCGAGCGAGAAGGCGCTGGCGACCAGCGCCGCGTCGAATTCGATGTTATCCATGTCGCTCAACCCGGGATGACCATCTGTGCCGCCATCCTCAAAAGGAGTCTACCCCGCCAGTTCCCTCGAACGGGCGGAGGCTGCGGCGACCGCCCGCGAGACCAGTGTCGGCCAAGCCGCCTCCTGCATCAAGACGGCAAGCGCCTGTTCGGTGGCACCTTTGGGGCTGGTCACCGCCTTCCGCAAGGCGGCGGCATCCTCGGTGCTGGCCGCCAGCAGGGCGCCCGACCCGGCGATGGTGCGGCGTGCCATCAGCCGCGCCAGGTCGGCGGGAATGCCCTGCTCGATGCCGGCGCGCTCGAGCAGCTCGGCGAGTAGGAACACATACGCCGGCCCGCTGCCGGAAATGGCGGTGACCGGATCGATCAGGGCCTCGTCCTCCACCCAGGCGACCGTGCCGACAGCAGCGAGCAGCCGATCGCACAGCGACCGCTGCTCCGTGCCGACCCCCGGACCGGCGCAGGCCACGGTCATGCCCTGGCCCACCGCTGCCGGCGTGTTCGGCATGGCGCGCACCACCGCCGCCGCCGTGCCGAGGAGCGCGCGAAGGCCGCCGATAGTGCGCCCGGCCATGATCGAGAGGAACACCGCCGCCTCGGCGAAACGCGCATAGAGGGGCACCACGGCGGCGGCATTCTGCGGCTTCACCGCCAGCACCACGGCCCTCGGCGCGAAGCCCGCAGGTATCCCGGTGGGCTCCGCCACCACCAGCACCTCGGGACCGGGGGTTGCGGGCATCGCGGGATCCACCGCGACCGCGACCGCGAGGCCACGCTCGCGCCAGCCGGCCGCCAGGGCCCCGCCTATCTTGCCGAAGCCAACCAGGAGAATGGGCGGGAGGACTTCGGTACTCATGGGGCTCCTGAGAGAGAACGGGTCGGTTACGCTTCGCCGGCGCACTCCAGCATGGCAGCGGCCAGCGCCTCGACCGGAGTTTTGCCCCCCCACAGCACGAACTGGAAGGCAGGATAGAAGCGTTCGCACTCGCTGATGGCGATGTCCACCATGTCTTCCAGGCTTTCGCTGGAGGCGCCGGGCGCGCCCCGCAGCAAAATGGAGTGACGGAACAGTGGCATGCCGTCCTCGCTGTCCATCCCGAAATGGCCGATCCACAGCCGCTCGTTGGCCAGCGCCAGCAATTCGTACAGCGCGCCGCGCCGCTTCTCCGGCACCTTGAGGTCGAAACCGCAGGTGAACTGCATGGCGCTGATCTCGCTCGACCAGCTGAAATACAGCCCGTAATCGCACCATTTGCCGGGAGCTTCGGCCGCCATCTCGTTGTCACTGCGGCGGTCGAATGCCCAGTCGTTGGCGCTGGCGATCTGCTCCAGCACGTCCAAGGGGTTGGAAGATCGTTCGAAACTGGCGCTCAGCAGAGCTGACATGCGAGGTCTCCCGCGATGAGGAAGGCCGGTAGGCGCCTGGCCCAATGTCCGGCGGCCAAGGTCAGCAAGGCAGTCCCCGGACTCAAAGCAACCGACTCCGGCACTCCGGGGACAGCCTAGAGGGGCACGAAATCGCGCCGCAAGTGTCAACACCCGTGGCTGGGAAGTTCGGGTTCACTTCATGTTGCAACGCAAGACACAACCGCTGGTCAGGCGATCATGCCCGGCCCCCCACCCACCGGCCTGGCGGGCGCTTCCAGCGCCGCCACGCGGGCCTCGAGGGCCGCCAGGCGGTCCAGCGCCTCGGCAAGCCTCGCCTCGGCGGCCTCCTGGCCGGCACGCGCATTGGCGGCCAGTTCCATGGCGGCGTCGAGTTCCTCGCGCTTGACCAGGTCGAGCTTGCGGATGGTCTCCTCGATGCGCGCGCGGATCACCGATTCGGCTTCGTCGCGCAGGCCGCTGAGCGCCGAGATGGCGCCGCCGGCGACGCCGGCCAGGTCGTCCAGAAATCGCGGTCGTTCCGCCATCGCCACCTCCTCGGAATTCGGCGCACCGGGATGCTTCCGCCCGCCGCCGTAGCCCCGTATATCGTGCCTGCATGATACTGGTCACTGGCGGCGCGGGTTTCATCGGCTCGAATCTGCACGCAGCCCTGGCGCTGCGCGGGCAGGACACGGTCGTCGTGGACCGGCTCGGCACCGAGGGGAAGTGGCGCAACCTGGTCGCGCATCCGCCGGGGCGGTTGCTGCCGCCCGAGGAGCTGGACCGTTTCCTCGACGGCCACCCGCCGGTCGAACTGGTGTTCCATCTGGGTGCGATCAGCGAGACGACCGCGGCCGACGGCGACCTGGTCTGGGCGACCAACGTCGAACTGCCGCTCCGGCTGTGGCAGTGGTGCGCGGCGCGCGGGGTGCGGCTGGTCTATGCCTCATCCGCCGCCACCTATGGGGACGGCGCCAACGGCTTCGCCGACGATATCGCCTCCCTCGCCGCGCTCAGGCCGCTCAACCTCTACGGTTGGTCCAAGCACGCCTTCGACCTGCAGGTGGCGCGCCTGCTGGCGGCTGGCCGGCCGCGGCCGCCGCAGTGGGTCGGGCTCAAGCTGTTCAACGTTTACGGGCCGAACGAGTACCACAAAGGGCCAATGGTCTCGGTGGTGAAGGTGAAGCACGACGAGGCGGCGGCCGGCCACCCGCCGCGGCTGTTCCGCTCGGACCGGCCGGAGGTGCCGGACGGCGAGCAGCGGCGCGATTTCATCTGGGTCGGCGACGTGGTCGATGTGCTGTTGTGGCTGCTCGATTCGCCGGCGGTGAACGGGCTGTTCAACCTCGGCACCGGCCAGGCACGCAGCTACCGCGACATGGCCCGCGCCGTGTGCAGCGCGCTGGGGGTCGCGGATCGGGTGGAATTCATCGACATGCCCGCCACCTTGCACGGCCAGTACCAATCGTTCACCGAGGCGCCGATGGGGCGGCTGCGCGCCGCCGGCTACGATCGGGGGTTCACCGCGCTGGAAGAGGGCGTGCGCCACTACGTGCAGGAGTTCCTCGCCACGCCGAACCCGTATCGGTGAGCCTGCCGTGATCCCGATCCTGCTGTTTCCGCAATTCGATCCGGTGCTGGTTCAGTTCGGACCGATCGCCATCCGCTGGTATGCCCTGGCCTACATCGTGAGCCTGGTGATCGGCTGGCGGCTGGTGCGCCGGCTGGCCACGCGGGGGCCGGCGGTCGCCACCCTGGCTCAGGTGGACGACTTCCTGACCTGGGCGACGCTCGGCGTGGTGATCGGCGGCCGCCTCGGCTACGTGCTGTTCTATCAGCCCGATCGGTTCCTGGCGGCGCCGTGGGAGATCCTGATGGTTTGGCAGGGCGGCATGAGCTTCCACGGCGGCATGCTGGGGGTCGCGGTTGCCATCGTCTGGTTCTGCCGCAGCCAGCGGATTCCGATCCTCGGCTTTGCCGACCGCATCGCGGTGGTGGCGCCGCTCGGCCTCGGGCTCGGCCGCATCGCCAACTTCATCAATGGCGAACTGTGGGGCCGGCCGGCACCGGAATGGCTGCCCTGGGCGATGATCTTTCCCGGCGGCGGCCCCATCCCGCGCCACCCGAGCCAGATCTACGAGGCGCTGCTGGAAGGCGCCCTGCTGCTCGCGGTGATGTGGATTCTGGGGCGGCGCGAAAGCTTGCGGGCCCGCTTCGGCATGCTGACCGGCATTTTTCTGGTCGGCTACGCCATCGCCCGCTCGAGTGGCGAGTTCTTCCGCCAGCCCGACGTATTCCTGGGCTACCTGATCGGCGGCGTTACCATGGGTCAGTTGCTCTGCATCCCGATGCTGGTGGTGGGCATCTGGCTGGTCCTCTACGCCCGCGCCAGGCGCCCGCTACGCCCGCCGGGCGGATGATGGAGCGGCTGGACGCGTTCATGGCGCGGGCCAACGCCGCCTACTATGCGACGCGGGATCCCTACGCCGATTTCACCACCGCACCGGAGATCGCCCAGGCGTTCGGCGAGGTACTGGGGCTGTGGGCGGCGGTGGTGTGGCGGATGATGGGCGCGCCCGACCCGGTCGTGCTCGCCGAGGCCGGGCCTGGCCGCGGCACGCTGATGGCCGATGCCCTGCGGGCCATCGGGCGCGTCGCCCCGGAATTCCGAGCAGCGCTCCGGCTGCACCTGATCGATACTTCGCCCGCCTTGCGTGCCCGGGCTGCCGCCCGTCTGCCGGGGGCGACCTGGCACGATGCCTTGGATGGGCTGCCGGCAGGGCCGCTGTTGCTGATAGCTAACGAATTTCTCGATGCCCTGCCGATCCGCCAGTTCGTCCGCCGCGCCAACCACTGGACCGAGCGCTACGTGACCGGCGGCCGGTTCGTCGAGCAGCCGGCTGCGCCGCCCGACCTCGACGCCGCGGAGGGCGAGGTGGTGGAGGTGGGTGAGGCGGCGCGCGGGATTGCCCGCGCCCTGGGTGCGCGTCTGGCGGCGACCGGCGGAGCGGCGCTGTTCATCGACTATGGTCCCGAACGGCGATCGCCGGGCGACAGCCTGCAGGCGATCCGCGGCCGGCTGCCGGCCGATCCGCTGGCAGCGGAGGGCGAGACCGACCTCACCGCTCACGTGGACTTCCCCGCCTTCGCCGCCGCCGCGAGAGCAGCCGGCGCAGGGCCGCAGGGGCCGGTGCCGCAGGGGCAGTTCCTGGCCCGGCTTGGGCTCGGCGCGCGCACCAATGCGCTGGCGCGCGGCCAGCCCCCCGCCCGCGCGTTGGCGCTGATCGAGGCGGCACGCCGGCTCACCGAGCCGCATGCCATGGGCCGTCTGTTCAAGGTGCTGGCGCTTTGCCACCCTGATCTGCCTCGACTGCCGGGGTTCGACGCATGAGCGATGCCGACCACACCCCCGAGTCGCTGACCGCCGCGTGGCTGGCGGTGCCGCATGGGTTCTTCACCCGCCGCGGCGGGGTGTCGGAAGGCCCGTTTGCCAGCCTCAATTGCAGCCTGACCGGGCGCGACGACCGCGCCGCGGTGATGGAGAACCGCGCCCGGGTGGCGACGGCGCTGGGCGTGACCCTGCCCGCGCTGATTGGGCTCAACCAGGTGCACGGGGCCGCGGTGGTGACCGTCAGCACGCCGTGGCCGTCCGGCACCGGGCCGCGCGCCGATGCCATGGTGACCGACCGGCCCGGCATCGCGCTTTCCGTGGTCACCGCCGATTGCGCGCCGGTACTGCTCGCCGATGAGGAGGCCGGGGTGATCGGTGTGGCCCACGCGGGCTGGCGCGGTGCCATCGCCGGGGTTTTGGGGGCCACGCTGTCGGCCATGCAGCTTCTGGGCGCGGTGCCCGCGCGCGTGGTCGCGGCAATCGGGCCGTGCATCTCCCAGGCTTCCTATGAAGTGGGCAGCGATGTGCGCAACGCCGTGCTGGCGCGCGATCCGGCCGATGCGCGCCACCTCGCCCCTGGCCGGCGCCCCGGGCGATGGCAGTTCGACCTGCCAGGCTACTGCACGGCGCGCCTGCTCGCCGGCGGCGTTGCCCAGGCCGCGTGGCTGGGTTGCGACACGCTCACCGACGCGACGCGCTTCTTCAGCCATCGGCGGCGCACGTTGGCCGGTGAGGGGCCGATCGGCCACCAAATCTCCGCCATCATGCTGTAGACCGGCCGCCATGCCGAAGCCGCCGTTCGCGAAACTGGCGCTGTTCCTGCTGCTCGCTGCCCTGCTGTGTGGCTGCGGTGACCTGCCGCGTCCATTCGCGGGCAATCCCGGCGCGACCGCGAGGCTGCTGTCGCAGCCGCCGCCGGCACGGCTGGCGGTGCCGCCGCCGACCGCGGCACTGCTGGCGGATGCCGCCGGCGCGACCCTGGCGGACGCGCTGGCGAAGGCTTTGCAGGACCAGGAGGTGCCCGCGGTCGCCGGGCCCCCGCGCAGCGGCGACTGGCGCCTGGTGACCACCGCCGAACTCCACGAGCACGACGTGATCCCGGTGTTCACCGTGCAGGACCCGGGGGGCGCGGACCAGGGCGCCGCCCAGGGCGCCGCGGTACCCGGCGCGCTGTGGGCCGATGGCTCTGCGCAGACGCTGCAGGGCGTGGCCACGGCGGCCGCCCCCAACATCGCCTCGCTGCTGACCCGCATCGAGGCGGCCCGTCTCAGGAGCGACCCCAACAGCCTGCTGAACCGGCCCGCGCGGGTCTACTTCAAGGGCGTGCACGGCGCGCCGGGCGACGGCAACCTGGCGCTGGCCCAGCAGGTCAAGAGCCAGCTTCCCGGCCTCGGCCCGGTGGTGCAGGACACACCGGCGGGGGCGGACTACACGCTGGACTGCCAGGTCGCCACCACGCCAATCCCTGGCAATCGGATACGCGTGGAAATCCAGTGGCGGGTGGACGACGCCCAGGGCCGCGAGGCCGGCCGGGTCGTGCAGTTGAACGAAGTCCCCGCCGACTCGCTGAGCCACTACTGGGGCGAGGTGGCGGTGGTGGTGGTGCAGGAAGCGGCCGGCGGCATCCGCGACGTGCTGGTCAACCAGATCGCCGCCCGGCGCGGCGGGTGAAGGCCAGGGGCAGCGCCCCTGGCCCGTCACCGGGCAGCGTCGCTGAACTGTCATGGCTTCATGGACAGCGCCCCGAGGGGTTGCTAGAAGCCCGCCATCGCCGCCTCTATGGCCTGTCTGGAACGGAGCCGATGAAGATCGTCGCCTGCAACAGCAACCGGCCGCTCGCCGAGGCCATGGCCGCCACGCTCAATCTGCCTCTGACGCGCGCCTCGGTGCGGCGGTTCGCCGACATGGAAATATTCGTCGAGATCCACGAGAACATCCGTGGCGAGGACGTCTTCGTGGTGCAGTCGACCTCCTATCCGGCCAACGACAACCTGATGGAGCTGCTGATCACGCTGGATGCGCTCCGGCGCGCCTCGGCGCGGCGGGTCACGGCGGTGATGCCGTATTTCGGCTATGCGCGGCAGGACCGCAAATCCGGCCCGCGTACGCCGATTTCCGCCAAGCTGGTGGCCAACCTGATCGCCGAGGCCGGCGCCAACCGGGTGCTGACCATGGATCTGCACGCCGACCAGATCCAGGGCTTCTTCGACATTCCGGTCGACAACCTTTATGCCGCCCCCCTGTTCAGCCGTGACATCGAGGAGCGCTACCAGGGCCGCGACGTGATGGTCGTCTCCCCCGACGTGGGCGGCGTGCTGCGGGCACGTGGCATCGCCAAGCGGCTGAACCAGGACCTCGCCATCATCGACAAGCGCCGCGAGCGGGCCGGGGTGTCGGAAGTGATGAACGTGATCGGCGACGTGCGCGACCGGGACTGCATCCTGATCGACGACATCGTCGATTCCGGCGGCACGCTGTGCAACGGCGCCGCGGCGCTGATCGCCAACGGCGCCCGCTCGGCCAGCGTGTACGTGACCCACGGCGTGCTGTCCGGCGGTGCGGTGGCGCGCATCGCTTCCTCGCCGATCGAGATGATGACCATCACCGACAGCATCCTGGCCACCGAGGCGGTGCGGCTGGCCAGCAACGTGCGCCAGATCACCGTCGCGCCCCTGATGGCCGAGGCGATGCGGCGGATCAGCGACGAGAGTTCCGTCAGCTCGCTGTTCGATTGAAGCGCATGCCGCCGCCGGGGCTGACCGCCCGCGCCTTCTGGTATCTCCGCCACGGCGAGACCGACTGGAATGCTGCCGGCCGCTCGCAGGGCAGCACCGACATTCCGCTGAATGCCGCGGGGCTCGACCAGGCCCAGGGGGCGGCGCGCATGCTGCGCGGCCGCGGCATCGCGACCCTCGTCGCGTCTCCGCTGGCGCGGGCGCGCGTCACCGCCGGGATCGTGGCCGATGCGATCGGCCGGCCGGTCGAGTTCGACCCCGCCCTGCGCGAGGTGTCGTTCGGCGTGGCCGAGGGCGAGCCGTTGACCGGCTGGTTCGCCGACTGGGTGGGGGGGCTGTTCACCCCGGAAGGGGGCGAGTCGTTCGCCGATCTGCGCCTGCGCGCGGTCGCGGCGATCAACCGGGCGCTGGCGCGGCCCGCGCCGGTGCTGGTGGTGGCGCATGGTGGGTTTTTCCGCGCGGTGAGGGCGGAGATGGGGCTGGCGCCGGACGTGCGCACGCCGAACGGCGTGCCGCTGTTCTGCACCCCCGGCGAGCCCTGGACGCTCATCCCGGCGACCCAGGTCGGGCGCTGAGGGGCCGGCCACCGCCGGTCAAGTCATTTGCACCCGCGGCCCCTTGTTGCTAAATCCCCGCCGCGCCGGCACCCCTGGAGGCCGGCGTTGACATTCCCGGAGCGAACCATGGCCAACGACACCATTCTCGAGGCCGAGGCGCGCGAGCGTGCAGGTAAGGGGGCAGCACGCGCGACCCGGCGGCAAGGCAAGGTCCCAGGCGTCGTCTACGGCGCCCGCAAGCCCCCCACCCTGATCGCGCTCGAGCCCCGCGACCTGCTGCGCGAGATCTCCCACGCCGGCTGGCGCTCGCGCCTGTTCGACCTCAGGGTCAACGGCGAGTCGACCCGCGCGCTGATCCGCGACGTGCAGGTCCACCCGCTGAGCGAGGCGGTGGAGCACGTGGATTTCCAACGCCTGGCGCCCGGCGAGAAGATGCGCGTGGCGGTGATGGTGCACTACATCAACGACGGCATCAGCCCCGGAATCAAGCGCGGCGGCGTGCTCAACATCATCCGCCATGCGGTCGATTGCTGGTGCGATCCGGACCAGGTGCCAGCGCATTTCGATGCCGACCTGAGCGAGCTCGACATCAACGACAACGTGCGCTGGTCCAACCTGAAGGGCACCGAGGGCATTCGCCCGACCATCACCGACCGCGACTTCGTGGTCGCCACGGTGGCGCCGCCGACCAAGGCAACCGAGGTCACGGCCGAGGCAGCCGCTGCCACTGCCACCGCCGCCGCCGCCGCGCCGGCCGCGGCCCCGGCCGCCGCACCCACCGCCGCCGCCACGCCGGCCACTCCCGCCGCCCCCGCTCCCGCCGCACCGGCACGGGGCGCGGCCAGGCCGCCGAGGAAGTAGGCTGGGGTGCTGCTCTGGGTTGGTCTCGGCAACCCCGAACCGGGCATGGCCCGGCAGCGCCACAACATCGGCTTCATGGCGCTGGACGTGATCGCGCTCCGCTGGGGCTTCGCGCCCTGGCGGCGGCGCTTCAAGGGCATGGTCGCCGAGGGCGAGGTGGGCGGCGTGCGCATCCTCGGGCTGAAGCCGCTGACCTACATGAACGTTTCCGGCGAGGCCGTGCAGCCTGCCGTTGCCTTTTACAAGCTGGCGCTCGGGGACATGACCGTGTTCCACGACGAGCTCGACCTGGTGGCCGGCAAGGTGCGGGTGAAGCGGGGCGGCGGCGCCGCCGGCCACAACGGACTGCGCAGCATCGACCACCTGCTCGGCGACAACGACTACTGGCGGGTGCGGCTTGGCATCGGCCACCCCGGCGAGCGTGAACAGGTGACCGGCCATGTGCTGGGCGATTTCGTCAAGGCCGAGGTGCCGCTGCTGGTGACCACCCTGGACGCGGTGGCCGAGGCGGCGCCGCTGCTGGCGGCGGGCAAGCCGGAGGAGTTCATGAACCGCGTGGCGCTGCTGAGCCGGGACGTCGACTAGATGGGCTTCAACTGCGGCATCGTCGGGCTGCCGAACGTCGGCAAGAGCACCCTGTTCAACGCGCTGACCGCGACCGCCGCGGCGCAGGCCGCCAACTATCCCTTCTGCACCATCGAGCCCAACATCGGTCGGGTGGCGGTGCCCGACCACCGGCTGGAGACGCTGGCCCGCATCGGCCGCTCGGCGAAGATCGTGCCGACCAGCCTGGAGTTCGTGGACATCGCCGGGCTGGTGCGCGGGGCCAGCCGGGGCGAAGGGCTCGGCAACCAGTTCCTGGCCAACATCCGCGAGGTGGACGCCATCATCCACGTGCTGCGCTGCTTCGAGGATGCCGATGTCGTTCACGTCGAGGGCAGCGTCGATCCGCTGCGCGACGCCGAGACGGTCGAGACCGAACTGATGCTGGCCGACCTGGAGAGCCTGGAGAGGCGCCAGTTCAACCTGCAGAAGCGGGCGCGCGGCGGCGACAAGGAAAGCGCCGGGCAGCTCGCGCTGATCGATCCGATCGTGGCGGCCCTTGAGGCCGGCCGCCCGGCGCGGACGGCGATCGCGCCCACCGATGCCGAAGCGGCGCGCCGCCTGCAACTGCTGAGTGCCAAGCCGGTGCTTTACGTGTGCAACGTCGATGAGGCGTCGGCCGCCACCGGCAACGCACACTCCGCCAGAACCGCCGAGCGGGCCACGGCCGAGGATGCCCGCGTGGTGATCGTCTCCGCCGCCATCGAGGCGGAGGTGGCGCAGCTTGCCGAGGCCGATCGCGGCGAGTTCCTGCTCGGGTTGGGGTTGCACGATTCCGGGCTCGACCGGGTGATCCGGGCCGGCTACGACCTGTTGGGGCTGATCACCTACTTCACGGTCGGACCGAAGGAGGCGCATGCCTGGACGGTGGTGAAGGGCACCCGGGCGCCGCGCGCGGCCGGCGTCATTCACAACGACTTCGAGCGCGGCTTCATCGCCTGCGAGACCATCGCCTACGACGACTACGTCGCCGCCAACGGTGAGCTCGGCGCGAAGGAGGCGGGCAGGATGCGGGTGGAGGGCAAGGATTACGTGGTGCGGGACGGCGACGTGCTGCTGTTCCGCTTCAACGTCTAGGAGGGCGTGCCGTGCATATTGCGATGATCGGTGGCGGCTACGTGGGGCTGGTCTCGGGCGCCTGCCTGGCGGAATTCGGCAACGACGTGGCGGTCGTCGAGACCGACCCGGCCAGGCTGGCGGCATTGCGGGAGGGCCGCATGCCGATCTTCGAGCCGGGGCTGGAAAAGCTGGTGGCCGAGAACCTCACCGCCGGCCGGCTTTCCTTCGGTGACGACATCGCGGCCGCGGTCGCCGGCACCGAGGCGATCTTCATCGCCGTCGGCACGCCCTCGCGGCGCGGCGACGGCCATGCCGACCTGACCTACGTCTACGCCGCCGCCGAACAGGTGGCCCGCGCGATGCGCGACTATGCCGTGATCATCAACAAGTCCACGGTTCCGGTCGGCACCGGGCGGCGGATTGCGGCGATCGTGCGCGAGACGCGGCCGGACCTGGCGTTCGACGTCGCCTCCAATCCCGAATTCCTGCGCGAGGGCAGCGCCATCGGCGACTTCATGCGGCCGGACCGTCTGATCATCGGCGTGGAGAGCGAGCGGGCGCGCGAGATCCTGCGGCGGATCTACCGTCCGCTCTACCTGATCGAGGCGCCGATTCTGTTCACCGGCATCGAAACCGCCGAACTCACCAAGTATGCGGCGAACTCGTTCCTGGCGATGAAGGTCACCTTCATCAACGAGATGGCCGACCTGTGCGAGCGGATCGGCGCCGACGTGCACGATGTGGCGCGCGGCATCGGGCTCGATGGGCGGATCGGCCGCAAGTTCCTGCATCCCGGCCCGGGCTTTGGCGGATCGTGCTTCCCCAAGGACACGCTGGCGCTGGTGCGCATCGCCCAGGACGCCGGCGCGCCGAGCCGGCTGGTCGAAGCCGTCGTGGCGGTGAACGACGCCCGCAAGGCGGCGATGGCGGCGCGCATCATCGCCGCCAGCGGCGGTTCGGTGCGCGGGCGGACCATCGGCGTGCTCGGCCTGACGTTCAAGCCGGAAACCGACGACATGCGCGACTCACCCTCGGTGCCGATCATCTCTCGCCTCATCGAAGACGGCGCCACGGTGCAGGTGTTCGATCCCGAGGGCATGGAACAGGCCCGGGGCCTGTTGCCGGAGAGCGTCCGCTACTGCCGCGACGCCATGGACGCGGTCGGCGGCGCCGACGTGCTGGTGGTGGTGACGGAGTGGAACGAATTCCGCGCGCTGTCGCCGGAGCGGGTGAAGACGGCGATGCGCGGCGACGTGGTGGTGGACCTGCGCAATATCTATGAGCCGGCCGCGATGCGGGCGGCCGGCTTCACTTACCACGGCGTCGGGCGCGGGGCGGGGTAAGAAGGCCAGGGCTCCGCCCTGGACCCCATTACTTGGGCGCTTCGCGCCGAACGGTGCCGAGGCAAGGATGGCGCGAAGCGCCCTAAAGAATGGGATCCACGGGCCTCTCGGCCCTTGGCGGGGTCCAGGGGCAGCGCCCCTGGCCTTCAGAGCGAAACGACGCGGCCTTCGCGCAGGGTGACTGTGCGGTCCATGCGGGAGGCGAGGTCGGGATTGTGGGTGGCGATCAATGCCGCCACGCCTTCCGCCCGCACGCTGTGCAGCAGTTCGGCGAACACCGTCGCGGCCGTGTCCACGTCGAGGTTGCCGGTGGGTTCGTCGGCCAGCAGCACGCGCGGGGCGTTGGCCATTGCGCGTGCGATCGCCACCCGCTGCTGTTCGCCGCCGGAAAGCTTGCCCGGCAGGTGCTCCACCCGCGCGCCCAGGCCGAGCGCCTCCAGCAGCGCCCGCGCCCGGTCTTCCGCGGTCCGCCGCGGCTTGCCCGCGATCATCTGCGGCAGCACCACGTTCTCCAGTGCCGTGAACTCGCCGAGCAGGTGGTGGAACTGATAGACGAAGCCGATGCTGTCGCGGCGGATGGCGGTGCGGTCGGCATCGCCGAGCGCACCGGCGTCGCGGCCGCCGACGAAGATCTTGCCGCCGTCCGGCTTTTCCAAGAGCCCGGCCAGGTGCAGCAGCGTCGACTTGCCGGCGCCGGAGGGCGCCACCAGCGCCACGATCTCGCCGGCGGCAAGCGCCAGGTCGGCGCCGCGCAGCACCGCCAGCGTGCCGCCGCCGCTGCGAAAGCTGCGCACCACCCCGGCAAGCTCCAGCGGTGCCGCCTCACTCATTGCGCAGCGCCTCGACCGGGTCGGTGCGCGCCGCCCGCCAGCTCGGATAGAGCGTCGCCAGCAGCGACAGGACGAGCGCCATCACCACCACCTGCACCACTTCCTGCCACTGCACCACCGCCGGCAGTTGCGACAGGAAATACACTTCGGGATTGAACAGGTTGGTGCCGGTCAGCCCCTGCAGCCATTGGCGGATGGTTTCGATGTTCAGGCAGAACAGGATGCCGATGACGGTGCCCGCCAGCGTGCCCAGCACGCCCACGGAGGCACCGCAGAGCAGGAAGATGCGCATGATCGCGCCCTGCGGCGCGCCGAGCGTGCGCAGCACCGCGATGTCGCGCGTCTTGTCCTTCACCATCATGATCAGGGAGGAAACGATATTGAACGCCGCCACCAGGATGATGAGGGTGAGGATCAGGAACATGACGTTCCGCTCGACCTCGACGGCGGCGAAAAAGCTGTTTTCCTGCTCTGTCCAGTCCACCACCCGCACGGGCTGGCCGGCGAGGGCTGTGCGGATGGCGCCACTGACCGCCGCCACGCGGTCGGGGTCGGCGGTGGACACCTCGATCTGGGTGGCGGCGCCGGGGGTGCGGAAGAACACCTGCGCCGCCTCCAGCGGCATGAACACGAACATGGTGTCGGCCTCGTTGAAGCCGACCCGGAAGATCGCCACCACCCGGTAGGCGCGGATGCGCGGCATGTTGCCGATCACCGTCGCCTGGCCCTGCGGGGAGATCAGCTCCAGCCGGGAGCCGACGTCGAGGCCGAGGCGCTGGGCCACGCCGACGCCGATCGCCACCGCGTCGTCGCCGGTGAACGCCTCGAGCGTGCCGGCGAGGATATGATCGGAGACCACGTGCAGGCGCCTGAGATCGGCCTGCCGCACGCCGCGCACGTCGCCGCCGAGATAGGCGCCGCCCCGCTCGGTGGTGAGCCCGACCTGGCCCTCCACCACCGGCATGGCCTCCAGCACCCCGGGCACCGCCTTGATGCGGGCGATGATGGCATCGAAGCCGGTCATCGGCGCGCCCGCGGCATAGACGCCGAGATCGCCGTTCAGCCCGAGGATGCGCGCCATCAGCTCGATGCGGAAGCCGTTCATCACGCTCATGACGATGATCAGGGTGGCGACCCCGAGCGCGATGCCGATGAGCGAGAATCCGGCGATCACCGAGACGAAGCGCTCGCCGCGGCGGGCGCGCAGGTAGCGCCCGGCGATGGCGCGCTCGAAGGCATTGAACATCGGCGGCTCAGCCGATGCGCCCGAGCGCGTCGGCCACCGCAACGTCGGCACGCTCGCCGGTTTGGCGTCGTTTGAGTTCGACCGTGCCCTGCGCCGCGCCGCGCGGCCCGACGACGATCTGCCAGGGGTGGCCCAGCAGGTCGGCATCGGCGAATTTCACCCCGGCGCGCTCGGCGCGGTCGTCGTAGAGCAGGTCGGGGCCGAGGTGGCGGTAGATCTCCTCGCAGATGGCGTCGCAGGCACCGTCGCCCGGCTTGAGATTGAGCAGGGCCGCCTTCCAGGGGGCAATGGCGTCCGGCCAGATGATGCCGGCCTCGTCGTGCGACGCCTCGATGATGGCGCCGACCAGGCGGGAGACGCCGATGCCGTAGCTGCCCATGTGCGGGGCCGTCGGCTTGCCGTCCGGGCCGGCGACCAGCAGCCCCATGGGCTCGCTGTACTTGGTGCCGAAATAGAAGATATGGCCGACCTCGATGCCCCGCCCCTCACGCTTCTCCGCGACACCCTCCCAGACGCCGGGATCGTGCTTCTCGTCGGTGGCGGCGTAGGGCGTGGTCAGCAGCTCGAAGAAACGGGCGAGATCGGACGGGGATTCGAAGGAGAACTCGCCGGAGGCGGGGTCGATGCGCTCGAAGGCGGCGTCGTACCAGACCTGGCTTTCGCCGGTGGGGGCCAGGATGATGAACTCGTGGCTGAGGTTGCCGCCGATCGGCCCGGACTCGGCCGCCATCGGGATGGCCTTCAGCCCGAGCCGCTGGAAGGTGCGCATGTAGGCCAGCATCATCTTGCGGTAGGCAATCACCGCGCCGTCGTAGTCGAGGTCGAACGAATACGCGTCCTTCATGAGGAATTCGCGGCCGCGCATGACGCCGAAGCGCGGGCGTACCTCGTCGCGGAACTTCCATTGGATGTGGTAAAGATTTTGGGGAAGCTCCCGGTACGACTTGACGGACTGGCGGAAGATCTCGGTGATCATTTCCTCATTGGTGGGCCCGTACAGCATCTCGCGGTCGTGGCGGTCGCGGATGCGCAGCATCTCCGGCCCGTAGGCGTCGTAACGGCCGCTGGCGCGCCACAGGTCGGCGGGCTGGATGGTCGGCATCAGGATTTCCTGTGCGCCCGACGCGTCCTGCTCCTGGCGCACGATGCGGGTAATGTTCTGCAGGACGCGCCAGCCGGCCGGCAGCCAGGCGTATATGCCGGCGGAGGTCTGCCGCACCATGCCGGCGCGCAGCATCAGCCGATGCGAGGCGATCTGGGCCTCGGCCGGGGTTTCCTTGAGCGTCGGCACGAAACTGCGGGACAGGCGCATGAGCGGGAAAATCCGTGACAGGGGTGACAGGTCGCGGCGGACCCTAGAGCGAATTGCGCCGGGCGGAAACCGCCGCTGAAGGCCCGGGGCGCTGCCCCTGGACCCCGCAAAGGGCCGAGAGGCCCGCGGGTCCCATTCTTTTGGGCGCTTCGCGCCATCCTTGCCACGGCACCGTTCGGCGCGAAG
>Ga0326727_10011463_pt1 | contig 20625 bp, 14 predicted proteins | sample MB2enrmetagenome_FD_207643 | JGI IMG/M metagenome (GOLD analysis project Ga0326727, IMG submission 207643) | Lab enriched peat soil microbial communities from McLean, Ithaca, NY, United States - MB29MY | ecosystem: Environmental > Terrestrial > Soil > Wetlands > Peat | place: USA: New York...
AAGGCTGGGAGCCTTCTTTTGCCCCCAGCCACGATTCCATTTGTCAATCGCAGCTGGATACTCCTTGACGTAGAGCAGGATCGCTGCCCGCTCCGCCAAGGCCCGAAGGAGAACATGCCCGCCAAAGAGATAGCTCTGTCGAATAAGCTAGCGGATCGAAAGAGCGATACTGAGAGCCTGAGCGATAACCTGGCGTGCCATCTTTTGAGCATCTGTCAGGACGAGCTGATGCGAAGCCGGCGCAGCGATTGCATTCTGTTCCATGACCGAGCAAATGAGCTGATCGAATGCTGAAAGAAGTGAGCTACCGAGGTACGGTTCGTTACCTGGCGTAAACACGACCGGAATCGATTCAACATTCATTTGTTTTCCTTCGAGAATTGCATGATGTTTTACCAGCGCATCGCTCGTCGATTCGCTCACTGTTAGCTTTTCACCAACTCCGGATGATTGGCTCGCAGCCAGGCAGTTACGCTCTGGCGGAGTTCGTCCGCAACTTTGATCGCTTCGTCAAGTTCCTGGTCTGAAACATTGCCGGCGGAATCGTAGCTGGTAGCGTTTCTCTTCTTTGAGAAGACCTTCATCTTCTGAATCAAACGGGGATCGGCTTGAATGGTGAATTCCAGCGATTCAACAGTTTTCAGGTGATGCCCCAACTGCGTGGCAGTGCGATAGCCACACGCCCGCAAAGCAACGTTCGCGGCAGTGCGAGCCGCGTTGAACGCAGCCTCAAACCGGCGGTCTTCTGAGATGGCATCAACGCCGGCGTCGTGAAGGTCGCGGATCACGATTCCAAGCAAATCCGCTATCTCTTCGGGACTTGCCGGCTCAACTCTGAGCCAACCGTACTCCGCCCATTTCTCCAAACTCATTCAAGTCTCCTATTAGAGCCACCGTCTCGCCGCGCATGACCGCTCGCAGAAAGTGATTGCCGCTCTCGAGCCTACGCTTGAACTCATCCGTAGAATAGACCGTCGGATTGATCTCGCGGCCAATCGAGCCTTCGACTGCCGCCAATTGCGCGACGACTTCATCGAGCGTCACATCCCCAACAACGATCAAATCGACGTCGCTGTCAGCATTCTCTTCGCGCCGCGCCATCGATCCATAAACAAATGCCACGGAGATTCGATTCGCCAACGGCCCAAGAGCTGAGCCGAGCTGCTGAAAGACGCCAACCGTCTTCGCAATCAGCGAATGCACCTCGGCGAACACCGGATGGTTGCGGTTTGCCTTGTAGTAGACCTGCCTGCCGGACACTGACCGGCCGATCAAGCCGAACTGAGAGAGGGTCGTGAGCTCCCGCTGCACGGCCCCGGCACTGGTGCCGACATGCCTCGAAATCTCGCGCACGAAGAACGTCTGATCGGGATGGCCGTAGAGAAGCGCCAGAAGGCGCCCACGAGTCTGTCCGAAAAAAAACTCGCCCAACGCACTAACCATTGTACTCATAATGAGAACAATTGTACTCAATATGAGTACGAAGGTCAACATGATAGGCGATTCGCTTCGGCGCCTGTTCCCTGCCCTACCCATCGTCCCTGAACATCGGATGCGGAATCAGCCGCCGATAATCCTCCTGGTGCGCCCCATCCAAACACGCTTCAATGATCTGCTTGCCCAGCGGATCGAGATCCGGCACCAGAAACTGCTTCAGCTCGCGCGCAAAAAACTCCCGCCACTGCCGCGCGCCTTCCTCGTACACATCGAGGCCGCCCTGAATCTGTTCTTCCACCGCCAAAAACACGCGCGGAAGCATGAAGCCCTCGATGCGCAGTTGGTTCGGAATGTAGCCCAGCAGCGGGCAAATGGCCTCAACTACCTGCTCGCGGCCAAACCTCGCGCTGCCTCGCCGCGCCAGGTATTCGCGCGCAATCCACTCCGCCATGAACCCTACCTTCCACGCTCCGATATGCTGGTTCGGCAGCAGCACATAGCGTGTCTCCGGCGTGGCCACAATCTGCCGCAGCAGCAGGTTGGCCTGGTCCACCCGCCGCCCGGTCGCAAACGCCCAATACGAGCCGACGCCCTCCGACTGCATTTCAAGACTCTTGGAATCCTGGATGCTCGGGTTCGCGTGTCCTCGCGGCGCCACCAGCCTCCAAAGCCATGCCAGCGCCGGACTCAGCACTTGAATGATGGCCAGAATTCCGTACAGCCGGCTCTCGTTATGCGTCGGCGGACACCGTACTCCAAAGCTGCGTACATCCACGCGCTGCGGCCCATCCAAAATGTCTTCCAGCATCCGCCGCGGCAAAATCACGCGCGGGTTCGGGCACAGCTTGCCTGGCGCGTCTTCCACGTGATCCCAGGTCAGGCAGGTGCCGCCCGGCACAATGTAGTGGTTCAAAAAAACCAGCGGCTCCGGCGGATCGATGCACAGCCGCTCCAGGTTCGGCGCCGTCCCATACCTGTGAATGTGATCCACGCGCACAAACCAGCCATTCTCCGCATCGGCCACCGTCAGCCGTCCGCTGGTCCCTTGATTTTTGGGGTGCGCGCAAGCCATATCGTCCGCAATCGGCCTCAGGTGGCAAGCCTCGGGCAGGTTCAGCGTCCGCTCCTCGTGCGTCACCACGTTCCGCCCAATCAGCAGCCGCCCATCCTCCATGCGGTGGATGTGCTCCGTCATCTCGCTCTTGCCGCCGCCGCTCGCCCCCTCGTGCATCAGGATTAACCTGTTTTCGTAAGGAGTCACCACCGCAACTGCCGAGCAGTGATTCGTCGTCCATCCTTCCCGCTCGCCAATGTCCAGCAGCATGGAGTAGACGCCCTTCTTCGCGCTCGGTCCCGGATACAGGTTGTATGCAAATATCTCCTGGTGCGTCGCCGTCCGCTGGTGCACCACCAACTGCCGCCCGCCAAAATGCGTATGCCGGAATGGCGGCGCAACAAACAAGACTCCGCCCGTGATCCTGAACCCCGCCGGTACCTGGCTCCGCGGAATCATCCCCTGCAAATCCCCCAGCGCCGCCGCAAAAAACGCTGCCTGCCGCGGAACAATCAGCAGCGATCCATACTCCAGCGCGTCCGTTCCCGCATAGAACGGCATCGCCACCAGTTCCTGCGTCTTCAGCCAGTCCAGCGTCTCCTGGCGCGTCTTCTCGAACCCATGCCCGAACCGGTCTTGAAATGTCGGCTTGTCTGTGGGCAGGTTGTCGCCAATCACCATCGCGTCCGGATCGCGCCTGCGCATGGCCGGATCGGGAAAGTTGATGGCCAGTCCATTCCGCGCCTTGGTGACGACTGCCTCAACAATCCGCCCCACGTCCGCGGCATTGAAGACCGCTTCATACTGGCCATGATCGTCCCGATTGCCCAGCGTCCAATCGGTCGCGCCAGACGACCGTCCCAGCGACCAGTCCAGCAGTTGTTGCCGCGTCTCCGGCGTCTGCACCCAGGGCGCCGCGCTCAGCACCTCTCTCACAGCCTCGGGCAAATCCAATCCCGCCCAGTCAGACTGAAAGTCGACAACCGCGCCAACACCGCCGGCGGTGATCATAGTGTTTTTCTCTCTCTTTCTGATTCAAAATGCCGTCATCCTGAGCGCTCGAGAAGGTCTTGTCATCTTGAGCAATCAATTTGATGGCGGTCATCCTGAGCGAAGCGTTCTACAGCGGAGTCGAAGGACCTGCATTTGCTCTTTTCTCGAGGGAACCCGCATTTCCATCGCGCACATCTGTAAAGAGAATTCGAGACACCGCACTAAAAAGCCTTGACACTTTTATCTTATCTACTATTTTGTCCCCCGCGTCCCACATCGCATCGGGCGGAGGGAGCAGGAGCGGGGCACCCACCACGTGGGTCGAGGCTCCTGAAACAAACCCAATTGCGATGCGCTTTAGCCCCGGGCCTTCCCTGCACAGCCGAATCATCTTCAGCCGCGTCCGTCCATCTCCCCTGCAAACCGCTCCCGAAGCGCCTGCCTGAGCACCTTGCCCGTGTGATTGTGCGGCAGCCCGCCGGCCTCGACAATCCAGATCCGCCGCGGCGCCTTATACGGCGCCAACTTCGTCTTGCACCACTCCAGCAACTCCTCTTCGCTGGCCTGTGAACCCTCCAGCAGTTCCACCGCCGCCACCGGAATCTCGCCCTTTTCCTGGTGCGGCAATCCGAACGCGGCCGCGCGCGCCACCGCCGGATGCGTCATGATCGCCTCATCCAGTTCGCGCACATACACCGAGTAACCGCCCGATTTGATCACATCCTTCATGCGTCCCACAATCCGGATCATCCCCAGGCGATTTCGCACCGCCAGGTCACCCGTACGCAGCCATCCATCCTCGGTCATCAAATCGCCGCCATTGCTTCCAGGTTTCTGCTTGTCCTTCCAATAGTGAGGATCGATGCCGCGCCTTCTGATCTGGCACTCGCCCGTCACGCCGGCTCGAACCGCCCGCCCGTTCTCGCCGGCCACGCGGATGCGAAAGGGCGGCACGGGAATGCACAGATTGCCGCTGCCCGGCAAAAACGACAAGTCGACGCCCATCATCGCCAGCCCGCCCAGCTCCACCATGCCGTAGCCGTTCAGCAGCGCCGGTGGAATCCGTCGTCCCCCCGGCAGCCGCAGCAGCGCGCCAAACGCCCGCAGCCGTTGCCGAATCTCGCTGGGAAGATGGTCGCTTGCCGAAAGCCACACCCGCACCGTCGCCAGCCGCGCAGGCTCGGGGTTGCTATTCACCAGCCGCGCCAACATCGCCGGCACGCCCACCACTGTGGTCACGCCATACCGTTCGATAAGCTCCAGCGAGCGTGCCACGTCGAAGCGATCGAGAAAGCATCCGCGCGTGCCCACCATCATGCCATAGAGAGCAATGCTCACCGCCATGATGTGCGACCACGGCAACGCCACGAATGCCAGGTCCTTGGGTCCCACGATGAACCCGGCCAGCAAGATTGACGCCCGCGCCCCCAGCAGAGCCCGGCTCGAAAGCGCCGCTCCTTTGGGAAATCCGCTGGTACCCGACGTGTGAAAAACCGCTATCGTCGCTCCCGGATCGATCACCGTTGGCGGCAGCGGTTCTGCTGCCACTTCGCTGTCGCCGGGCGCGCGTAAAAATCCATCCAGCGTCTCCGTCTCCGCGTCCCCATCCTGCTCCGCTTGTATCCAGGTCCGCACATCGAGCGCCGCGCGCGCTCCGATGTTGCGTTCAAAAACGGCCTTGTCTGTCACCAGGATTTCAGTCCCGCTGTCGGCCAGGATCCGCCGCACTTCGGCCAGCGTCAGCATGGGGTTCAGCGGAACCGCAATCCCTCCGGCGCGGATCACAGCCAAGAACCAGTGAAAACAGCGCCGGTCGTTGCTGCGATAAATAGCCACCGGCTGGCCGGGGCGAAGTCCGATCGTGTGCCGCAGAAATGCATCGATCGAGCAGATTTGCGCGTGCATCTCAGCCAGCCGGTACGCTCTGCCGTCCTCGACTGAAACTTCACGATCCCCGTCCCGCCGCAATAACTCGTCCACAAGATTGGCCACCGTCACGCTGCGGTCGCGCGATAGTTGAATGCGCCGGAAGATGTTCATGAGACGGCAACCGTCTTGCGGCCCCAGTCGCTGGCCACGCAGTAATGAAGCAGTCGATCCAAATAATCCATCACCGGCGGCGGTTGCACTCCGGCCGGCCCCAGCAGCCGCTCCGCATTGGCCGTGTCAAACTGCATGCGCATCGTGAAGTAGTCGCGATAGGCGCGCCCATCCACCAGCACACGGCGCTTGCGGCCCCAAAGAATCATGAACAGCAGCGGCCGCACCGCCGCAAAAAACAGCTTCGGGTCGACGAACCGCGGCTCCCGCACCTTGAAGTATTCCGCCGCCCGCCGCGCCACTTCCTCAATCGTCGCGCTGCCTTTGGGCCCCGCGCAGAGGTGAAACGTCGAGCCCCTCGCAGCCTCGTCAAATGCCAGCCGCACCACCGCGTTGGCAACAAAATCCACCGGCACAATGTCCAGCACCGCATCAGCATAACCAGGTACAGTCCGCCACAATCGACGCGCATAAATCTTCAGCGGCCAATACATCATCTTGAAGCTAGACGTCACCCCCGTGCGCGAATCGCCGACAATGATGCTGGGCCGCAGAATCACGCCGGGCAGCGAATCCAATCGCGAACGCACCAGCGCCTCAGCCTCCGCCTTGGTCTGCTCGTAGGTGTTGCGATAGCTCTGACCCACGGCCAACTCGCTCTCACGCACCAGGTCTTCCCGCTCGCCGGCCACATACGCCGTGCCCACATAGGCCAGGCTGCGCAGCTTCCGCGCCCCGCCCGCAAAGTCCAGCACCCGCCGCGTGCCCTCCACGTTGATCCTTCGCGCTTCATCGAGCGAGTGATCGAATCGCACCGTCGCGGCGCAGTGAATCACGCGCGTCGTCTCAGCCGAAAGCCGCTCATACGCCATGGCGTCCAGCCCGCACTTCGCCAGCCCCACATCGCCGGAATAAACTTCGACGCGCGCCTGCTCGGCTGCAGGCACAATTGAATCGGCGCGTTGTTTTCCCGGTTGACCCGGCCTGTCGCGGATTAGCAGCGCCAGCCTGGCTTGCGGGTCACGTTCGAGCAACTCGCGCACCAGCCGCGTTCCCAAAAAGCCGGTCGCGCCGGTGACGAGAATGAGTTCTTCGCTATTCATTTAGAAACCGGCCTCGGTCCGCAAAAAACTCGAAGGCCGATAAGCTTTGACATTTCGGTACCAAGGCAATGTATAGACTCAAGCGAGATTATAGTCGAGTACACCGGTTGCAATGCCGCCGGTTCGTGGCTCAGCTTGAAGGGTACGGGCTTCACAGGCCGCTGGAAATCTCGTTCGGGCGGTAGGCCAGGGATTCATCCCTGGCACAAGGTCGACAGAATCGACGTGGGCTTCAGCCCCCGAGCGACCCGGCTTCTGCTCTATGGGTTGAATCCGACGATCCTGGCGTCCGATCCGAAGCGGTGGTAGTCCCGGAATTCGATCTTATGCATGATGTCTTCGAGCTTGCCCACCTTCATCCGCATCTCGCCGCCCACCGGCATCAGATAGTCGTGGTTGTTGATCGCAATGTAGTCGTAGTCGATGGCAACAGCCGACGCACGGACGGGATAGCCGGCCGGGATTCCCTCCGCTTCCATGGTGATGCGGCGAATGCCGCGCGTAGCATCGTCGATATAAACCAGCCCGTGAAATCCAACCGTCATGTCCGGCTTCGGAAGCGCGGAAACAACAAAGCTGGAGTTCTTCGCGTCGACCCGGTAGCTGAAGACTTGCGTAGCGGCGCCGTCCAGCTGATCCGTCTCCTTCCATTCAAGCTCGGCCTTCGAAGCCGGATCGAAGACCGTCTTCAACACCGCTCCGAACGCACCCTCCAACCGCGCGCTCTCCAGCCCATACGCTTGCGTGACCCCGGTCTGTCCGTCAACCTCGAGTACCGTCCGCGACTCCGCCTGGTTCTCGTAGGTCACCATCTCTACAATCTTGTCGTGTCCCGTCCAGCTTCCCGTTCCTTTGGCATCGACGAACCGATCCGTGACCTCCAGACACCTGAAGTTCACCAGCGAGTCCACATATCCGCGAGCCCGCTCCCGCGCCCCGGCAACAAGGGCGTTCAAATACTTCTTGCTGGGCGGGCCAGCGCTGCTCGAAGACGGAGATCGCACGAAGCGACTCGAATCCAGCACCAGCAGCGGTGATGATACCCCTGCACCTGAGCCGGATCCCGCATCGGCATTGGCTTTGTCGGCCTTGTCTGCGGTCTCCGGTTGAGTTTCGGCGTCCGCCACGCCGTTACCGTCCACGGTAAACGCCAGATCGCGCGTCACCCTCTTGTCCCCTTGCGTATACCCGAAAACCGCTCGATAGTTCCCCGCAGGCAAAGCCTTTGCGTCGATCCCAACCAGATTCGCGCGGTTGTCTGAGACCGTTCCCGGCGCTATCTCCGTTGACGATTTCAAGACACTCTTGCCGTCCCGCTGCACATCGAGTTCCAGCTGGCCATCGCGGCCAGACAAACCGGTGTCAGGATGAATCATGAAGAAGAACGAAATGCGCGGCGTCCCTGCTGAGACTTGCCCAGCCAGGTTCGGCACCACGCGCTCCTTTGCATACTGCATCGGCTCCATCGGATCCGGCGAACCTTCCGTTCGCCGCACCAGCGCGACGTCGCTCAACCACGGACCATCGGCCGCTGCTGGAACGGTAAATTCCACGCGCTGCGCACCGGCCCGTTCGCCCATGTGATCGAGAACGGCTGCCTCCATCGCGTAGCGTCCAGGTGCGGCGTTGAAATGCCTCTGCAGTGTCACGAAACCGGCGCGGGCCGCTTCAATCGTCTCCAAAGCTCCGTTGCGCGAAATATCTTCGCTGAACCGCTCGATGACAACCCCGTGTTCGTCCTTGATCTGCGCCAGGATCGAAAGGCTCGCTGAGTAAAGCAACGTGTGCTGGTCTTGCCGCAGCTCCAAATTTGCGAGAGGGACCTCGATGACAAGCTCATTCGCGGGCCTGCTTTCGGCCCCGCCCAGGCAAAGCACCGCCTGCTTAAACCCCACGTCCACAGGCAGCGGCGAGTCGCTAAGGATCTTCAGCAGCGGCGCTTCGAATGGACGCACGCCGAATGATCCGCCCGCGCCCGGCGCCAGTGCAAAATAACCCGCCCGCGCCCGAATCGTCACTCCGGCGCGCAGCGGCCTAATGTCGATGGAATGAAACTGGCCGTCGTAGTCTTTCAAATCCGGTGCGTACGATGCCTCGTAATACGTCGCGATGTCGCCGATGAGACGTTCCAGCGGCTCATGCATGTCGTCGCCCGCACTGATCCTGAATCCCCCGGTCCCATTGGCCAGAAAGCTGAGTGAATTCGCCCCGCCAAAGCGGCGTTCGCTTTCCAGGCTGTCCACCCATTGCGAGTTGACGCGTTGCATCCCGCCCGGCTTCGGTATCGACGCACCTTGAAGGGTGCTCTCAAATCCTGGAGTGAGCCCCGCTGTCCCAGGAGCCGCGTACACCAGCGGGCTCGTTGCCACCCATGTCATCGGCGCAACCGAATCGAGCGACTTGCTTGTCACTCCATCGGTATCGACCGTATAGATGCCCACTCCTGCCCGGTTCGCCGTCTCCACCACATCGCGTGTCATGGTTTCAACTTTGGAATCGGCGCGCAACCCGTCTGAAAAGAAGACAAGTATCTTGCGTCCCGGAAGATTCTGCTGCGCCTTGGCCAAAGCCTGCAGGCCGGCCAGCGCAGGCAGGGTATGTTGGTCCTCAACGATCTGCTGCGATTCTTTAATCGCAGAGAGCATCATCGCGGCTTTGGCCCGCTCCTCCACGCTTGCGTTCGTGCCGGACGTAAACGCCCCTGCCTGTGAAATGGAGACAAGCTGCTTTTCGGCTTCAGTCAGTCCGCTGCCTGTCTCGCTTCCCAGGGCCGCGCCAATCGCGGTTTTGACCGCCGCGCCATCCTCAGTGAAGTTCTGATACAGACGCAATCTTTGGTCCAGCCCCAGCACTGCAAACGAGCATCGCTGCGGCGCCAATGCGATCAGTTGCGCCGCAATGTCGCCCGCCGCTTTGGCCGACTCCGGCCTCATGCGATCGAAGACCAGGCCGATCGAAGCCGCGCCCGCCTGACCGTTCACCAGGTGCAGCGCGGAGAGTTCGACAGGTTTCCCGGAATCGCTGACCGCAATGTCCTGAGGAGTAAGGTCGAGGACCGGCCTCTTCTTCTTGTCGCGCACCACCAGATCGATCAGAACCTCATCGGCATTCAAGTGCACCTGAGGCACTGAGGCCGTCACCTCGGCCGCCGGTTCGTTCGAGGGTCCGGCCGTCTGCGCTCGAGCCGGCAAACAAAGCAGCGCGCAAACGGCAATCGACGCGTAAACCCACGCCCAGCCCTGCTCGCGAGCGGCTCGCCCCAGATTCCACGGCATGACTCTCCAGTGCATCCGCGAGCTTCCCCTCCCCACAACTATCTTTGCGATCCCCGGAACGAAGCGGGCAATTCGGCGCCTGACTCCACTGGAATTTCGCTTCAGCAAAGAATATACCTTCCTCTAAAATCCATGCCTGTATTTGGCAGTCAGCCGCACGGCAATCGACGGGTGCCCCATCCATTTCACAGTTTCATCGTGAAATGGGTGGGATGCCACAAATCCTGACCGACCCTGTTCATAGTGAGCTGTCCGCCCTCAGCCGAGCACCGGAAACCGTTCCCTCACCAGCCGCAGCGCCTCATCCGCGCTCCCGATCGTCCCCTCCAGTTGCGCGTCTTCCACGGCCCGCAGCATCTCCTTGAACCCCGCGCCTGGCGCATACCCCGCCGCAATCAACTCCCGCCCCGTAATCAGCGGCCGCGGCCTCACCGCCTCTTCCGGCATCGCATCGTACCGCTCCCGCACAAACTCCCAGTGCTCCAGATTGCCGCTCCCCGCTACGCAATCCATCCGGTGCAGCGCAAGATGTTCTTCAAAACCCTCCAGCCTGAAAAACCGCTTCAGCGTCGAAGTCTTCATTCGCCCTGCATCCATAAACCGCATGTGATTTTCAATCAGCGCCACAATCTGCCGCGTCTCTTCGTTCGAAAACCGGAACCGCCGGCAAATCTCCGCGCCCATGGCCACGCCCACATCCACGTGCCCGTCAAATCGGATCCGATCCGGCGCCCGCCTGAACGTCGGCGGCTTGCCCACATCGTGCAGCAGCGCACCCCAGGCCAGCGTCGCCGAACATCCCGCGCCCAGTTGCTCAAGCAGCCCCAGCGTATGCACCCAAACATCCCCCTCGGGATGAAACTGCGCCGGCTGTTCCACTCCCTTCATCCGCGCCACCTCGGGCAGCACTTCTTTCAGCAATCCCGTCTCATCCAGCAGCTCGAACGCTATCCGCGCCCGTCCCTCCGTCAGCATCTTGGTCAACTCGTCGCGCACCCGCTCCCGGCTTACAGCAGCGGTCTTCGCGGCCAAAGAGTGAATCGCGCGTTTCGTTCCCTCTTCAATTTCAAATCCAAACCGCGCCGCAAACCTCACCGCCCGCAGCATGCGCAGATGGTCTTCCTCAAACCGCAGGTCCGCTCGTCCAATCGCTCGAACAATCCCCAACTCCAAATCCCCGACCCCGCCCACATAATCGATCACCGCCCTCTTCAAATCGCTGTCATCCTGAGCGAGCGCAGCGAGTCGAAGGACCTGCGGTTGCTTTTCAGCTTGCCTAAGAGGACTCGCTTCTCGCAGTCCCGTCCCGCGCAGCGGATCCAACAACAACCCATTGATCGTGAAATCCCTCCGCTTCACATCTTCCTCAGCGCTGGTCGTATAACGCACCGCATTCGGATGTCGCCCATCCGAATAAGCCCCATCCGACCGAAACGTCGCCACCTCGGTAGTTCGGTAGCCCTCGTCATCACCGTCGGCAACCAGCACCACGCCAAAGTGCGCCCCCACCGCAAACGTTCTCTTGAACAGCCTCAGCACCACCTCCGGCGTCGCCGACGTCGCCACGTCATAATCCTTCGGCTCCCGCCCCAGCAGCAGGTCGCGCACGCATCCGCCGGCCAGCAATGCCTCATAACCCGCCGCCCGCAGCTCTCCCACCACCCGCAAAGCCGCATCGAATTGCCGCGAATCCGCCAACATAGCTGCTTCTATTCTCACCCGCCATCAATACGCGGGTGCCCCATCCTTGCCATTTCTTTCGATCGCCTGGGCCGGAAACGACAAAGCGCCCGAGCCCATTCCCCGCCAACCCGCCAAACCGCCATGTCCCGCGTCAGCGGGACGCCAACTCGCCAAACCCCACCCACCACACTCGTTAAACTAGATAGATGCCCGGCTCCGGCCTCATCCTCGCCATCGAATCCTCTTGCGACGAGACCGCCGCCGCCATCGTCGAGCGCGGCTCCCGCACTCTATCCTCCGTCGTCGCCTCCCAAATCGCCACCCACTCCCGCTACGGCGGCGTCGTCCCCGAGCTCGCCTCCCGCGAGCATCTCCGCGCCATCGTCCCCGTCGTCCGCGCCGCCCTGGCCCAGGCCAACGTCACCCTCGCCGATCTCGACGCCATCGCCGTCACCAACGGTCCCGGCCTCGCCGGAGCGCTTCTGGTCGGTATTACCTACGCCAAAGCTCTAGCCTTCGCACAGAATCTTCCGCTGATAGGCGTCAACCACCTCGAAGGGCACATTCACGCCGTTCTGTTGAATGATCGCGAACGACGAGAAGCTGCGAAGAATGCACCAAACGGTTTGAAGGGGACGGACCTAAGCCCGTACATCAAGCCGCCCAATGATGAGGCGGCCCTAAAGGCTACGGAAAAACATGGAACAGGAGACGAATTCGCCGAAAAACATCCCTCAGGGGCTAAAGCCCGCGTTGATTCTACGCCGCTTACGGCACGGCTAAAGCCGTGCCCTTTCAAAGCAATGAGTTTGTCCGCAACCTGTTTAGCCGCTGAGGGAGATCCCCCGCCCGACAACGAGCCCGCCCTAGCCCTAGTCGTTTCCGGCGGCCACACTCACCTCTATCTCGCCCGCCCCACTCACAACACCTGGCGCTACACCCTCATCGGCCGCACCCTCGACGACGCTGCCGGCGAAGCCTTCGACAAGGTCGCCAAGCTCCTCGGCCTCGGCTATCCCGGAGGCCCCTGGATCGACGCCCTCGCCCAGCACGGCAACCCCCACGCCGTGCCGTTCGCCTTCTCGCAGATCAAGACCAAGCTCCACCTCGCCGGCAAGCCTCCCCGCACCAAGGCCGCCCGCACCGCCCCCATCGCCGGCCTCGACCCCCACTTCCTCTTTTCCTTTTCAGGAATCAAGACCGCCGTGCTTCGCTACGTCGAGCTCCACAACCTCCGCCCCGAAGCCGAATCCCGCCGCGAGGCCCTCTTCACCGGCCCCGACGCACCTGCACGCCAAAAAAGATCTGTCATCCTGAGCGACCCTGAGCGCCCAATTCTTGACTGTCATCCTGAGCGAGCGCAGCGAGTCGAAGGACCTGCTTCTTCGGTTCGACGCCCCACCATCGAAGACGCCCTCGCCACCTGCGATCCCCAAACCCTGGACCTCATCGCCAGCTTTCAGCACGCCGTAGTCGGCGACCTGATGAAGAAGACCTTTGCCGCCGCTGAATCACTCGCCGTCCGCCGCATCCTCGTCACCGGAGGCGTCGCCGCCAACCGCGAACTCCGCCAGCGCTTCACCGCCGAAGCCGCGCGCCGCAACTCACCTCATCCTGACCGCCCCAAAAAGTCTGTCATCCAGAGCGACCGAGATAAAACTGTCATCCTGAGCGACCGAGATAAAACTGTCATCCTGAGCGACCGAGATAAAACTGTCATCCTGAGCGACCGTAGCGAAGCGGAGGGAGTCGAAGGACCTGTGGTTGCTCTTCGGCCTCCCGAAGGCAACCTGCGTTTCGTCGTGTCTTTCCCAACGTTAGCGCTCTCCACCGACAACGCCGCCATGATCGCCGCCGCCGCATGGCCCCGCTTCCTATCCGGCGACTTCGCTGCCAGCGATCTTTCCGCCGACCCATCCCTCGCACTCGGCAAATAATGCTGGCCATCCAAAAATGCGGTCATCCTGAGCGAAGCGTTCTTCAGCGGAGTCGAAGGACCTGAATTTGTTCCTTCCTCCAAGGGGCCACGTGTGTCGCGCTTTCGCCTCCAACCGCCGTCTCCTCCACAAACACCGGCCGCCACGACACGCCCATCCGCCGGCTTCCGGCCCTTCAATCCTCTCGCAACGCCTGCATCGGCTCAATCGAAGCTGCTTTCCGCGCCGGCAGCAGCGCGGCCATCAATCCGATCGCCGGCAACGCCAGCGCCACCGCAATATAAGTCCACACATCCAGCGGCTGCACCTGGTAGAGGAAGCTCTTCACCAGCCGTCCTCCGGCAAACGCCAGCAGCAGTCCCGCTCCCAGCCCCGCACCCACCATGATTGACCCTTGCTGCAGGATGAGTTGCGCCACGCCCCGCCGCGTTGCCCCCAGCGCCATGCGAATCCCGATCTCTTTCCGCCGGTAACTCACCAGCTGCGAGAGCACACCATACAATCCGGCAATCACCATCGCTACCGCCAATCCCGCGAACGAAGCCACAAGATACAATCCCAGCCGCTGGCTGAACGTGTTCTTCTCCACCGCTTCGCGCATGGTTTCAAAGTCGTCCAGCGCAAATCCCGGAGCGGCCTGGCGGAAGACCGTGCGCATCTCCGCGGCCACCGGAATATCCCCGTGCGTCTTCACCACAAAACTCACCATCGTGCTCAACAGCGCCTGATAGAACAGCGAAGTCGTCGGAACCTGCTGCTGCGGCACCAGAATCAGCGGCTGCACCTCGCCGCCCACACTCCTGTCCACCTGGTCGCCAAGCACGCCCGCAATGCTGTATGGCTTGATCATCCCCGTGTCTTTTCCACCCAGATCGATCTGTTTTCCCAAAGGATCCATCCCGGCGAAGTACTTTTTCGCCAGGGCCTCGTTGATCGCCACCACAAATGGCGTCGCCAAAGTGTCCCCATCGCTAATCGCGCGGCCCCGCAATACCGGCGTCCCCAGCGTGCGCGCATATTCTCCGCTCACTGCGGAAACGCTGGCATGCGGCGAGCTGGCCGTGTCCTTCGCCCGCCCCAGGATTCTAAAGCTGGAGCCGATATTCATACTCCCCAGCGGCGGCGCCGTCGCCAGCGCCGCGCTCTCCACGCCCGGCACATGGCGCATCCGCTCCAGAACCGGCGCGTACAAAGTGGCGGCCACTGAAGCCGGCGCATGGCCTGTATCTTCCGACACCGCCATCGCTGAAAACCCTGCCGAGTCCGCCGGCATTGCCGTGAACATCGTCACTCGCTCCGTCTCAATCCCCAGCCGCGCCTGCTCCAGATTCCACAGCGTGTGAAACAGCAGTCCCGTCCCCACCAGCAGCAGCGTTGACAACGCCACCTCGACCGCAACCAGGCTTCCGCTCAATCTTCCGCTCACACTCCGCGAGCCCAGCCCGCGCGAGGCCGCCTGCAGCGCCGCCTGCGGATTGGCGCGCGCCACCAGCAGCGACGGCAGAAGCGACGACAACACCGTCGTCACAATAGCCACCGCCGCCAGCACCAAAAGCACCGTCCAGTGAATCCCAATCGCATCTCCCCGTGGAATCGTTCCGTTCGGCAGCTTGCGCACCGCCACCATCGCCAACTCGGCCAGAGCCACTCCCACGCCGCACCCCAGCAGGCTCAGCGCCAATCCCTCTGAAAGCATCTGCCGCACCAGCCGCATTCGTCCCGCGCCCAGCGCCGATCGCACCGCGAACTCCTGCTGCCTTCCCAGGCAACGGGCAATCAGCAGGTTCGAAACATTCGCGCACGCAATCAGCAGCACCAGCCCCAGAGCCCCGAACAGCGCGTACAGCACCGGCCGCACCGGCCCCGTCAACACCTCCTGGTAACCGCTGGCGCGAAACTTGGCTCCGTTGCCGTCCTTCGCGTGCGCGGCGATCGCATCCAGCTCCTGCTGCGCCCGCTTCACGCTAACCCCAGGCCGAAGCTCACCAACGATATAGAAAAAGTCGTAGCCCCGGTCCTTCAGCATCTCCGCGGTAGGCTGCAACGGCAACCACACGCCTTTCTGAAGATCGGGCCCCATCTCCTCCGGGAAGCGAAACTCGCGCGGCAACACCCCCACCACGGTGTGCGGAATGCCGCCAACCTTTACCTCCTGCCCCAAAATATTCCGATCGGCGTGAAAGCTCGACCGCCAAATTCCTTCCGACAACAGCACTGCCGCCGGCCCGCCCGTCATTCCCTCCGCTTCGCTGAACGTCCGTCCCAGCAGCGGCTTCGCGCCCAGCATCGAAAACAGATTGATCGTCACCCGCGGCACCGTTACGCTCTCTGAGCCCGCCGCGCTTTCAATCACGCTGGCGTCCTCGGAGTAGCCCGCCGTCTCCGCCAGCAGCTTCGACTGGTCCCGAATGTCCCTGTATTCCAGCCACGACGCGGCTTGAAAGCCCGGCTTATCCCCCGCCGGCCCGATATAGAGCAAGCGATCCGAGTGCGCATATGGAAGCTGCCGCAGCACCACATTCTCAATCACCGTGAAGATCGCCGTGTTCGCCCCCACGCCCAGCCCCAGCGTCACAATCGCCAGCACCGCCAGCCCCGGTGTTTTGCGCAACTGCCGAAACGCATACCGCAAGTCGTACAACAATCTCTCCATTGAACCCTCCCGCCACACCACCGCGTGCTCACGACGATGCAAATCCCCAGCCAAACCCGCGCATCCATAGCCATTCCGTTTGCAAGTGATTGTAATCCTCCGAGCGAAGCGTCCTTCAGCACAGTAGAAAGCCTGCCATCGACGAAGCCAGCCGCATTCCCGGACACCAAAGGCATCAAGCGCCGTCCGTCGCCGCTAACCTGCTAACCCGCCATCCCCGCGACCGCGGGGCCAACTCGCTGCATCATTCCAAACACGCCGTTCCCCTTTGAATACTCAACCGGCAGCGACTTCATTCTCCGGCCTTTATGTTCTTCTGATCCCTGAACCCTGTTCCCTGACTTGCTACAATCGAATGGGCCTCTCACCGCAGACTTCATCCGACGAGTCCGACAAGAAATTCATGCCCTTACGCCTTTTCAATACCCTCTCCGGCCAAGTCGACGAGATCCTGCCCATGGACGGCAAGGTTCTGCGCATGTACGCCTGCGGGCCCACCGTCTATGACTACGGCCACATCGGCAACTTCCGTACTTTCCTGCAGATAGACGTCCTCCGCCGCACCCTGGCCCTGCTCTCGATCCCTGTCCGCCACGTCATGAACATCACCGACGTTGACGACAAGATCATCCACAACGCCGCCGCCGCGGGCATCCCCATCGGCCAGTACACAGCTCCTTTCGAGCAGGCTTTTCTTGAAGACCTCGAAGTCCTCCGCGTTCAAAAACCTGAAGTTCTGGCCCGCGCCACCGAGCACATTCCCCGCATGGTCGAGCTGATCCAGAAGCTGGCCGCGGTCGGCGCCGCCTACCAAACCGACGAGGGCAGTTGGTACTTCCGGCTTGCCGCTTTCCCTGAATACGGAAAGCTGAGTAAGAAGGACTTAAGTGGCATCGAAGACGGGGCCCGCGTCGATTTGGACGAGTACGAGAAAGACTCCGCCCGCGACTTTGCCCTGTGGAAGGCCGCCAAGCCCGGCGAGACCTCTTGGGACACCGCAATCGGCCGCGGACGCCCCGGATGGCACATCGAGTGCTCAACCATGGCCATGGAGTATCTGGGCGACAGCTTCGACCTCCACGCCGGCGGCGAAGACCTGATGTTCCCGCACCACGAAAACGAGATCGCGCAGAGTGAAAGCGCTACCCATAAACCCTTTGCCCGCAATTGGATGCACGTCCGGTTTTTGCTCGTTGAAGGGCGCAAGATGTCCAAGAGCGAGGGCAACTTCTTCACCCTCCGCGACCTGCTTTTGAAGGGCTATAAGGCCTCCGCAATCCGGCTCGCGCTCATCTCGGTTCCCTACTTTCATCAGTTGAACTTCACCTTCGACGGACTCACTGAAGCTACCAACGCCATCGAGCGGCTGCGCACGTTTCACCAGCGTCTTGCCCAGGGGAGCTTTGCGCCGGGCTCGAATCCGGCGCTCCAGCAGGCCGCTAAAACCGCGCAAGCAAGCTACTTAGAGGCATTATCGAACGATCTAAACACCGCCGAAGCGCGCGCCCCGATCTTCGACCTGATCCGCACCGCCAACACCGCCATCGACCAAGGGCAATGTTTTGTTGATGATAAGGATGCGATTCTGGCTGTCCTGCGTGCCTTTGACTCGGTATTTGACGTAATAGAAGACCGCGACGCCGAACCCACTCGCCACGCCTTGGAATGGGCGAAAAAGGCCGGCAGGCTTGCCGATGTTGCTCCTGAACTGCTTTCGCGTCAATCGCTTACCGACGAGGCCATCGATGCCCTGGTAGCCGAGCGGACACTGGCCAAGAAACAGCGCAACTTCGCCCGCGCCGACCAGATTCGCAACCAGTTGGCCGAAAAAGGGATCGTAATCGAGGACTCCAAAGACGGCGTGCGCTGGAAGCGAAAGTAGCGCGGATTGGCAGGAAATGGCGATAGAATTTGGAACTGATTTCGAACTTGAGGACGACGGCCGCTGGATCGCCGAGGTCAACAGCCTGCCCGGCGTGTTAGCTTATGGCTCTACACGCGACGAAGCTCAGTCGAATGCGCGAGAATTGGCTCGACAGGTTGTCTTGGAACTAGCAATGCGAGATTAGTGAATAGCAGGAGGTCATCCCCATGGAAGCCAACGAAGCCCAGGAGTTGCAGGAGCAAGCCGAACACGGATCGCATGAATCCTCACTGCGCCCGGTCGCCTTTACCATGAGCGTGGTCGCCGTGCTGGTGGCCGTCACCACGGTGCTTGGTCATCGCACCCACACCGAGGCGGTGCTCAACCAAAACAGAGCCACCGATCAGTGGAACGAATACCAGGCTCACAAAATCCGTTCCAATGACACAGCCCTTGTCTCCGACTTGCTGACCGTGGTAACCATCGCCGACAAAGACGCCGCGCAACGAATTGCCAAGAGTTACGCCGATCATCAGGCCAAGTGGGCCAGTGAGCTGACGGATGACAAGGAAAAGGCCGAGGCATTGGAAGTGAAGGTTGAGCAAGCCGAAGCTCGCGCCAACCGCTTCGACTTATCCGAAGCGCTGCTCGAAATTGGCCTGGTTATTAGTTCAGTTACTCTGCTTACGCGCACCCGGATGTATTGGTATCTGGGCATCGTCTTCTCGATTGCGGGAATTGCGTCCGCGGCTTCGGTTCTCTTTCTGAAGTAAGCCACGCACTGGCACACGCCGCAGCATAATCGCACCGTGCATTTAGAATTTATCCGTAAATTGACTCTTGAGGTAGCGCCGGTCTCCAGACCGGCTGTACTGGCGGCGTCCCCGCCGCCAGCAGCGATGTGCGGATCGGGAGATCCGCACGACAGCCGGCCTGGAGGCCGGCGCCACCTATCCACGGATAAGCTCTTACTCAGGTGGAATCTGCTCCAGCAGCTCAACCGGCTGCAGGCTGCTCTTCGCCTTGACCCGCGATGTAGTAAGCAGAAAGACTGCGACCACGATGGCGGCCATGCCGGCGAACTCGGCAGGCGCGGGCCGCTCGCGGAGGAAGAAGATTCCCAGCAGCACCGCGACCATGGGGTTCACATAGGCATACGAAGCGACCTTGCCCACCGGCACATGCTCGATGAGATAAATGTAGCCTGTATAACCCAGCAGCGAGCCTCCGGTGATGAGATACAGCAGCGAGCCGGCGGCGCTCAAAGTCAGATGAAACTGCGGCCATTGCCCCAGTGCAGTTCCGAACAGAGTGCTCAAAGCGCCGGCCGCAATCATCTGCCACGCTGCCGCCACAAAGCTGTTCACCTTAAGCCGCGCCCGCCGGGATATGATGCTGCCCACGGCCCAGCACAGCGCGCCGGCAAGCAACGCCGCGATGGACCAAAGCAGAGCGCGATCGCCGTTCAGGCCGCTGCTCAGCGAGGGCCAAAGCAGCGCCACCAATCCTGCAAAACCCAGCGCCAGGCCTAGCCAGCCGCGCGCAGGCAGCGGCTCGCCTCGGGGCAAAAACATCTCAATCAACGCCACGTACAATGGAATGACCGCGTACACCAGAGACGACAGCCCGCTGGGTACGATGCGCTCCGCAAATACCAGGCCCACGTTTCCGCAGCCCAGCAGCAACAGCCCAATCAGTCCGAGCATCAGCATGGTCTTCGCAGGCCACATAAGCCGCAGCCCGCGCCAACGGCACCAGGCCAGCAGAATGACACCCGCGATGAGGAAGCGCGTTCCCGCCAGCAGCAGCGCGGGCATATCCTCCGCTCCAATGCGAATGGCCGTGTAGGTCGAGCCCCAGAAAAAGTAGACGCTGGCAAAAGCCAGCATGATCGATGCGGTCGATGCAGTCTTGGCTTTCGGATGTAATGTCGATATTGCTGAGTTCGCCATGAGGATGATTCCATCGTAGAACGTCAGGCGCGTGGACGCTTCCCGGTTCTTGCGGCACGATTGAGAATGTGGGGCTTGGCTACGCGGTAATAGTGGAGTAGTTTCCAGGTTACTCGGCAGGCTGGGCGCACAAGCAATCGCATGAATGTTCCGTTGACAGAACAGGTTCGCTTTGTGGACTCTTCGATGAGCCTCGGCTCTTCGTCCCGTAGTGACGAACCTGAAGTTTCTACATTTTTTTCAAACAGCCGCGGATCTTCGTCCCGTAGTGACGAACCTGAAGTTCCTACATTTTTTCAAACAGCCGCGGCTCTTCGTCCCGTAGTGACGAACCTGAAGTTCCTACATTTTTTCAAACAGCCGCGGATCTTCGTCCCGTAGTGACGAACCTGAAGTTCCTACATTTTTTCAAACAGCCGCGGCTCTTCGTCCCGTAGGGACGAAAGGAGAATAGCCCAGGAGAAGCGCAGCGCACTCCTGGGAAAGCGCCCAAAAGGAGAAAAACTAGCCCCGTAGATTCTCTGTTGGAAGTCAAGCATTTTCGTTGGGGAGGCTTTGGATTTTCAAGGCATTGGGGTCTATCCCTCCGATGATTTCGGGGGACGGGCGGAGGTGTTCCGCCCGCCCCTCGGTT
>Ga0326727_10011464_pt1 | contig 20622 bp, 11 predicted proteins | sample MB2enrmetagenome_FD_207643 | JGI IMG/M metagenome (GOLD analysis project Ga0326727, IMG submission 207643) | Lab enriched peat soil microbial communities from McLean, Ithaca, NY, United States - MB29MY | ecosystem: Environmental > Terrestrial > Soil > Wetlands > Peat | place: USA: New York...
GTTGCGAAGTAAACGATCGTGCACGCCGCAAACCCAAAGAACATGGTGGCATAACCATACTTGCCGACCGTGGGCAAAAAGACTGCCGCAATGGTGGTGGAAAATCCCTGGTTGATGAGTAGAGCGATGCTCATCCCGTTCGAGCGAATGCGTGTAGGCATGAGTTCCGAGAGCGCCAGCCAGACGCACACGCCCGGACCAACAGCATAAAATGCAACGAAGATATACAGCGTGATCGCCACCAGCCATCCATTTCGCTGGCTCGGGACGGGCGTAATGAAGGCATTGTCGATTTTCAACGGTGCCGTCCGCGCGGCGTCCAAGTTTCCGAAGGGATTGGAAAAGAACGCCACCACTTTATTTGCCGGCACGGTGCTCTCGCGGGCAATCTCGACCGGCTTTGCCGCAACATCGTCCGAACGAGCTACCTTCGACGCGGCGCGGAAATCCCCATAGGAATAAATCAGGCTGAAGGATGTTGGCTTTCGGCTACTCTCTTTACCCGCTTTTCTATTCGCCGCCAGCAGTGTATCGGCGATCTTCGCGTCATAAAGGAGCGAGAGTTTCTGATCGGGGCCCACCATGGCCTGCACGCCATCCCGTACATCCACTCGCAGCTTCTCGGTTTTGTGGAAAAGGAAGCCGGTACAGGTCAGCGAAAAAATGATTCCCGCGCTGCCGAGTGAAAGCAGGAATTTTCTTCCCTTCCTGTCCACCAGCACAACGGCGCCAATCGTCACCAGGAAGTTCACCAACGTGAAAATCACGTAGCCCCAATGGGCTTGCACGTCGGAAAGGCCGCTCTGTAACAGGATGTTAGTATTGTAGCCAATAATAGAATTGATGCCGGTTGTCTGGTTGCAGGCAAGGATGACGCATGCCAGCACGAACGGGACCACATACTTCCGTCGCAGCAGTGATTCCTTTAAGATTTCCCCGGTTGAGCCCTTTGCCTGTTCCGCCGCGGAGATTTCTTCCATTTCGAGGAGTTCCGACTGCGCCTGCTGCGTGGACCGTGAACGCAGAAGTGCCTTCAAAGCAGCTTCTTTCTTGCCGCGACGGAACAGCCACCGCGGTGACTCCGCGACAAGGAAGCTGCCGATCACAAATAAAAGTCCCGGTGGCAGGGACACCCAGAAGATACTTCGCCATGCCGCATCCTTGAACGCAAAAAGCTTTTCCGGGTCTCCCAATTTGGCGACTTGGTCGACTCGAATGCTGAAGTAAATCCCCACGACCGCGGCGGACACGATCCCCAGCGTCAGCAGCCACTGAAAAACGCCACTGCCTTTCCCGCGGTTTGCCGCGGCAAGGCACTCCGCCAGGTACAAAGGCACCACTACGCCGATCAATCCGGCGCTCACGCCCTGTAACAAGCGCCCCAGAACTAGCGGCCCATAACCTTGCGAGAGAGCAATCACCGGTATGCTCACGACGAAGAGCAGCCCGCTGAGAATCATGAGCGGCTTGCGGCCCATGCCGTCGGCAAGTAGCCCGGCGAAGAGCGTGGAGATCACGCTGCCGAGCAGCACAGCAGCCACCACGATGGAGAGCTGTCCCGCGTTCAGGCGGGAAGTCGCCTCCAAGTACGGGAGAGCGCCCGCGATAATGCCGACGTCCACGCCGTAGAGCAAACCACCCAATCCCGCCACGAGTAACAGAAACAGGTTGTAGCCCGCCTTGCTGTTTTCTAAAACGGCCGTGCCGCCACCCGCCATACCTTTCATGGTCCCGCCTTCGCTTTGATTACTGAAGCTGAGCCTTCCCTCGCTACCCGGCTTGAGACCGCTTGTAACAGAAACGTCTTGATCCTGTGGATTTTCTACCACAAAACTCGCGAAGTACGTTGGCCGTGCTCGCCGAATCTCTCTGGTTTCGGTGCCTGCCGACAGCCTTGCGAAATGGGCCGCGGCAGAAATTGTGCGAGGAAGCCTGGCCTGGGGCGCGATGCGAATGAGTCTTGGCCGCGTACCGCGGATTAGACGTTATATTCCTTGCGATGAACATCGCTGGAGACGAGCACCTGCTGCTCCGGCAAAACCTTTTTGAGAGCCTCTAATTCCGGTTCGCCCGCGGCCAAGGGTAACTTGATCTGACCGCGCTGCACGACGGATCGGAGCATGCCCATGGTGATCTCAAAACCTTCGTAGGCGCTTTCGCCGTTGCAGGGATGCACAAGTTTGTCGTCGTCCAGCCACCGTACCATGTCTTCGATGTACAAGGGCATTTCGAGGTCGTAGTTCATGCAACCCGCGCCGGAAATCACACCTTGCTGAGAGCCAGTGACAGCTCTCCAGCCGCCACCCGTCAAGACTTCGGCGAAACCTTGGGTACCGTAGACGCCGATCTTGTTCTTGCGCCACCAATAGTCGACTTCGGGAACGTCTGGGGCGCCAGCGCCGCATTCGATGATGCCGCGGACGCCGTTGGCGAATTGAATGAATCCGCCAATGTAGTCGGGAGAAGGATGATTGTCGGAGAGCTTGCCACGCCCCGCGGCCTGGGCCATGACCCATTCGGCGCGCGCGTAGCCGTTATACCAGCGCATGTATTCGACAAGATGAGTGAAAAGATGGAGGAACCATCCAGCCGCATGAGCATGGATGGTGTGGATGCGGCCGAGGGCGCCGCTCTCCACAATATCCCTGACCTTTTGATAGTGCTGGCCATAACGGTGCTGGTGCGACACAACGGTCTTGACACCCGCGGCGTTGACCGCTTTGCGAATCTCAATGGCCTCGGTCATGGAAAGGGCCATGGGTTTTTCGTAGGCGATCAGCTTTGCGCCTGAAGCGATGCCCACCTGAATAAGTTCCAGCCGGATGCTTGGGGGGGTGCAGAAACAGAAAACATCCGGCTGGATTTCTTTCGCGAGCGCGAGCGGTTGCAGCGAAGTCTTATGGATGCCGAGCTCCGCCGAGGCTTTGGCCAACTGCTCCGGGCTGGAATCCGCGAGCCCGGCCAGCTCAAAGCGCGGGTTATTCTTGAAAGCGAGGGCGTGGTGCTTGCCGCGCTTTCCTGCTCCGACAACCAAGACTTTGTAGATTTTTTTCGCGCTCACAGCGATCGCTCCTCGGTGGGCGTTACCACCCGAACTGCGCGTCCCACTCCTTGAGTTTCGCGATGGTGTAATCCACCTCTTCCGCCGTCAGCTCGGGAAACATCGGCAAGGAAACGCATTGCGCGGCGTTGCGCTCGGCGTTGGGCACGTGCGGGTGAATGTCGGCAAGTTTGCCCCAGGGATACCCTTCTTGCTGGTGGATGGCGATGGGATAGTGCTGCTTGGCATCGATGCCATGGTCAATCAGGAACTGTGTCAAGTGGTCGCGCTTGTGGTGTTCGATGACGTAGAGATGGAAGACATGGCGGTAGCCGGGTAATTCCTTGGGGAGCTTGAAGCTGTTGCCCTTGAGGCCATCGGTGTAGCGCTTGGCCCAGGCTCGGCGCTGATCACTCCAGTCAGTAATGTGCTTAAGCTTCACGCTCAGGAATGCAGCGTGGAGATCATCGAGGCGGCTGTTGTACCCGAAGGAGTGCACTGAACGTTTTAGAGAGCCGTGGTTACGCAAGCGGCGCGCGGTCTGTTCGATATCGGGACGATTGGTGATGAGGGCGCCGCCGTCGCCGTAAGTGCCAAGGTTCTTTTGGATGATGAAGCTGGTGCAGACGGCGTCGCTGAGCTCGCCCTGTTTGAAACCATCGCCATGGGCATCGATGGACTGGGCGTTGTCTTCCACGACCCAGAGCTTGTGCTTCTTGGCGATGGCACTGACCGCCTTCATATCGGCGCAATGGCCGTAGAGGTGCACGGGGACGATGCCGACGGTGCGCGGTGTGATGGCGGCTTCGATCTTCGAGGGGTCGATGTTGTTAGTGATGGGGTCGGAATCGACGAAGACGGCCTTTCCCCCAGCAATCCAGATGGCCTCGGCCGTGGCGAAGAAGGTGTTGGCGGTGGTGATGACTTCGTCGCCCGGCTGGATGCCCAGCGCGAAAAAGGCGATCCAGAGAGCGTCGGTGCCGGAGTTCAAACCGACGGCATACTTCATAGCAAAATACTGGGCGAGTTCCTTTTCAAAACGAGCGAGGGTGGGGCCCATGACATAGGCCTCGCTTTCCATAACGGCGTGGAAGGCGTCGTCGATTTCTTTCTTAATGTTGTGGTATTGGCGGCCATGGCCGTAAAAGGGCACTTTCAACTTTGCCGATGTCGCGGAAGTAGGCATAGCATTCTCCTTGATAACGCGGAAGCAAAACTTTTTCGCGGCTTTCCTCGCATAAAAATATAGTACGCCGGGCCTCGGGAGTCAATCATTAAATCGTTTCAACACAGGGAATTTGAGATATCCAGGCCGAGGCATGGTTCCGCCGGCGCCACCTACTTCCACTTGCCTTCCCCTTCGACGATGGTGATGTACGTGTCGCTGGGGAGATCCGTAAATCGTTCTATTTTGCCACTGGGTAGCGGCCACTGGATTTCCAGCCAATCGAGTTTTGCGGCCTTGCCCAAACCGAGTACGATTCGGGGATCGTGCGAAGAGAGATAGCTGCCGCCGCCTACCTTCATGCGGCCACACTTAAGATCTCCGGCTTGATAGGTGATACGCGCGCCAACCGCATCGCAATTGGATTTTTTGCCGACAAGATGCAAGCCCAACCAGTGATTGCCCGCTGCCGCGGTGTTCTTCAGCAGCAGCGGCACCCCATCATTAACAGAGATCAAGACATCTACGGCGCCATCGTTGTTGAAATCACCAAGAGCAAGGCCGCGCGCGGAGAATTGACGAGAAAAAAGCGGCCCGCTGTCGGCGCTGATGTTCTTCAGGCCACTCCCGGCATTGTGAAAGAGAAGAAGTTTTTCGCTATAGGTGACTCCGGGGCTAATCCGGTCGATCAAATCGTCCGGGTGGCCGGTGGCAATCATAAGATCAAGGAGCCCGTCGTTATCGTAATCGAAGAATTTGACGCCCCATCCACTCATCAGGCGAGATTCGGAGGCGATCCCAGACGGGACGGCGATGTCATCAAATGATTCATCATGCTTATTCTGGTAGAAACCGAACAACTCGTGGTCCAAATCCGTAAAGAACAGGTCCAGCCAGCCATCCTGATCGAGGTCCGCTGAATCTACCCCCATGCCCGAGCGTGCCTTGCCGGCGGGCCCGTAGGCGACTCCGGCGGTGAAGCCGATTTCCTCAAAGCGCTTGCCGTCACGATTTGCGAAGAGGAAGTTGGCGGTCGTATCGTTAGCAACAAAAAGATCGAGGAAGCCGTCGTTGTTGATGTCCGTGGCCACCACACCCCAGGATTTTCCGGGGTTATCGGCGATGCCTGTTTGTTGACTCACGTCAGTGAAGGTGCCGTCACCGTTGTTGTGGAACAGCCAACTGGGCATGGGATCAAAGATTCGGGGATAGCAATACTCGAATTGACCGGCAAGCTCCGGAGTGTTGGGGGCGGTACAAACGTGATGCTTCAGTCTGCTGAAATCCACAAAGTGGCAGACGAAAAGATCGAGCCGTCCGTCGTTATCGTAATCGAACCAAACGGCGCTGGAGGCCCAACCTGGAGCGGCGACACCCGCTTTTTCGGTGACGTCCGTAAAAGTCCCATCACCATTATTGCGGTAGAGGATGCTACGGCCGTACTGAGTGAGGTAAAGATCAGGGAAGCCATCGGCGTTGTAATCGCCGACAGCAACACCCATGCCATAGCCGCCGCCGAGCACTCCGGCTGCCAGCGTGACGTCGGTAAAAGTGCCGTCGCGGTTGTTGCGGTAAAGCGCGTTGCGCAGCGGTTTGGAAGGAGTCCAGAAATCACACGGCCCACTGTTTACAAGATAGACGTCCATCCAACCGTCGTTGTCGTAATCGAGGAAAGCGCAACCCGCACCGGTGGATTCCGGCAGGTACTTTTGCAATGACCTTCCGCTGGTATGTGCGAAATTGATTCCGGAGGCCGAGGGCAGCACCTCGGAGAAGGGATAGTTGGATTGCGCGTTCTCCAGAGATCGAGCAAGCGAGGAGGCCGAAGCGAGAGTGACAGAGCTTGCCAGCGCTCGCAAAAAATCTCTTCGGCAGAAGTGATGGGCGAGTGGCGATTTCATCTCGAAAAAGTTCTCACTGCGGGGGTTTCTGTTGCTCCAGGCCTTCGGCGACGCGCCGCTTGATCTGCTCGAGAGTCTTGGCGGTGTCGCGCTGCAGGGCGGCCTCACGATTAGCATCTTCCTTGCGGCCAGCACCCGCGTAGGCTAAGGCGAGCTGGTAGTGGCCGGTGGGACTATCCGGCGCGAGCTTTTCATAGCTCTCGAGAGGCGGGATGGCCTCGGTGAACTGTTTGCTGGCCACGAGGACAGAACCGAGCCCCAAGTAGGCTTCGGCGAACCCCGTGTCAATTTTCGTGGCGCGCGTGTAATGGCGAATGGCGGTGGGAAAATCCCCGTCATTTTTGGCGAGTTCCGCAAGGACGTATTCCGCGGCAGCATTGTTGGGATTGATTTGCAACTCATCCTCGAAGTTTTTCTTCGCTTCAGCCACGGCTTCCGGAGAGGGCTGCGGGCCCGAGAGTAGGACCCGGCCCAGGCGAGCATGAATACCGGGCAGCATCGGATCGCTGTCCAGGATCTTCCGGTATTCGGCTGCAGCTTCATCCCATCTGTTTTGTACTTCCAGCGCCTCGGCGTTGAGCTCATGAACCTGATAGGAGAAAGGGGCTTCCCGCATCAAGTCCTGGGAAGTCCGGAAGGACATGTCGGAATAGGCGTGGATCGCCGCGTACAGCACTTCGGGATCACGAGGAAACTCTTTGGTCAAAACCTCCAGAAACGGAAGCGCATCGAGACCGGCATTGTGGGTCATGGCGCAATTGATGCCCTCCAGCCCGGCCTTTTTGAGGAGTTCCCTGTTGCTGATTTGCCGGATGGATTTCTTCAAGAGTGGGAGGGCTTCCGTGCAATGGCCACTTTCGGCCAAGGCCATGCCTTTTTCCGCCAAGGTTGCTGGGTTGACTGGGGAAGCCGGCTTGGGGGCCTGGGCATGGGACCCCGCCGCACAGGAGAGGAGACCCACGAAGACCACAGAAAAAATCAGCATTGTTCGCATAATCAAAATTATAGACCAAATCAGCATCTGAAGCTGGGGACCATCAGATGCGCGCCACTTTTTGCGCGACCTCAGAAAACCCCCTAAGAAAGAAACGGCGGGCGCGTAGAGCGCCCGCCGTTGAAGGTTGAGAGGTGTCTCCCTCCTGCTCAGAACAGGAACTTCAAGGCGAGCTGGAGCTGCCGCGCTCCTTGTGAGCCCGTGATCTGACCAAGTAAGGCGCTGCCTGAATCGAATGAGCCGCCGTTAGGCCCTTGGCTGAAGTCCCAGATGGCAGTGTTGAATGCATTGAGGGCATCCAGCCGAAGCTGGAGTCTCTTGCGCTCTGAGACGGTGATTTCCTTCTGCAAGGACATGTCGAGGACTCTCGTCCACGGACCGCGAATGTTACCCACGGAGCAGGTTCCGAAGGAACCTCCGCCGGTGGCAGTGGGGCCGAGCACGTTGGCATTCGGCACGGTTGAAATGTTGCTGGGGTCAAACCACTGGATGTGCCCCGGTACACCGCCGCTATATGGCACGTACTTGTCGACGATGCTGATCGGACCATTGCAGTTTGGCAGGCCAGACAGCGTGTATGGCTCGATGGAGTTGGTGCCCGAATGGTCGCCGTACGCGCCCCAGCCTCCGAAGTCATTCAGAGTCAAAGCGTTTCCGCTGTGAAGACTCAGGATGCCGCTAATCTGCCAGTTGCCGATGACCGCGTTGACAACCGGGTTGGCGTCCTTGCCGAAGAGCTTGCCGCGGCCGAATGGGAGCTCATAGCTGAAGTATCCGGAATAGATTTGCTTCTGGTCATAGTAGCAGGGTCCCCAGTCGAGCTTTGGATCGTAGATATTCTCCCAGCCCGGTTGCCCGCCTGAACTCTGAGCCGTCGCGGTGCCCCAGCCGGTGCCGAAATACCCGGGCGAGTTGGAGAGGCACTTAGAGAAGGTGTAGGCAAGCTGAGCATCCAGACCATGGTAGTTGTGCTCCTTCAAAACAGCCTGGAGTCCGTCGTAGCGCTGGTTCGAGTTGGACATATTTGCGCCTGCCAGCGCCCCGAAGGCGTTGTACCCGTTACCGCCCGAATCCGCATTAAAAAGCGAACCGGGAGTCCCGCAATTCCACGTCCCGGCAACGCCGGCGGTGGATGCCGCCGCAAACGTGCACGGTCCGCCGAGACCACCGAGGAATGGTCCCGCCGCTTCGCTGACGATTTGCTGGCCTGGTTGGGCGAGCGTCCCCTGAGCGTTCAATCCCATACGTTGGGCCACGTCTTCGAAGTTCAGCAGGTGCGCACCCTTCTGACCCACGTAGCCAATTTGGAAGCTCAGAGTGTTGCTGAATTGGTGCTGAATCGTAAGGTTCCACTGCTGAATCAGCGCGGGCCGGAAGTTCTGGTCAAAAATCCGGATTCTGCTTCCCGCGTAGCAGCTAAATTGCGGTGCCGGACACGGCGGCGAGCTTTGCCAGGGCGACCCGAGATCTCCGATCCCAGTGGGATAGGAAGATTCAAAGTTCCCGTAAGGTAGATTCAAAGAAAGTTCTTCGTTAGCTCCTCCGCCTTCGATGTATGAGGAACTGCCGTAGGCTGCTCGAACTACCGTCTTCCCATGCATGAAGCGAGGTGACCATGCTACGCCCAAGCGAGGGTTCCAAGCGCCGAGGCCCACATAGTTGTTGTACAGGGCCCGGTCGCTATAGCCGGTAGCGCCTGGCACCACGGTTTCGATCGCTCCGGATTCCAGGCCGAAGTTTACGACGCGGTTGTTTACCTCATAAAGAGGCGTGTGGTCTTCAAAACGGATGCCGAGGTTCAGGGTCACGGTCGGCTTCACTTTCCAGTTGTCCTGGAAATAACCCGCAAAATCACTGCCGCGGAGTTGCTCCAGCGTTGCCGAGCCGCTGTCCCGGTACCCGCCACCTGCAGTAATTCCGGCCCAGAAGTCGGCCACTCCGGGTTCGCATCCCGCACCACATGCCGTGGTAGTGCCCGGCAGAATTACGCTGGCGGCAAGGACGCCCGTGGAGGAGTTGATGTTGATGTTTCCAAGGGCCCCTTCGTTACCGGGATAAACATAGTTGTTGCGCTCCCGGATAAATTGGAAGCCAGTGAGGAGGGTATGGCGACCCTTTGTGTAGACCAGATTGTCTTCCGCTTGTAACTCGGTGTCGCGGAAGATCTGCCACAGGTTGATTAGCCCGAGGCTGGCGTCTCCACCAAGACCTGTGGGGATGGTAACTTGGAGCAGGCCCGGCGCCTGGGCATTCGCGCCAGAGATTCCAAGTGATTGGCTGATGTTGCCGAGAGCACTAGTTGGCGTTTGATTCTGGTTGAACCGGAACGCGTTGCTGCCCAAGCGAACCTCGTTTTGCAGCCTCGTACTGAATACATGCATCCAGCTAAAAGCACTGCTCCACCCGGGCTCGTCCGTGCCTTCGGCGGCGCCAGCATTGGAAAAAGGAAGGCCGCTGAAGATGGCCTGACTGGTGTCCATCTTGGAATAGCGCCCAAACAGGCTGTCGGTATCTGAGATCTTGTAATCGATCCGGAGGTCTCCCTGATCGCTGTTGAAGTGATTGCCGGCGGTGAACGTAATATTGTCGCCGTACGCCAAGTCGTTGGTCGGCAAGGGATAGTCTTTCGTGTCAGCAAACAGAGCGGAGGCAAACTTGCTTTCCGTCAGCGTCGAGTTTGACATCAGGTTGAACGGGATGGGCGTACCATTCGGGTTGGCCACAGTCTTATTGTTCGGATCCACGAGTTGCCCCGCAGGATTGCTGCAAATCCCCGTGGTGGCGTTAAACGTGCCTGGGCCGCCTTCTGCTGTCGGCAACTGCGTGCAAAGCTGCCCAAAGTCGCCGCTGCGCTCGCTTTGCGTGAGAAGTTGAGCGTTGGTGACACCGCCCGAGGGAATGCGCATGCCCTGATAGTCGGCAAAAAAGAACAACTTGTCTTTCTTGATGGGACCGCCGATGGTGCCGCCAAACATGTTGTAGCGAAGTGTCGGCGTGGGCTGCACCGTCCCGGTAGCCCAGGAAGCAGTCTTGGAGTTGGAATTGAAATAATTGTTCCGTATGAACTCGAAGGCATCGCCGTGCAGGGCGTTGGTGCCGGATTTGATGCTGACGCTAACGACGCCACCGGCGTAATTGCCAAAATCCGCGCCGGGGTTCTGCGTGACGACGTTGAACTCCGCAATTGCATCGACGTTCGGCGTGTAAGCAACTTCGTTGTTCTTGGCCTCCTGATTCACGATACCGTCCAGGAGGAAGCCAACGGCTTGTTCGCGGTTCCCATTAATGTCCGGGCGCCCAGATCCAGTCATCAACTGCGGCTGCGAGAGGCTGCTCGGATTGACCGTGGTAGTGCCGGGAGAGAGCAGTGCCAACTGCACGTAGTTTCGTGCCGCCAGAGGAAGGGCTGTGGTGGTGTTGGCGTCAATAACCGTGCTGACCTGAGCGCTCTCAGCTTGCAGTATCGGAGTAACACCGATAACTTCAATTGTGGACGTAACTGCGCCGACCTTCATGGCAATGTCGACGCGCGCGGTTTGATTCAACACCAGGGTGAAGGTCGGGTAGACCGCCGTCTCAAATCCCTTTACCTCCACTCTTACGCTGTAGTTTCCCACGGGAATCTTCAAAATGCTGTAAATCCCCACTTCGTTTGTCGTCGTCGACCAGGATGTTCCACGGTCGACGTCCTTCGCGGTCACGGTAGCCCCCACGATGGGCGCGCCGCTGGGATCGGTAATGGTTCCCGTGATGGACGCAGTAACCTCCTGGGCGAATCCAGGACTCGCCCCACAAATGAGCACGACCAGCGTCAAGCAACAAAGTGCCAACGCCACTGACTGCATTTTTTTCATAAGGATCCTTTCCTGCTGGCTCGCGGTAAGCGAGCACCCTCTCCTCGGCTTGGTACAAATGGAAGACAACGGCGTGCACCCCCAATCAGCGGTCAGGCTGATATGTTGGGAAAGCTATATAGCACCAAATAGTGCTTGTCAAGCAAAAAATCTTGATTTATAAGAGAAGCAAGACGCGTGCACTATAGCGGCTGTGGGCTAGCCGCTCTATATCACTAAGGCGGGTTGGGGAAGGGGGTGCAACCTTTCTTGCCCGCCGGGTAGAATCTGCAAGCAGGCAAGGGGTACGGCAGAAAAGAGGGAGTGCCGTGGGTGTGAACCAGAAGCCCGGCGATCCACCAGGGAATCTCGATTTTGCGATCGAGACGGCACACCCTTACCGGTTGTCGAGGGAAATCAAATGCCGGTAGCAACTCGCAATGTGGTTCCAGCGTACCAGAGGATCCAAGGCGTCATCCGCAATATGATCGAGTCCGGCGACTTGCGCCCGGGTGATGCCGTTCCTTCCGAGAGAGAATTAGCCCGCATCCATGATGTCAGCCTGATGACCGCGCGGCACGCTCTGGCCAAGCTGGAACAAGAAGCGGTAGTGGAACGGCGGCGCGGCGTGGGCACGTTCGTCTCCGCGCCCAAGATTCACTTCAACAAATTGATGAGCTACACAGAGCATATGGGGAGCCGGAGCATGACGGTCGGTTCCAAAGTGCTTTTCATGCGCATTGTCGAAAATGAAGAAGCCACTGCTCGCCTTACTCTGCCCCCGAAAAGCCGTGTCCTGAAGCTGGAGCGGTTGCGGCATGCTGCCGGAGAGCCGTTTGCCCTGGAGACGTGCTATTTTTCCGCGAAACAGTTTGCAGGGCTGCTTTCCGAGCCGTTAGAACGCGAATCTTTGTTTGCGATCCTGGAACGCAAATATGATGTGAAACTGGGATACTCCGATGAAGAAGTGGACGCGACGGCGGCCGATCCACGCACAGCGGAGCTTCTCGGAGTTCCGAAGCGCGAACCGCTGCTACGATTCCGGCAAGTCATCTACTCCGCAAAAGGCACGGTCATTATGTATGTGCTTGGCTTGTACCGCTCCGATCGCCATAACCTTGTGATTCGCCGATACCGCTAGAACAATTCCGATTCCTCGCGGCGCGAATCCAGTTTCACGGCGGCCTTCCCGCTCCGAAAGGGATGGTATGTGGGTGTTATATAGCTGCAGCAAGAAAAATTTTGCATTTTTCCTAGAAAGAGCCAGTCTGGAACTGGCCAAGTTCTCCGAGGCTCACGGACGCGGCCAAATCAAAGGAGCAATATGACTCTGCAAGACGCGGGCATCGCTGTGTGCCCGGCAATTGTTGCGCCCCTGGACCGAGGCTTCCTGCCGGCCTCACTGTTTACGCGAGAGTACCTAAAGCTTGCCGCGCAACTGGGCGACCAGCCACTCCATTTGGCCGTCGAGCGCGGCGATGGCTCCATTTCTTCTTATCAAACCAGGGTGATTCCCCCGGCAAAAGGGTATCTTGAAGCCACGCTGCTGTACGTCGAGCGTCTTACGAAAATGCTGCTGTGGCAACGCGGGGGATGGAAAGTCTACGTTGGCGGTCCTTTGGAGATCGGGAATTACCTCAAGCAGGTTTATTCCCCAAGCGGAGCGCGCAAGTTCGATTACGAATTCATGGGCGGTGTCTACGAGCACCCGTTTGAGGTCGTGGTGAGAAAGGCAGAAGAGGTGCCCGGCACCAAAGAGACCACGATGCCGCTTGGCCGGCATCTCGATGGGTGTCGCGTGGGTTTCGATCTCGGCGCAAGCGATCGCAAAGCCAGCGCCGTGCAGAATGGCGAGGCGGTTTTCAGTGAGGAAGTGGTTTGGGATCCACGAAATGCTGCCGATCCGGACTATCACTACCAAGGCGTGATGGATTCCATCCGGCGGGCAGCAGCGCACCTGCCCCGCCTGGACGCGGTCGGAGGGAGCGCCGCGGGCATTTACATTAACAATCGAGTGCGCGTGGCGTCGCTCTACCGTGGGGTGCCAAAGGATCAATTCGCGGCAAAGATCGCGCCGCTTTTTCTGCGAATCCGAGAGGAGCTGAAAGTTCCGCTCGAAGTGGTTAATGACGGCGAGGTGACCGCGCTCGCCGGGTCCATGTCGCTCGGCGCGAATCCGGTGCTGGGGCTTGCGTTTGGATCGAGCATGGCGGCGGGCTACGTTGACCACAACGGAAACATCACCAGTTGGCTGAATGAACTGGCTTTCGCTCCGGTGGATTACCGCCCGGATGCTCCCGCGGATGAGTGGTCGGGGGATCTCGGTTGCGGCGTGCAGTTCTTTTCGCAGCAGGCTACCAACCGATTGGCAATCGGCGCGGGCATGCAATTCGACGCGGCAATGCCGCTCCCGGAGCGGCTCGTAGTCCTCCAGGAAAAGACGGCGGCCGGCGATCCGCTCGCGGCTCAGGTCTACGAGAGCATCGGCGTCTACCTCGGTTATGCCGTCGCGCATTACTCCAATTTCTATGAACTTAAACACATTCTGATTTTGGGCAGGGTGACGACCGGGCCCGGCGGCGACATTATTCTCGCCAAGAGCCTCGCGGTCCTGCGGGCGGAGTTTCCTGAAGTGGCCGCGTCGGTTTCGATGGCCTTGCCGGATGAAAAGAGCCGGCGAGTCGGCCAGTCGATTGCAGCTGCCAGTCTGCCTGCCATTGAAAGGGGAAAGTAAACATCATGAAATTGAATGGACCAAAAGCGGAAATATGGGCGCCGGACGGAGCGAGCGAAGCGGACGCGCTAAGGCGGGTCACACATCTGGGAATCGCGGCCCATCAGGACGACATCGAGATCATGTCGATGGAAGGGATCCTGAAGGGCTTCGGGAGCACCGAGGAGTGGTTCATGGCCGTGATTGTCACCGATGGAGCGGGCAGCCCTCGCGATGGCCTCTATGGTAACTACACGGACGAGGAAATGCAGGTCGTGCGCCGGCTGGAGCAGAAGAAGGCTGCCTTCGTAGGTGAATATTCCGCAGTCGCATTTCTGAATTACAGCAGCTCGACGATCAAGAACGCCACGAATGCAGCCCCCAGGCAGGATATCAAGGCCATCCTGGAAGCGACGAAACCAAGAGTGGTTTACACCCACAATCTCGCTGACAAGCATGACACGCACGTCAGCGTGGTGTTGCGCACGATTGCCGCAATTCGCGAGCTGCCTGCCGCGCAGCGGCCGGAAAAACTCTATGGCTGCGAAATCTGGCGCGATCTGGACTGGATGATGGACGCCGACAAGCAACTCTTCGTGCTCGACGGCCACGAGAATATACAGGCCTCCCTAGTTGGCGTGTTCGATTCGCAAATCGCCGGAGGAAAACGATATGACCTGGCAACCATGGCGCGCCGGCGTGCCCACGCGACGTATTACCAGAGCCATTCGGTGGATGCCTCGGGTCTGTTGAACTTCGGTATGGACCTGACCCCGTTGGTCCAGGACGACAAGCTTGATCCCCGCGAACACGTACTCCGCCTGATCCAGCGGTTCTCCGATGACGTCGGCTCCAGGGTAAGAAAGTTTTCTTAACTTTGCTTTGTTTTTTTGAAGGTGTGACCTTCCCAGCCAGTGGTCCCGGCCCATGTAACTGAATATCGGGCCAAACACTCACAGATGCTGTAACAACTCGGTCACATAAACCATTTCGTGTTGATTTTTTCGGTAGATGTTCTTATCGATCGTTCCTTCCTGCACTTTCGCCAGTTCGCCGAGCGGCACCATCGCTCCATCGGGAGCGTTCAGGTACAAGCCGCGCAACGCGTCCGCACTCGACCGGCTCTCCCGCGACAATTGAACGCGAATGGGCACATCTTCGCGTTCACTGGGCAGGTGCATCAGTCCGACCTGCGTTCCCCCCAGTGCCATGCTAGTTTCCAGCGGATTCCTTTACTTTCAGCACGCAATCGCCCGCCACATCCTGTAGCGTTTGCACCGCTCCTGAAGGCCAGCGGACTTCCACGAGTTTGGCCCTCGTGTCATTGCCAAGGCCAAAGTGCACCGGGCCGTGACTGGAAGAAGCATAGCCGACGCTGCTGGTCATGTGGTTGTACTGAGGGCCTGCTGAGGTCACAGCCTTCACCACCGCTCCAATTCCGTCACGATTGCTCTTGGTGCCCTCCAGCGCGACATCCAGCCAGTGCCCTGCGCCTTCTGTTCGGTTCATCCAAATCTCCGCGTCTCTGCCGAGCGCCGTGACGACCACATCCACGCGCCCGTCTCCGTCAAAATCTCCAAACGCCACACCTCGATGCCTGGCTGGGGGAGCCGCGTCCAAGCCAGCCTCGGCGGTCAAGGCCTGCCATTGGCCGCTTGCGCCAAGATTGCGAAATACCGTGTTGGGTTGCTCGATATCCATACCGGGCTTTGGAACGGACTCCACATGCCCGCGTGCGATGAACAGATCTTTCCAGCCATCGTTATCGAAGTCATAAAAGCCGGGGCCATAGCCCGCCATGGAGCGGCTGAGCTGCCGCATCCCGCTGGCATAGGTAACTTCCTCGAATCCCTTGCCGGCCTTGTTCCGATAGATGGGAAACGTCTGGTTGTTCAGGGCGGCGAACACAATGTCCGGGTAACCATCATTGTTGTAATCGCGAAAATCGACTCCCATGCCGGAAATAAATTCGCCGTCCTCGACTAAGGCGACCCCCTGCGAAAAAGCCACTTCTTCGAATTTTTCCCCCGTGTTGTGGAGCAGAAAGTTGTAGGAGGTATCGTTGGTAATGAACAAATCAGGCCGTCCATCCAGGTCGTAATCCGCCATTCCCACTCCCATGCCCTTGCCCACCAATTCCCGAATCCCCCACTTTTCGGAGGCATCTTCAAAGGTTCCGTCGCCGCGATTCAGGAACAACTGGTTGGGCTGGCCCTCGTAAAATCTCGGGCTGCAATAATCGTGGGCTGTCGAAGGGCCGCACAGGTGCTCTGTTTTCAGGTCCCACTGCAGGTAATTCACCACGAACAAATCCAGCAAGCCATCGCTGTTCACATCCACCCAGACGGCAGCATTGGACCAGAGCGGGCCGTACTTTGCATCGTTGCAGCGGTCGAGGCCGGCTTTCGCGGTCACATTCGTGAAGGTGCCGTCACCATTGTTGTGATAGAGCGATTTGCCGCGCACCCCGGCAATGAAAATGTCCGGGAATCCATCGTTGTCGTAATCGCCGATGGCCACGCCCATGTCATAGCCGGCCCCGGCCAGTCCGGCTTCCCTGGTGACATCCGTGAAGACGCCGTTTCCATCATTTCGAAACAGGCGGTTGGAAAATTTCGTGGCATCTTTTTTCAGCGTTTCGATATTAGCGCCATTGGCAAAGAAAATATCGGGGCGCCCATCTTTGTTGTAGTCAAAGACGGCGACGCCGCCGGCCATGGTTGCCGGCGCGTGGGGAAACCTTGGAGTTTCGTCGGTTTCCACGCGGAAGGGCATGCTTTGCAGGGCAAATTTAATCTGGGCTGCCGCCGCGGTATTCGTTGCACCAATGCCGCGCGTGGGCGAAAAACAATATGATGCGAAAGTGCTGCCAAGAAGCGAAAGCATCTTTCGGCGGCTCATTGCCCCAAGCGGTGAGTCACGGTGCCTTGCACGATCCAGCACGGAACCTGCCTCCTTTGGCTGCCACGGCTGCGGCGCAAACCGAATAATCATCTTCTCACAGTTGGGAAATGGCGTCCTTTGGGCCTGCGCAGCTCTCCCCTGCAATCCCCTGGGGTTCATTCGTTGCGTGGTCGCTTCTGAGCTACGCCGGAGCAGTCCCAGCCAACTGGCTCGCAATCCCTTTTGGGAGTGAGAATGGGTCGCTAATTTAGCCCGTCGAGCTGCCCTTTGCCCTGTTTAATCTAGACCGGGCAGGTCTCAGCAAAACGATTTTGTATGGCACTTTCTTGCGGCTATAGCAAAAATTTGCTTGACATGGATTCAACAACGTAATAAATAAGGGGACAACCGTTAGCCTTAACGGTTAGCACTTTGGGTGAAGTCTAGAACGTCTTGCCACACGGCAAGAGGGGTGAAAAATGAACCGAAGTACCTTTTCGTGGGTTTGTGGTCGTTTTCTTTCTTTTAAATCATTAAATCTAAAGTACTTGGCGATACTGATCCTGGCCATGGTTTGCCTGCCGTTCATGGCCCATGGGCAGACCGCTACCATCCTTGGCACCGTCACCGATCCTTCGGGTGCGGTGGTTCCCAACGTCACAATAACGATTACCCATTCAGAGACTGGCCGTGTCACCGTCTTTACCTCGAATGATGCGGGGCAGTACGTCGCTCCCGACCTTCCCATCGGCCACTACGACGTGAAAGCCTCGGTTACCGGATTCAAGGTAGCAGAACGCGTAGGACTCGTACTCAGCCAGGGCGATCGCGCGCGCATTGACTTCCAATTGCAAATTGGCACCACGGCGCAGTCCGTTTCCGTGGAAGCCAACCCCGTGGCCGTGCAAACCGACACGGGTGCCGTCAGCACCCTGGTTACTGGACAACAGGTTACTGAATTGGCCACCAACGGCCGGACCGTTTATACGCTTGTCAACCTGACCACAGGTGCTTCCTCGCTGGAGCCGGATTTTCAAACTCCGACGCCGGTCGGCGGAAACGCCAATGCGAGCTTCAATGGCAACCGTCCCGCACACAACCTTTACTTGATGGACGGCGGCGAAGATGATGACCGCGGCGGTGCGGGCACCTTCATCGTTATGCCCTCCATGGATGCTTTTGCCGAAGTGCAAACACTGACCTCCAACTACGACGCACAATATGGCCTGTCTTCCGGCGCCACCTTCCAGACGGTGCTGAAGTCCGGAACCAAAACGTTTCACGCATCGGCTTGGGAGTTTTTGCGCAACGACGCTTTGGATGCGCGGAACTTCTTCAATCCCGCGCCAGCCACCGTTGCCGAGCTGCGCTACAACACCTACGGGTTTAACGTCGGCGGACCCGTTACCTTTGGGCATCTCTACAATCCCAACAAGACCAAGACCTTCTTCTTCTATAACATGGAATGGCGCAAGCTGATTCAGGGTGGCTTGCTGAACCAAGTGGAACCCGCGACGGCTACCTATGGCGGCGATTTCACCGGTTATGTGCCAGCCAACTTCTTGGATTCAACCAAAGCTCCCATTCCCAATTCGGGCTTCCACGTGCCCTGCGCAAACCAGCTTACGGCTACAGAGGTCGGCGTCTACGAAGCTAATGGCATTACTACGTTCAGCACGCCAGACGCGAACGGAAATTGTGCCGTCAATACTTCCACAACGGCGGCGCTCAACCCCGTCTTCGCCCCATGGCCAGGCAATACGATACCTGCAGCTCTGGTTAGTCCTGATGCGACGGCGCTGCTAAAGGCCGGCGGCAAGTATGGCGGTATCTTCCCGGCCCCCACGGGCGTGAACGGCAGCGGAGCCCCCGCGTTCATCGGCGGAAACAATGTCCCCACGGACGTGCGCGAAGAGATCGTGCGCATTGACCACAACTTCTCCGACAAATTTACGATTTTCGGGCATTTTGTGGCCGAGCAGATCAGCCAGGGCTTTGGCACCTCCATGTGGTCGGGCGACAACAGTCCGGCGGTAGGCACTACCTTCGGGAATCCTTCTTACAGCGGCGTCGTCCACGCGGCGTACACCATCAGTCCGTCGTTGGTGAACGAAATTGCGTTCAACTACAACGGAAATCGCATCAATATTCTTCCCACGGGCCTGATTGGTCAGCCTTCAGGCACCACGTTCGACCGCTATTTCACTGGGCCGAACATTGATGACCGCATTCCCAACATCAACCTGTCGGGTGCCACAGGGTCCAACTTTAATATTAACTGGCAGCCTTGGGTCAACAGGTGCGACAGTTACCAGATTCGTGATGACGTTTCCTGGACCAAAGGCAGACACCAACTCAAGATGGGTGGCAGTTGGGAGCTTTATAAAAAGATTCAGAACCTATTCAGCGGCAACCTCGAAGGTACCTATGGCTTCAACGGCGCTTTCTCGGGAAATGACTTTGCTGATTTCCTGCTGGGCTATGCCCAGAGCTACAGTGAAGATGCTGTTCAAGACAGTGGGCACTGGAACGCCGTTTCCTGGGCCGCCTATATCCAGGACAACTACCGCGTGAACAACCGCCTCACCTTAAACCTTGGCCTGCGTTGGGACGGCGTCCCGCACACTTACGAGGCCGACGACCGGATGGCCAACTTCTATCCGAACCTTTATACTGCAGCACCAGCTTCCGCCATATTTGCTACTAATCCTGACGGCTCACTTAACTACAGCAACATTAGCCCGACCGCCGCAGGGGTAGGAACTAGCCCGAATCCGATCATAACGGTACCGCTCTACCTTAATGGCATAGGTATCGCTGGCCAGAATGGAATTTCCAATGGCCTCGTGAAAAACCACTGGGCAGCCTTCGGCCCGCGGCTGGGATTTGCCTACGATCTGACCGGTTCGGGCAAGACGGTCATCCGCGGCGGATACGGCCTCATGTACGAGCGCGTTCAGGGTAACGACATGTATGACGCCGGCGGGAACCAGCCGTTTTCCGCCACCGTTGGATTTAACAACGTGATCCTGGGCACCCCGACAACGACGGTCAATGGCACGCCCATTTCAGTTGGCATCCCCGTCGGTTCTCTCACCGCGCTTAACTCCGCCGAGTACAGATTGCCGACAAGTAGCCAGTTCAGCCTGGGCATCCAGCACACCATCGGAAAGTCTGTGTTCTCAGTTTCTTACGTGGGCACACAGAACCGCCACCAGAGCTACGATCAGGAAATCGACCTGCCGGCTGAGAGCAACCTCGCGACTGTCGTTGCCAATTCAGGAAATTACAACAGTTATCTCAACTACCTGGGCTACCGCTCCATTTTGATGGAGCAAGATGAAGCCAACGGCGAATACAATTCCATTCAAATGGCGATGCGCGGAAGCATCAAGAAGGATCTGACCTATCAACTAGGTTACACCTACTCCCGCGCCTACGATATTAACGGCGGGGGCAATAACGGTGGAGATCTGACTGCCATCTCGAATCCCTACGCGGGCTGGAAGTACGATTGGGGCCCGGGGGATTTCGACCACAGGCACATCTTTTTTGCCAACTACGTGTACCAGATCCCGCTTTTCAAGCATAGCGACAACCACCTCGCGAAGACCCTGATTGGCGGCTGGGAACTTTCCGGCATCACCAGCGCGCAGACGGGAGCACCCATCAACATTGGAGTGAGCGGCAGCAACCTGTGCAGCGTTCTTCAACAGTGTTCCGTCCGCGCGGATCTTACCGGGTCAATCAGTTATCCCCACACCGTTAGCCAATGGTTCAGTACGTCGGGATTTACCGCGCCGGCGACCGATGCCTTCGGAACTCTGGGCCATAACGCACTCCGTGGCCCCGGACGTGACAATTGGAACATGTCCCTCTTCAAGAACTTCGTATTCAGCGAATCGCGCGGCAGCATGTTGCAATTCCGCGCGGAGTTCTTCAACATCTGGAACCATACACAGTTCCTGGGCGACACCTGGGACGGCAACATGGGCACCAATGTTGGGGCCGGCAACTTCGGGGAGATTACTACTGCCGCCGATCCCCGGACCATCCAACTGGGGTTGAAGCTCATCTTCTAACCACAGTTCAT
>Ga0326727_10011468_pt1 | contig 20619 bp, 18 predicted proteins | sample MB2enrmetagenome_FD_207643 | JGI IMG/M metagenome (GOLD analysis project Ga0326727, IMG submission 207643) | Lab enriched peat soil microbial communities from McLean, Ithaca, NY, United States - MB29MY | ecosystem: Environmental > Terrestrial > Soil > Wetlands > Peat | place: USA: New York...
AAAGAAGGTATCCACTCAAAGAAAGGAGGGTAACCATGTTTACCCCGAAAACAATACTTGTCCCGACAGATTTTTCAAAATCCTCGGATAGGGCATTGGAAAAGGCTGTGGATTTAGCGGAAAAATACAACGCAAAGGTCATTCTCCTTCATGTGGTTGATGAGAAAGTACAGCAGTGCGCCGTTGATTACTGCCTCAACAGTGAGGATGTCGCAAAACTTGAAGAAGAAAGTTTGAAGAGATCAAGTGAAAGGCTTGCACAGGAAGCCGATGCACTAAAGGGATCAAGGCACGTCGAGATCGATTTTGACCTCAAAAGAGGGGCTCCCGCAGAGGTTATCTTGGATGAGCAGCTGAGGACAGGGACAGACTTGATCATCATCGGATCACATGGCCGGAAAGGCATCATGAAACATCTCATCGGGAGTGTCACCGACAAGGTTGTTCGCGCTGCAACGTCTCCCGTCATGGTGGTCAGGGAATAGAAAAGCTTATGGGTCACAACTTCTTCTGACATAGGTGTTTCGGCCTATGCCGGATTGTATTATGCATATGATGCAATTACCTCTCAGATGAGTAGATCTTCCAATCTCTTTACCGGCCATCAAAGGTTTGCTTTTACGTCTTTTAGATCTTATGTCATCAATATATATAAGATCATGCATGAATGAGTCTTGATTTCTACCCGGCTATCAGGGGGGACGTGAGAACTCACATGAGTCACTCATCATTTATCAGTCGAGCCGTTTGTGGAACCTTCCGATAGCCCCGGCAAAGAGAATAAGTCCAATGACGGCCATTGCCAGATACTGCGGCCAGAGAACATGGAGCCCCACACCCTTCAGAAAGATGCCCCTGATGATCACGAGAAAATACCGCAAAGGGTTCAGGTAGGTGAGCCACTGGACTACCAAGGGCATGTTGGCGATGGGAAACACGAATCCGGAGAGCATGAAGAACGGCAGGATGAAAAAGAATGTCGTCATCATGGCCTGCTGCTGGGTGGAAGAGACCGTGGAGATGAAGAGACCTACCCCCAGTGTGCTCAGAAGGAAAAGACAGGTGGCAAAGAAGAGCAGCACCAGGCTGCCTGCAATGGGGATGCTGAACCAGAATTTGGCGATGATGGTGACAACGATCATCTGGACAACTGAGATTACGATATAGGGCAAGGTCTTTCCCACGATGAGTTCGGCGGCCTTTAACGGGGTGACAATGAGCTGTTCCATGGTGCCCTGTTCTCTTTCCTTGATGACCGCGATGGATGTCAGAAGCAGGGAGATGAGCATGACCACAAAGGCCACGATTCCGGGGATAAAGAAGTGTTGGCTGTCCAGGTTTGGGTTATACCAAGTCCTTACCCTGGCATCCACATGACCGTAATCCATGCGCTGGCCTTTGAGTTCTCTCATCATGTTCGTATTAAATGTGTCCAGCACAAGCACGGTGTAGCCGATCTTGATGGATGCCATGTTGCTTATGCTCCCGTCGACAAGGATCTCAATGGATGCGCTCTGGCCTTTCCTGATACGGCTCCCCATGTCAGGCGCGATCTTGATGCCGAGATCCACCTTGCCCTTCAAGAGCAGTTGTTCGAGCTCTTTGGAGTCCTGAAGGTAGCTGGTAATCCTGAAAATCTTATTGCCATAGATAGATTCAATGAACTTCCTGCTCTCGCTTGTATGGGACTGGTCAATGACTGCCACCCGGATGTTCCTTATGTCATAGTTGACAACGTAGCCGAAGAGAAGGAGCATGATTATAGGGGCCATGACCAGCACGTGCCTGTTCCTCTTGTCCCTGAAGAGAACGATGAACTCCTTGCGCACGAGCTCCCTGATGCGCAGCCAGCTCACAGGCCCTCCCTCTTAAGCATGAACATATTCATTGCTGCAAGGAGCATGAACATGAATGCCAGGACTGCAAAGCTCTGCCAGAGGTGGAAGAACCCGAGGTTCTTCAGATAGATACCGCTCAGGATGTCTATGTAGTACGTGGCAGGGACAATGTACGTGACGAGCTGGAGGACCTTGGGCATGTTCGTGATGGGGAAAACGAAATTTGATAGGAGAAACGAAGGAAGATAGGTGAGCAGGATGGCACCCTGGTTTGCCAAAAGCTGTGACTTCGTGACAGTAGATATCAGCAGTCCAAGTGCGAGCGCTACAAAGATATAGAGCGACGAGGCCAGGATCATGAGCCAGAAGCTTGCCTTCATAACTACATTGAAAAGCACTTGGCCGAGAAATACCGATATGAGGACATCGGTGAGTGTGATGAAAAAGTAGGGGATAGCCTTTCCCAAGAGCAGTTCAATGGCATTTATGGGAAGTGATCTGATGGTCTCCATGGTCCCGTTCTCATACTCCCTCGCAATCACAAGTGATGTGAGTATTGCGCCCACGATCATGATGATGACGGCTAAAATGCCGGGGATAATGAATTGTCTGCTCTCCAGGTCCTCGTTAAACCAGACCCTGATACGGCCATCCACCGGCGGATTTATCTTCTCCATGCTGTTTCTATTCAGGAACTTCAAGAGGAGATTTTGATTATACCCTTCCATAAAGACATTGACATACCCCCGTGCAATGTTTGCAAAATTCGGGTCGCTTCCGTCCATGAGGATCTGAATGGGGGTCTCCCGGTCGGACCTGATATTCCGTGAAAAGTCAGGGGGGATGATCACTCCGACGGAAGTGTATCCATGGTCAAGGTACTCCGTCACCTGAGCTGCATCCCTTACGTAGCCCTCAATGTGAAAATATGGAGAGGCACCCAGGTGGATGATGAGGTCGCGGCTTACATCACTGTGGTCATAATCGACGACAACGGTCCCTACATTGTTCACATCAAGACTCAAGGCATAGCCGAACAGCAGGATAAGACATAAGGGAATGATGAACGCGAGGATAAGGCTCCTCGTGTCCCTGATGAGGTGGTAGAATTCCTTTTTCATGATAGCCATGATCTTCCGCAGGCTCATGAGGCGCTCCTCGCCATGAGAGAGATAAAGGCATCGTTGAGGTTCGCATTGGACTCGTTTGGGCATACCTGTTCGATGATCTCGGATGGGCTCCCTTGGGCCACGATAGTACCCAGGTTGATCATCACGATTCTTCCGCAGTTCTGCGCCTCGTCCATGTAATGCGTGGTTACAAAGACTGTTATACCCTGGTTTGCAAGGTCCCGGATGAAATCCCAGAAGTGCCTCCGGGTTATGGGGTCTACACCGGAAGTCGGCTCGTCGAGGAAAAGAATATCCGGTTTGTGGAGCAACGCGCATCCGAGAGCAAGCCGCTGCCGCCACCCCTGCGGAAGATCTCTGGTCAGGCGGTTTTTCACCTCCTGGAGTTGGGCCATGTCGAGTATCCATTTTATGCGTTCCTTCCATTCTTCCGGAGGAACTCTGTAGAGGCCGAGGTAGAATCTGATGTTCTCGAAGGGGGTCATTTCTTCATAGAGTGAGAACTTCTGGGACATATAGCCGATGGAGTGCTTGACCTCCTCGGATTCGGTTATGATATCGTGACCGGCCACAAAGCCCTGGCCCGAGGTGGGGGTGATGATGCCACAGAGCATACGAATGGTGGTGGATTTGCCGCTCCCGTTAGAGCCTAAGAATCCGAATATCTCGCCCTTCTTTACCGAGAAGGAAATCCTGTTCACTGCGACGAAGTCACCGAACCTCTTCTCAAGGTCCTTTACAAGGATCACGTCATCGTTTGAAGGTGTCATGGATGAGTTCCTTGTCCACATCCTGGATACGCGCAATCATGGCCTCTTCCAGGTTTGCGAACCTTGCGCGGATATCCTTAGGGGTTGCAACGGCAAGGATGTGGGACTTGTGCATGAGCCCGAGCAGGTCGCATTTCTCACCTTCATCAAGATATGCGGTGGAGACCATGATGGTCATGCCCTCGGATTTCATCTGCAGGAGGATGTCCCAGAATTCCTTGCGCGATACAGGGTCCACCCCATTGGTGGGCTCATCGAGTATCAGAGCCTCAGGCTCGTGTGCGAGGACGCATGCAAGGCCCAGCTTCTGCTTCATGCCCCCCGAGAGATTGCCTGATAGGCGATCGAGGTAGGGGAGCAGATTGGAAAATCCGAGATACTTCTCTTTTCTCCTGACTCTCTCCTTACCCCTGATACCGAAGATATCCATGAAAAAGTCCATGTTCTCTTCCACACTCAGGTCCTGGTAGAGTCCGAAGCGCTGGGGCATGTAGCCGATGAGCGGTTTGATCTTCCATCGCTGGTCCACCACGTCGTTGCCGCCGAGGGAAATAGTGCCCGAACTGGGCCTGATCATGGTGGCGATCATCCTGAGCAGCGTCGACTTGCCGGCCCCGTCAGACCCCACGAGTCCGAAGATGGTCCCCTTGGCTACACCCAGATTTACATCCCTGACAGCCTGGGTCTGCCCGAAGGTCATGGAAACATTTTCCAGCTTGATAAAATCGTTATTTGAGGTAGGCATCTGCAGGCATCCCTGTCTTCAGCTCATAATCAGGGTTGGGCACGGAGACCTTCACAAGATAGACAAGCTTAACCCGTTCCTTCTTTGTCTGGATGATTTTGGGTGTGAACTCGGCATCAGGAGAGACATAGGAGACCCAACCGGTAAATACCTTGTCTTTGAAGGTATCGACCTTCACCTCCACCTTGCCTCCGGGCTTAACCTTGGCGATATCCGTCTCATCGACGAAGATCTTCAGGTCCACCCTGGAGAGGTCCGACAGGGTGAGGACTTCCCGACCCGGGCTGACCACTTCACCGGGCTCCACGTTTTTGCTGATAATGATACCGGCGTATGGTGCTGTGAGCTTTGTATAGCCAAACTGGATCCTGGCCTGGTCAAGGTTGGCCTTGGCAAGCTCAACCTGGGCCTGTGCAGACTCGATATCCTTCTTTGTCGTGTCTATCTTCCTGAGGTTGCTCTTTGCCTGTTCAAGGGCCGCCTCAGATTCATTAAGCTTTGACCGCGCATTCTCGAAACCAAGTTTTATGGTATCCCTGTCCTTTTCCGCGGTAACGCCCCTTTTAAACAGCTCTTCGTACCTCTCATTGTTTTTACGGGCATCGATCATAGTATTCCGTGCTATGGAAACATCGGCCTCAGCGCGTTTGACATCATCAGGCAGGGTCTTCATATAGATATCGAGGAGCTCATGGAGCTGTTCTTTATCCTTTATCGCCTTATCCAGGCTGGCTTTCGCCTGATCGAGTCTTGCCTGGAATTCTGCACTATCAAGTTCTGCAAGCACTTGGCCTTTTTTGACGGCTTGGCCTTCCTCAACATAACGGACATTCACGTGTCCTGCAGCCTGAAAGGCAAGGTTGGAATCGGTCGACTCGATAGTACCCGAATAGTACATCTCGCCATTCTTGGATCTTTGCTGCGCATAGTATACAAGAACGCTCACGCCAAGGAGCAATGTGATGAAGATTATGATGACGATGCGTTTCTTCACGATACCTCCTGATTAGTGACCAATCACTTCCTAATAGCATTCAGAATAAGCCTCTCAATTTGCTTTGCAATCTTTCCTGATACATCCTTGTCTATCCCCTTCAGATTATCAGGGACGTGCCGTGCTCCCAGAAGGATCGGGACAAAAATCTTGTAAATTACCGTCGCACCGATTGCCATGAAGTGAACCAGAAGCGGGGGTGTGTCAATAAACACGCCCTGGGATTTTCCTTCTTCTATGATAGTGCTCAAGACACGAATGATGGAAAAGAGATCCTGGAAGAAGACTTCGGGAATGTCCTGTCCCCCGGATGCCATCTCCCTCATCATCATGCGTGGTAACTGGGGGTTTTCATCAAAGGTGGTGGCGAGTGTCCTGAGGTATGTCTTTATCTTGTCCTTAGGTGTTCTTGCTCTCCTGATGTCTTTCGCAAGCCTTTCCGAGGCAGTACCGATAACATCGTGGATTGCCTCTGCATAAAGGGCCTTCTTATCTCCGATGTGATAATACAGTGCGGCCTTGTTGACATTGGCCTTGCGGGCGATCTCATCCACACGTGCACCGGCAAATCCTTTTTCGGCAAACACATCCTTTGCCGCCTCCAGGATCCGCGTTAGTGTTTCGCTCCTTTTCTCATCCTGTTCATATGTCATTTCAAGCTCCGCGATATTCGTATTAATTTAACCAACCATTTGTTTTAACCATTTGGTTAATTACCCATATCATCTCATCTCTGTCAATGATGATTCTGAGGGAGGTCATAAAGGTTCATTCACTAATCACTATTCCTCGTCACTGGTTTTCCTGATCACTGATCACTATTCACGTTCATTCATATCATTGTCCGCTGCTTTTCTGTCTTCCCAATGCCGCAGGGGCAACGCCGGAGATTGCATGTATGAGGGATTTTAACAACGGATGCTCCTCGGCTATGCGCAAGACGGATTCACGCTGCACGAACGAGATAAGCACGAGGATTAATATCATAAGAGGGAAAGGCGCCACCTGAAAGACCTGGGCTGGAACACCCGGGAACCAACCCTGAAGATAGATGCTCATCATCTGGAGGAACGCGAAGAGGTAGGCCCCTGAGGCAGCCTTTAAGGGGCTCCATCCGCCGAATATGACAAGGGCCAGTGCGATCCACCCCGACCCTTCGCACCCCTGGGGCTGGCCCCAGCCTGGCTTGATGCACAAAGAAAACGTTGCCCCTGCTATGCCCACGAGCAGTCCTCCGGCAACGGCATAGCGCATCTGAACCATGCCGGGGTTTATGCCCCGCGCATATGCTGCATCGGGGTTCTCGCCCACAGCGCGCATCTGCAAACCAAGCGATGTCCTCTTTACGTACCACCAGCACGCCAAAATCATAACCATACTGAAATATACCGGCAGATTGTGGGTGAAGATGACTCTACCAAGATATGGGATGGATGACAGGACAGGGATAGGCACCGGCCCGACCTGGTAACCTTCCATTCTGGAATATGGGCTCCCGATGAAATAAGCGAGATCCCTTGTCATGAGGGTAAGCACAAACCCCACAGCCACCTGCGGAAGCCCTAAGTGTATGCTGAACAAGGCCACAACAAAAGCCACGGCCGCGCCTGCGAGGGCTGCAGCGGCAAAGCCTGTGATAAGGCTGCCGGTCTTTAAAGAAATGACAAAGGCGGCCATAGCGCTCAGCAGGATGGTGCCGTCGAGAGAAAGATTGATGATGCCCGATTTCTCCGTGATGGTCTCGCCGAGGGTGGCAAGAAGGATCGGAGCGGCACCGGCCACCACGCCTGCAAACAGAGTGGTCAGGTCGAAACCGGTCACGACCGCTCTCTTCCGTTTTTCTTCATGCGCACACGCAGGGCGTGCAGGGCAAGGGTGGCGAGCACAAAGGTACCCTGGATTACACCGCTTAATGACGAGTCGAGCTTGAGCACCATGGGGAGCTGGATGCTGCCCACGTTCAAACAGGCAAAGAAAAATGCCACGAGAGGAGATATCCACACATTGAAATTTGCCAGCAATACAACAAGCAGTGCCAGATAACCATAGTTGCTTGAAATAGCCGGGATCAAACGGTGGTAGACCCCTCCAACCTGGACGCCGCCCGCAAGGCCTGCAAACCCTCCTGCAAAGAGCATAGCGAGCAGCATATAACGTGAGGGTTTCAATCCGAAGAGATAGGCGGCGCTTGCATTGTTGCCGATTGCCTTCAGGTATAGGCCGATCCTGGTATAACGCAGCATGAGTGAGGTGATGATGATGGCCAGGAGCGCAATTGCTATCCCTGCAGGAGAGATGCGCAGAGATTCAACCTGCGGCAGCCAGAGCGTATCGGCAAAGGTCTCGGTGCCGCTCATGGAGGCTATGCCGGGTCGTTTCCATGGTCCGAAGATGAGCCAGAGCACGAGACCCTGGGCTACAAAATTGAGCCCTAAACCTGCAAAGATCTCATGGACACCGCCCTTGGTCTTCAGGAAGCCGACAAGCAGTGCCCACAGACCTCCTCCTGCAATACCTGCCAGAAGAGATATAAACAGGAAAAGCAGGTTATGCGGGCTTTCAGCCCCTTCTCTGAGCATATATGTCGTGCATATTGCCCCCATCATTACCTGGCCTTCCACGCCAATGTTCCATAACCCTATTCTGAAGGTGTACAACAAGCCGCATACGCACAATGTGAGCGGTATCCACACCTTGATGACATGGGTAATCTTTGCCCATGAGCCGAGAGATCCTTCAAGGATCTGATAATATGACTCTAGCGGAGGAGCTCCGGCGAGCAGGAGTACCAGTGTTGTGGATACAAGCACCACAATGAGTATAAGAACAGACTCCACCACGAATGAAATGATGGTTCCGGTTCTCAAAAAAATATTCATCGTGTTTGAAGATCCGGCCATTTGAAGCCCCGACAATCTCTTGGTGGGCTCCTCTGCAGCCACACCCACCCTACAAACTAATCACTCTTCACAAGTCATTATTCACTAGTCACTATTCACTTCTTTTCTGGTCACTGATCTACACCTTCCCAGCTATGGCCCTACCGAGATCCATGGCATCGGTTTCTTCAGGTCGCTCGTCCTTGATGATATGACCTTCAAAAAACACGAGGACACGATCAGCGGCCATCAGGATCTCGTCGAGCTCGGAAGAGGAAAAGACGATTGAGCAACCCTGTGCGGTATATGCATCCAGGTGTTCCCACACAAGGTGCATCGATTCAAGGTCAAGCCCCCTGGTCGGGTTCTCGAGCAGCAAGAGCTCGGCGGTATTGGGGAGAAACGATAAGAGAAGCCTCTGCTGATTACCTCCTGAGAGGGAATCCACCGGGGTTGCCGGTGTGCCCACCACCTTGAATTGTGTAATCCTTTCCTGTGCCGAGAGCTCGGCAGAATGCCTGCGAATAAAAATCGTCCGGCCGGCCTTCATCAAAGAACAATGCTCCGCTATGGTGAGGCCGTGGATCAGCCCTTCTTCCAGGCGCGCTGACGGCTGGAATGCAACCCCGGATTCTCTGAAGGAATGGTGATCTTGTCCTGTCATATCCCTTCTGTTGAGAATGACGTTGCCCTTTTTAGGCCGGATCAGCCCTGAAGCAACCCGAAGAAACACATCCTGGCCGCTGCCTGAAAGGCCTGCCAGGCCTACAACTTCGCCTTTTCGGATAGTGACGCTGCACTCAATCAACCCTGCCCTGCCTCCCGGGGCTGAAACCGCATCCAGCTGAAGGACATCCATGCCCGTCTGTTTGTGCGACCTTTGGGCAGGCGGAGGTGGAACTCCAAACATCATCTTAAGCAGCCGGGATGTGTCAAAGGGCTTTTCCATGGTGCCGGCCACCTTCCCTTCCCTGAGCACGGTGACCTCGTTGCACAGGGCCCCGATATCTTCGAGCTTGTGCGATACGATGATGATGCTTCTCCCCTCCGATGCGAGCTTCTTGATCGCTGAGAACAGGATATCCTTTTGAATGGCCGAGATGCCCGTAGTCGGCTCATCCAGGATGAGCACCCTTACGCCAAGCGACAGCAGCCGCATGAGTTCAAGCTGTTGCCGCTCGCCCACGGTGAGTGACCTCATCGGTGAATCCGGATTCAGGGTGAAGCCGAGATCTTCACATAAGCCCTTGAGCCTCTGTCGAAATTCTTTCTTGCGGTTCATCAGGCCTGCAACCTGGCCCACCATGAAGTTGTCCAGAATAGTAAGGGGTGGAAAATCCAGAGGGTCCTGGTAGAGCATGCCGATGCCCATTGCCGAGGCCTCTTCCGGGGTTGTATAACTCACCTCAATGCCGTCCAGCAGGATCGTGCCGCTCGTCTTGCTGATGAACCCCGAGAGGATCTTCATGAGCGTAGACTTTCCCGCCCCATTCTCTCCAAGGATGCCGTGTATGGAGCCGGACTCTATCTTCAGGCTGATACCATCGTTTGCCCGCTTCTGGACAAAGTGCTTGTGGATGTCTTTCAGTTCAAGCGCCATGATAAAGTTTTCAAGAAAGCCGCAGGGGCTTCTCCTGCATACCCTTACTTGGCGCTGCTCTGGCCGAGCATACCCTCAAGCAGTTTGGGCATGTACCAGATCTGCTTGTCCGTGGCCACCTCGCCTTGCTTCAGAAAGACCGAGCCGTCCTGATAGTTGAGAGGTCCTTTGAAGAGCTGGATATTCTTGAAACCGAGCCCGGCTTTAAAGACCGCCAGCTCCTTTTTTACTTGAGGGGAAAGTGCAGCGCCTTCCATGAAGCCGACGGTCGTGGTCTTGGGATTGTTGATGTCTTTCCAGTCCGGGCCGAGCCATGTCCACTCGGGTTTCCATGATCCCGACATGGACTTCTTCACCAGCCCCACATATCCCGGTCCCCAGTTGAAGTAGGGTACGCCCAGGCATACCTTTGAGCCGCCTTCACAGGCGCCCACATAGTCATACGGTATGGCCCAGACCTGTTTCCCTTCCTGCGCATTCTGTTTGGCCACCGTAACCGCCTCGGTCGTGTCAATACCCGAGATCACGACGTCAAAGCCGGTATTATAGAAGTTCTGGGCTACCTGGGTAGGGTCTGTCGTAACGCCCGGTATATTGAACCAGAAACCGATCCATGTCACCTGGAAGCTGAGGTCCTTGGGGTTCTTCTTCAGGACATTCACCCACGCATAACGGGCGCCGAGGTAGGCGGATGATGCGAGCCTGCGCGTCTCCTCATTGATGAGCGGGCCCAGATAGCCGATCTTGCCTGTCCTGGTGGTAAGTGCAGCCACAAATCCCGCCATCATCTTCGCGTATTCCATGCGTCCGAAGATGTTGACCAGATTCCTGGGTGCCTTGCCGGTGAGCACATCATCACCGGAGACATGGACAAAATGTATGTTAGGGTGCTGCTGGGCCGCCTCCCTGATTCCATCCTTCATGTCATCCGAATTTGCAATGATGAGCTTTGCGCCTTTTTCAACCATGTCGTCCACGAGCTGGGGGATGGTAACGCCGGGCCTGTCCGCCGGGTTTACCCTGTCGATGTAGATCATCTTGGCGCCCCGGACTGTCTTCTCCACATACAATCCACCATCATAGTGGGCCTGGGAGTAGCCGTGGTCGTTGTACGGTCCCACAAGCAGCAACCCGAAGATATAGGGTTTAGCGGCAGCTTGAACAGTCCCGGGAAATATGGCTGCGGCTGCGATCAACAGAAAAACGAATAGTGGTGCTGTCATTACCTTCTTCATAAATAGAACCCTCCCGTATCGAGAGATGAATGGGATTATGCGACGAAGCCCTTTCCTCCTCACAGAACCGATATGAACTCTATAAGGATAAATCCCGTCTTGGGTCAATTGTTATTCGACGGGTAAATCATCTGGCAAAATCTTTCGTTTTCACGTTAAAGAATGTGAGATGAGTATAAAAGTAATTTCTTCTGGCAGCCTTCAGTCGGATAAACTTCGCACGTTGATGCGCAGCGAAAGAATTGTGTTCATGATCTTGCTTGTGCTTTTCTGCGCCAGCGGTGTGTTCGACCATTCGTTATGGGCTCCGAACGATTCCCGGGAAGGCGCCATGATCGCTGAAATGTACCGGACCGGAAATTGGGTGACACCGACACTCGATGGTTCGCCTTATCTTGAGAAACCGCCCCTGCTGCACTGGACCGGAGTCCTTTTCTGTACACTTGCCGGGAGGGTTACCGAAGGTCTTGTGAGGCTCCCTGCCGCCATTTACGGTTTCGGAGCGATATTCCTGGCATATCTGTTCGGCCGCCGTCTGGGCTTTGAACGGGCCGGTATGGCAGGGGCCTTCATGTGTGCGACATCCATCATGTATCTGGAATATTCCAGGGTTGTTCTTACCGATGTGTGTATCGCATTCATGGTGATGTTCTCGCTCTGGTTGTTCTGGTCGGCCTATGTATCAAAGAAATGGATACTGTGGATTGCCTTTATTTTCGTGTCGGCTCTCTCATTTTATGCCAAGGGACTTTTGGGACCCGGTTTTGTCTGGCTGACCGTCATGTGTTTCCTTTTCTATCGGAGAGAATGGAGACTTGCCTTCATTCTGCCGGCCTTGTTCATTCCTGTTTTCATACTGACCGTGTCTCCCTGGGCTTGGGCGCTGTATGAAAAAGGCGGGATAGATTTCCTGAACGAAGCCTTCTGGGCCAACCAGTTCGGGCGTTTCCTTACACTGAGTGACAAGGGCCTGCCGCAGGATCCTTATTTTGTCCACAAGGAACCTATTTATTACTATTTCATTTCCATACCCAAATACATACTTCCTTGGTCCTTGATTGTAGTGGCCGGGCTCATCCACTGGTTCAGAAAAAGCCGGGGCCTGAGCGATCCTCTGAGTGTATTCTTACGTTTTGCCGTTGTCTGTATGGCCCTGATACTGCACGCATCTTCTGCAAAAGATACCCGCTATGCAATCCCGCTTTTTCCGATCCTGTTTCTTATGGCTGGGGTTTGGCTTCAGCAAGCCGCCGAGAGACCCTTATCCATAGTGGAGAAATGGGTGATCGGTCTCACGGGAGGGATCATGACTATGATCCTCTTCTTTGTTCCCTTGATCTATATAATGATGTATTTCATGCCGCCGGTTTTCTTCGACCATTTCTTTGGTGGTGTAAATATCATCAAAATCCCCGGTCCTTTTTTTGCATTAGTGTCATTATCCGTGTGTGTAGTGCTCGTACTGCTTGAAATATTTTTGTCCGTCAAGTTCCGGATGCTCTTTAGCCTATCGAACCGGGTGCGGAGCTTACTTGCGTTCCCTGCAGTCTGCGTGGCAATTCTGATACCGATCATCTTTGTTCTTATACCGGTATACGATTATCAACGCACGTTAAAGCCCTTCGCAGACATGGTGAAGGGAGAAATTCAAGACGATAGACGGATAGGACTTGCCTCTGATGAGAGTAGATATATCGGTATCTTCGCCTTCTATCTGGGGCGAAACTTTTCCATCCTCAATTCTCCTCATGAAGTAGCGCGGTTTCTCACAACCCCAGGCACACCTGCCGCCGTAATAGTGAAGAAAGCGGATTTAATCAAAATCAATCCACTCCTTCCTCCGGGAAAGGTGCAGGTCCTGAGATCAGGACACAAAGGCTATCATGTCGATACGTTCAGGCTCCTGATAAACCGTCCTTTTCAACCGAGTAGTAAAGAAATAAATCAAATGAGGGCACAATATGGATTCGCTGTGATCACTGACCGGTGATCAGAAAAGAGACCTCTCTTTTATCATGCACTGATGAATCTGTTCACTGATCACAGGTCACTCTATGCATTTGCGGATTCCCATTGAAGCATTTCATCTATACGCCTGTCTTTTTCCAGCCAAAGGTTATTGAGCCATACCTGTAAATGCTCGCGGTATTGCGGATCATTAAAATAGTCACCCAGCAGATCCTTGGTTACAGGCAGCTGCTCAACATGGATACGGATCTCTCCAACCTTACCGCACAGATAGTCCCAGAAGTTTTTTACGCCTTTCGGGTATACAATGGTGACGTTCAGAATGCTATGAACCTTCTCTCCCATGGCGCCGAGAACAAGGGCTGTCCCTCCGGCCTTGGGCCTCAGGAGGTGTGTGAAAGGCGAATGTTGTTTCATGTGCTTCTCCACACGGAAGCGGGTTCCTTCCACAAAATTAAATATGGAAACCGGCATATTCATGAATTTCTCGCATGCCTTTCTCGTAATCTCGAGATCCCGTCCCTTAAGATAAGGTTTCTTGTGTAAAAGCGCCTTTGAGTACCGCTTCACTATGGGGAAATCTACTGCCCAGAAAGCCTGACCGACAATGGGCAACCACAGGAGTTCCTTTTTCACAAAGAACTTGAAATCAGGTATCTTCCAGAAGAAGAGCCTGACAAGTACCATGATATCAACCCAAGACTGGTGGTTGACCATGAGCAGGCATGACTTGGTAAGGTTCAAGGACTCCATACCCTTAATGACCCACCTGGTCTTACTTGTCATGGACTGGGGAAGATTCAGAAAATAGAGCCAAACATCAGCGATACGATGCAGGAGCCATGAGCAAAAAATCCTCCATGACCGGACAGGGATAATCCATTTGAATAAGGCTACCGTATAAAACGGTACGGTCACTAAGAAGGTATCGAGGATAAAGAGTAGTATCGTCAGTATCCCTCGAAGCTGCGCAATCATGAAGTTCCACATACGTATTGCACCTTTTCAGGGGTTAAAAAACTTACGTTTGTTCTTATCACTTTTCATGTTCGATGTCAGCTCTTGCCTTTTGCTGTCTCCCAGACTTTGTCCATCTCTTCAAGTGACATCTCATCGAGATCAATTCCGCGTTTCCTGGCCTCCTTTTCGATGGCATTAAATCTCTTTTTAAACTTACGGTTGGTTCTCCTTAAGGCAGCCTCGGGGTCAACCTTGCATAGGCGCGCAAGGTTCACCATGCAAAAGAGCAGATCGCCTATTTCTTCCTCTACCTGATCCGGCTTTCCCGATTGGAGGACTTCCGTCAACTCACCGGTCTCTTCCCGAATCTTCTCAATAACCCCATGGGGATCCTGCCAATCGAACCCCACCCGGGAAACAACGGACTGTATCTTCCGTGCCGCCAGGAGTGACGGCAAGGCGTTGGGAATCCCATCCAGCATGGAATCGCGCTTTGATTTACCCTTCTCGTTTTTTTTAAGCTTCTCCCAGTTTCTGATGACCTCCTTTGATGAATCGAGCCGGACATCCCCGAACACATGGGGATGACGCGAGACGAGCTTATCCACCAGGTCATTGATGACATTGTTTATGGTGAACTCGCCCATGTCCCTGGCAATAATGCTGTGAAAGACCACCTGGAGGAGGACATCACCAAGTTCTTCCCGCATATGTTCCACATCTTCTTTGTGTATGGCATCGAAAAGCTCGTAGGCCTCCTCGATGATGCTGCGTGAGATGCTCTTGTGGTCCTGCTCTGCATCCCATGGGCATCCGCCCGGTGCCCTGAGCCTTTCAAATATCTGCACGAGGCGATCAAATTCCTCCATATATTTCTCCCTTTCCTTTCAGGTTCTGTGGCTCAATTGTTAATGACGTTCTTGTCGACCATAATATTTCAAGCACGGGTATATCTCAAGGAGCATGTAAAGAGAAGAGTCTTCTAACTCTGGGTTAAAGGCGAGGATTTAAAGTCCTCTAAAGGAATCGTGGGGGATCTCAGCCGTGCTTTATCGGCTTAAAAGAGGAGATCATGTCTCAATCGGCAAGGTATTCTCATAAGATGTCCTTGTCTTCATCTGGGTTTGGGCATGCTGCACACTCATCTGGTTCTTTGTGAACATCTTGATGAATCCTGAAAGGCCGATAAGGAAGCTGCCGAAGAATATCGGGATTAAAAAATTTACCAGCCGTTCACCGTCCCCCCGCACGGGGGCAATCTCATTTGAAGGCAATGTCAACATTGCAGCAAGAACCATTTCCGATGTCACCATGGAAGAATCACGACCTTGGGCTAAGGGAAAAGGCAAAAAGAAAGATTCCCTTGCGGATTTATTTAAGAATAATGAAAAGTCAGATCCCTGAAGGGAATACTCAGAGCCTCCACAGGATATATTATCAATCGATACCTGAAATATCGGTGCGGCAAAACCGGAATCCATGACAAAAAGGAGAGAGACGGCAGCAATCAATGATAAGGCAAATACCCTTTTACTCACTCTATTCCTCCTTATACAGATTGCATATCATTACATGAAAACGAAAGGACCTCCTTGCTGAAAGATCCTCATATGTTTCTCGCAATCTCCGAAATGGGGAGAAAATCTCCTCGAGATACGGCATTTCATCAGAAAACCATCATCTGCAAATTAAATTTATTTGCAAAAATCAGGCCTTAAGAATTACACACGGGCCGAAGCGCATTTCATTCTATGAAGGAAATAATAATCGAGACTTATGGAGTGAGCACGTATTCCCGGCATCATATATTTATTAAGTAAAAGGATATTTTTATTCTCTTTAATGGAAATCTTTTACCCTTCTGCGTCACTTGTAAGAGCTGTTCGATTTATGCTATTCCATTCTCACCATCATCCGCATAAGTTTCATCTTCAATTTGGTGTATGTTATCCCCTTGAATCATCACCCGTCACTTTGCTGAGAGTTCTCATAAAACTGACCTGGAAGGCCCCCACCTGCTTCATGTGCTCCTGGCTGTATTCGCGGTAGGTAGGATCGGCTGTGTTGATATATACCTGCCTCTCCTGGAGTGATTGAGTCCAAGTGATCATCTGAAGGATCTTGGTCTCGGAAAGCTGCACGAGTGAGCGATCTGGGGTATGTATGCCTGAGAATGCTTTATGAATAAAGGTCACTTGTTGTATGAGATCCTTGATCTCGTCAGAGTATTTTTTCTTCAGACTGCGGAGCTCTTTCTTTTTCCCGGTTGATGCGCGTAGTTCATCGATCTCTTTTAGTCCCTCCATAACAGCTCTGTCTTCTGTTGTAAGGCCGGTTTCATTATCCAGCAACCATGACATGTAGGTCCAGAAACGCCTTCGAGCGTCCTGATGCATCTCTTTCTCAAGAGATGAAAATCGCCCTTCAGTGATCGCGCTTACATCAGAGAGGGCCAGGGGCTCTCCTCCCTCACACAGGTGGACCTTTGATTTTTCGATCCAATAGCATGCCGTCACGACAGTCTTGTCTTTGAAGGTAATACGGAACTCAGCTCGGGATGAAGCGGGTAATAAAAGAAAAATGAAGAGTACCGTCAGTGTTGATACCCATCGGTACATCCGGTCAGGGGAAAAAACCACCCCTGTCCTCTCTTCACAAAAAAGGGGGGCTCCCTGATCATTACCGTGAGCAATGTCTTTATGTATTTGCTGAGAATGATACACCGCCATCCCCGGATTTATGAGCCATAAGAGTGCCCCGTTATAGTCGAGGGTTTTTCTTGAGGAGGTTACTGCCGCAACGTTATCCCGAAATCTCCCTGGAGTGATTTTATGATCTTGTCTTGCCATTCATTGATCATCGCATCTTCCAGGGTGCGGGCTTCAGACTGATACGTGATGCGGACAGTGATGCCCTTCTTTCCCGCAGGCAGCTTCTCGCCCGTGTACAGGTCTACTGCGGCAACCTGCCTGATCTCGCTTATCCCTCTGGCCTGGATGGCCTTCACGATATCCATATACGCAATTGTCTCATCCACAACCAGGGAGAGGTCTCTCCAGGTGAACGGGAACTTGGGTATCTCTTTCAGCCCCTGCCACTTCCTGTCCAAGATGGCTTCCAGGGAGAGTTCGAGGGTATAAATATCACCCTCGATGTCAAGCATGGTGAGGATATCTCCATGCAAACAGCCCATGGTGCCGATATACTTGTCGTCCTTGAAGACATCCGCCTGGTATCCTGCCCTATAATAAGGGTAGTTCGAGGGCTTCAGCTCTATGGACCCGAGCAGCTTTTCCGCAACCCCTTTGATGTCGTAAAAATCAACCGCCCTTCCCTTTTCCGACCAATGGGCATCAAATCGCTGGCCGGTCATGGCGATGCCGAGCCTGTTATATTCATTGGGCAACTTCTGTCCTGCAATGGGGAAGAAGCACTTGCCGATTTCGAACAGGAAAATGTCTCGCACAGCAAGCTTCCTGTTGCGCTCGATGGCGCCTGCAAGCCCGGGCAAAAGCGACATGCGCATGACCTTCATCTCATCCGAGATGGGGTTCAAGAGATCCAGGGTTTCCTGCGTAAAGATTGCCTTCCATTTCGGTGCAATGAATGAATAGGTTACGACCTCGGTGAACCCAAAGGCAGCCAGACTGAGCCTGAGCCCCTGAATTCCATTCTCCCTGGAGACAGCCTTTTCGGGCTTGAACGTGGGAAGTTCCGGCTTCACCTTGTCCATACCGTAGACCCTGACAAACTCCTCCACAAGGTCGATCTCGCGCACCAAGTCGTGCCTGAACACAGGAACCGCTATTATCCAGAGATCATCACCGCCCATCACTTCGCAGCCAAGGCCTGTGAAGATACGTCCAACATCTTCTGCCTTGATCTCCCGGAGTCCGAGCACCTTTACGAGCGAGGACTTTCTGAGATCCACTTCCCGTTTTTCATATGAAAAGTAATTCACATCGATGACACCCTTGAAGATCTTTGCATCTGCATACCGGGCCATGAACCAAGCTGCACGGTTGGCAGCATCCGCCTGGATGGAAGGGTCGATACCCCGTTCGAAACGGTAGGAAGCCTCAGTGGAAAGGCCCAAGCCCTTGGAGGTGTACCGGATGCCTTTGGGGTCGAAGAAGGCGCTCTCGAGGATAACGCCTGTAGTGGTATCAAGGACCTCGGAGTTTTCCCCGCCCATCACCCCTGCCAGGGCCACGGGTTTCTGCTTGTCGCAGATGAGGAGGTCTTCGGCGCGCAGGGTCCTTTCAACCGAGTCCAGGGTAGTGAAGGTCTCTCCCTGCCTGGCCTTGCGTACCACGATGCCGCCGCCTGCAACGAAGGTGGAATCAAAGGCATGAAGGGGCTGGCCGTACTCCAGCATGACATAGTTCGTGATGTCCACCACGTTGCTGATGGCCCTCACCCCTGACTGGAACAGCCGCCTGCGTATGGAAAAGGGGCTCTTGTGTATGGCAATACCGTCCATGTACCGTGCTGTGTACCGCGGGCATCCGTCAGGGGAGAGGATCTCCACACTCAGGACCGATTCTACGGGTGTGTCTTCTTCCTTGATGGCAAAAACCGGCTTCTTCAGCTTCCTGCCGAAGAGCGCTGCCAGCTCGCGGGCAATGCCGATGACCGAGAGACAGTCACCCCTGTTGGGTGTGACATTTACCTCCAGGACCCAGTCTTCCAGACCCAAGGCATCGGCAAGTACGTCTCCGGGCTTTGTATCGATGTCGAATTCCATAATGCCGGTATGGTCGTCGGTAAGGCCCAACTCCCGCTCTGAGAGCAGCACGCCGAAGGACTCTTCGCCCATGATCTTGGCCTTTTTCACAAGCATGGCCGGCCCTAGGTCGCAGCCCACCGGCGCAAATGCGCTCATCATACCGGCCCTCGTGTTCGGGGCGCCGCAGACTACCTGGAGGGTTTCCTTGCCAATATCCACCGTGCATACAAAGAGTTTGTCCGCATGAGGATGTTTCTTTGCATCGAGAACACGGACGCAGATGACCTCCTTGGGGACGCTCTCATGCGTGATATCTTCCACCTCTGTGCCGCTCAAGGTAAGAGCGGAGGCTGCGCTCTGCACATCCACGTCGAGGTCGACGAATTCTTTAATCCAGTTGTAGCTTATCTTCATGTCTTGCCCTTTCAGGCGAACTGGCTTAAAAACCTTAAGTCGGAGTCATAGAAGAGCCGGATGTCGTCGATGCCGTACTTGAGCATGGCAACGCGCTCGACTCCCATGCCGAAGGCAAAGCCGGTGACTTTCTCCGGGTCGATACCCACAAAACCGTAGACCGCCGGGTCAACCATGCCGCTGCCTAAGATCTCGAGCCAGCCGGTGTTCTTGCAAACCCTGCAGCCCTTGCCCTTGCAGATGATGCAGCCCATGTCCACCTCTGCGGACGGCTCGGTGAAGGGGAAGAACGATGCCCGGAACCTCAACGGTATATCCGGTCCGAAAAAGGTGTGGATGAACTCATAGAGCACGCCCTTTAAGTGTGCAAAGGTGATGCCCTCCTCCACCCAGAGGCCCTCCACCTGATGGAACATGGGGCTGTGGCTGACGTCGAAGTCGCACCGGTATGCCTTGCCCGGGGCAATGATGCGCACCGGCAGTCCCTGTGACTCCATGACCCTGATCTGAACAGGTGAGGTATGGGTCCTGAGCAGCACGCCCTTGCTGAAATAGAAGGTGTCCTGCATATCCCTTGTGGGGTGGTTCTCAGGCAGGTTCAGGGCCTCGAAATTGTGGTAGTCGTCTTCCACCTCGGGGCCGGATGCGATTGAAAAGCCGAGGTTGCGGAAGATGCCCTCCATCTCGGCAATGACCTGGTTGATGACGTGGATGGAGCCCTTCTTGAGGATGCGGCCCGGCAAGGTTATATCTATGCCCTGCACTGCCTTCTCTGGAGAAAAGGATCGGGCCTTTTCTTCAAGGGCCTGCTCCATGAAGACCTTAAGCTGATTCGACAGGGCGCCGATACGGGGACGTTCGACGGCATCCAGGGATCCCATTTGACGCAAAATTGCCGTGAGCCGCCCCTTGCGGCCCAGGTACTGGATCCTTAAGGGCTCGATCTCTTCAGGCTTACTGATATGTTCCAGGTCCTTTACGAACGCCTTTTGAAGTTCTTCGAGCTGACTGTCCATCTAGGCCTGAGAAACTGAATCCAGGATTTGGGTGAACCCCTTGGGATCGGTGACGGCAAGATCCGCAAGGACCTTCCTGTCAAGCTGGATACTGGCATTCTTCAAGGCATGTATGAAGCGGGAATACGTAAAACCCCGCTGTTTGAGGGCCGCACTGATCCTGGCAATCCACAGGCGCCTGAATTCCCTCTTGCGCTGGCGCCTGTCACGGTATGCAAAGGCAAGTCCTCTGTTGAGCGATTCCTGGGCGGCCCGGACGAGGTTTCTCCTCCCGCCGTAATAGCCCTTGGTAAGCTTGTGAACCCTTATTCTCTTTCTTTTTCCCACTACACCACGTTTTA
>Ga0326727_10011470_pt1 | contig 20618 bp, 18 predicted proteins | sample MB2enrmetagenome_FD_207643 | JGI IMG/M metagenome (GOLD analysis project Ga0326727, IMG submission 207643) | Lab enriched peat soil microbial communities from McLean, Ithaca, NY, United States - MB29MY | ecosystem: Environmental > Terrestrial > Soil > Wetlands > Peat | place: USA: New York...
AAAACCCGTTGCCTTGGAGGCCAGCGCCGAGCTCCTCGACACCCTCGGGTTCATCTCGATGACAACCATCCGGCCCGTGTCGGGATGGACCGCGAACTGGATATTCGATCCCCCGGTCTCCACGCCTATTTCGCGGATGATGGCGATAGCCGCGTCCCTCATCACGTGGTACTCTCTATCGGACAACGTCTGGGCCGGCGCAACGGTAATGCTGTCGCCCGTGTGAACACCCATGGCGTCAAAATTCTCGATAGAGCAGACGATGACGACATTGTCCCGCTTATCCCTCATCACTTCGAGCTCGTACTCTTTCCAGCCGATGACCGATTCCTCTATGAGGATCTCGTTGATCATGCTGCTCTCGATGCCTCTGGCGGCAAGGGCCTCGAACTCCTCGACGTTGTAGGCGACGGACGCGCCCGTGCCGCCCAGGGTGTAGCTGGGCCTGATGATGGCGGGGAAGCCTATCTCTTTCACGACCTTGCGCGCCTCGGCCACGCCGTGAGCAAAGCCGGAGCGGGGGACCTCGAGACCGATCCTCTCCATGGCCGCTTTGAACTCCTCCCTGTCCTCGGCTTTCTTTATTGCCGCATAGTCCGCGCCGATCAGCTCAACATGATAGCGTTCGAGGACACCCCTCTCCGCGAGGATCGTTGCGAGGTTAAGCCCGGTCTGGCCGCCCAGGGTGGGGAGGAGCGCATCGGGCCTCTCCAATGCGATGATCGCCTCGAGTACCTCCGGTATAAGCGGCTCGACGTAGGTTCTATCCGCCATGGCGGGATCGGTCATGATGGTGGCGGGGTTGCTGTTGATCAGAATGATCCTGTAACCCTCTTCCCTCAGCGCCTTGCACGCCTGGCTTCCCGAGTAATCGAACTCGCACGCCTGGCCTATCACGATCGGCCCTGACCCGATGAGAAAAATGCTGCTGATGTCTTTCCGCTTAGGCATGGCGCTCCTTTTTGAATGCCTCCATAGATTGTCTGAACCGCCTGAACAAACCGTAGGAATCGTGCGGGCCCGGCGACGCCTCGGGATGGAACTGCACTGAAAAGATCGGATAAACTTCGTGCTCCATGCCTTCCAGCGTGCCGTCGTTGAGGTTCACATGGGTCGCCTTTACCGGCGCGTTTTCCAGCGAATTGATGTCGACCGCAAATCCATGGTTCTCCGAGGTAATGGAGACCTTACCCGTGGCCAGCTCCTTTATGGGCTGGTTGCCCCCCCGGTGGCCGAACTTGAGCTTGTAGGTAGCTCCCCCGTAGGCAAGGCCGAGGAGCTGCTGCCCGAAGCAGATGCCGAAGATGGGGACTTTTCCGAAGAGCTTCCGTATCTCCACCACGATATCGGGGACCCCTTCGGGGTCGCCCGGCCCGTTGGAAAGAAGGACGCCGTCAGGCGCGAACGCGAGGATATCACGCGCTGTCGTGCGCGCGGGCACCACAACCACCCGGCACCCGCTTTTCTTCAGCATACGGGGTATGTTCATCTTGAGGCCGAAATCCATCACCACCACCAGCAGGTCCCCGCTCTCGCCGTCAAACGTGTACGGCGCCGCGCACGTCACCTCTTTCACCAGATCGATGCCAAGAATGCCGGCCGATTGACGCGCCTTTTGCACGAGGCTTTCCGGCTCCAGGTCCCGGGTTGAGATGATCCCCTTCATTGCGCCCTTTACCCGGATGTGCTTGGTGAGGGCGCGGGTGTCAACCTCTTCTATGGCCATGATGCCGTGGCGCGAAAGGTAATCGAGGAGCCCTTCCTCGGCCCTGAAATTACTGGTGATCTTGCTGAACTCCCTTGCAATGAAGGCTTCGGCCTTCGGACCCCGGGACTCCACGTCCACACTATTGACGCCGTAATTGCCTATAAGGGGGTAGGTCATAGTGACGATCTGCCCTTTATAGCTGGGGTCGGTGAGGATCTCCTGGTAGCCCGTCATGCTCGTGTTGAATACGATCTCGCCTTCCTGCTCTCCTTCGACGCCGGCAGACCTGCCTTCAAAAACAGTCCCATCCTCAAGCGCAATCAACGCCTTCATGCTTTTCCTCCATTATTGGGGCTCAGCGCCCCCTCCACCGGCAGAGCCGGATGGAGCCTCCCCGCTTTAGCGCTTCGCATGCGCTCGCTTTCAGTCATTGGGGTTCAGCACCCCCTCCACCGGCAGAGCCGGATGGAGCCTCCCCGCTTTAGCGCTTCGCAGGCGCTCGTTTTCAGTCATTGGGGTTCAGCACCCCCTCCACCGGCAGAGCCGGATGGAGCCTCCCCGCTCAGCGCTTCGCAGGCGCTCGCTTTCAGTCATTGGGGTTCAGCACCCCCTCACACGCCTTCACACAGAGACCGCATATATGATGGCCGAGATTCCTCTTGTTCTTAAATTGCTGCAGCATGGCAAAACACCCCCTGTGGTCGAAGCCGGCAGGCTCCTGCACGATTGCCGCGGCCGGGCACGCGCCGATGCACGCGCGGCATGTGCCGCATCCAAAGGCGCTCGGCGCACCCGCCGTCAGATCGATGTCGGTGAGCACCGTATTGTAGCGCACCCTGGCGCCGAAGTGCGGGTGGACAAGCAGATTATTGCGGCCTATCCAGCCTATACCGGCCGCCACCCCCACATGTTTATGGGAAATATGGCCTTTCTGGTTCTGCCAGTCTACCATCTGGGAGGCTGCAAAGGGCAGTGCCCTTCCACCCCTCCTTTCTATCTCTTTTGCAAGCTCGTAGGCGATCATGTCGAGCCGGTAATTGACCTGGCGGTAATGGTGCAGATAAAACAGGGTCGGCCCGTCCGTCAGTGTCTCGAGCACACCGCAAGGGAGGAGGAGACCGAAGGAGATCGCATAAGGGTACGCGTGGAGGGGCTCATCGCCAAAACCAAGGATCTCCCTGTCATAACGGGACATGTCGGCAACACCCGCGACATCGGCGCCCATGCCCTGGAGCAGTGTGGTGATGCCGCTTGTCTCCCCTTTCATTGTTACCACGCCCCCATCTTCTTAAAATGGACAAGAAGGGCAGTGACCGAGGCAGGGGTAACGCCGGGGATGCGCGCTGCCTGACCAAGAGAAAAGGGACGCACCCTGGAGAGCTTCTCGATCACTTCCCTCGACAGACCGGACACCTCTTCATACGCAATATGGGCCGGGATCAGTTTGTCCTCGGACCTTTTCGCCTGCTCGATTATCTCCTTCTGCCTGTCCGTGTAGCCCCGATATTTTATGTGCAACTCAACCTGATACGCAACCTCTTCGCTGAATGCGCGAACTTTCTCCTCAAGCCCGGCGAGATCGCGAAGACTGACCTCCGGCCGCTTGAGCAGCTCCGCCAGGGTGACGGGGTTCTTTATTCTTTCGAAGCCAAGCCCGGCGAGCCGCTCATTGACAGCCTTTGAAGGCATGAGCCTCGTCGAGGAAAGGATGGCAAAAAGCTCCCCGATCCGTGCTTTCTTCTCCCGTACCCGCATCATCCGCTCTCCCGACACCACCCCGGCATGATACCCCTTCTCGGTAAGCCTGAGGTCCGCGTTGTCTTCTCGCAAAAAAAGCCGGTATTCGGCTCGCGACGTGAACATGCGGTAGGGCTCGTCAACACCTTTGGTGACGAGGTCGTCGATCAATACTCCCATGTAGGCCTCGTCCCTCCCGGGAACAAAGGGCGCATCCCCTCTCACCTTGAGCACCGCGTTCATGCCCGCGACAAGCCCCTGGGCGGCCGCTTCTTCATAGCCGGTCGTCCCGTTGATCTGCCCCGCGAGGAAAAGGTTCTCCACACGCTTTGTCTCAAGGGTGCGTATGAGCTGCGTGGGGTACACAAAATCGTACTCGATCGCGTAGCCGGGCCTTGTGATCTCCGCGTGCTCCAACCCTTCGATGCTGTGAAGCATTTTTATCTGAATATCGAGGGGCAGGCTCGTGGAGAGACCGTTGGGATAATATTCGGTGGTATCGAACCCTTCAGGCTCCAGAAAGATCTGGTGGCGCGACCTACCCGCGAACCGCACTACCTTGTCCTCTATGGAGGGACAGTACCTGACCCCCGTCCCCTTGATCCTCCCCGCGTAGAGGGGCGACCTGTCGAGCCCGGACCGGATGATTTCGTGCGTTTTCTCGTTCGTATAGGTCACGTAGCAGGCGGCGAGGGCGCGGTCGATCCTGTCCGTCAGAAAGGAAAAAGGGCGCGGAGGGTCATCGCTCCATTGGGCCTCCAGCCGCGAGAACGCGATGGTGCTGCCGTCGAGCCGTGGACACGTACCGGTCTTCAGTCTGCCCATCTTGAAGCCGAGCCCCGCCAGATTTTCCGAAAGACCGCACGACGCGTCGTCCCCCATTCTCCCGCCGGCCTTCCGCTCAAAACCTACATGGATCAGGCCGTTCAGGAACGTGCCGGTCGTCAGCACGACCGACCGTCCCAGGATCTGCTCTCCCCACCCGGTCTCCACGCCGCCAACCCGCACACCGTCCAAAACAAGCCGCTCGACGACCGCCTGTTTGAGATGCAGGTTGCTCTGCTCCTCCAGGACCTTTTTCATCATCAGGGAGTAGCGTGCCTTGTCGGCCTGCACGCGCGTCGCCTGGACCGCCGGCCCCTTTGTCGTGTTGAGGGTCCGGAACTGGAGGCCTGTCGCGTCGGTCGTGCGCGCCATCTGCCCGTCCAGGGCATCCACCTCCTTGACGAGGTGCCCCTTGCCCAGGCCGCCCACCGCCGGATTACACGACATAAAGGCAACCCTGTCGAGACTCATTGTCAAAAGAAGGGTCTTTGCGCCCATGCGGCTGGATGCGAGCGCTGCTTCGCAGCCCGCGTGTCCCGCACCTATTACGATAACATCAAACATGCCTTTTCCCACCGGCTTTTAGAAACAACTGCTGGTTTTTTTTGGCAGACCGAAAAGATGACCGGGGGCGCTCCGCACGCTCCGCCTCCAGGCGGGGCCAAGGAGCGCAATAAATAGCGCTTCATTCCCATCCGGGAAGCCCGAGGCCTTCAGGCCGAGGACTTCACAAACCGAAGATGAGCCATGCCGCCTCTCTTCACGGCGTACCGTGTAATTGTACACGATTTGGGTCTGGAAATCCACAAGGCCGGCACGAGTGGCGGCCGGGTGCTTTTCGCGTATAACCCTGTCGCCGGGGCGTGCCCGGGTCCTCACGTGCCGCCCGGCGAACCTGTTATGCCACGTTTCACTGTGTTTCCGGATGTCCCTCTAATTGGCCTCTGCCGCGTAAATTAACAAGTAACACTCCTCCCAGGACTGCTACCAGACCAGCGATGAAGACGCCAGTGAGTTTTTCCCCCAGAAGTGTTACGCCCAAGAGGGTCGCTATCATCGGGTTCAGATTTACATACACCGCAACCTGGGTAGGAGATAGGCGCGTCAGGGCAAATGTCCACAGAAAATAACCAATGGCTCCGCCAAATATTCCAAGGAACAATACGAGCATAACCGTATCGGTACGCATCCGTGCCATTGCAGAGGAGGCATCTTCAAAAAAAACGGCCGGTACAAGCAAGAGTGTGCCAAATATCATCGCGTACGCGGTGACGGTCATTGCATTGTAGCGAGTTAACAGACGCTTTGCCAATACCCCATACAGTGCGCCGCAGAGAGCGGTCACCAGCATAAGTGCGTCTCCCGCAAGCGATAAACTTGTGCCGGCGAAGGTCAATCCGCGCTCGGCAAGCACCATCCCCACGCCTGCGAAGGTCAGCAAGACGCCGCATATTTGGCGCGTGCTGAGACGTTCCTTTTTAGCTGCGCGCGCAAGTAATACGCTCCATAGCGGCATCGTCGCCAGCATCAAGGCGCCGCGCGATGCCTCGGTCAGACGGAGACTGATGTTAAAGGTTACCGGGAAGATCGTGAAAAAAATGACCCCGAGAAGGAGAAGGTAGGGAACATCGCTCACTCTAATACGTAGAAGATCCCGCGCCCAGATGAGCAGCAGGAGCAGCAAGAGGAAACTTCCCTGTCCGAATCGTAAGATTGCCAACGTCAAAGGCGGAATGTCCCGAACAGCAACCCGGACAGCAACAACCGAGGCTCCAAAGAGAATTGCTGCGATAAACGCTCCGGCGTTTGCAGTAAAATCACGTCTCATCATTACACCCCATCACGCAGGAAACTGGACTTTGCCACGCGCCTGCAACTCCAGCGGCAATAGACTATGATAGATAAACTCATGAAGCGGTGTATCTACGCCGACTTCCCGGCCCAGACGCACTACTGCCCCATTCCACGCCTCGAGTTCGGACGGCTTGCCGCCGGCGATATCCCTTTGCAGCGACGTTGTCCCGCCGGGTGCCAGAGCATCCAGAAACGCCATTGACTTCTCAACGCTTGCGTCTGAAAGCGCAACGTGACGGGCGCGCGCCACTGCGACAATTTCACGCAGGCACTGCTCCAGCAGTTGCCGCGTCTCGGGAAGGGTGCGGATCACCCCGATCGGCGCCCGCGTTACTGCACCCACTCCCCCGAAAGAGACGACGAACAGGAACTTTTCCCATAACGACACGTGGATGTCTGAAGGGACTTCGGCCTTCACGCCGGCTCGCTCAAAGACTTGTCGAAGTTGCTCGGCTCGTTCGCGTGGTCGCTTGTCCAGCTCCCCAAATTTGATGAAATGCGCTTCGCCGATACTGCGAATACGGCCCGGCCCAACAATCCAGCTCATTGTCCCGCACAAGCCGCCTAACACGTGCTCTACTCCCAACACGTCCGCTAGCTGCGAAGGTGCCTCGACGCCGTTTTGTAGCGGTACCACGAAGGTCTCCGGCCCAATCATCGGCTGCATGGCTCGTGCCGCTTCCGTCACTTGCCACGTCTTCACGCCGACGATCACTGCATCAACCACCCCCACGTGTGCAGGGTCGTCTGCTGCGTGCGCGGGCTGAATGACAATCTCGCCCCTGGACGTTTCCACTCGAAGGCCCTGGGTGAGAATCGCCTGTAAATGCGTGCCGCGCGCGATGAAGACAACATCCTCTCCAGCGCGGGCCAGTTGTGCGCCAAAGTAACCGCCGGCACCCCCTGTGCCAAAGATTGCAATTCGCATGGGAACCTCCTCCCTATCTTCTTGGTATTAACGGCTATAGCATAGCGGCACAACGAGTAATTATACAGAAATAATTCTGTATATCACAGTGAATTGCAGAAGATTTTCTGTGGACGGTGGGACCGTTGTTTCCTTCTGTACATTCTCATGTACCGGACCGGCGCGTCAGCCTTTCCGACTGCGGCGACCATGTAACCACACACCTTGCTCAGCCGTAATTCAGGACCGCCCTCATGATATTGGGCAGCGGGAGGATCTTATCCACTGCCCCGAGCTTTATCGCCTCCTTCGGCATACCGAAGACAATGCACGATTCCTCATCCTGAGCAATGGTATATGCACCTGCTTCCTTCATCTCAAGCATGCCCTTCGCGCCGTCATCCCCCATACCGGTCATGATGACGCCTATGGCATTCTTTCCCGCATACCTGGATGCGGAGCGGAAAAGAACATCGACCGACGGCCTATGGCGGCATACAAGGGGTCCATCCTTGACTTCCACATAGTAGCGGGCACCACTCCTTTTCAGGAGTGTATGCTTATTCCCGGGGGCGATCAGGGCACGTCCTCTTATGACCGTATCATCATCCTCCGCTTCTTTGACGGATACCCTGCAAAGGCCGTCGAGTCTGTTCGCGAAGGCACGGGTAAAGTGCTCCGGCATATGCTGGACGATGACCATACCCGGTGCGTCTTCGGGAAGCGCCTCCAGGAATACCTTCAGCGCTTCGGTACCGCCGGTGGAGGCTCCGATGACCACTACCTTCTCTGTGGTGGCCACCATAGCCTTGCTTACCTGTTTGGGGATAACCGCGTCCGCGGTAAGTTTGGGCTGCGCGTGGAGGGGTGTCACGGTCCTTCTCCTGGGGGCCCGTGAAGCTGCCTTTACTGCATCGCAGATGATGATCCGCGATTCTTCCAGGAACTGCTTTACTCCCAGTCTCGGTTTCTGGATGATATCAACCGCACCGTATTCCAATGCCTTAAAGGTAGTCTCCGATCCGTTCTCGGTGAGAGAGGAGCACATCACTACCGGTAACGGGTGCTGACTCATCAGCTTCTGGAGGAAGGTGATGCCGTCCATGCGGGGCATCTCCACGTCGAGGGTGATCACATCGGGAACGATCTCTTTCATCCGCTCTGCTGCCTGATAGGGGTCCCTCGCAGACCCCACCACCTCGAATGCAGGATCGGATGAGAGGATATCCGTTATTGCCCGGCGAACGACTGCCGAATCATCGATGATGAGGACTTTAATCTTGTTCATGGGGTATTCTCCTTATCCATGTGAAAAGCACCCTGCCCGTATGGGTGTAGAAGTGTATCTTCTTCCCCATTCGGCCTGTCGCAGACGCAGAGATCCCCCGGCTTTAAGAAGATCTTCATAGCGCTTTCCGGTACACGGTGGGGGCAACCGGGGTGAGGGGTACATCCATGCCCAGGAGGGTCTCCGAGTGGCCCATGAAGATATACCCCTTCGGGGAGAGATGGCTGCAGAACTTATTTAACAGTCTCTCCTGGGTAGGCTTATCAAAATAGATGATCACGTTCCTGCAGAAGATGACGTCCATCGGCTCCCGGAAGCCGAAGTCGCCGTCCATGAAGTTCAACCGTCTGAATCTCACCCTCTCCCGCAGTTCGGGTATAACCCGGTAGAGACTCTTTGCGGGGTCTTTGCTCTTCAAGAGGTACTTCTTCTTGAGGGGGTCGGGAATGGGGCCCACTTGCTCATCGTCGTAGATGGCAAGCTCTGCCCTGCCGAGGACCCTTGTGGAGATATCCGTGGCGAGGATAATGAAGTTGCAGCCGAACTCCTGTAAGACCATAGCAAGGGTATAGGGCTCTTCTCCACTTGAGCAGCCTGCACTCCATACGGCAGCGGTTCTTTTGATCCGGGTGATTTCAGGGAGGACCTTCCGGGTAAGATAGGCAAAGTGAGCAGGCTCCCGGAAGAAATCCGTTTTATTGGTGGTCACTTGGTCGATCATATCCGTCAGCTCCTCTTCTAGCCCCTTGGGGCTGAAGAGGTAGTCGCAGTACTGAGAAAAAGAAGAGAAATCAAGTTTCGTCAATCTCTTCTGAAGACGGGTTTCGAGCATGGTCCGCTTGGCATCGGTGATATTGATGCCGCATTCCGTGTAGATGAACCCTTTGAGACGGGAGAAGTCCCTGGGGGAGAGAGTAACCATGCCCCGGGGGTTTTGTGCCGTAGTGCATTCCATCGTCGTTGATTCCCGGCCTTCCTTATTCAAACTTAAACCCCTTCTCTCTAAAAACTCTCAATGCAACATCGGCGATCTCGGCTGCGTATAACGCTCCTCTGTTTCGGGAAATCTCCTCCAGGGTCGGCTCAATGCCGAGGGAGGGACGGTAGGGCCGGTGAGAGGCCATCGATTCAATGACATCGGCAACGGCCAGTATTCTTGCTTCAACGATGATTTCCCGGTCCGTAAGCCCCGATGGATAGCCTGACCCGTTTATCCTCTCATGGTGTTGGATGACCGCGGTGGCTATGGGCCAGGGGAACTCGATTCCTTTGAGGATATTATACCCGGCCTCGGGATGGGCCTTAATGAAGTGGAACTCGTACTCGGTCAGTCTGCCCGGCTTGCAGAGAATTTCCGCAGGAACGATGATCTTGCCGATATCGTGAAGAAGCCCCGCAACCCTGATGCCTTCACAATGTTCCTCGCCGAGACCTAATTGCCGCCCTATGGCTCCTGCCAGTTGGGCAACTCTTGATTGGTGGCCAGCCGTGTAAGGGTCCCGGATCTCTACCGCTGTAGACAGGGCAATGACGATACCGTGTAAAGTCTTCTTTATGGAATCGGTTTTTTCTTTTACCCTTTCCTCAAGCCGGCTGTTCAGTTTCCCCAGCTCTTGCTTGGTTTGGGCAAGGTTTTCATTCTGATACAGGACATTCTCGTAGGTCGAATAAAGGAAGTTGAGTATTTGACGGGAAGATGGTGAAATGCCGGGGACGAAGTCGTCAAGAACGTGCCCATTGCCCCCTCCATGGTTGACCTCCAATTTCGAGAATATGGACTTGACCATGGAGAGCAGCAGACTTTTGCTGTAGGGTTTGGTGAGATAATAGTCGGCGCCCGCATTCAGGCCATTCAGAATATTTTCAAACTTAGAGACCGAGGTAAGCAGTATTATGGGAATACTCTTCGCGGTTTTGTGGTTTTTCAGTGCACGGCACAGCTCGTAGCCGTTCATTTTGGGCATCCAGACGTCGCTGATGACAAGATTCGGCTCTGATTCGGCAAGCATCGAAAACCCTTCCAACCCGTCAGGCGCAGTCCTCACGGCGTACCCTTCCTGCATGAGTATCTGAGCAAGGGTTTCAGCCTGCAGCCTGCTGTCTTCTACGATCAGTATCTCTCTATTGTTCGCCATCGTCTCTTCTCGATCCACGCCATCTCTGACGCACAATGAGCCGACGAGAAGATAAAATCTTTCTATCGCCTCATTGTGCTTTTTTACTCATTACCCGCTTTTTTGAGGCTTTCTTCTTCCACTTCCTGAGCCACGATCAGCTCCTCAGAAGAAAAGATCTTGTCTATGTCGAGCAGGATGATGAACCGGTCGTCTCTTTTTCCCATACCCTTTATGAACTCTGTTTTAAGCTGTGTCCCTACCCTGGGGGCAGGCTCTATCTGATCCGGCTCCAGCTCTAATACCTCCTGGACCGAATCTACCAGTGCGCCTATTACCGTACTCTCGTCTTCAAAGAATACCTCTACGACGATAACGCAGGTATCGACCGTCTTTTCTGTCTGGCTGAGGCCGAACTTGAGCCTCATGTCGAGGACGGGCACAACACCACCTCTTAAATTTATGACACCCCTCATGTAGTCCGGAGTCCTCGGCACCTTTGTCACCGTGGTAAACTCCAGTATCTCCCTCACATGGAAGACATCCACTGCAAATACCTCTTCACCGAGCTGGAATGTCAGGTACTGCTTCGTATCGGTTATCGATGCGACGCTCATGGCTCCCTCCGTATTCTATCCGGACCGACGATGGGGCGAACCGAAGCACCGGCGATGTGTTGATTTTTTTCGCCGATACTCCGATACCCCGCTTCGAGCTTCATTAAAGTCTCTCGAACTCCTCATCTATGCTGTCCCGGCCACTGTCCAAGTCAACCGCTATGCCTGTCCGGCCTGCGCCCTTGCCATTATTTGACTTCTCCGCCCCATAAACCTTCGGATGCCCCGCAGATGGGGGTAGTTTACGGGCCGCCTTCATCGCAGTCGAACCAACCCGTGTCGCTTTCATGGTGCCGGTACCTATTTTGAAGAAGGCTACCGTATCCTGCAATTGTTCCGCCTGGGAGGAAAGCTCCTCGGCTGTGGAAGCCATCTCCTCCGTGACGGATGCATTCTGCTGGATTACCTGATCGAGCTGCTGGATTGCCTTGTTGATCTGCTCCGCCCCTGCATTCTGTTCGTTGCTTGCCGCATTGATCTCGCTGACAAGCTCGGCTGTCTTTCGTATGTCGGGAACCGTTTTCATCAGCATCTCACCTGCTCTCTCCGCAACTTCAACGCTGCTCGCAGACAGCTTGTTGATCTCTGCTGCTGCCGTCTGGCTTCTCTCTGCAAGCTTACGGACTTCGGCTGCGACGACTGCAAAACCTTTTCCGTGTTCACCTGCACGGGCTGCCTCAATCGCTGCGTTGAGAGCCAGAAGATTAGTCTGACGGGCGATCTCCTCGATGATAGCGATTGTCGTGGCGATCTGTTTCATTGCAGATACCGTCTCCACCACTGCATTGCCCCCATCCCGCGCGTCCTGGGCGGACTTTAGCGCGATCTTTTCCGTCTGCTGGGCGTTATCCGCGTTCTGTTTGATATTGGAGACCATCTCCTCCATGGAAGAGGAGACTTCTTCCGCAGAAGCCGCCTGTTCCGTGGCGCCCTGGGACATTTGCTGAGAGCTGCCGCTCATCTGCTGGCTCGCCGTGGCCACGTTATCCGCGGCATTCTTGACATCTGTCACAATGTCCCTCAACTTTTTCATCATATTCTTCATTCCGGAAAGTAATTGACCTGCTTCGTCTCCGCTGTTCACCTCGATTTCCAGTGACAGGTTCCCTTCGGAAAGCTCTCTTGCCATAACAACGGCCTTCCCCAGGGCATTTGTGATCATCTTTGAGACAAAAAAGGCAATAAGCAAGATCAGTACTGCAATGGCTACCGTTGAAATAATGATCTGGGCCCGCATCTTTGACATCTCGGCATTCACATCATCGATATAAATACCGGTCCCTATGATCCAGCCCCATTCAGTGAATGACTTTACGAAGGTAAGCTTTGGCGAAGGCTTGGTTTCGTTCGGTTTGGGCCAATAGTAATCGACAAATCCTTCACCCTTGCTTTTAGCGACATCGACCATTTCCCGGAACATGAACTTGCCGTTGGAATCCTTCTCAGCCATCACGTTCTTTCCGTCCAATTCATGTTTCATTGCATGCATCAGCATTATTCCGTTCACATCGTTTATGAAATAGTACTCGTTTCCCTGGTAACGGAGGCTTTTAACGCTTGCAATTGCCCTTTTCTGAGCTTCATCAAGCTTTAATTCGCCGGACTTGACTTTGCCTTCAAACGATGCAACGAGAGTACAGGCAACTTCTACCACATTTTTCGTCGCGTTCTTCTTCTCGTCCAGCAACTTTTTTTCAACGAGGGGCAAGAGATAAAATAATATGCCCGATACGACAAGCGCAATCGTGAAAACCGAAATCCCCATTATTTTCGTTGATATTTTCCAATTTCTAAAGCTTTTCATACGCACCTCCGCATCGACATTTATTTATTCTAAAGACTAAGTCAATTAAACACCGCTTCCGTCAGCTCCACATTCTTGACCACCTTTGCCACGTCCACAATCAATGCCACCGTTCCGTCACCCAGAATGGTTGCTCCGGATATGGCCTCCACGTTCTTATAGATGTTGCCGAGCTTCTTGATCACCGTCTGATGTCCGCCGATCACCTTATCAACGACAAAACCGATCCTGTTCCCGTTTACCCCGGCCACCACGATCTGTTCTACGGGAGGCGCTTCACCTGATATCCTGAACTCATGCCTGAGCCTGATATAGGGCACAATCCCTCCCCGGATATTCGCAATGTTGCGGCCATGTGATTTCTTTGCATCCTCACGGGTCAACTCCACACATTCCTCCACAACCGACAGGGGAAGAACAAAACGGTTATTTTCAATCTCCACGAGGAGTCCTTCCACAATGGCAAGTGTGAGAGGCAGCTTAATTGTCACTGTTGTTCCGGCGCCCTGCCGACTGCTGATATCGATGGTGCCCCGTAAGGCATCGATACCTTTCTTCACCACATCCATCCCGACACCGCGACCCGATATCCCGGTAACTCTCTCAGCCGTGGAAAATCCCGGAAGGAAGATGAAATTGAATGCCTCTTTATCGGTTGAGTCCGTCCCCGGATGGGCAAGACCCTTCTCTATTGCCTTCGAGAGTATCGCCTCTTTATCAAGACCCTTGCCGTCATCCTGAATCTGGATTATCACGTGTGCTCCCGAATGGACCGCAGAGAGGCGTATCGTCCCGGTCGCGGTCTTGCCCGCGGATATCCTCGCATCAGGAGATTCAATGCCATGGTCTATGGAATTCCTGATCAGGTGGACGAGGGGATCGTTGAGCTTCTCTATCACGGTCTTATCAAGCTCTGTCTCCGCACCGTCGGTCGCCAGCTCTATCTCTTTGCCCAGCTCCTGGGACAGGTCGTGAACGAGCCTTTTAAATTTGCCGAAGATGGTGCCGATAGGGAGCATACGGACATTCAATGTAGTGTCCCTCAGCTCAGCAGTTAATCTCTCCACCTCTTCCGCGATGGAGGCAAGCTCGCCATTATGGAGATCTAAAGCGGTCTGGGTTAACCGTGCCTGAACAGTCACGAGTTCCCCCACAAGGTTGACAAGGATATCGAGCTTTTCCACCGGCACCCGTATACTCGATATCCCCTCGTCCTTTGCCTGGGTTTTCTCCCTCATCTTGCGCATATGCCGCTGTTCTATGAGGGCCGATTCCACTTTGTCGGATGTCACGAGTCCCTTTTCGACGAGCATCTCTCCGAGGTATTTCTTTTCTTTGAGGGCGCCTTGTAATGCTTCTTCCGTAATGTCTCCCCGTTCGGTCAGTATCTGACCCAGCTTCTTGTAGTCCGGCTCGGGGTCTATCTCGCTCGCGTTGTTTATCTGATTAATCGTGAGCTCACAGTCACCTTCCACGAAAATAAAGACATCCTTTATGGCATCCGTCCCCTTATCCGTGGTAAGTATGATGTCCCAGGATGTATAGCAGCGTTCGGGATCTATATCATCCAGAAACGGTATGGCACCCAGTTGGGCGGCTATTTTGCACTCCCCTAAGGAGCGGAGTTCGTCGAGAAGGAATAAGGGGTTTGTCCCTGTGAGAAAGATGTCCGGTGACGGCTTGAAGCGGATACGGTAGGTAGCCATCCCGGGTGCGGACACCTCTTTTATAGGGGAGGGCGAAGCCCACGGAGAAGTCGAAGTGGGGCTCAGGGGGGAGGTTACCCCTTCACCTTCTTGAGCTAATTCTTTGAAGGCCTGGATGGTCTCCTGAAGTATCGGCTCCTGTGGGGCCTTGCCGTGGGGGGTGGTATCGAGCATCAGCCGTATCTGATCTTTCGCCTGCAGGGTAAGGTTAATAAGTTTTTTTGATACTGACATCTTTCCATCCCGCACCTTGTCATAGATCGTCTCTATCTCATGGGTAAAGTGCGCGATATCATCAAAACCGAACATTGCGCCCGAACCTTTAATCGTATGCATGTCGCGGAATATCCTTTGAATCAACTCCATATCGTCCGGTGCCTCTTCCAGGGAAAGGAGGGATGTCTCAAGGTCCCCCAGGAGTTCATATGCCTCTTCTCTGAACGCTTCTGTGTGATTGTCCATCATCCCAGCACCTTTTTTACCACAGCGAGAAGCTGCTCCGCCTTGAAGGGTTTTACGATCCAGCCGGTGGCGCCCGCTGCCTTGCCTTCCTGCTTTTTAGAGTCCTGCGATTCCGTGGTGAGCATAATGATCGGGATAAATTTGCAGGCAGGTTTCTTCCTCAACTCTCCTATCAACCCTATCCCGTCAAGATGGGGCATATTGAGGTCCGTGATGACCATGTGGATGGGGTTGCCGTTCATCTTGGATAGGGCATCCCGGCCATCAGTTGCCTCAACAACGTCGTAGCCGGCGCCTCTCAGGGTAAAACGCACCATTTGACGAATACTGGCCGAATCGTCAACGGTCATGATTATCTTGGCCATTTATCCTTCCTCCCTTCCAGGAACATTACCTGCCTGAATTCGGCATGCAGTTCCGTCCTGTAACGCATATCCCGCATCCATCGTCACCTGTCTCAGCTCCTCCGGAAGGCTCTCGAAAAGGCCGGGACCCTGGCTCGAGTAGCTTGCAGTTTTTAAGGCCGCCCAGAGAAGTTGAAAACCTGCGGCGTCAACCGCCGTTACCTCGGCAAGATCGAGGGAAAGGCGATCTCTGCCCTCAATCGATTCGACAAGGATCCTTTTGAGCCTTTCGCTATTCTCTATCGTGAGGTCGCCGCACAATTTGAGCGCCGGTCCGCGAGTGGTATCTTCCAGTCTGAAGTCGATCATCCAGTCCTCCTAGAAAAGCTCCACATTCTCACCCAGACCTTCTTCCGGCCCGTGATGAAAAAAAGGTACCGTCGGCCCATTGGCGTGAATGCTTGAGTGATGTATGCTCCGTTCTTTGTGCATGGTATAGCGTTGCTCAAGTTGTTTCAGATATGCCGTATCATGGTTCTCGCCTGTTGCGGGACCGAGCTTCCCGGCTTCCCTCTCAATCCCGGCAAGCCCGGCAACAGCCCCGTTAAGCTCGCTTTCTATCCTCTCGTGAACGGTGATCCCGGAAATCAGGCTCTTGATCTCCATTTCGACCTCATTGGTCGTTCCTTCCACCAGGTTAACGAGTGAGGTGACCTGTCCGTCCATGCCCGCAAGAGAATCGAGGATCCCACCGAGTCTTTCCACCATTTCATCCAGTTCCTCGATCTCGTCCTCCTCCGCCTCCGCTCTGCCAAGCCCCTGAGCGATGGCGCTGATATGAGTGAGGGTTTCAGAAACCGAAACGGTCTGGCCCCGGGCATCGTCGGAGAGGCTCCGCACCGCCTCGGCGAGCACTCCCAGAGCTGCACCGTCGCTGCCTGTGTGGACCGCTCTGATCTGGGCATTGAGTGCAAGAAGGTCTATGTCCACCCCTATCTCATCAATGCCGCCCACGAAAGTGGTAAGATCGCCTATCGTGGCGACAACGCTCTCGACTGCCGTCAGCAGCCTATGGTTGGCCTCCCCGTTTTCGTTGAGCGTCGCGATGATCTTCGCCACATCCGTCCGGAGTCTTGCCAGGAAGGAGGCACCCGATGCGCCTGTTGCGCCCGCCAGCGCGGCCACCTCTTTCGACATCTCCATCGCGTTTCCGGCTATGTGACGGAAGCTATCCATGGCCCCGCCTATCGCGGATACGAACTCTTGTTTTGCGCTGTTCAATTGATTCACCTGGAGTCTGCACACGTTGCTGATGGAAAGATCCTGTAGACTTTCCCTCTCTTTCGGGCTCGACATCTTGTTGGACAGCTCATTAATTACCTCTATTACGTGCTCTATCTGCTGGCGGGTGATGTCGTGAAACTGAAGAGAGCTGACGATCTCGCCGACGTTTCGGGATATCTCTTCGGTTCGTTCTATGATATGGTAGGCGGCAGTCGAAGAGAGCTCATGTTTCTCCGAAAGAGAGGGAAGGTTCCTGATGATATCGTCAAGCATGGTCTGGCTCTGCCCCTGTTGTCTTGCTTCGAACAGGTTCACTTTGGAAAGGGTCTCGCTGATTACCTCATGCGTCGACATCACTGCCTGCAGAATACCGGCTGATTTTGAATTGATGAGGTCGGAGAGCTTGTTCACGTCATCGGCGATATTGCTGAAGGCGTCGTGACCGCCGACGAGACGGGCACTTTCTATTCTTGTCGAAATCCCCAAGATTCGCAGGTGCTTCACGATCCTGTTGAAAGCGGCGAGATGGAGGGCTATGTTGTCGCTTGTCTTAAGGATAGTCAGTAGCGTCTCGCTGTTATGGTTGAGCTTTTTTCTGGAGAGAGCGAGATAGGTGTTCATCCGCTCAAAGAGCTTTTGCAGAGCCTCAATGTATCCCTCAAAATCCCGACCGCTCACGAGATCCGCGATCGACTTGGCCGTGGTCGAGATCTGACCCGTGCGGGTTGCCACATCCCTCAGGTCCCTGCCTGTAGTGAGAAAATCGTCTTCCGTGGAACCGTTCAGCGCAACCAGCCCTGCGCTGCAACCGCGAAGATTCTTCGCTATAGCATCAACACTCTCTCTGCAAAACCCACGATCACTCATGCCCGGTTCTACAACGCGCACCACGTGCTCCATCCCGAGCTTGACACGTTCTGTCTGCGCAGCCCTGACAGCATCACCGGCCTTCGGGCCGGTCGATTTGAAGCCTATGAGATCGTTGATGACAGAAAGGCCTGCTTTGAGCTTCTTCGTGATGGATAGATCGTTCCAGTGCTTCACGGCCCTCTCCTTCAATAGACGGACCGACCCTGCAGACGTAGTAAGCAGCAGATGTTTCTGCTCCTTGAATACTTATCGGCTTAGTCGGGATTTTTGTTAACTTTTTTGTGAAGTTTTATTTTCCGCACAAGGATAAGGATACACAGCGGGATACGAGAGCATGAGTGCGGGCACAAGGGTTCAGCGGCGTCAGCTCAAGTGGCGCAACAGGATCGAGGCTTCCCTGAAGCCCACCTGCATTCCCATTCTTTTCAAATTCTTTTTCAGTACCCACGCACTGCCGAGACCCGGTCTTTCGCGTCTTCTCAGTTTATCGATCACCGCGCGCTCACTCTTCATCCAGCCGAATTCCTGCAGCACCGCCCGTGTGTACCCTTCCGGGTCATCCCACCATTCCAGGAGTAACCGGGCGCTCTTCAACCCGGGCACGATCCCATCGCCGGCAAGGGGCGCCACGCAGCCAATTGCCTCGCCCACCCCCCAGACCTCATACTCTTTCTTACGAATGACAAACGGCAGGGAAGCATGAGGCGATGCAAGGCGAATTTCTCCCCTGCAGCCGCAGATTACCTTCCACTGCGATCCGTTGCCGCCAATCCAGCCAAGGACCTTCAGCCTCTCCAGGGGGTCCGAGAAAAAACTGCCGCAGCCGATATGGTATTCGTGATTGGAGAGGGGGAAACACCAGGCATACCCTATGCCCCCAAATTCGATGCGGTTATCGAGTGCTTCATCGGTCCGTACCCTGAACTGTGTGCAGGAAAGGGTGAAGTCGTCTTCAATCGGCGGCAAAAACACCCTCGAGACACCCGTCGCGTCGATGACCCTCTCGTATAAGCCGACCCCCGGCTGCCATCGGCTGATCCGGGCGCCGGCCAGCAAATCTTCAATAAGTCTCTGTTTGTCGAAGGTAATCAGGTCTGCTTTGAGCCTCAATCCGGCAACGCAGACGTAATCCGAATGGCTGAGTGAATAGGCAGATGCGTCGAGCCCGGTCTCTTTCACAAGCCCTGCGAAACCACGGGATGTCCCCCACGCACAAGGACTTATGCCGCATCGCGTGCCGGGGTCCTTACCAAAGACCTCTACCTGGTGGCCTTGTCCCGACAGCAGCCTGTAGAGGTATGCCCCCGTCAACCCTGCGCCTAAAATCGCAGTTCTCATTCATATGCCCGGCTTTCGGCTCATGCACTGAGGCGAAGGGTCTCCCTTATCGCGCTTCCCAATTCCTCGGAGGTGAGCGGCTTGAAAACGACCCGACCAAGACCGGCGGCCTCTATTCTCTCGGCTGAAGACGCGTCGCTGCCATCTGCATAGAGCAGGACAGGGAAGCCGCGCCGTATGCGGCGGAAGCGCGCAGCAAGTTCCAATCCCGTCACATCGGGCATGACCGGCTCAAGGATGGCAAGATCGAATTCGTCAGGCGATTCCGAGAAGACCCTCAGCGCCGCCAGACTTTCCGTTTCCCCTCGTGCATAGTGACCCAGTTCCTGGAGCATCGACATGGTGATATCGACCACATCCTTGTCGGCTTCCAGGACTAATATGTGCAGTTGCCGTCGGGAAATCACAATGTCGCCCCTCTTTTCGGGGGCGCCGGCAGCGGCCCCCGGTTGCTTCACTAATTCTCTGTGGGACGAAGAAACAAAATCCGGGATCGTCGATGATACGCTCAATTACGACGATAAACTATACCACAATTCAAAGGGAAACAATAGAGACGGCGGCGGACGCGACGAACCGTGTGTAATCTCTGCCGGTAGGTGCTATTGGAAAAGACCTTCGCAATCAGTGTATAATAGAAAGGTATGAAGAAGAATGAAGACGATTTCAGGGAACTGTGGAAGGCCCTTCCCAAAGAGCTGCAGGATGAGTTGGCCCAAGCCGTACGGGAGTCATCGGCCGAAACACCCGAGGATTTCGTATGGGAGATATTCGTGGGAGAGTGTCCTCAGTGTGGAAGCAAGGATACGAGAGATTGTGAAAAAGTGCCGGGAATAGAAGATATTACCCTCGGATTCTGCAATAACTGCGGCCACCTCTGGTGCTCGGAATGCGGACGACCTGTTGCAAAGGGCACTACCTGTGAACACTGGGAGATATGTAAAACGTGCTCCGGCAAAAAGGACACCTTCGGCGACTGCGGCATGGTGCCATGGGAGTGCGAGAAGGTTTCGGTCTTCAGGGAACCGGAAGGCGAGGAAACGGTGTACACCTGTGCCTGGTGCGACAGGGAGATCGAAAAGGACGCCGAGGTGTTTGGTCTTGGCGCCAGGACACATGGAAAAATGAGCCTGAAAGATCAAGAGGGCTCAACCATCAGGATACCGCTGACGCATGGCGGCAGGACCGTTCCTGCCATCGTACCTGCTCGCGGGTCTGAGGCGAGAAAAGCCGGGAACGACATCCTTTTTATGATCTGCAGCAAACAATGCGGCGAATTGTTAAAAAAAGCCCTTCTGAAGGAGAAGTTTAAGATAATCTGCAAGGACTGAAATAAACCCCTTCAGGCGCTGAAAGCCGCGCCACAATCCGGCAGGCGGAGGATGGTGCGCCATTGTCAACTGCTTCCCCGGTGATTATAGTTTTTTAGTGTGTGCAGGTTCGAAGGCGAAAGACCAGGAATTGAGACCAAAAAACTATGCGGGCTTGGCTGATGCGTAAAGGGAATAAACGGACCATCCTGTGGCTGGCGGGGGCGTTGCTCATCTTCATCTGCGGCGGTCCGTTACCGAAATCGGCGCCTCCGGACTCCTTCGCGTACCCTTCCGAACCTTCCGGCCTTCATGAGAGATTCCCTGCCTTCACGCTCCCTGCGCCGAAAAGCGACGCGGAGAGGGCATATCTTGGACTTTCAGGGACCGGGGCTTTTGCGACCGGACAGATCAAGGCTCAGGTCCTTATTATCGAGGCCTTCGGCGCTT
>Ga0326727_10011471_pt1 | contig 20616 bp, 20 predicted proteins | sample MB2enrmetagenome_FD_207643 | JGI IMG/M metagenome (GOLD analysis project Ga0326727, IMG submission 207643) | Lab enriched peat soil microbial communities from McLean, Ithaca, NY, United States - MB29MY | ecosystem: Environmental > Terrestrial > Soil > Wetlands > Peat | place: USA: New York...
CGGTTGTCTCGATTACGGTCCGGTACTTCTGCTCCTGTTCTCTCATGGCCAGCTCGGCTTTCTTATGGTCAGTGATATCGCGGAGGAGGATAAGTCCCCCGGGCTTGTTGTTGTACCGGATGAGGGCGACAGTGGATTCGACCGGGACCGGCGTGCCGTCCATCTTCAGGTAAACTGTTTCCTCACGCCCGACCGGCTTGTGCTCATCCATCACGATCCGGACCCGCCTCTGGATTGCGGCATGATACTTCGGGTCAATCCGGTCAAAAAGCGACATCCCGAGCAGCTGGTCGGCAGAGGTGGCTCCTACGAGCCTGACCATGGCCGGGTTGACATAGACAAAACGCTCGGCAACGGCGATATAGAGAGCTTCGGGTGCGGATTCCACCATCATCTGGAAATTCTCTTCATTCTCCCGGAGCTCCCGTTCGCTCCGGGCGAGCTCCTCGTACTGCCCACGCAGTTCCTCTTCGGCAGCGGTGAGCTGTTCATACGCGGCCCGGAGTTCTCCCTCCGATTTCCTGACCTCCGAGATATCCCGGAATATGCCCTCAACCCCGGCATAATTCCCGCTGGCATCATAATAGGCATGGCTGCTCGTAGAAACCGTAACCAGGGACCCGTCCTTTCGTTTCAGTGTCGTCTCCCGGTTAACGACGGCGCCATCTTTTTTCAGTGTAGCAAGGAGATCTTCCCGCTGTGCCGGATCTGCATAAGAATCCGTCACAGGCCGGCCGGTCATCTCGTTTACACCCGTGTACCCGAGGAGGTCAGCCCCGGAAGGGCTGATCATCACAAGAGTGCCCTGCGCGTCCGTGCGGTAATAGACGTCCTGGATATTTTCGAGAATTGCCCGGTATTTTTCCTCGGATGCAGCGAGCGCCTTCTGGTTGGCTGCCAGGGAGTCGTACTGCCCACGCAGTTCTTCCTCGGCGGCAGTGAGCTGTTCGTTTGCTGCCGCAAGTTCAAGCTCGATCTTCTTCCTGTCGGTGATATCGTGGATGATGCCAAAGACTACCCGCTTTTCCGGGTCATATGTTGCGGTAGAGTAGATGTCCCGGAGTGTACCATCGGAAGGCCGCCGGATCCTGAAATCGAGATGATAGGGCTTGCCGTGCTTAATGAGGGAGGCCAATCCATCATCCAGTGCCCGCCGGTACTCCGGCAGGGGGATCTTCTGGGCAGAAATGATCGACATCTCTGTGCTGTCCACCCCGTAAATTGCAGCGGCATTCTCTGATGCCGTCATTTTTCCGGTGTCAAGGTGGTATTCCCAGTGGCCGACATGTGCCACCACTTCAGCCCGTTTTAGCCGGAACTCGCTCTCTGCGAGGAGCCTGTACTGTTCCGCCACAATCTCTTCTGCTTTTTTCCGCTCGGTGATGTCACGGATGGATTCGATTGCGCCGGTAACCTGCCCGTTCTGGTCGTAGAGGGGGACCGCCTTGCCCCAGAGCGTCCGCGGTTCCCCCTGCACGCGTGGGAGCGCAGTCTCGGCTGCAAGCATCGTGCCATCCTGCGCGATATGGGAATAGCGGGCCCGGATCTCTTCGGGAGACGAAAAGATAAGGTCGATCAAAATCGGCCTGCGCTCCCCGTAAAACGGGACCGCGTACTCGTAGGCTCCTTTTCCCAGCATGTCGGAGGCAGGAATACCGGTCATCTCCTCGATGGCACGGTTCCACGCGATAACAGTCCCTTCCTTGTCAATGGCAAACGTGGCATCGGGAAGGAAGTTGATGATATCAGAGAGCCTTTTTTCAGATTCAATGCGGGAACGTTCCGCAGTGTGCCGGGCAACAGCCTGCCGGATCTTGTGGGCGAGCTCGGCGAACTGTGCACGCGGATCTCCCCCTTTCTGAATGTAAAAATCCGAGCCATTGTTGATGGCCTGGATGACCACCTCCTCGCGACCCCGGCCGGTGAAGAGGATGAAGGGGATGCTGCCGTACCGTGACCGGACAGCCTTGAGGAATTCGATACCATCCATCCCCGGCATCTGGAAATCCGAGACCACGGTGTCGTACTGCCCTTTTTGCAGGGTGAGAAGGCCCTCCTGCGCCGATTTTTTTGTATCGAGGGTAAACTCTCCCGTGGACTCGAGGAAGAGTTTTGCAATGTCGAGAAGGTCAGGTTCGTCATCAACATAGAGGACGTGGATCATGCGACACCTCGGTTCCTGTTTTGGTTATTGACCGATCTGAAATATAAATGGGTTGGTGCCGGCACCCTTTTTCCTCCAAAGGAACACCTATGTGCCGGGCCGGTGAGACTGTACGTGCACAGGAGCGACCATGAAACACCGTACACCGGATAAGGACCCCGATCTCGAAGCACATGCTGCGGGGATTATACGCCGCCACCTCGCCCACCGGCCCCGGGCGAAAAAGATGTGGAACCTGCTCACGGGAGATCCCGAGGTGCAGGCGTGCTTCCGGATGGCAAACTACGTGGCCGCGACCAAGATGGGAATGAACGATCACGGCCGGATCCATGCCACGGTCGCCACCGCGTCGGCGCTCACCATGCTCGACCTGCTGGACGGTTCGCCGTTCTGCCCTGACATCATTGCCGGGGGGTTTGGCGACAGCGACGACGCAGCGCTTGTGGTGATGACGGCCATGCTCTGCCACGATATCGGGAACACGGTGCACCGCGAGGAGCATGCGGACCTTGGGGTGGTGCTTGCGCTCCCTATCCTCGACCGGCTCCTGCCCGGGATCTACCGTGACCCGGAGAAGCGCACCGCGATCCGGTCGTTTGTCCTCTCCGCGATGTACTCCCACCACGGGATCCCCCGGCCGCTTACCATTGAGGCGGCGCTGGTCTGCATCGCGGACTCGACCGACATGACCAAGGGCCGGGGCCGGGTTGCATTCGAATCAGGAAGCATCACGATCCATTCGGTCTCTGCCCTGTCCATAGAAAGGGTGGAGATAAAAAAAGGAGTGGAAAAGCCCATCGAACTTGTGATCCATATGTCCAGCCCGGCCGGGATCTTCCAGGTACAGGAGATCCTCGCGCCCAAGGTGCGGGCCGGGCCGCTTGCCGATGCGGTGGATGTGGTAGCGGTGACTACAGAAGAGGGGCAGGCGCTCGTTTCCGGAATCCGGATGCAGGGCGCAAAGTTCGTGCCCCTGCAGCCGGAAAGCGGCCGGGTTTCGCCGGGCACAAAGAAGCGCCGCTGACGGTCTGCTTACTCCTTTTTCTCTGTGGCATGGGGCCGGAGCGTGCCGATGAACCCTTCTAGCCCGTCCCGTGCCCCGCGCCGGTCCTTTGCCGATACTATTTTTGTCACTGCACCGGAGAAATGAGCCTGTACCGCATCCGGCCGGGCACCGACCGTATCGCACTTGTTGAGGAAGACGACAAACGGGATCTTTTCACCGGCAATTGAGGTGTGGAGGTGCTCCACGAACTCGTCCACCGGGCATGTCGCATCCACGAGCAGGATCGCACCGTCCATGCCTTTCCCTATGATCTCGCGGGCGAACTCGAAGCGCTCCTGCCCCGGGGTGCCGTACAGGTAGACCCTTTTTTCGCCGATCTGGACCCGGCCGTAGTCGAGCGCGATGGTGGTCGTGCCCCCGGCGCACTCGGCCTCGATGTGCTTTGCCTGCGGGTCGAGTGTCTGGATCAGCGTAGACTTGCCCGCCCCGAACGCACCAAAAACAACGATCTTGTATTTTTCCTCTGCCATTGTGGTACGATGGGCGGCGGGGGGTGTTTACCGTTTCGGTAGAAGAGATACCTCACCAGGAGAACAGTTCAGCGATATCAAACCACATATATTAATTACAATTATAATGAATTGTTTTCTATGCCGAAATTCTGCCCTTCCTGCGGGAAGCCATTACCGGATGAGAATGCACCGATATGCCCGGAGTGCGGGGCGATGGTCCAGCCCCCGGCGCATGAAAAGACAGAGATCCGCGATCCCTGGGTGGCCGTGATCCTCAGTTTTTTCTGTGCCGGGTGGGGCCAGTGGTATAACGGGAGTGCAGCGGGGGGACTGAAATTTTTCTTATCCTCGCTTGGCCTTACGATCATCGCCCTCGCCCTGATCTTTACCGGCGTGATCCGTTCCCCGATGTCCAGCCTGATGGGCCTTGCCTTCATCGTGATACTCGTCCTTCTTGCGGTCTGGATATACGGGATGTACGATGCCTGGACCATGGCAGAAAAAATAAACAAGGGTGAGATTGGGTTTACCGGCAAGAGCAGCCTGTTCTGGCTGCCGGTAATCCTGATTATCCTTATCCCGGTACTCGTGTTCCTCTCTGCGCTCATGGCGGCACTCGTTTTTTCGATGGCCGGTTCGGTGCAACATACCAAGATCGTGGCCGTGACTGCCTACCGGCCGGACGCAGGCCATATCGTTGTGACGTACCAGGGAGGACAGGATGCAGCCTCCCTGCAATCGATCTCTGTCACGGACAACGGGGCGCTGGCAGGCGGGATGAGTATCCCGGCAGGCAGCGGCCTTGCCTCACTCCCGGTGGGCATGAACACAACGGTTCCCGCTCCCTATCAGGTGAGCAACCATATCGTTGTCACCGGGACGTTCTCCGATGGCACACACCAGCTGCTCCTGGACATTACCCTCTAAATTCGTTTTTTCCCCGTGATGCAGTAAGCGCCCGACCAGGCCCTCCATCCCGTGCAGCCCGGTTTCACTCCCTTTTCCTGACAAACGTTCCGTTCCTGTACTCGGCAAATGCCTGCTGCAGTTCTTCCTCTGTGTTCATCACGATGGGGCCGCCCCATGCGATCGGTTCACGAAAGCGTTTTCCCGAGAAGTACAAAAACCGGGTGCCCCGGTCGCCGGCGTTCACCTCAACGGATGTTCCTTTGTCGCCGTACAGGGCCATTGTGCGGTCTTTCTGCTCAACGTTTCCGTGCGGGTCGAATATCCCCGATCCCCCGATGACATATACCGCCGCCAGGAAACCGGGCCTGACCGGGTGGGAGAACTGTGTACCCGGCCCGAGCGTGACATCGAAATATTCCGGCTCCGCGACGATGTCGCGCACGGGACCGGCAACGCCGCCGGCGTTTCCGCAGATGACCCGAACCTCCGCCCCGCCGGGCAGGGTGACCCGGGGGATCTCACCCGCCCCGGTCTCCTGGTACCGCGGGTCCATCATCTTGTGGCTGCGCGGGAGGTTGACCCAGAGCTGGAAACCGCCCATCCGGCCATGGACCGGTTTTGGCATCTCCTGGTGAATGATCCCGGAACCCGCCGTCATCCACTGGATGCCCCCGGCCTCCACGCTGCCCGCGTGGCCCATACTGTCGCCGTGCTCGACTTTTCCCTCCAGCATGTAGGTGACCGTCTCGATCCCCCGGTGCGGGTGCCAGGGAAACCCGGCGAGGTAATCTTCCGGTCGTTCTGCACGGAAGTCGTCGAGCATCAAAAACGGGTCAAAGAGCGGGATCTGGGAATAGCCGAACGCACGGTGGAGCCTGACCCCGGCCCCTTCGAGGGTTTCCCGTGAAGAATAGACCCGGGAAATTTCACGCGCCTGTGGCATGATCCAGCCTTTGCCATAGCGAGGGGATAAACATGGCGGACGTGACAGGTCCACGGGTTACGACCAGAGGTGCCGGCGCCCCGTTACGGGCAGTGGCAGGGGCCGCCATCCGGGGTGGCGGTCGGGGTGAGCGTCACCGATACCACAGGCTCCATGGGGCAGTTACAGATCATGGCCGGGGGTGGCACCGTGCCGCCGGTCGTGCTCACGTTTGCGGCACCCGGGGTGACCGTGGGGCTTACCACCGGTGGAACCGTGGGCACCGGGACCTGCGGCACGGGAGCGTTCACGCAGGCGCAGGTACAAAGGGAGAACAAGATCAGGGCGGCAAGGAGCAGGACGGGGGTTATCGTTTTCCGGTTCATGGGAATCATCCTGATATGGCATGAAAAAGGTGATAATTGTTGCCTTGACTTCGAAAATATTCGCACATATATCGCCTGTGGCACCGGGACCCGGATTTTTGGCTGAAAATTCCGGCCATCCCGGATCCTGCCGGATAAAAAAGTAAAAGTTATTCACTGTCCTGCGGTGCCTGTTCAAGGTAGAACACATCGGTCGAGTACGAATGGAGAGTGCCATTGGCGGTGGCTGCGTCGACATCGGCCTGCTCGTAGCTGCTGACAAGATGCTGCGGGAGCATAGCGTACTGCGGGACAATAGAGTAGTCCCGTATAATATCGGGAGCGCCCGAATTTCCTGCGTAACTTATTTTCACGAGGTAATGCATATCCCCTAGCGCCGTCCATGTCCCCGAGCCTGAAACACTTGGCGACGGGATCTTGAGGTTAGAGTTCACGGTAACGATCGGTCCCAGTTTGTAAATAACCGTGCCATCGGGATAGAACTGGAACTCGTATCCACTTCCGTTGCCGTACTGCCGGATCCAGCGGTGGAGGATCGGGTCCGGTGCAGCCGTGGTCGCGGTTGTCGTAACTATCGTTGTCGGGGGTGTGGTGTACGGCTGGTCGGAGCACGACATCGTCTGCGGGTTCCAGTAGCAGGTGGTATTGGCTGGCGCCGGGGTGACGGTAACGGTGACGTAGATGATCTCCGGGGTCGGCGTGGCTTGTGTGGCCGATGAGCCCGAACCGGTGCAGCCGGCCGCGAGGATCACCGCGGCACAGGCAACAAGGAGGACAAGACTGGGGAATATTTTCATAGTTTTCTCTGGTCTGTCAGGACACTTTAATTATAGTGATTTGATCGCCGGGAGAGTGAATTGTCCCGTTCCGGGAAATGCCGGCCGCCCCGTAACACCTGCACGGTATCCGGGGAGAGTCCATAATTTTCCGTCAGGGAAAACAAAACTCGCGTAGTGGCAATTTTACAATTTGTTTACCAGATCATAACAATAGACCTCCAGTGAGATCTGGATGGGATGATTATCTTATGAACGCAATTGAAGCCTGTCACCTCAGGAAATCCTTTGGCCCGGTTGCTGCGGTCGACGATGTCAGTATCGCGGTCAGGGAAGGTGAGAGCTTTGGTTTTCTCGGGCAGAACGGGGCCGGGAAGACCACGGCGATCCGCATGATGACCGGGGCGCTCATCCTTATCAGCGCCGTCTTTATCGTTGCCGGAAAACTCATCCAGCAGCGCAATCTCATCAGCGGAAGGTAATCTCCTCTTTTTTTCGGAGGGGGTGGGAAACACGCACATCCCGGGATCAGGGTAAATCAGGAAGAGGGGCCGGGAATAAACCGCACCCCTTTTCATACCTCTCTCCCAAAATACCATGCATGATCTCCCTGCGTCCCCTCAAAGAGCCGGATATACGCATTATCAAATCATGGCCCCCGTATCCTGCAGAATTTTCCGGGCTTGATTATGCCCTGCGTGACAGCGGCTGGCTCGATGAGTATGTAGGTAAAGCGGAAACGGAGATATTCGTGGCCGAAGATGCAGGGACCATCGTCGGTTTCTCGATCTTCTCATGCAAAACCGGCGGGAATGCCGAATTCAGGATCGCGCTGCACCCGGAACGGGTCGGCCATGGCCTTGGGAAAGCCATTGCACTCCTCACGCTCCGGCGCGGTTTTTCCCATAAGGAGATCCGGTCGATCCGGCTGATCGTGAGGAAGACCAATCTCCGGGCGCAGAAGCTCTACGCAACGCTCGGGTTCCGGAGCGTGGGTGAATGCACCGAAGAGATCCAGGGAAAACCCGTGGAGTTCTACCGGATGACTCTCGACCGCGACCAGTTTGCCACGGTGGATCCGGCGCCGGCAGCACAGGAAGCAGTGCTCGTCATCGATGTCCAGAACGAGTATTTCACCGGTAACCTCCCGGTCACGTACCCGCAGGGCAGCCTTAAAAATATCCTTTCTGTCATGGATGCCGCACGCGACCACCATATTCCCGTCATCGTCATCAGGCATTCGGGTACCGGACCGGATGCAAAGACCTTCCGGACCGGCACACACGGGTGGGAGCTCCTCGATGAGATCAAAAGCCGGCCCTTTGATGTACTCATCGAAAAGACCCTGCCGGGAAGTTTCACCGGCACTAACCTTGATGCGTGGCTTGTGGAGCACGGGATCGCACGGGTCACCATTGTCGGGTACATGACCCAGATGTGCTGCGATGCCACCGCCCGGCAGGCATTCCACCGGGGGTATGCCGTGCAGTTCATTTCCGATGCTACCGGGACACTCGATGTTAAGAATACCGCAGGAGCGGTTACCGCTGAAGAACTGCACCGGGCGATCTGCGTGACACAGGCGATGCGGTTTTCAACCGTGATGACAACCCGGGACTGGATTGCGGGTCTTGACCGCTAATAGCGCCCGGCATTCCCGGCCGCTGCTAGCTCCTGTTCCTGCCCAGTACGAGAAATGCGGTTCCTGCGGCTGCGATGACAATGAACGCAGGAAGCGGGGCCGGTGTGGCCGGTGTGTTTACCGGTCCACCGGCGGGGGAAAGGGACGGTACCGCCACCGGTGTTGAATTAACCGTCGGCGTGGTCGTCATTGTTGTCACCGGCACTGCAGTCGGGAGGACACTGAACGGGGATACCGTTGCCACCGGTGCCGGGACCTGGGTCGGTGTGCCAAGCGATATACTGACATCCTGGCCGGGCTCTGCCGGGTTCTGGGCCACGATGGAGTAGGACTGTGCTGCCGTGTTATGCGAGGTCAGGAAAGCAACAATGCCTATACCGGTCTCATCCGTGGTTACCTGGGCATAGTAACTGGTATTGGGAACCGTTGCTGTCGATGGGGCGACATCGTCGAGGATCGTGCGGCCGCCGCCATTAAAATACCGGTAGGAGCCGATAACATAGGGGCCGCCGGGAGGATCCTGCACGATATTTTCCTGGTTGGCTTCGATAACCGGCGGCTGTTCTCCCGGTTCCCCGCTCAGGGAAAATGTCCCTTTCAGCCAGACATAATATGCCGTGTACGGTGTTCCTGCTATCGTGACCGTGAATGTCTGGCTCCGGGTAATGGTGCCTTCACTCTGGGCACCGGCGAGCGGCATGAAAACGGGGATAAGAAGGACGACCAGGAGAACCAGTCCTGCACACGCATATTTTCCTGACATTCGAAGCCCTCGGGTGAGCTTGTGCTCAGCGAAGAGTAAAGCAGGTTCTGGATAAAAGCATATGCCCCGGTATGTCCTGCGATGAGAGCGGGTTACAGGAACCCGGCCTGACCGGTGGTGTTTTGCGGCAGGAGGGCACGCAATAAAAAAAGTTTCAGGACGAGCTGGCATTCCCGCGGTCATCGCGGATCTGCTGGCGGTTGTCCTGGATCTGTTCGCGGTCGGCACCATTGTCCTGCCTGAGGGAGGCGTCGTCCTGCCGGTTTGCATTGATCTGGGACCAGTCCTGCTGGCTTGCGTTTCTCTCGTCCTGGATGTCCTGGTGGGTTGCGGCATTGCCCTGCCAGTCCTGGTGGATGTCGGCACGGTCGCTTGCGATCTGCTGTTCCTCGGCAGTCTGGTTGCCCGAATCGTTCCTTATATCCTGCTGGTCGGCGTGGATATCCTCGCGGTACCCGATGTTTGCGGACCGGTTCTCAAGATCGGCTGCCTGGTCTGAGCTGACGGTTGCATGGTTCCCAAGGATGTCCTGGATTATGTTGAGGCTGTCCCACCAGTTCTGGTGGATCTCCTGATCGTTCGCGTTGATATTCTGTGTCAGGTTCTGGTCCTCGTGCCGCAGCCCGAGGATACTCTCAAGGGAACCAAGCGGGTCAAAGGCCGGCGGACTGGTAATAGTGGCTGTGGGCGTTACGGTTACCTGCGAGGCGTCATCGGCACTCGCGGGAAGCACCAGTGCAAGGAGGAGCACTGCGCAGATGCAGGGTATGACAAGCATTTTGAGTTTCATTTCGTTTCCCTTTCCGGATGTGTGTGCGATTGGCCCGGTTTTCGGGCTTGCAATCAGTCGTTCTCCTGAATGGCATATATATTGGAAAAATGCCCGGGGTAATTTCCCAGAACCCGCGGGTTAGAGGGTGGATGGAAAGAGGTGGGGGGCTTGAGCTCGCGGGATGTTTTCCAAAAAGGTGATCCGGTACACGCCCCTGCCGGGGTAAATGCCTTAGATCTCAGGCAGTACCGTCTTTGAGCCGGGCATACAACAGGATCATAATTCCCAGAAGGATCATCAGGACCCCGGAAACGACATGTGCGTATATGCCAAACGGGCCGCTGGCAACACCGGATTCATGGTTGTTCCCGTAATTTAATGCAGAGGAATTTGAAGAGACCGGGATAAAACCGGGAACAATGGTCACCGTCGGTGCAGTGGCAAGCAGCCAGGCAGAGTACACTACACAGGCCACGCCGAGGATGGCGATAAGTGCGCCGGCGGGGGAGTTCTGCGGTCATACTCACGGTTAAAAAATAAGGGGAAGATTAATGCATGCGGTGGTCAAGCGGACCGGGTGCACCCTGCGGCGTGGCGGAGTTCCCGTTGTATCCCCACCGGTCAGGACCGAACTGCGGCACTCCGTTCCTTGTAAGGGTTGTCCCGGACTCATACGTCATCGTGAAGCTGGTCCCATCGGCGGACAGCGAGGACGGTACCGCGATCTCGGTCTTCCCGTTGTTGGCATACATGATGATGTTCTGGAACGGTTCTGATCCGAGTTTTTCATTTGCGCCATTGACGGTGAGGTAATTGGTGCCGGCCTGGCTCGTATAGTCAAGCCCGTAATCGGAGACGCCGAAATCGGCAAGCGAGGTCAGGCTGCAGGAGAACGGGCTGCAGATCTCCGGTCGTTCTTCAACATATTCCCCCGACAATTTGGATGAGGTATACGTCTCGGTTGCCGAGTAGGATTTTCCGGTTGTTACATCGGCAAGCGTCAGTACCCAGGTATTTGCCGCGGAACCCGGCAGGATACGTGCATCGATCCTGTCACCGGGGTGGATGGTAAGGGAGCTGACGACCTGTTCCGATGCCGGAAGCATCTCGATCCATGCGTAATAATGCGCAGCGTCCTGGTAATAATCGGATTCCGTACCCAGCTGGATGAGCGAATCATCAGTTGAGAAGTACCCGCCTATCCCGGTCCATTGTGCCGAGTAGGTGGCAGTGCTGGATTTTGATACAGCCTGCACAATCCACGACGCGTTCACCGTGCTCACTTCCGCAGTAGGAGACGAGAAGCTGGTGGCTGCTGCATAGCCTCCCCAGTTCAATGAACCTACCGTGTTTTTCAGGTCATCGACCTGGCCGAGATTCATGTTGCGCCCGTGCGTGGTTACGGATGCCCCCGCGGGTACGGCAAGCATGCCGGCCGCCGCAACAAAGAGCAGAATGATGATAAGTTTCTGGTATCCCCCATGAACTGTTCCTGTCATATTTCACCCTGGTGTATGAGTTTATTCCTGCGAACGAGGTCCTGCCTTTCCGGGTCTTTTTCGTCCCGAAAAGCGACCTGATTTTTTTGAAAATGCGATTTCCGGCAAACGCAGTTTTCGCCCGGATGAGGATAGGAATTTCATCATCTCAGGATATTATAAATCTTTCCGGATGGGATTTTGTTGAGTTATAATTTTTTTTAATCTAAAATTGAGAAAATTCCCGGTTTCCCCGGGGGGCTCTCACCACAATCCGGTCTCCTGCCCGGGATTCACGCCCGCAGTGTCCACCGGACGGTGATCGCGTGTGAGGGGCAGAAATCGTTGCACAGGAAACACATGCAGCAGAGCTCGCTCTTCTCCGGGTACACGCCGTCCCCTTTGACCGTGACAAAAACGCCCATCGAGCAGAGGTCCACGCACCGGTGTTTTGCCTTGCAGTTACGGGTCCGGCTGCACAGGTCCGGATCAACGTACACCTCAGTCCCTACTGTTGTTGCGGGTCCGACCTCCACGAAAGAGCACCTTCTTTTCTGGCCTGCGGGCCCGGCGGGAGGCCGCACCCGGTCTTTGTTTCATTATAATATTTTTTATTATAAATACTGAACCTATGTCGATAGCCAGACCCTGCACGGCCGGTGCAACGTGAGAAAAAAGGGGTGATGAGAAGGATTTTGTTTTTCTCTTGTGCATCCGTCTTAAGGCTGTGCCGGCCGCCTGCCCTTCCAGAACCGGTAGCCGGCATACGCCACGCCGCCGATGATGAGGAGCGGGATGATGCTGATGACGAACACGATGATCGCGTCGATCACGCCATAGAAGCCGGCAATGCCCTCGTTTACTGCGGTCACAAAGTCGTGGCCCTGCGTGCCCCCGACCGGTGCCGGTTCCTGCAGGGTGACGGTGATGGTCGAGTAATCGATCTGGCTGTTGAGGTACTTCATCTGGCCGGTGACCCGGTCAAGGTTTGTCTGAACGGTATCGATCTGCTGCTGGATGGCAAGGACGTCCGTTACATCCGTGGCGTTCTTCATGATCACGTTGTACTGGGCGATCTGGTTCTGGTACGCGGTGATCTGTGCCTGGACATCCACGTACTCTTCGGTCACGTCCTGGCCCTGCGTGGATAGCGATGTTACCTTACCGATAGCCTGCACACCGGAGAGTGCGCTGTCGAACTGGGTTGCAGGGATCCGGATTTCCACGGTCCCGTACGGCTGGCCGTTGTAGTCCGTCCCGATGTTTGTGGTCGATACATATCCCCCGGCGCTGGTGCCGATCGTTTCGACCGCTGCTGCTGCGCCGGTGACGTTGTCCACCTGAAGCGAGACATCCGCGGTTTTGATGATCTTCGTGTCGGTTCCCTGGTCCGCGAGCGCTACGGAGGTGGAGACCGCGAGCGGCCCGGAGACCTGGCCGTCTCCTGCAAGTGCCATGGTGGAATAACCGGGGACTGCTCCCCCGCTCTCCGCAGGTACCGGTGCAACCGAAGATCTCGCAGAGTTGTCCTGCGTGCCGGTGCACCCGGCGGCGATCACGGCCGCGATGCACACGATGAGGATGACAAGGATCTTGTAGTTCATACAGGATTCTCGCGGTGCGGAATATAAATATACGGCGATAACTGCGAAAATTCCCGCAGTTATCCCGGGATTTTTGGCAATCCGGGGGATTTGAATGAGGGTTTTGGGCACAACCACGAGGGAGCCGGCCGGTCCATTTCAAGCTAACCGTCGGGTTCCCGAATGCACCGGTTACCATCACAGGCTTCCTCCAGCATCCCATACCTCATTTCAGGGCCCCCCGGGCCCCTTCTTACGTGAGCGCCGCGAGTGCCGAGGCGGCCATAATCACGTTGACTGCGTTTATCACCATGATCGCCCGGGCCTTTGTGTGGTACCCCCATGCGATCAGGATGAGGCCGCTAGCAATCCAGATGATAAAGCCGATTTCCTGGGCCCCGATCGAGCCGACCTGCCGGACCCCAAGCCACCCCAGTATCCCGAGGCCGGCGCCGGAGTACTCGAGGACTGATGTGGGAGTTATGGGTGTCAGGTGAATCCCGCCCGGGGTTTTTGGTGAAGTCCCGGCACGTGCGGCCGGAAAACGTTTTCGATCGTGTGATTGTTTCCCGGGAGGCAGGTATAAATTGGGCGGATGGCGGGAGTTATACAAGAGAACCGGCCGCACCGTACCGGGCCCGGCCGAAAAACGGTTAATACCCTTCCCGGCAGACGCTCTTTATGGCAAGCCTGTTCAACCTTTTTGGCCGCACGCTCTTTGTCTTCCTCCTGGGGGCCGGGGTGGGCTATGCGGTTATGGCAGAACTGCTCGAACGGTCCGTACCGGAAGCAGCACAGAACAAGAATCTTATCCGGTACCGCGAGATCTTCATGATCGCCATCATCGTGCTTGCCATCGTGTGTATGTGCCTGGTACTCTTTACCTAGGCAGGGCACGTTTTTGGGGTGCAAAAACGGTATGGTTACCTGCATCACGGATGTGGACAGGGCCACGTTTTTAGACAGCAGCGCAGGACAAATACCGTTCCAGGGCCGGCCAGTGCCGGGAGCACGAGAGCGCGGGGATTTTGCCGTTGGAAAAGGGAGCAGGACTCATCCGGGCTGTTGATGGTACCATCTTTGTACATGCAGGCGCCGGCGACAGGAGGCCAAAAAGAGAGAGGGGAATGCCGGGGATCAGGGGGATCTCTTCCGCCAGGACCCGGCAGGAACGCGAATCTCGAAGCGTGTGCCCTTGTCGGGTGTTCCGGTCTCCTCGATTGTGATCCCGGTGATCCCGAGGATCTGCCGGACTAAAAAGAGGCCCAGGCCGGTATTCTTCCCGTACCCGCGTTCGAAGATCCTCTCCTTCTCGTCAGGCCCGATCCCTTTCCCGTCGTCCTCGCAGACCACAACAAGCGAATCTCCGGAATCCTGCGAGGCTACCGTGATCTGCCCCATCTTTTCGCCCCCGTACCGCAGGGTGTTGTCAAAGAGGTTGAAAAACACCCGCGGGAGCAGCGGGTCGGCGAAGATCTCCACGCCGGAAAGGACGCGGATATCCAGGCTGACCCGGGAAAGGTCCAGCTCGCGGGCGGCCTGCCGTGCAGAGGCCTCCACATCCTGCCATGCGGGCGCCTGGATCCCCAGGTCCTGGTACACCTTGGTAAACTCGATCTGGTGCCGGATCGTTTCAACCGCTTTTTTACCCTTCTGCAGGAACTCCCGGGCAGCGGGAGGATCCTGGGCAGAACGTGCCGAGAGTTCCAGGAACCCCTGCAGGACCGTCAGCTGGTTCCTGATGTCGTGGCGGGTGATACTGGTCAGGAGGTTCAGTTTCTCGTTTGCCTTCCGGTAGGCCTCCTGCGCCCGGCTCAGTTCGGCGGTCCGTTCGACCACCCGCCTGTCCAGGTCCTCGGATAATTTCCTGAGCTCATCTGCCGCCTGTTCCTGCCGGGCCATGGCCTGCGCGAGTTTCAGGTTGGAATAGCTGAGCCGGGAGACAAAGCCGGTGAACCTGACCATGTAATCCATGAGGACCTCGATCCGCTTCCGGGTGAAGCGGGGGACGCGGGCAAGGGCGGCCAGGTAGGCATCCCGGTCAAAGCCGAACTCATCTGCCCGTGCCAGGAAGGAGTTCTCATCCACGGTCTCGCCCGCCATAAAGAACTGCCCGGTATAGATGTTTCCGGCATGTTTTGTGCCGATATAGAGTGGGGTCACCACGTCCCAGAGGCCGTTTTTGCATTTGTACATGACAAACTGGCCCGGGGTGAGGTTCTTTGAGAGGTACAGGTCGCTCTCCCGGCAGAACGCTGCGGTCTTCTCGTTTGCGCGGTGGAACTTCGTGCAGATCTCCTGCCAGCCCGAGGCTTCGATCACGTTCCCTTTGAGGTCCAGGATTGCCGTCCCCATGCCGGTGAGCCGGGAGAAGTCCACCATTAAAGACTGGATCTGGGGGACATCGAGGATATTTGACAGTTCCAGCTCGCTGATGTCGACATCCGGAGAGAGGACCGAGTCCAGTTTCATCCTGAGCCTTTTTTCGCTCTCCCTGAGCGCCGCGGTCCTCTCCTGCACCCGGGCTTCCAGCTCGTCACGGGCTTTTTTAAGGGCCTCCTGTGCGACTTTCTGCTCGGTGACATCCCGGATTATGGCAAGGAAACACCTGCGGTCCCCGATGGCGATGGTATCGGCGTTTGTATGAGCATAGAACAATTCCCCGGACCTGCGCCGCTCTAAGGATTCATACTGCTCAACGTGTCCTTCCTTTCGCAGCCGGGAGACGAATGCTTCCCGCTCCTCCCGGCTCTGCCAGATGCCGAGGCCGACTGCATTGTGCCCGACCAGCTCCTCCCGTGAATACCCGAAGATCCTTGTCGCCGCATTGTTGACCTCGATAAACTCCCCGGTCTCAAGGTCACTAATGGTGATGGCATCGGGGGCCTGCCGGAAGATCGTGGAGTATTTTTCCCGGGCGATCCGAAGGGCTTCTTCGGCCTTTTTAAGGGAGGTGATATCGTGGACCAATCCTTCGACGCCAAGAACGGTACCATTTTTGTCTTTGTAGAGATGGCAGTTCGCGCTGAGATAATGGATTGATCCGTTGCGATCCACAACGGTAGCAGGATAGTCCCGGACTGACCCGTCCCGCCGGAGTGCCTCAAGGAACTTCTTGCGCCCCTCCGGGAATGTCCAGAAGTCGGCAATGTTTTTCCCGATCATCTGATCCGGGGTATCATAGCCTGCAAGACGGGCACCGGCCGGAGTGACCATGGTCAGGTTTCCCTCGCAGTCGCTCCGGTAGAACATCTCCTGCATGTTCTCTATGATGGACCGGTAGTTCTCCTCGCTTGTGCGCAGCGTCTCTTCTGCCTGGACGCGCTCGGTGATGTCCCGGACAGCCCCAATGAGAACGTTCCGTCCGTGCAGGGGGATAACCGAAAGGGAAATCTCGACCGGGAAGACGGTGCCGTCTTTTTTATGGTGGTAGCGGACCGGGATCCGTTCCGGGGGATGGAGCGTGGTATCGTGGGTCGGGTCCGGCTCAGAGGAAACCAGGGTGTTAGGCTGGCCGACCAGCTCCTCTTTCCGGTAACCGTACAGCCGGACTGTTGCATCATTGCAGTCAAGGATCGTACCGCTCTCCTGGTCAACCACAAAGACCGCATCGGATTCTGCAGAAAAGAGCGCCCGGTACTTTGCCTCGCTCTCGGCAAGCGCCTCTTCAGATTTCTTTTGCCGGGTAATGTCCCGGATGATCGCAACCACCCCGATAATCCTGCCCCCGGCATCATAATGGGGACTATAAATTCCCCGCACCCAGCCGTTCTTTCCGGTCGACGGGATCGTGAAGGGGAAATCATCGGACTCTTTGGATACCCCGGTTAACGCCTCCTCCATCAGCCGCTTGATCCCGTACTCGGAAAGGAAGAGGAAGAGATCGGCGGTCCTTTTGCCCAGCACCACCTCTGCCGGCAGGCCGGTCATCTCCTCCATGAACCTGTTCCAGAGCCTGATGACGAGATCCCGGTCGTAGACCACGATGCCTTCCTTGGCGCCGTTGATCACTTCGCGGCTGAAGACCTCGGATGCATGGATCTTCTCCTCGGCCTGTTTGCGTTCGGTAATGTCACGCGCCTCTGCAATCAGCATCCGGACCGTGCCGTCGGGAGAGACAAGCGGCTTAAGGGAGAAGTCGGTCACGACCCAGGAACCGGTACTACTGGTAAATCCCACCTCATACCGCACAAAGGCCCCCCCGGCCGCGTCGCGGATGGCCTGCTGCAGCTTTTGTACCCGTGCCTCATCCCCGGCCCACCACGGTGTTTCCCAGAAGGGGCGGTTGATAACCTCCTCCCTTGACTTCCCGACAAAATCCAGTGCCGTGCGGTTTGCATCAAGGAGGAACCCCTCCGGGGAGAGAAGGCCGGTGAACTGGAAGGTGGAGTCAAAGATGGCCCGGACCATCCGTTCATTCTCTTTGAGGTTCTCCTCCGCTTCCCTGCGGCCGGTGATATCGACCGCAACCCCCCGCAGGCCGGTGACCGCCCCGTCGCTTCCGGTCAGGAGGACCGGGCGGATCTCGAAGATCTTCCCGTGCCCGTCGCGGCTGGAGACCGGGAGCTCGAATGAAACCGGAGTCTTCCCCGTGGCAAGGATGTTTTTGAACATCTGTACGGCAGCCTCTTTCTGGGAGGGAGGGAGCATGTCCACAAACGACCTGCCGATGATCTCCTCAGGGGAAAATCCCATCATCTCCCGGATCCCGGGACTGAGATATACCGTCGTTCCCCTCGCATCGATCTCCCAGATGATATCAGGGGAGGTCTCCACGATCGACCGGAACTTCGCCTCGCTCTCCCGCAGGGCCTCCTCTGCCCGCTTGCGCTCGGTGATATCGAGGAGAGATGCAACGCTCTTTTTCGTGCCGGGGATGGTGTCGACAGTGAGGTAGATGTCGCGGACGGCGCCGGATTTGGTGAGGAGGCCAAACTCGTAATGCCGGAGTGCCTTGTCATGGTCCATTCTCCTGAGCTCGTGCTGGGCAAGCATCCGGTCCAGGTCCTCTTTTACCACGAACCCGGTCCACTTTTTCCGGTTCTCGATCTCTTCCCGGGTATATCCCGTTGTCTGTAAAAACTCGTTGTTGACCAGGGAGAGCGTTGTATCCTCCTCTATGAGGACCATGGCGGTCCCTGTTGTCTCAAAGAGGGTCCGGTACTTCTCCTCGCTCTCGCGCCGGGCACCCTCCGCCTTCCTGCGCTGGACCGCCTGCCGGATCTTGTGCGCAAGCTCGGCAAACTGGGCGATGGGATCACCGCCTTTCTGGAGGTAGAAGTCGGCACCGTTGTTGATCGCCTCGATCACCACCTCCTCGCGGCCACGGCCGGTAAAGAGGATGAACGGGATATCGCCGTGCCGCTTCCGCACCTCCTTTAAAAGGGCAATGCCGTCCATCCCGGGCATCTGGTAGTCGGAAACAATGGCATCATAGGACGGGATCGCGGAGGAGGCGAGCGCTTCCTCTGCCGAAAGAACGGTCGTGACCGCAAACTCCCCGTCCCGCTCCAGAAAGAGCTTTGCTATGTCAAGAAGACCTTGTTCGTCATCGATGTAGAGCACGGACAGGGGTTGTGTCAAGCGATCAGTCTGCTATGAAGGAGTCGTACTCCTGCAGGGCGAAATATCTTTTGATAGGGGAAAATCGCCGGTCTCCCGGCCGGGTCAATCGATCAGCAGGATCTCCATGAGCTCCGGGTGCCCCTCGACCGGGAACCGGATCGGCATCCCCGCCTTCTCCGCGGTCTTTACCATGTTCACCCCGACTGCGTGTTCGGGGATCCGGGCCTGCGTGGGGTGAACGCAGATGCCGGCTTTTACGTTGCAGGTCTCGCAGAGCCGGCACGATCCGTTGACAAACGCGAGGGCGAACGGGTTGCCCGCGTTAAACGCGATCCGTTCGAGTTCGAGCATCTTCGGGGCGAATGCACCGGTGCCGTTGAAATGATCTTTCCAGAACTTTGTCGCCCGCTCTTTCTTGTCTGCCGGAGCTTCGGGGTCGAGCCAGTACTTGTAGATCGAGCAGATCACATCGGGCTCTGCTTCTGCCGGCGAGATGAATTTCACGAGCAGGGCGTACCGGTACTCGGACAGGATCTTCCGGAACTCGTCCGGGGTCGGGACATAGGGCGGGCAGGTGAGTTTCTTCCCGTACCCTATGCAGCCGGCCCGGCATTTCAAGGTCACCCGGTTTTCCACGACGATGCCGGAAACGGGGATAATTATTGCGTCTGCTGCGCCCATCTCCAGCGCAGCCTTACAGAGAAATGCGTATGCACTTGTGTCCCGGGTACCTGCATCCATCGCCATCGTCTCACGTACTGTCGGTTTGTCAGTTGTAACCGTTGCACCTTTGAGGGTATCCTTTTTCCTGCCACAGGAGGGAAACGATTATTACTGTACCTCCTGCCATCTACCTGTTCCGGGACAGAGGGCAGGAAAACGTAGTGGGGGGCAAAAGGGAGGCAGCACCGGAAACGGTGAAACAAAAAATTACCTGAGCAGGACCAGGATATCCAGCAGGGTTTTGACATCAATCCCGGCCTGTTTTAGGATCGCTTTCAACGTTCCCCGGTCAATCTCCGGGTGGTCAGGGACAACAAGGGTCCGGGTATCATCCGCACTTTTCAGAACAATATGGCTCCCTTTCTGGTGATCGATGTAAAAACCGAGCCGGAGCAGTGCATTGATCAGTTTCCTCGCCGGGATGAGCGGGAGCTTTTTTGTCCCGGTCATACTTCAACGGCAATTTCCCGGATACTTACCCGTCTCTGGTCGGGGACTTTTCTCTGGTGTTTGATGAGCGATTCAAGGTATCCTTCGATGGCCTCTTTTGCGTTCGTTTCCGCTTCCGCGACCGTTTTTCCCTGGGTGATACAGCCGGGCAGGGCCGGGACGGTCACCACGTACCAGCCATCTTCACCTGGTTCAATGACTACATTGTATTTTTTCTGCATGGCACCTGACCCCTTCACCTTTCATTGGGGGTTCGCTGGTATTAAATGTTGATTTTGGAAGAGGCATCCATTGCGGTGACAGGTGGTGACGGCCCCGTTTCCCGGAGGTACGGTACCGGAGGGGTACTGCAGGAACCTTAAAGTGAGATGCCACGATCATACTGGTTCCTGAGGTCCTTGTACATGGCGACCACAAAATGCCCGTTCTGCAACCCGCTGGCCGAAGATATTGTCGCCCGTAACGATCTCTGCTACGCCCTCTGGGACCGGTTCCCGGTCAGCAGGGGGCACCTGCTCGTGATCCCGTTCCGGCATGTGCCGGATTACTTCTCGCTGACCGTTGGGGAGAAACAGGCGGTGCTTGCGCTGCTTGACGTGGGCAAAGAGATCATCGAGGAAAATTTCCACCCGTCCGGCTACAACATCGGGATAAACGTTGGCGAAGCGGCCGGGCAGACCGTGATGCACTGCCACTGCCACATGATCCCCCGGTATGCCGGGGATGTCCGGGACCCCCGGGGCGGGGTGCGGTGGGTTGTGCCAAAGAAGAGGGGGGAGTGAGGAAAAAGACGCTCCAGGAGCCATTCACCGGTCAGGACGCTTCCGGAGCGACAGGTGCAGGTACGTCCCGTGCATGCCATGCAAAGAACACCGCGACGAGGCTCAGCGCTGCAGCAAGGTAAAATGCCGCCACAAATCCGCTTGCGAGCGCCGGCATCGGGACCGCGAACGGATCGTGTAACT
>Ga0326727_10011472_pt1 | contig 20615 bp, 16 predicted proteins | sample MB2enrmetagenome_FD_207643 | JGI IMG/M metagenome (GOLD analysis project Ga0326727, IMG submission 207643) | Lab enriched peat soil microbial communities from McLean, Ithaca, NY, United States - MB29MY | ecosystem: Environmental > Terrestrial > Soil > Wetlands > Peat | place: USA: New York...
TGACGCGCAGGGAGTCGTCACCAATGCGGTTCTCATTGTGCATGGCACCACGGGGTCCTGGAAGCAGTTCACTTCGCCGCACTTTGCCGACGAACTCTTTGGCGCCGGGCAACCCCTCGACGCCTCGCGCTTCTTCCTGGTTCTGCCCGATGCGATTGGCCATGGCGGTTCCAGCAAGCCGAGCGACGGGCTGAAGGGGCGTTTCCCCCACTACAACTACGACGATATGGTGGCCGCTCAGCACGAATTGCTCACCCAGGGGCTCGGCGTCAATCACCTTCGTCTGATGATGGGCACTTCCATGGGCTGCATGCATTCCTGGGTCTGGGGAGAAACTTACCCGGACTTCATGGATGCGCTCATGCCTCTGGCTTGTCTGCCCGTGCAGATTGCCGGCCGGAATCGTGTGTGGCGGAAGGAGACGATGGACGCCATCCGGCTTGACCCTGCGTGGAAAAATGGAGAGTACACCGAGGAGCCGCTCCAGGGCTTGCGGGCGGCGCTCTACATCATGGTGATTGCCTCCAGCGCGCCCCTGCAAATGCAAAAGGCCTTTCCAACGCGAGAGCAGGCAGACAAATACCTCGATGATTTCATGCGCACGCGTCTGGCTCAGACTGACGCCAACGATATGCTTTATGCTCTCGACTCCTCGCGCGACTACGATCCGTCCCCCAACCTGGAGAAGATTCAGGCGCCCGTCATGTTCGTCAACTCTGCCGATGACTTCATCAATCCTCCGGAATTGGGTATCGCCGAGCGGGAGATTAAACGCGTCAAGCAAGGCAAGTTCGTCTTGATACCCACTTCCGAGCAGACACACGGCCACGGCACGCACACCTGGGCCGCCGTCTGGAAATCCTACCTTGAAGAGTTGTTGGCCGAGTCGAACCGGATGCCGTAAGAACTCGTAGCCACGGTCAGTGATTTTCTGACCGTGGTCTTTTCTTCCGTTTTACCCATCTGTTCCGCACCGGCCCTGGATCGGGGGAAAGGACCACGGTCAGAAAATCACTGACCGTGGCTACGAGTTCTTCGCGAAGGGCTCCTCCAGTGAGGCACTCTGCCCGGTGAACAGCTCGGCGCCGTTATCCAGCACATGCAGGCCGTCTTCCAGGCGGACGCCGAACTCGCCGTGGATGTAGACGCCCGGCTCATCGCTGAACGTCATGTTGGGCTCCAGCTTAAGAGTATTACCGCGTACCAGGTAGGGCCACTCGTGCCCATCCATCCCCATGCCGTGACCAAGGCGATGCTTGAAGAACTTGTAATCGGGGCCATAGCCGGCGTCGGCGATCACCTGGCGCGCCGCCGCGTCCACCGCCTGGGCCTCGACGCCGGGATGGGCGGTGGCCAGCGCCGCCTTCTGCGCCCGATGGACAATGTCAAACACCTGGCGCATCTTGTCCGTGGGCTTCCCGAGCACGAAGGTCCGCGTGATGTCGGAAGCGTAGCCTTCCACCATACAACCGTCGTCGATCATCACGATCTCGCCCTCGTGGATGGTCTGCGGCTGGATCGATCCGTGCGGCACCGCCGAGTACGTGCCCACGTTGACGCTGGCCTCGCCGGGAAATCCCAGTTGGGAGTAGGCGGCGCCGATGAGCCGCTGGAGTTGGCGCTGCGTCATGCCCGGTTGGAGAGCCCGCCATGCCGCCTCATACGCGGTGATGGTCACTTGCGTCGCCAACCGCATCAACTCGATTTCGTGGTCGCTCTTGCGCATCCGGCAACCGGCGGTTACGGGCGTGCCACTCACAATGTTTACGCCCGGCGCCGCCTTGCCTACGCCGTCGCTGAAAACATAGTGGACCGTTTCTTCCATACCCAGACGGCAGCTGGAAAGGCCACGATCCCTCAGTCCCTCAGCCACCCGCATGTAGGGGCTCTCATCCTCCTCCCAGGTGCGGACGTCGCCGCTTCCGGCGAAAGGGCTCTGGGCGATCTGCTCCGCGGCGCGATCGCGCTCGAAGGCGGGGCACACGAAGAAAGGTTCGCCCTTCGCGGGAAGAATCAAGGCGAACAGCCGCTCGCCACCTCCCCAGCGGATGTTGCTGAAGTAGACCAGCGACGTGCCGCCCATCAGCATCAGCGCGTCAATCCTATGCTCTGTCATCAAACGCCGAGCCTGCTCGATCCGCGCGCGGCGCTCATCGATGGTAATCGGCTTCGCCCGGTCTTTCATCGATTTCAGCGCGGCAATGGAAGGCGGTAGCGAGGCGGGAGAGTTGGACGCAGCAATTCCCTGCCCCACCAGCGTGCCTGGCGTCAGGACGGAAACAACGCCGGGGGTAAGAGCCAGTCCGGCGCCGGCGTTGCGTAAGAAATTTCGTCGAGAAGACATCTCATCCTTCATCTGACGGGTAATGGCGTATACGAGCGGAAGCACGCTACGTCAATTGTATTCCAAGCTCGTAGCCACGGTCAGTGATTTTCTGACCGTGGGCCTTTCCCTCGATGCGGGACCGGTGCGGAAAGGATGGGTGAGGCGGCCGGAAGAAAAGACCACGGTCAGAAAATCACTGACCGTGGTTACGAGCTTGTGCGAACCGCGAAGCAACCCGACAAGGCTCTGGGCAAGGTGGCCGAAATCCACCAGACTGGTGGTAAATGGCCATTCCGGAGGCCATAAATCAGCGGCGCCGATGGTTAAAAGCCTCTTATTTTCAGTGACCTACGCGCCCCTCACGGTTTGGCAAAGCACTTGCCTCTATCCTTGATGTTGTCGACCAAAGGGGTGCAGATATGTTGACCAAACTAATTAAGTCGCTTCGAAGAGTAATGATTTATGGTGTGATGAGTTTGTTCGCCGTGTCGATGGTGGCGTTCGCGCAAGAAGCGCCCACGGACACACCGCAGAACCCACAGCCGACGGAAGGGCCACAGGTCCAGACACCGACGGCTCCGGACCAGCCGGCCACCCCACCATCCACGGCACCCACGACGCCGGGATGGCATCGATTCTCTTCCCCACCCCCCCAAGTAACGCAACCCATGGCGCCCGCGCCGCAGGCTGATCCCACACCTGCCCCCGTGCCGGACCACATCACGCTTCCCGCGGGCACTTTCGTAACCGTGCGGGTTGACCAGTTCCTTTCTTCGGACAAGAACCAGGCCGGCGATAGCTTTGCCGCAACCCTGGCGCGTCCGCTGGTGGCAGACGGATTGGTGATCGCGCGGCGGGGACAAACCCTGGGCGGGAAAGTGGTTGACGCCAAGAAGGCGGGACGCGTGAAGGGCGTTTCCCATTTGCAGATTGCGCTGAACACCCTGTCGCTGGCGGATGGCCAACAGATTCCGGTGCAGACGGAGTTGACGAGCATCACCGGCACCACCTCGAATGGGCGTGACGCCGGTGCCATCCTCACCACTACCGGTGCAGGCGCGGCGATTGGCGCCGCGGCGGATTGGGGAACGGGTGCGGCGATTGGCGCCGGAGCCGGCTTGGTGGCGGGCGTCGTGGGAGTGCTGGTAACACGCGGGCGCCCCACCATCATCTATCCGGAGTCGCAATTGACCTTCCGGCTGGCCAAGCCCGTCACGTTCTCGACGGAGAAGGCGCCCCAGGCGTTTGTCGATGCCCGCACCCTCAATACTCAACGCGCCGGCATGCAGGGCCCGCAGGGCCCGCCACCGCCCGGATACCAAGGCGGACCCTATCCACCGCCGTATTATCCCTATTACCCCTATTATTGGGGACCGGGCATTGGGTTCTATTACGGCGGCGGATTCTATGGCCGCGGGTTCTATGGCCGAGGCTTCGGATTCCGGCGCTAAAGTGTGTCCCTTGCTGTAACCTGTTAGCATTCAATCCTTCGCAGAACCGCCGGCCCTGCCCCCAAAGGGGATCAGGCCGGCGGATTTTTTTGTATTCAGTCCTCAGCCTTTAGTTGTCAGTAATCAGCATCCTCCCCGCCCGACCCCTGGCACCGCGGCGGAGCCGCAACCAAGGTGTCTCGTGGGGGCTGGGCTTGCCCTGCCCCTGTCCTTTGTCCGGGGTATGAAACGGGGGCAGGGCAAGTTCAGCCCCTACGAGACGCTCAAATTGCTTGCCAATAAAGCAAGAATTTACGGTGTTGCAATGCAGTGCCCGCACCACGGGCCTACGGCGCTACACGTCATCTACGAAGTCCGAGCCGAAAGATCAGGATGCAAGGCTGAATCGTTGATTCTCAGGATGGTGGATCAGCCGGAGGCCGCAATATGGCCAGCATGCGCAGATCGATCACGCCATGCAAGATAATCGGCGGCAGAAGATTTCCGGTCAGCAGAAACAATAGGCCAAAAAGAAAGCCGACGATCACAGTTCCCGCGACTCCGCCAGCACCCTGATAGAGATGGTTGAATCCGAAGATCACTGAGGAAATCAGCAGCGCCAGCGTAAGATTCAGCGTCCAGGGAAAAACGTGTAAGTAGTGCAGCAGGAAGCCGCGGAAGAGAGTTTCTTCGCAAACTCCCGCGGTGATGCAGACGAACACCCACCAGCGGCGCTCGGTCCAGGTTGCGGGGAAGAAGTAGCTGAACGATTTCAGGGCGGCAGAGGAATACTTGAGTGGCCGCTTCCTCAGCTTCTTCCAGATTACGGTACCCACCGGAAGCACCACAGAAATAATAACCAGGATCGCGATCAGCGCTTCCACCAGGTAGCGAACCCAGGGGTGCAGTAATAGCCAGGAGATTTCACCGGGCGAAGGATTGATGGTGAACAGCGGGCGGAAGCCCATGGCAACAACTGCGAGCGCACTGGCAATCCAGAGCCAGGTGCAAATCGTCTTATAGTAGCGAATTTTCTGTTCGGAACCGGGATTACGCTTCAACTTCGCGGTGGCGTACAAATCCCAAATAGGAGCAACGACCAGGAGAAAGAAGCAGAGCAGGTGCTGCAATAGCATCGCGACCGAAACGTTGAACATACGATTCCACTAAACTCCAAATTGCCTTTTTTATGTCCTAGTCGACCGATAACATACAGCCACCACTATCCGAATGCAATCATCCGGCCAAGGGGGGGAAATGGTTCCTGACCATCCCCCCCCCATTCCCCCGCTATGCAGTACCGTTGGGCGGCGCATCCGGGGGTAGCCAGGTGTATGTTGCCGGTCGGGTCGGAGTCGACAATGGGAATCCCGACCTAACAGGACCATTTTCGGGGCGGCCAAGTTTGGGGCGGTGTGATATCCTAACTCGGGTTCACCCCTGGAAGCTGTCAAGTTTGGAGCCAGACGTGTTCAGTTATTTTCCTCGTGAAATTGCATAAGAGGAGAAGGGGTGGAGATTGGGTGAGTCACCGATGAAGCAACTCTTAGAATCCATTCAATTAACAAACTTTCTTTCTTACGGCCCACGCGCGCCAGCCGTTAAACTACTTCCTTTAAACATCATCATCGGTCCGAACGGGTCGGGAAAATCCAATTTGCTGGAAGCCATTGGCCTCTTGCGGGCAACTCCAACCGATGTGACTCAGCCGATCCGCGATGGTGGTGGGGTTGAGGACTTCCTCTGGAAGGGTTTGGCGGCAAAAAGTAACCCCACTGCGAAGATCGAAACGATTGTTCACTACCCCCAGGGTAAGGGTCCGCTCAAGCACCGCTTCGCATTCACCATGGTGGGACAACGTTTTGAGGTATCTGACGAAGCGGTGGAAAACCCTCTTCCGCTATCCGGAGAGTCGGATGTCTACTTCTATTATCGGTATCAATCCGGCAACCCTGTTGTGAATGTGCGTGGCAAAACCGAGGCCGCGGCAGCAAGTATAGAGGATAGGGTGCGAAGATCCCTCAGGAAGGAGGAGGTCGTACCCAACCAATCGATTTTGTCACAACGTAAGGATCCAGACCAGTATCCGGAAATAACCTATCTCGGAACCCAGTTTTCCAAAGCGCGGCTTTACCGCGAATGGAACCTGGGTCGAAATACAGAGCCGCGAAGACCACAAAAGGTGGACCTTCCGAGTGATTTTCTTTCCGATAATGCTGATAACCTTCCGCTCGTCTTAAATGACTTGGAAAACCGTTCAGCAACTCGTACCCTCATTAATGAGTACCTGGAGGAGTTTTGCGAGTCCATGGAAGCCGTGACTGCGCGACTCCATGGCGGCACTGTCCAGATCGTTTTGCACGAACGGAAAATGAAGGAGATTCCTGCCACCCGGCTTTCGGACGGTACCCTGCGGTTCCTCTGCCTGCTTAGCATTCTTTGCCATCCTGAACCTCCCGCACTGATCTGCCTTGAGGAGCCGGAGATTGGTTTGCATCCTGACATTCTGCCGACTGTTGCGCGATTGCTCGTCGAGGCGTCTGACCGTAGTCAACTGATTGTCACTACCCACTCCGATGTTCTTGTTTCCGCCCTCACGGAGGAGGCGGAGAGCGTGCTGATCTGTGAGCGCGATGAGGATGGCACTCAGCTTAGACGGCTGGAATCAGAGAAGCTGCAAGACTGGCTGCAACGATACAAATTGGGAGAGCTCTGGAAAATGGGCGAACTAGGGGGAACCCGTTGGTAACGGAAATTCGAATTTATGTGGAAGGGGGAGGAGACTCTGCGGACACGAAACAGTTTCTCCGGGAAGGATTCAGTACATTCTTAAAAGAGCTAAACTCAAAGGCAAGAGACAAGCGCATACGCTGGCACATTGTGATGTGCGGAGGAAGGGTAGCTACGATCGATGCCTTCAGAACCGCAATACATCAGCACGTAGAAGCCTTCAATGTCCTCTTGGTGGATTCAGAATCGGCAGTCCAAGCTACTCCCTGGCAACATCTACAAGCCCGCAGGGAGTGGGGTGATGAACACCCTCATGACGATCATTGCCAATTCATGACTCAAGCCATGGAGGCGTGGTTTGTAGCGGACATCGAAGCTCTTTCCCGATTCTATCGCCAAGGCTTCCGAGGTAACGCTATCCCCGGATATCCGGATGTCGAACAGATTCCCAAGGATGACCTCGAACCGTGCCTTAGGAACGCTACCCACGATACGACGAAGGGCGAGTACCACAAGGGCAGGCATGCTTGGAAACTTCTCAAAATCATCGATCCGCACAAGGTACGGCGTGCTTCCCGGCACTGCAAACGCCTGTTTGATACGCTTACGAGCAAGATGGAAACTTGATGTACGCTGAATCCGCGGGCTGGCAAAGACTACCGATTTGTGCATTTTGCGAACCTTGTCCGTCTACGGACTCGCAATTGAGATGATTCTTTCACCCTCAGGAAGCCGTAGGCATTAACTCCAGGAACCAGCGAGCGAGTGGGGCGGAAAGCGTGTCTGGAACGTGTGAAAAAATTGGCTTTAACAATCTTGGCACTCTGTATTTTCAATAACATACAATGTGGATAAGGGGCCGAATGCCAATTTTTTCACACGTTCATGGTACCCTTTCCCGCTTTGAGGAACGGTTTTTCTTCATGGCCAGCGGCCCTCCACGACCGCTGACCATCAATGAAGTGAAAACCGCCTTCGCGTACAGTCCGAGTGGTGCGTCGTCCAGACGAATAAAGGACGCTTCGGAGTGTTCCCGTCAGCCTCGCCGCGCTGCTTCGATGGCGGCGATGTCGATCTTCTGCATCGGCATCATCGCCTCGAAGACACGCTTTGCCTCACCGCCACCCGCGGCAAGCGCATCGGTTAAGGCGCGCGGGGTGATCTGCCAGGAGAGGCCCCAGCGGTCCTTGCACCAACCGCACTGGCTTTCCGTGCCGCCATTGTCGACAATCGCGTTCCAGTAACGGTCCGTCTCTTCCTGATTCTCCGTCGCGATCTGGAAGGAAAAGGCCTCCGTGTGCCGGAACGCCGGGCCGCCGTTGAGACCGAGACAGGGAATGCCCAGGACGGTGAACTCGACCATCAGCACATCGCCCTGCTTGCCGCCCGGATAGTCACCGGGAGCCTTGTAAACAGCGGTGACCTTACTATCCGGAAAGGTGGCGGCGTAGAACTGCGCCGCCTCCTGCGCATTTTTGTCAAACCAGAGGCAGATCGTGTTCTTGGGCTTCATTTTTGTGTGCTCCTTGGGCTCGATCAGGGCGAAGGCCGCGGTCTTTGCTTCGGTCCTTATCATGACCCACCGGTTCATCCGCTGATGTCCTGCTGCGGACGTCTCGGTGCTGTCCTGGTTTGGGCGTAGCGCCGCCATCTTGGCGGCTCCGGTGCCGGCTGGAAGCCGGCGTTACGGCCCCAATTAGGACAGTACCGATTTCTCGAAAGGGTTGCCACCCGCCTAGCCCTTCGCAATCATATCGCGGGCAGGGATCGACTTCAATATCTGAGGGTATTGACCCAACCCGTCCGCCTGAGCCTTGCTGAGAGCGTGATTTCTTTCCTTTTATTGTAATGTGTTGCAGTAACCGTTGAATTATGGATGGTGAATTGCTGGGTTATCAGATGGTATCGGAATTTAGGGGGAAAGGGCGCAGGGGGAGGAAGGGGTTAGGGATCAGGGGTTAGGGATTAGGGATGGGGGGTTGGGACGCTGCGGGAGGGGGATGGGGAAGTGAATATCCTCCGGAAGAGCGGGGGGGGTTACGATGGCTGGCCCCTCAAAGGGGCCTCATCGCCATCGGCAGAGCCACCGATGCCTTGCCCATAAGACCCCTCACCCACCGCCATGCGGTCCCCCCTCTCCCCGGTGGAGAGGGAGAATGCATTTTGGCGCACACGCGGGCGCGCCCCACGATGATTTTTGCCCTCTCCACCGGGGAGAGGGGGGACCGCATGGCGGTGGGTGAGGGGTCTTTTCCCAACATTCCACATCCATCGAGAATCTTTCTCCCCGAACTGTCAAGCATCTACTGCCTCCCCGGCAAAGCCGGGGGATCTCCAAACGGAATAGAGTGTGCAAGAATTTATCTGCCATGAAGGACTCAACTTACGCCGGATGTGCCGCCTTATCAATGCTTTCGGCAATGTCCGGAAGGGGATACTGCAAGAAAATAATTTAAATATATTTACGTTCAAAGCCGGAATGTATATGAAAACAAACAGAATCATGACAAAATGCCCGGAGAAAAACGGGTATTTTCGCCTAAGTTTCGGACATTTTCGGCAAACTGACACGAATTTTGCAGGAATTCCGGGTGAATTTGCGGTCGCATACGACAATCCACAATAACAGTGGCTGGTGGCTAGTGGTAAGTGGCAGGCAAGATCGCGGATTCAGGATTGCGGATTCCTGATGGTCGCGACCGCAAATCACAAGGGCAGTGAAAGGTGTTAAGAGCAGTGCCTGGCCCGGATTATTCAGGAATCTTCTTGAGGGCAAAGCAAGGCGTACAGTTTCACAAAGAGGTCACAGAGGCGGCGCACAGAGAACACGGTGACGTCCACGATACTTTCTCTGTGCACTCTGTGGTCAACGACCTCGATCATTCCTGTCAATAAAATGCTCCGTGAACTCTGTGTGAAACGCTCTTAAATCGTCTCGGCGTTATCTCTTTCATGAATAATCCGGGCTGGTGCCTGGTGGCGAGTGACGAGAGAATGGCAAAATGCGGGACCACAAAGGCGGGCCGCGCCGACGGACTGACCCCCGCGTGACACACTACCCCACATCGGCTATCGGTAGTTTCAGGTGAGAGGATGAATCAAATTGCCGACGGCGAAACTGGAAAATCGAAACTCGAAAATCGCCAATCACCCATCGCAAATCACAGATGGCTCCATGGCCCGATTTCTACCCTCGCAGTTGCGACGCGAGCAGGTACCACAACGCAAGGCCCAATCCGACCGCAAAGTGGGGCTGGATGATGGCGAAATAAATGAGGCAGATGAACCAGGGGATGAAGACCAGGGGAGCGTGGTGAAAAACGTAGTCGGAAACCAGCAGGAGAAAGAACGCGCCGAAGGCTGCGGCCACGCACCCCAGGAGGCTCGGCAGGCCGAAATGCTCGGGACGAACCCAAAAACGATGAATCCCCACGGCAATGAAAAAGGCTCCCGTCACGATCATGACGAGCGCAACGACCTTCTCACTCAAGAACCAATGCTTGCACCTCGTCATTCCTTGCTTGAGGGAACTCATCATCGTCAGCCTCGCGAAGAGAGTGTAGACTGAGGGGCAGGGCGGCGCAAATGCCCCCTTCGAAGTGGAGAATCTCCATGGCCAAGAGCCGTATGACCAACCCCCTTATTACTCAGGCAGAACATGTGTTAAGGCAAGTCTATCTTCCGCGTATCGCCAATTGCCTCGAACAGCTTTCCCCGGAACAAATCTGGTGGCGGGCCAATGCGGCGTCCAACAGCGTGGGGAACCTGGTGTTGCACCTCACCGGCAATGTGCGACAGTGGATTATTTCCGGCTTGGGCGGTGCCCCGGATGTTCGCCGGCGTGAATTGGAATTTATCGAGCGCGGCCCCCTGCCCCGGCGGATTTTGGTGAGCCGCCTTCGCAAGACCGTCGAGGAAGCGTGCCGCGTGTTGCGCAAACTTTCGGCGGAGGATTTAGCGCGCGTTCACATGATCCAGAAGTTTCACGTGACAGGGATGGAAGCCACTTTTCACGTCGCCGAACACTTCTCCCATCACGCGGGGCAGATTATCCTGCTCACCAAAATGCTTACGGGAAGCGACCTGAAGTTTACCCATCTTCCGGGCGAGAAGACGGAGAAGTCGCGAAATCTGCCCGCATGGTAACGGCACGGAGGGTGCTACTGGAGCACGTGCAACTGCTTGGCTTGGAAAACGAGCGTGCCTGCCGGAATGGTAACCCCGTTGATGGTGACCGACTGGGGCTCGTAGTAGGGCATGCCCTTGACCAGTATGCTATTCAGGGCGGTTATCCCTCCCAATCCCGTCACATTAACAAAAGCAGTCTGATTATTGGTGACGACGTAGATGGGAGTTCCATTCAACAGCGTGCAGCAGGGAGTGAGGATGAAGACGCCGGTGGCGTTGTCCGACCCAATCTGCAACATCGAACCTACCGTCCCCTGCATCGACTGCAATTTCAGATAAATCGCCGTCGGTTCGACGGTAAAAGGCAAGGCCGGGGTTGATCCCGAAGGCGTGGGGGGCTTGGTGTAAGCACCGTGCACGACAAGCTCCTGACCGACGGCCATATTTCGTGGCCCAAAGGTGAGGTTGGCAAAGTTCGGTCCCAGAGCCGAGACCTGATACGTCGGGTTGGAGGTAAGGTCGACTTGGAAAATGCTATCCATGACCAGCGTGGAGGTATCATCGGGCTCGGCGTCATGCACCCACAAATTGAGTTGCGTGGGATTCCCGGCCGGATCCGTCTGAATGGAAACAATGGGGCCGATTAGCGCGGTGCTGGGGGTCACCCCTGATTCCGTTGGGAAAGGGTTCTCGACCGCCTGGACTTCCACCGTCTTTGCCGCCAGGTTCCCCTGGCTATCCAGGATAACGTCGGCTTCCACATAACTATTGGGCAGGAGGTGGCCGAGGTCCGCAAAACCGATTTTGCTGGTGGTGGCAGTCAGGTTCACGGGCAGGTTCGGGGCGTCCGCGGTGGACGGCGAGAGGAGTTGCATCATGAAGTTTCCAATGTAAGTGGGATTCGAGGTGTTATTGGTGTTCGTGATGCTCCTTACAAACCCCCACAGGTCGTCAATTTCGCCAAATCCGTTGGGGTTGACGGCCCCCGTGGGGCTGGTCGCCAACAACTGCGTGATGCTGGCCACGGAACTGATTTGCCCGGTAAGGTTGCCTGAAGAATTCGTGGTGAGCATGCGCAGGACATCAAAATCCAGAAGCATGACGTTGGGTTGCCCGGCGGTGATGACCAGCGGGGTATTGAGCGTGATGATGGGCTTGGAGTTCGTAAAGGTCGTCGTGTAGTTGCGCACGGGCGGGCTCAGGGTTGGGTCATAAGCCGCTATGCTCGCAATCTCAAAATCAAGATTCGCCTGATTGTAGGTCCCCGCCTTAACGGGAAACGAATACAGAATGGTGCTGAAATCGCGAAGCTGTTGCAGGTTCAGGCGGATTTCCGGGGCATAGGCGGGCGTGGTGGTGATGTAACCGTTGGGGTTGCCGCCCGCTACCGGGGTAAAACTCAAGTTCTCGATGACAACACTGGCGGAAATCGCATTGCAAAGCGGCACGTCCTGCACAATGGTGATCAAGTTCCCCGTCCCTGGGTTGGAGCTGGTGGATGAGGATGACGAGCTCGAGCAACTTGTTAAAACACCGGCGAGCAGTACCACTCCCACAATCTTCGCCAGCCTACTTTGGGGCGTCCGTCTCAAGAGTCTCCTTCGATTTACGTCTGGGATTGGCGCTTGGCCGCGACAGCCCGGGGATCCCGGCTTATGCCCCGGCGGTGATCAGCACAGACCCGCGCCTCTTCCTCAGATGATGTTAGCCCGCCATGGGGTTTTCCGCATGTTGGGGCCACAAAGCTGGAATTTCGATAAATACCGTGAATTGACCGCATATGGCAAGAGGTATTCCATTATTTCTGCTCCGCTTTACGGCGGCGGATGAAGGCCGGCACGTCCAGATCGTCCTCCTGAATTTCCGCGGTCACATTGGGGGGTTGCGCTTCCACCGGCAGTTTCTCTTTCTTGGCCATCATGTTCTTCACGCTCTGCTGTGCGGTGCGCACCGCCGGGGAAATGCTTGACAAAGGCTTAATGCCCATTTTTTCCGATTTAATCCCCGTGGCGATCACGGTCACCTTGACGGCGTCCCCCATGGACTCATCGTGGACGGCGCCAAAGATAATGTTGGCATTTTCCGCCGCGGCTTTCTGCACGATGGTGGAAGCCTCATGTACCTCATACAGTGTAAGCTTGTTTGAGCCGGTTATGTTCAGCAAAATGCCGTGGGCGCCGTTGATGCTCGCATCCTCGAGCAAGGGGCTGGCCATGGCGCGGTTGGTGGCCTCCACGGCGCGGTTTTCTCCGCTGGCCACGGCGGTTCCCATCACCGCATAGCCCATGCCTTCCATAATCGCTTTGATGTCGGCAAAGTCACGGTTAATAATCCCGGTAATGGTAATGATATCGGAAATCCCCTGCACGCCCTGCCGCAGAATATCGTCGGCGATGCGAAACGCCTCGAAGAAGCTTGTGCCTTTATCAACGAACTGCATCAGCCGCTCGTTGGGAATGCAGATGACGGTATCGACGCCCTGGCTCAGCTCGGCCAAACCCTGTTCCGCCTGCATCATGCGGCGCTTGCCCTCGAAGGCGAAGGGCTTGGTGACCACCGCCACGGTGAGCGCGCCCAGCTCGCGCGCAAGGCTGGCGACGATGGGAGCGCCCCCCGTTCCCGTTCCCCCGCCCAGGCCGGTGGTGACAAAAACCATGTCCGCGCCTTCCAGGGCTTCGATGATCTTCTCCGTGTCCTCCAGAGCCGCGCGCCGCCCGATTTCCGGATTGCCACCCGATCCCAATCCCTTGGTCAACTTCGTACCCAGTTGAATCTTCAAAGGGGCCAGGGAAGACTGGAGCGCCTGGGCGTCGGTATTGGCCACGAGAAAGTCCACACCCTTCACATCGGCAGCAATCATGCGGTTGACCGCGTTGCCGCCGCCTCCCCCGACGCCGATCACCTTAATCTTTGCGCCGTCGCGCAGATCATCCGAGAAATCCACCCGGAGGTCGCCCAAACCGTTTTCGCTCATGATGGTTCCTTCCACAATTGGGTCATTCGCTCATCGAATCATTTGGCCATTAGACCGCGGGTTTATCAATGGTCCGATGACTCGATGAATTAATGACGCAATCACTTCAGCTTACCCCAAATCCTTCCCCACACGCCCGTGGGCTCCTGGGCGTCGCGCATCAGGCGCACGCGGTAGCCGTGGATTGCCAACCCCACGACGGTGGCGTACGCCGGGTCCGTGAGCATTTCTCCCATGGACTCGAGGCCGGTGGGAATGGCCACGCGCACGGGCATGCCGAAGGTTGGTTCCGCCAGGGCCGCCAGTCCGCCGAGCTTGGCTCCCCCGCCGGTCAGCACCACTCCGGCCCCCAACTGTTTTTCGCAACCGGAGCGGCCAATCTCCGCGCGAATCAATTCCAGCAGTTCGGTGGCGCGCGGCTCGATAATCTCACTCAGCATGGCGTAGCTCACCACGCGGGAAGGTCTTTCCCCCACGCTGGGGACCTCCACGAGGGCGTCGGCGGGCTTGGACGGGTCGCGCTCGCCCCACGCCTTTTTCATCTTTTCCGCTTCCGGGATGGGTGTGCGCAGCCCCACCGCGATATCGTTGGTGAAGTGTTCGCCGCCCACCGGAATGACGGCCGTGTGCCGCACCACGCCGGCGTGATAAACAATCAGGTCAGTGGTGCCGCCGCCAATGTCCACCAGCGCCACGCCCAGCTCACGTTCATCGGCTGAGAGGCAGGCTTCCCCGGAGGCGAGGGGCTCAAAAACCGTGTCCTGCACCTCGACGCCGGCGTGGTTTACGGCGGTCACCACGTTTTGAGATGCGGAAATGGACGCCATCACCAGGTGCACATTGGCTTCCAGGCGCGCGCCCACCATCCCCACCGGGTCGCGGATGCCGTCCTGGGCATCGAGCAGGAATTTTTGCGGAAGCACTTGCAGAAGCTGGCGATCCTCCGGGAGCGTGATGCCTTGGGCCGTCTGAATGACTCGCCGCATGTCGTCGCGTTCCACTTCGCGCGTCGCGGTGGAGGTTTTCCCCAGCGTAATGGCCCCCCGGGAATTCACGCCTTTGATGTGCGCGCCCGCCACCCCCACGTAAGCCGCGTCAATGGACACTCCGGCGGCAGCTTCCGCGGCCTCCAGGGCTTTCTTCACCGCCAGCGTCGTGAGGTCGAGATTGACAATCGCCCCCTTGCGCCAGCCCTTCGATTCGGCGACGCCTACGCCCACCATTTCCAGCTTGCCCTCGGAATTCGGCTTGCACACGAGGGCGCAGGTCTTAACGCTTCCCAGGTCGAGCCCGACGATGAAGTGGTTCTTGCGCGCCATGATTTTAGGAGCTGACAGCTATTCTATTCCTTCCGTTCCCCGCCGGCAGTAACGGCCGGCTCCGCGGGCGGTGCGGGCGTCTGCGGTCCGACAATCACCTGATTACGATAACGCAAATCGACTGAATCCAGTTTATCATTCGTTTTCTGAATTTCCGGGAGCAGGCCCAGGAAATTCCGGAATCGCCCGAGAAAATCTTTCTGCCCGAAATGCACTTGGATGGTCTGTTGCCCGCAAATCAGCAGGGCTTTAAGGTCCTCCCCATCCGCCAGGTTAACTTCCGAAATCATCCAGCCGGCGCGCGGAGCTTCCACTGACAACTGCCGCATGAAATCCAGATACAGAGCCAAACGCGCGCGGCGCTCATCGAGGCTGGCGAGGTTTTCCAGTCCATAAATCACGGGGAAATCAAACTCCCCGTTGTCCGGTTTTTCCAGCAGCATCCCGTCATCGTCCACCAGGCTCACCCGCCCGCCCACATTCGCATAAGCCACGGGAGTGCGTTCGGTGATGCTCACCAGGAGCCCGTGGGGCAGGATGCGGGTCACCGACGCGGTACGCACCCAGGGCAGAGTTTCCACGCCGCGCCGCCGGACGTCCAATGACATGTGGAACACGTTGGTCCCCGTCTTAAGGTTCCCCGTCAGCGGCAGCCCCAGCGCGCCCAACACTTCCTCGCGCGAAACATAGTGGTTACCCGTCACCACGATGTCATCCGGCGAAGTCAGCACGAAATAAGGAGAGGTCAGCGCGAACGTGGCCAGGGCATAGCCCGCGAAGCCCACGGGCAGGAGCACGGCGATTATAAACAGCGCCACGCGCACTCGCCGCGAGATCCGGCTGCGCCGCATGGGAACCGATTTCTGCCGTCGCAGGTAAGGAGACTCCTCCTGCGGGTCCAGCTCTTCTTGCATCGGCAATTCGTCTTGGTCGACCACTTCTTCAACACCTTCCATACTCAATCTCCAGACAAAGGAAAAACGAAGTCAAAAGTCAAAACGCAAAAGTCAAAACCGAAAAGGCATCGGTCAAACCACAAAAGTCGAAACTGAAAACGCTTCGGTCAAACCGCACGAGTCAAAAGGCAAAAGTCAAAACCGGCCGGCTTGTGTTCTTTACTTTTGACTTTTGACTTTTGCGTTTTGACTTTTGACTTTCCCTTCCAGCCTCTCCGCCAGCGTCTCCCCAATCTTCCACACGTTTCCGGCCCCGATGGTAATGATCAGGTCGCCCGGCCGCGCGTCGTTCAAGAGTTCCTCCACCACATATTCGGCTGACGGGGCATAGCGCGCGTTGTTTACGCCCAGTTGATGCATGCGGCCCACCAGCAGCCCAGAGCTCACGCCGGGGATGGGTTTTTCGCTGGCGGCATAAATATCCAGCACGTAAACGCGGTCGCAACCGGCAAAGCTTCCGGCCAGTTCATCCAGCAGGAACTTGGTGCGCGTGTAGCGGTGCGGCTGGAAGATGGCGATGATGCGATTCGCCCCGCGCAGGCGGGCGGCGTCCAGCGTGGCGCGGATTTCCGTGGGGTGGTGGCCGTAATCGTCCACAATGACGATGCCATCCATTTCCGCCTTGATCTGAAAACGCCGGTCGGCGGCGCGGAAAGCCTCCAGGCCGTGGCGAATCTGCTCGGCGGTAAGATCCAGTTCCAACCCCACGGTGACCGACGCCAGGGCATTCTGCACATTGTGCCGGCCGGGAACAGGGATGGAAAGTGTCCCGAGATCCTTCCCTTTCACCGCCACATCAAACACCGAGCCGGCGGAGGTGAGCTCGCGAATCGTGCCCTGAACATCCGCCCCCGCTTCGATGCCGTAAGTGACCACCGGGCGGCGTAGCTTGGGAATCAGGGTCTGCATCAGCTCGCGCCAGGGTGGATCAAAGCACGCCACCACACCCCCGTAAAAAGGGACTTTGTTCATAAACGAGACGAACGCCGCGGCAATTTCGTCGAGGTCCTTGTAGTGGTCCAGATGTTCGCGGTCAATGTTCGTAACCACGGCGATCGAAGGCAGCAGGTAGAGAAACGAGCGGTCGCTCTCATCCGCCTCCACCACCATCAAATCGCTTTTGCCCAACCGCGCGCTGGAGCCAAAAACGTCAAGCCGCCCGCCAATCACCGCCGTGGGGTCAAGCTTCGCCTCCGCTGTCATTACCGCAATCATGGAAGTCACGGTGGTCTTGCCGTGCGCGCCGGCCACCGCCACGTTGAACTTCATGCGCATCAATTCCGCCAGCATTTCCGCCCGCGGGATGACGGGAATTTGCCGCTGGTGCGCTTCCTGAATTTCCGGATTGTCGGCGGGCACGGCGGACGAGACCACCACCACCTGCGCGTCCGTGGCGTTGGCAGCAGCGTGACCTTCGAAAACACGAGCGCCCAGGCTCGCCAAACGATCGGTGACCGGGGTGGCTTTCTGATCGGAGCCCGAAACCTGAAAGCCCAGATTCAGCAACACCTCGGCGATGCCGCTCATCCCGATGCCGCCAATGCCTACGAAATGGATCTTGCGAATTTTACCGAGCATCTGTCCGTGGTCCGTTGTCAGTTGTCAGTAGCGCCAGCAAGCTGAAATTCGAAAATCGTCAGATCGAAACCCTGAAATGCCGGCAGCGTCCTAACTCGAAATCTAATCGGGTTTCGGGCCGGCCTGCTTTTCCATGCTTTCAATTCGCCTCTCCAATCTGGAAATGTGGTTTTGCGTGGTCAATGCGGCGAAAAAGAAAGCCATGGGAAGAAACGCCAGAAACGCCGGAAACCCTGGTGGCAAAGAAATAGTACTGTGACTCCAGCCATGAAGGGCGATGCCACTCACCCCCAGCGCATATACAAAAGGAAGCCACAGCGAAAGATATTTTAGCGAAGTTTTCATACTTTCTGTTTCCTTGCCCATCAGGGATTATCTTCACCGCAGAAGCGCTGAGATGCAGAGCAAAGGCCTTTTGCTTTCATATCTCTGCGCCTCCACGCCTCTGCGGTTAGAGGGATCTACGCGCTAAATTCTCCACCATATCCGCAATCCGCGCCGCGGCGTCAGGCCGGGCCAGGCGGTGCGCGCACTTTTCCATACGCTCGAGCGTGGCCGGGTTGGTCATCAACTCGCGGATTTCCCTGGCCAGCCGTTCCGGTCCCTGGGGCCACGGAGTCAATTCCGATTGCACAATTACGCGCGCCGCCCCCGCCTTTTCCATGGTCAAGGCATTTTCCAACTGGTGCTGATCGGTGGCGCCCGGGAAAGGGATCAGTAATGAAGCTCGGCCGGCAGCGGCCAATTCAGCCAGCGCTGTTGCGCCGGCGCGCGAAATCACCAAATCCGCCTGCGCCAGCGCCTCGGGCATGTCATCAATGAAGGCGTGAACCTCAGCGATCAAGCCGCGTTCCTGATAGGCGTTCCGAACTTCATTATAGTCGTGTTCTCCGGTTTGGTGGATGATTCTCATCTCGCCCGGCCCCGGCGCCAGCAGCCACAAAGCCTCCGGCACTGCCTTGTTGATGGCCCGCGAGCCTTGGCTCCCACCCACCACGAGCACCGTGAACGGCGGCACAGCCACTTTTGGCGGTGCCACAGCCACTTTTGGCGGTGGCGTGGGAAAAGGCAGGAGCGGCTGTTCTACGGGTGTCTCCGCCTCTCCGGGCAGTGGTGCCACTCCTGGCGGTGCCGGAAGTGACACAGCCACTCCTGGCTGTGTCCGGCGCACAGGCAGGAGTGCCTGTGCCACGCCAGCCTGTGCCACGTGGCTGCGGGCCGGAATATCGAAGAACGCCCGGCGCACGGGATGCCCCGTCACTTTCGCCTTGTGCCCGTAAAGTTGCGCCGTTTCGGCAAATCCCACCGCGGCGGCGCGAACCAGGGGCCGCAAGAGGCGGTTGGTGAAGCCCGGGCGCGCGTTGGGCTCAATCAAAACCGTGGGAATGCGCACCAGCGCCGCTTCCAGCATCACCGGCCCCGCCAGATATCCGCCCACTCCCACCACCACCTGCGGCCGGAACTTCCGCAATATCCCCGCCACCTCGATTGCGGTGCGCGGCAATACCAGGAGATTGCGCAGCCGCTGAATGCCGCCAATGCCCTTCAAGCCCGCCGCGTCAACAGTTCGCAGCGGGAAGCCTGCCGCCGGAATCAGTTTCGCCTCCAGCGGCCGGTGCGTGCCCAGGAACTCGATTTCGTAAGGGCGATTCGCAGACTTCCCGCGCGCGCGCAGTTCCTCCGCCACGGCCAGAGCAGGAAATATGTGCCCGCCCGTTCCGCCCGCCACCATCAGGATTCGCGTTCCACGCGAAGCACTGTTCGCGGTCATTGTTTCGCCGTGCTCTTTGTCCACTACCCATCACCGAAGAAGAACAAGTCAAAACGCAAAAGTCAAAAGTAAAAACCTTGCAACCGCATCCCCTCTATCCTTTAGTTTTGCGATCCACCACGAAGAGCAAGTCAAAAGTCAAAACGCAAAAGTCAAAAGTCAAAAGTAAAAACCCAAGAACATCTCGTCCCCGTCCGACGGCGGGGGCGGGCTACGTTTGGGGTCGTGCTCTGGCATGTGGTGCCCGCCTCACAAGGCTCCATACCCAGACCAACAGAAAGGTATTCCCTCCCAATAGCGAGGCGAAGAGCGTATATAAACCAAACCGCACACCTGGGTTATTTCGTAAGAACTGATCAATCTCCTCGTCAAGCGCTGGGTGCGTAATAGCCAACTGATCGTATTGTTTCGGCAGAATGCGAGCGACCGTGTTACCGATTGCATGCTGCCACTTTGCTGGAAGAAAAGCTGTGCACAGATAGATTTCCACGAGTGTCAGCGCAATTAGGGCGACCATGAGAACAACTTTCTTCATCGATGCTCTCATAAGGTGGTGGACGAGCCTCGTAGCGCGGACCCCCGATTTTGGGGTCCGCGGCTCTCACCTTGCAATGTTTGCAAATCTCAAAGACCCACCATCGCTAGATCGCTACGCTTCGGCACCAACCGCAGAGCTGCGCTCTGCGCAATCCGGTCAAATTTCGATCAAACTGCGCGTCTCGTAGGGGCTGGGCTTGCCCTGCCCTTGTCCTTTGTCCGTGGTGTGAAACGGGGGCAGGGCAAGCCCAGCCCCTACGAGACGCGTTCGTTGTGCCTCCGCCGCGCCGCGCTACGCTACGGTCACTTCAGCCTTCATCCTTCATCCTTCACACTTCATCCTTCGTCTTTCAGCTCGCCTGCTGCGAGATATTCAACAAAATCCCCACCGCCACAAGATTAACGAGCAAAGACGACCCTCCATAACTGACAAACGGAAGCGGTATTCCCTTGGTCGGCAAAAGTCCCAGTACGACGCTCATGTTCACGAGCGCTTGGCCGACGATCATGACTGTCAACCCAATGGCCAAAAGGCGCCCAAAGTCATCCTGGCAGGCCGCGCTAGCTCGCAGGCCGCGAACCAGAATCACGATGAAGACGGCCAACACCGCGAGGGCGCCAATCAGGCCCAACTCTTCGCCCACGACGGAGAAAATAAAATCCGTCTGCGGCTCGGGCAGGAAGAAGAGTTTCTGCTTCCCTTCCATCAGCCCCACGCCGGTGATGCCGCCCGTGCCCACCGCAATGTACGACTGGAGAATCTGAAATCCCTTCCCCAAGGGGTCGGCGTAGGGATTTAGGAACGCCAGAACGCGGTTGTGGCGATAGGCGGAGTGGAAAGTTGCCCAATAGAGCCCAGGCAGCGC
>Ga0326727_10011473_pt1 | contig 20614 bp, 22 predicted proteins | sample MB2enrmetagenome_FD_207643 | JGI IMG/M metagenome (GOLD analysis project Ga0326727, IMG submission 207643) | Lab enriched peat soil microbial communities from McLean, Ithaca, NY, United States - MB29MY | ecosystem: Environmental > Terrestrial > Soil > Wetlands > Peat | place: USA: New York...
AGGGGTACTGAAGATGATCACGCCAACGACAAGAGGAAGACATGCGATGCCGAGACTATAGAAAAATCCACTCAGGCTCTCACCCAACACCAGCGAATAAAGAGAAATTGGTGCCGAGAGCAAACGTTCAAAAGTTTTTACCCGCCTTTCCATAGGTATTGAGACTGGCTCTATTTGTGATGACGAAAACAGAAGGGTGATAGAGATCAATCCCGGGATCAGGGTGCCTGGCGCGGCGTTCTTTCCAATGGCAAAGGCTAGGAACATAAAAAGTGGGAATAAGATGCCAGCTACTATAATATTTGATTTAAGGTAGTAGATTCGCATGTCTTTTTTGGCGATTGCCCACGCAGCAGATATCTCACAGGAAAGACGTTTTACTAATACCGCATGATTAATCGATTGCATGGATTCCATCACCTGCACGCTGTAGACCAGTCAACTTTACAAATACACCCTCGAGGCTAGGGCCAAGAGTAGTGATACTGATAATTTTAAGATTATGCGTGTGAGCATAAGCTACTACGGCATCAATAACTTCAGCTGGATCTTCAGTATAGAGCTTAAACTTGTCCCCTGCCTTTTGTGCGTCATTAACCATTGAGAGACGGCTGAACTCGCTCAGGTGATCTGCAGAATTATGGTCAAAAGATACCTCAATCGACTGTGAACCTTTGAACGTCTTTTTCAAAGATTCTGGTGCATCGATTGCAATGATATTCCCTTTATTGATGATAGCCACCCGATCACACATGACATTTGCCTCCTCAATATTGTGCGTCGTTAAAAAAACAGTGACTCCATCGAGAATGAGGTCTGAAATCACCTCACGAATGATGAGGTTACTCTGTACATCAAGCCCTGAGGTTGGTTCATCCAGAAACAGTAGACTTGGACTGTTGACTAGCCCCATTGCAAGGGTCAGACGTCTTTTCATCCCCTTTGAAAAATCGTGCGCTTTGTCATTGCGACGTTCGTATAACTCGAACTTCTTGAGCAATTCGGTAGCTTTTTTTTCTCTCTCATTTCGTCCTACATGATAGAGTTCAGCGGAGAACATCATGTTCTGCCATGCAGTCAGATCATCGTAAACGTTGGAATTTTCGGATACAATCCCCATGGATTGCCGTGCATTAATGGTATCATGCTCAACATCATGGCCAAAAATGGTTGCCGTTCCAGAAGTTGGTCTTGATACCCCGGTCAAAATACGAATGGTAGTAGTTTTACCGGCACCATTTGGACCCAAAAAACCAAAGGTTTCTCCTTCGCCAACTGAGAAACTAATATCATTGACCGCGGTGAGAGATCCGAATTTTTTGATGAGATGAGATACTTCAATTGCTTGCATGTATATGTCCTTCTTTTTTGAAAGAAAGGTTCTATATAGCTGTTATTATATTGAGGATGAATATAATCTTAAATAAAATAATCAGAGTATTCTAATTCTTATTTTATAACACTTCAGGAAGTATGACTAAGAACCTAGTAGTAAGTATAAATAATTTCTCACTAAAAATAAAATTAGTAGCATAATTTTTAAATTTGATAACACAAAATATAATAAAAATAAAGAAAAATGATAAATATAAAGTTGTCATGAATATACATATTGATCCTAAAGAATCAAAGCATAATATCGACACAGTCTCAAACTATTTCTTTTAAATTTCAGAGGATTTTAATAAACCTCTAATTTTCATGAGTCATTTATATCCACTTATAAGCATATGTAAAAATTCGAGAGTTTATCGATAATCCTCTGATAATCTCTATATCTGGAGTATTTTTTTCTTCCCATTCATTATCTTTTGATTTCAAATATGGCTTCTGCTATCCTTAAAATATTTTATTTATTTTTAATATCATCAATGGCTAGCATTGATTTTAGTAAAATCGATGTTTTTTCCTTTAAATCAGTGCAAAATTGCCCTTGCAACCTGGCTGAAACTAAGAAAATATGCATGTGCAATTTAAGTATAAGTTATAAAATATATAAAAAATATATAGTAATCAATCTTTCCAAATATTTTATAATAATTGTGGATAATAGCCTTACAACGCAATAAATAAACACATTTAACTACAAATATTCTAATAACTCTCTCTATAGTCTGAATGCTCTAGTAGATATTTTAATTTTTGAACTAGTTGGCTAGATGATCTTTCTGTGGTGCATCTGCCGATGAAACGTGGATTCAAAAGAATAAAAAGTAAATGAAAAGAAGGAGATAAAAATGATGTTAAAACAAATGAGACAGACATTTGGTATTCTACTAGTGGTTTGTTTTTTAATGTCCGTGACTGTTGCAGCAGTAAGTGCAGAACCTTTTGTGGTTAAGGAAAAGAAAACAATCATAGTCGCGGTTAAAGATGTTAAAACTAAAATCTTCAAGCATCCCCATCAATCCCAATGTCAGAAGCATGGACTCAATAATACTACCACCACTAACAATGGTTTGGGTGAAGACGCGAACAATCACGATCATCACCGTCATCACGATGATAACGATGACTGTTGGGCATGGAGTCCTACCAAAGAACAATGGGTATATGTTTGTTAATGATAATAATAACAAAAACTATGAAAATTAAAAATGTAATTAAAATGTAAATACGGTTCTTACTGTTTATGTAATCCTACTTTGAGTTGTACAAAAAAAGTCATATAGGATACTCCATCAAAATAAGAGTAAGACCTTTAATTTTATTAATTTTACAATTCTACTCTTTTTTCCCAATATCAAGCTGGAGACTAATCAGACAGTACCATTTTGCCTGTCTTGATGCATAGGTTTTATAGCAAAATATATGCATCAACAACAAACAAGAAAAATAAAATATTTGTCAGCATAATAGTCTGCTCCTTCTTCAATTATATTTTGCAGAATTTTTGATGTATTTCACTTTCTAGCGGCTTGCATGATTTTCTGTAAAATTCACTCTGTACCCAGTGATCTTATAAATTTCTTATTCTATAGATTGTATAGTATCATACAGCAAAATGGAAAAAAATAAATAGATTTTAAAAATATATATTTTATCATATATCCGTATCACGATTTAATATATGCTAATAACAATTAAAAATATTCAAAACTTACATAGTTAAAATGAGGATCAAATATGAATGTATTAATAGCTAAGAGTATGAAAGATAAACGAGATTTGAAAAGAAAAGGACAATTATAATTTTGTCAAATCAACTGCGTAAGTCCTATCGTTTTTAGTATTTGATAGAAATGAGTGTTAACCATGATAAAATAAAACATTTTTTAAAAGAAAATGCTTTCATTATATCAAATCATGCAAGAATCCGCATGTTTCAGAGGAATATTTCAACTGAAAATATAAAGGAAATTATAATTCGTGGGCAAATGATTGAAGATTACCCAGAGGAAGAACCATGTCCGTTAGCGTTGTTTTTTGCATATTCCAGGGGTAGACCCTGCCATGTTGTGGTGGCAGAATGTACAGATCATATCAGAATAATTACAGTATATATTCCGGAAAATAATAAATGGATAGACAACGTAGTTAGAAGAGATCAAGGATGATACCTGACAGGTGTAGTTTTTGTAAAGGCAAACTTGTTGAAGGTAAGACAGACTTTGTGGTAAAAGTTGGAGAGCAAATTATTGCTATCAAAGATGTTTCTGCCTATATATGTGAAAACTGCGGAGAAGCATATTATATTCCAGAAATTTCAAGGAAAATTGATATTGTTATGAAAAGGTTTTATGAGTTTAAATTACTCTTACATCCAGTGGCAGCTGGTGAACTGAGATTTGACGAAATTGTTGTGTGATTTTGTGATATTAAAAAATTTGAGTTTCTGATTTGGTTTATTCATATTTCTAGTTTTGTTTAGAGTACTCCGCAATCATTTTTTTCTGTAAAACCCGCAATCTAAAAAAAAATGATAAAATGCCATTAAAGGCACAAAAAGGCATTCTACCATATCACAGGTCTCTCATCCTCTGGCCTGTAGAGTTTATCCACTGGCTTTACACTAGGGAACGCCTTGTAAAACTCAGGCACATTGAAGACAACGCCGTTGACCCGAAACCTGTTTGGAGAGTGGGGATCAGTAAGTGCTCGCATTCTCAGGTCTTCATTAGTTTCAGATTGCCTCCACATCTGTGCGAAGCTTAAGAAGAATCTTTGATCACCTGTAAATCCATCGGTTATCTTCGGATCCTCTTTCAATGAAAGTTTATAGGCATGGTAGGCCATCGTCAACCCGCCGAAGTCTGCTATATTCTCCTGCAGGGTTAGGTTGCCGTTTACATGTAGGCTGGGAAGGACTTCAAACCTGTTGTACTCATCCACCAAAATACCTGTGTTTTTATTAAAGCTATCACCATCCTTTAGCGTCCACCAATTAGTTAAATTCCCATTTACATCGAATTTCCTACCCTGGCTATCGAAGTGGTGAGTCATCTCGTGTCCTATAATGGCACCAATGGCACCGTAGTTGACTGCATCGTCAGCGTCTTTGTTGAAGAAGGGAGGCTGAAGAACGCCAGCCGGAAAGACTACGAGGACCTTATTAACGTCAGCATAAGCGTTAATTTCCTGTGGATTCATCTCCCAGAGCTTACGATCTACTGGCTTGCCTATCTTATCCAAGCCGTTGAAATCGTGGTGGAACTTAAATTTAGAGCCATGAAGAACGTTCATGACATATGAATCATTATTCACTTCAAGCTCTGAATAATTCAGCCATTCATCGGGGTAGCCTACCTGAACATCCAAGACATCAAGCTTCATTAGGGCTTTTTTCTGGGTTTCAGGTTCCATCCATGTCAAATTTTTAATTCTTTCTCTGAAGGCTTTCTTTAGGTTAGATACCATCTCCTGCATCTTGGTCTTGGAGCTTGAGTCGAAATACCTGTCTACATAGACCCTACCTATGTCTTCGCCTATGGCTTTGTATTCTTCATCAAGGACCCTCTTCCAGCGAGGCTTCATCTCCTGCTGGCCATTGAGCTCTTTCTCATAGAAATTAAAGTGCTCTGTCTCTAGATCTGAGCTGAGATAGGGGGAAGTAGCTAAAATCAGCTTCCAACGAAGGAAAGTTTTCAAGTTAGTTATACTTTCTTCCTGAATAACAGTGCTTAACTCCTTGAAGTATGATGGGTTTCTGACATTGACCTCAGCTATTTCTGGTTGGCCCAAGAAACTAAAGGCACTAGACCAATTCATTCCTGGAGCAAAGGCCTGAAGCTCCTCAAGGCTCATCTTATTATATGTCTTGACTTCATCTTTATCTTCCACATTAGTAAAGGATGCATTGGCGAGCTTTGTCTCTATTTCCATGACGGTTCTGGCATTACTCTCCGCGATCTTTGGGCTATCACCGAGAAAGACGAACATTTTGGCAACGTGAGTTAGATATTGCTCTCTTATCTTGATAGATTCGTTGTCCTGCCTGAAATAGAAATCTCTATCTGGGAGGCCTAACCCCCCCTGAGTGAGAGTAGCGATCATGACCATACTGTTCTTTTTATTGGGTTCGGCATACATAGAGAAGAAAGGGTCTATGCCACAATCCATCATTTTCATGGATACAGATTGGACATCGGAGATGTTGGCGATGTTGTTTATCATCTTTAGCTCGTCTTTGATGGGATCAAGACGCTGCTTTTCAAGGGTAGCAGTATCCATTCCCATAATGTAAAATTTACCCATCTTCTGCTCGCGGCTTTCCTTAGGAGCAGAGGTGTTGTTGGCTGCACTCTCCACTATACTTTTAACGCGGTCATAGGTTCTGTCCTCCACTATCAAAAATTCTCCGTATCGTGATTTATCTGCAGGTACTGGGTGGTTTTTTGTCCAAGCTCCATTAACATACTCATAAAAATCGTCGCCAGGTTTTACAGAGGGGTTCATACTCCCTGGATCGAAAGCTTTCTCATATCCTGAAATTGTTGTATTGCCCATCGAAGTTTCAGAAGAACCAAAAGCTACGAGGTTTAAAGCGATAATTAATGTGATACCAAAAGCGAATACATATATTACTCTCTTTCTTTTCATAAGTCCTCAACTTCTATGGATTCTAAGATATCTCTTACACTAGAGCATATGTCTGAGCTAATTTCTCTAAAGCTCCAACATTGAGTAATACTAAGTCACAAGAATATCAAAATTATTATCATTTGCAAAAAAATTGGATGGAAAAGTTCCATTTAAAGATAAAAAGTATAATTCATTAAGTTAAAGACCAAAATAATGTAGAGGTAGGTTTATATTACCCAAATGGATAGGTCTGAAATACGATTGCTCTTTTTACTATTATTGGTGGTACTTATTTCACCTATCACATCGACAGCTTCTGAATTTAGTTATCCAAGAATTTTAGATCACCCATGGGATCATTTCCCTATCACAGTATATATAAATAACAAAACTGTTCCTCTCCATTATAGTCCCAACTATTACGTAGATATAGAAAAAGCTCTGAATTACTGGGCAGAAGGCGGAAATGGTAAACTGAAGTACATTCCTGTGTTTGAGATTGTGGATTCAGAAGATGCTGATATCAGGATAAAATGGGATGCAAATCTGCAGAAAGATCAAGGTGCTCCTCATGGAGTTGCAGGTGAAACAATCCGGCATATTGCCAATGGGCGATTTGTGTACGTAAATATTATACTTGGAGTTGGAAATAATCAGTGGATTAAGTGGGTTCCATATAGTGATATAGCAATGATTGCTATTGTAGAGCATGAATTGGGCCATGCCTTGGGGTTAGATCACAGCAGTGATCCACGGGATATTATGTACCCATCTAATGAGCAGATAGATACCACAAATCTTTTCTTGGAGAGTAAATATGGTTCTCTTTTGCTTATTGTGTTTTATACAGCTATTGCGGTTATCGTCTTCATCTCTGTAAGCTGGCTACTTAATAGGAAAAAAAGATAAAAACTTGAGGAAGAATATTTTAAGTAAGGGTTTCTCGACAATTCAGTTTCGTAATTTCCTGGCAAAAATAACATAAAAATGAATCAAATATCCTTTTTAAGGACCTTAATTTCATTAATCTTCTCTTATTTGTAGTTTAATGACAAGGTTTCATTCCAGATCCTACACTTCTATCTATATAAAAATGTGTTCTTTTTATACTAGTTTTGTAATCTGTATTTCATGATTGATTTAGAGACCTTGAAATATGACAACGATCTGATTCGGGTTGTTGTTCAGGATCATATCAGCAGAGAAGTGCTTATGTGCGCTTATATGAATCGTGAAGCTCTTGAGAAGACTATACAAACTGGAATTTCGCATTTCTGGAGCCAAAGCAGGCAAAAGGTATGGAAAAAAGGAGAAACTTTGGGGAATGTGCAGAACGTATATCAAATCAGGATTGACTGCGATATGGATTCTATTCTCCTGCTTGTGGAGCAGGCTGGGGAAGCCTGCCATATGGGATATAGATCTTGTTTTTTCCGAAATATCGAGGGAAAGATAATAGATGAGAAGGTTTTTGAGCCGGATGATGTTTATTAGATTTTAAGATTTCGATTAAGTTTGAAAGTTGTATTCGATCAATACATTTTTTCTCAATTTCAAAGTTAGAAAGATTATGCTATTGCTGTAAAACAAGTCTTTTAAACATTATATATAACATCAGCTTAAGGTCTGCCTCAAACAACTGTTTTGTTAAAATATATGGACTCGAAAATGATACTAAAAGGTTTCCAATCAATTAAGGAACCAATTTTAGCAAGTTTATCTCCAACTGACTGAATACATGTGTATTCCTCTTTAAGGGCAAAATTGGTAAGAGTTTTCATAAGTAGAATTATTGTCAAGAGATTTAAAATCTCCAATGCTTAAATGCATCGGAGCTTATTGAAATCCTCTATCAATAAAGACATTTACTTATTCATTATTAGTGATGAATCTCATATTGGTTTTAATCCTCTGAAAAATCAGGGTAATAATGTAAAAAGCGAATACTATGCTAGTTATAAAAAAGCTCACCGGATAGGGCTCATAAAATGAAATGAAGAGCTCAAGCCACGTCGCTATTAGAGCAATAAATATGGAGATCATTATGCCTTGTTGGGGTCGTTTTGCAAACAGATGAGCAATAGCTGCCGGCGTGATCATTAATGAAAAAATAAGAAGGACACCAACTACTTGAACGGCGACAGATGTTGCAATTGCGACCATGATCATAAAAATTATGCCAAGCAAAAGCGTAGGCAATCCCTTTCCTTCTGCTACTTCTTCATCAAGTGATGAAAATAAAAGTGGTCGATATACGATCGCAATTAAGAAAATAATCAATAGGCTAGCAACAAACGTCACAATGACATCATTGCTGCTAATACCTAATATTTCTCCGAATAAGATCGAGTATGCTTCGGTTGCATAGCCACTATAGAGACTAATGAACAGAACACCAAGGCCAAGCACGAATGAAAGGACTATTCCAATTTGAGTGTCTCGCGAAGCTGCACGGCGGCCAAGCATCGCTATTGTTATGCCACCACAGCTCGTAAACAGTAGAAGTCCTATTATAGGAGCGATTCCGAAAAGTACGGCGCCTGCGGCACCTGCAAAGCCGATATGAGCAAGAGCGTGCGCTGCGAAAGATGAGCGACGAAGCACTGTAAAGTAGCCGACGATGCCTGCGACTATCGCGACTATAGTTCCGGCTTCAAAGGCGTGCTGCATAAATCCGTACTGCAACATATCTTGCAGGTCAGTTAATAAATTAATACTAAAAGACATATCAATCGTAATGGTGCTGATTTTCTTCGATACCTATTACTGCAACCTGGCCCTGAGATCCACGGAGGACCTCAATCTGTGTTCCGTATAAAGCCGATAGAGATTCCGATGTCAGGACTTCGTTAGGCTTGCCGATCGCCACCTTACCGTTGACTATATAAATTACTTTATCAAGAACAGGCAAAAGTGGATTAATATTGTGAGCTATGAGCAATGCCGTTGCATTGCGCGATCGAACCACATTATCGATAAGTTGCACTAATTCTTGCTCACGCCTAATATCAAGGTTTGACAATGGCTCATCGAGCAATAATAGATCAGGGTCGCTGACCAACGCTTCGGCTAGAAATACCCGCTGTAATTCTCCGCCTGACAATACGCCAAGGGAACGATGTGCTAGATCTTCTGCTCCTACGGCTTTCAACGCATCAAAAGCATATTTGCGATCCTTTTGTGAAAATGGGTTAAAACCCCACCTTTTTCCAGAAAATCTGAGCCTTACTAATTCAAGGGATTCGATGTTCATTTCAGGATCAATTAAATGCCTTTGTGGCACGAAACCGATATGTGGATTGCCGCGTTTAGGTAGGGTATTAAATATTTTAATGTTGCCTAGAATAGGTTGCTGCATCCCAAGAAGCAAACGGAACAGGGTTGTTTTCCCCGATCCGTTGGGACCAATGATTGCTACGAACTCGCCGTGGTTTATAGTAAAATTGGCGTCCTGCCAAATGATGTTGTTCTGGTATCCGGCCGCCAAGTTTTCAACTGTAATAATATTGGGATATTTTGCGTTCATTTATCATTTCCCAAGAGCTTTTGCGTTTAGCGCATTCTGAAGAGAGATCAATTCAGAGTTCATCCAATCCTGGAACGACACGTCTGGCGGTTGTATTGTTTCTGTGATACCAATAACGGGCATACCTTCTTCCGTAGCCAGTTTCTTCATATTATTCGTAATCGGCGTTGCAGTTTGCTGGTTATAGACAAGCACGCTCATATTCTTACTCTTAAGCTGTGTCTCAAATTGCACAATGCTCTCTGCTGGAGGATCGTTCCCTTCGGCAACAGCTTGAGTAAATGCAGGAGGTGAAACAAGGTCAAGACCTGTAGCGTTTGCTAGGTATGCAAAGATACTTTCTGTGGCTGCTACTTTCGTGCCCCCGAATTGTTGTTTGATCTCAGCGGTCCTATTTTGATATTTTGAAAGCGATAATTGCAAATTTGCATAATTTTGTTTATAATATGCATCATTGGCTGGATCGATAGAAATAAGATCTTCTTCCATCTGCTTCACAGTCATGTTCACATAATCGGGGTCATACCAGAAATGAGGATTGTCACCCTCTTTTTTCCCAAGAAGCTCTGCCACATTCAAAATTTTGCAGTCTGATTTGACTCCAGCTCCAATAAGCTTGTTAGCCCAGCTGTCATATCCAGCTCCATTAACAATTATATAGTCTGCCATGGCAAATGCACGCGCATTTTCAGCGTTACTTTCGTATTCATGTGGATCTGCATTGGGATCTGAAACTATGCTCAACACTTTGACATGCGTTCCACCAATCTGAGATACCAGACTACCCCAAAAATTTTCAGCAGCAACGATTTGTATGGTTTTCGTTGTATTGGTGGCAACTGTATTATTGTTAGTACCAAAAGAACTTGGGTGAGAACCCTTTATTACGATGAAAGAAACAAGGGCAATGAGTATCACCACTCCTATGACAATATAAGTTGTATGTTTCATAATTTTCTACCTACTTAATGTGAATACATTATTCAGCTGATCTCAAAAATTAAAATTCGTTTTTTGAATCTCATATTTTGAAAGAAGAGTCGAGCCTCTGATCATAAAAACAATGTGAAGAACCTAGGACTTACATACTTTGGATATAAAACAAAGCGCTTTAGACGCTGTGATGAAATTTGTACTTTGGGTAATTAGAAGTTTAATGCTATTGATTTTTTTATTTCAACTGTGGAAGTCCTAGAATCCTAATGCTTAATGGTAAATAGAATTAAATATGGGGATAAAACTGAGAAACTGCAGCATTAAATATCCAACTGTATAAAGATCACTAATTCTGATGATGGCATAAATCTTTGATTTTATCCCTCAATAACATAAGTTCCAAATAAAATGTATTTGAGACGAGCTTATTATGTAATTATCCGCTGATAAATTATTGGTTATCTACCAAATACTTTGTGGTATATAAAGCATTTTCCGTCATAGCTAAAGTTTATTTAAATACAAAAATAAACTAAATAATAAAAATTAGCTGACTTATTAGGAAATGGTCATTTTACCGGAAACTCACACCTATATTTATTGATCCGACGCATTTGTGGTAAAAAATCAGACTCTATTGACATCATAATTAAAATCATTTATTAGGTAATTATAAATTTTATGATATTGTTTTTTTTAAAATCGTGAGAGTGTGTTATTGAAAACTGCAAGCATAGGAATATCTATACGTTTTTTATTTAGAAATTGGATTGTACCATAAATTTGAGGCATATGCAAAGAATATTAATATTATGAGATTATACACCAAACAATGAAACGTAATGATGGTCTAGAGTTAAGCCCTAAAAAAAGTGAATATTTGAAGTATATATTTGAGAAAGGGAGTACTGTCCGTACAATGGATATATCAGATCATTTTCACCTTGACCCGTCAACAATTACTAAGGCCATACAGGAGATGTCTTCCACTGGCCTTATAGATTATGTACCTTATAGGGGCATTAGTTTGACTTCTAAGGGCACAGAGCATGCTGAGTTTTTGGTTAGACGTCACCGGGTTATAGAATTGATGCTCTCTCACTATGGGCTTTCTGGGCATGAAGCTTGTGATGAAGCTTTGAAGTTTGAGGGATACGTCTCAAGGGATGTGGTCAATAAGATTTGTAGTTCACTGGGGCATCCAAGAGTAGGTATTTGTGGGAAAATCATGCATAATAAAAGCTGTTGTTATCTTGGAGAAAATTAATGAAGTATTATCAAATCAAATTAATGAAGTATTATAAGATGATATTAGATAAATCATTAATCCACAATAAACCAGAACCAGATATTTTTATTTCTATAGCAAAAAAAACATTGGCTATTCTATGAGATAAAGATCTGGAGCTTTGTTCTACGACACAATTTACACAGTTAGATTAAGAAGTCAATGAGTTTTAACCATTAAACTGAAAAAATTCTCTATAATTTTTCTTTGAAAGGTAATTCTTCCATATACACCATTATTTAATTACGCTTAAAATTAACTCTTAAAAATGGTACAAGTTATTATGTCACAGCTATATATACCAGTTACTGTTTATTCAAAATAATGACAGAAAGACCTTCCATTGACGAATATTTCCTTGAAATCGCTTTCGTGGTGGGAAAACGATCTACCTGCCTCCGAAATAATGTAGGGGCAGTTGTTGTTAGAGATAAACGCATACTCTCAACTGGATACAACGGGGCTCCGAGTGGTATTGAACAATGCCTTGAAATTGGGTGTATCCGGGACCTGGAGAAGATCCCTTCAGGCACTCGACAAGAGAAGTGCAGGGCAGTGCATGCGGAACAGAATGCCATCATTCAAGCTGCAATCCATGGGGTAAATGTATCAGGGGCAACGATCTATTGCACACATCAGCTTTATATTCTCTGTACGAAAATGATTATTAATTCAAGTATCAAGAGGGTTGTATATGCAACTCTTTATCCTGATACTGATTCGCTTAATTTTTTCAGGGATGCAGGTGTGGAAGTGGAATATATATATTTTGAAATTAAATATGGAAGTTTGGCAAAGATTAAACCAACAGGATTGTAACATACCGCTTGTACTCATCTCTGCAAACTAAGTTCTCTGTAGTAGATCTAAAATAATTTAATTAATTTTATAATTTTTGGGACAAAGCTTAAAACCTTTGGGTCTTTAGCTGAGTGATGGTTAATATCATATATAAACTGACATTCCGAAGATTTACATAGGTGTATAATTTATTTGTCTATTCACACACCTATTTCCCGGTAATAGAAATATGCTTGCTGTACTTATGTACTTGAGGTGCAAAATCAAGTATAAGAAACATTGTTATTTAAATTTTCATTTTAGACAATTAAAAGTTTAATGCTGTTGATTTTTTCAGTTCAATTGAATGAGTTCTAATATAGATAGCACCAAAATTTGAACTAACCTCACGGAGAGATATCAAAAAGTGCTGCTTGTAGACGAAAAGATATAGCGTTTTGATCTATATTTAGCATTGATAAAAATTATCTAAAATGGCTCATCCGATATTGTTAATTCTATAGGGGAATTGCGCAGGCTGTATGAATTATTATTAGTTATACAATTTTTTAGGTGAAGCTTTGAAAAAACTAGGCATTATACTTATTTTATTGTTGATTTTATCTGTCTTTGTATCCGGCTGCGTATCCAATATAGAAAACGTATCCACTAATAAAAGCGGATCTAAAGGAGCATCTTCAATTGCAGAATTAAAGATTGGATATCAACCAAGTATCGATCATATTGCATTTATGGTTGCAGATGAAAAAGGATGGTGGAAAACAGATCTTGCACCTTATGGAGTTCAAGATATCAAAGAGTATGTGTTCCAGACCGGCCCTCCTGAAATGCAGGCCATGATGGCTGGGGATCTGGATGTAGCTTATGTTGGAGCACCTCCTGTTATTACAGCTCTTAGCCAGGGTCTTGACGCAAAGATTGTTGGGAGTGTAGATATAAATGGTTCAAGTCTTGTCCTTAGACCCGAATACAAATATACAGGTCCTCAAGACTTAAAGGGACTTAAAATCGCTACATATCCACCAGGATCAATTCAGGATACCCTGTTAAGAAAATGGCTTAAGGAAAATGACCTCAATCCTGCTAAAGATGTGACAATAGCTGGAATGACCGCAGCAGGAGATGCTGTCAGTGCTATTTCAGCCAAAAAGGTCGATGCTGTCTTCCTGCCTCACCCATTCCCAACAAGTATAGAAAAGGAAGGTAACGGGCGTATTATCGTACAATCTGGACAGATGGAACCGAATCATATAACCTGTGTGCTTTTAGTGAGCGGAAAACTTATTAGAAACTATCCAGATATTGTGGAGCAGATTGTAAAGACGCATATTAATGCAACCGAATATGCCAACGCACACAAAAACGAATCTGCTCATATTTTCTCAAATAAGACTTTAAGTAATCTTGAAACTATAAATGCATCTCTTAAAGAATGGGATGGGGCATGGATTACAGATCCTGCACCAATTGAAACCCCAACGGTTGGTTTCTCAAATGTTCTCTATGGGTTGAATTACACTTCGAAACCTCTGACAAATGAAGATCTTTTTGATACAAGTTTCTATGAGAAAGCTATAAGTGCGAAATGAGGCAGATGAATTTAAGAATGAAAAGCTAAGGCAATTGGACATCTTGCCTTAGCTTTTCAGAAAAGGCAGTTTAAAACGGAGCAAAGGAAAGTGTAGAAGTGATAAAAACTCGTTCTTAGTACTTGATATTTTATCCACTCTCTCAAAAAAGTTTTATTATTTTTTGGATTTTTTATTGATTGCAGTCAAAAAAGTAGCAATCGAAAATCAGTTGTATATATACACGTGACTATCTATATATACAGTTTGTGCATATTCTCTTATCTAGGACTTATGCATTTGAGAAACAAAATCAATTACCTTAGCGCTGTGTTTTAAATTAACATTTCAGATTGTTAAGGGTTAATATCATTGATTTTTCAGTTCAACCGCAACGTCCTAAACTATTAACTAACAAACAGAACAAAGGTAAAACAAAATGGCTTTTAATGACAGAGAAACCCGTTTCAAGGGACGAGACAACAATCGCGGAAGTTTCGGAGCTCCCAGAATGATGTACAAGGCAATCTGCTCTGATTGCGGTATTGAAACTGAAGTTCCATTCGAGCCAACAGAAGGACGGCCGGTTTACTGTAGGGAATGTCTACCCAAACATAGGACACCCAGAGAAACCCGCAGATATTAAGTGCAATTTATATAACTGAGTTATATCAACACTTATTTATCTTTCATTTTTTGAACAGAGTGAAAGCTTTGTTGCATGAATTTTGTCTCGGACACGCATATTTTTTGGCAGTGTAACTAATTTGCTGTAAATTCAGATTCAAATTTTTGTTTACTGATTGTAATTACAAAAAATCTATCCACTCATCATCCTTTTCGCCTCGTTCAAGAGAATTAATATATTTTTTGACTAGTACATCAATTCCAAAATAGACACATAATTTGATAGATAGCTAATCTCTTCTGGATCTGAATTCAAATATTGACTTTTGATGTAATTTGGAATCAATGCACTAGTATCGCTACTGATTAATATGTATAGATACAGGAGTTGAAAATGAAAATCGGTAAATCAAAAATCAAGAAGGTGAGGAATTATGCCCCATGTGAAATTTGTAGAGAAAACTATAAGCAAGCTGTTTATATGTATATTAGCAGAAAATGGATTAAAATAGGGCAAGGGTGCCCTGAGTGTCTTAAAAATGAACTACAAAAGTAATTTATTTATATTGAATTAAGATATAAAACGTCTAAGAGCATTATTTTTATGCTAAACGAGCATGAAATTCTTCGAATAACTAACACTAATAAATAAAAACATTTTTTGCCTTCTTAACATGTAGGACTTACGTATTTGAAATCTAAAATCAAGTATAGTAGGCGTTATGATTTAAATGCAGATTTGAGACACTTTAAGGTTTGATGCTATTGATTTCCCAGTTTAACTGCGTAAGTCTTAGCATGAATTGGTATATAATATACTAAATCATTAAATGTTTGGTGTAATACCAAATTAGAAAACAGCATCAAAGAATAAATTTACCCAAATATTTATCAAATTATCATTTATATAATAATCTGATAAAATATTATCTATAAACCTAAATTACTTATTTTTGCAATTAAAAAAAGTTGGTTGTATACCACATTTTTAAATACGTTTGTTGTATAATATAGAATCGTTATGTCTGTAAATAGTAAACTTTTGCTCATTAGGAAAATATATCCTCTTCAAAAAAATACAACTGGATGACCTAGTTATCAAATACTGTTTACAAGTGCACTTGCCAGTTGGGAGCAAATTGAAAAATCAACTGCCTTAAAAATAATGCAAAATTAACACAAGTTAGGAGTGTATACAAATATGGAGAAACAAAAATATGACAGAATAAAAACCAGAATGTTTGTTAGTAAAAGTGTTGACTTCCCAGTAATTTCAACGAAGGATAAAATAATAAGTACTGCTGAAGATTCAAAAAAGAAATAGGGCAATATTGATTATCTTAAGAAATGTCATATTGCCCTGGAAATTAAGTGGCAAATCCATTTTAATTATACATGTGGATAATATCTACAAAAACAAGTTAAAACAATAAAATATAATTTATATAGTTAGTGAGATAATCACTACGATTCTTTAAAACTTATTTTTTCTGATATTTTCTATTTATGCTTGCGGTTTAGTTTAATTAGTTCCAGATGTTCCATGAACTCCATATGTTCTATGAGTCCTAGTAGCTCCATGAGCAATAGATCAATATCCTTTTAGTTTTCGGGTAGGTACTAGTGAATAAAATCTTAAGGAAGAGGTCAAATTAAGAACATACATCGGTTTTATAGCAAAATCTCTGCATTGGATTACCAATTTTGTAAGCCTACTCATTGACTCTGGACTATTTTTTGAGATAAAGAAAAAGGATGCAGAGTTGATCCGATTTCACAGAATTTTTAGCACACTGTACTAATACATTTGACAGTTCGCTAGGTTATAAGGTATAAAAATTGTCAAATGTGGGGATATTGAACCAAAAATAGTATATTTAGTAAAAGATCATCCAACTCATGTTCAATTGCAATACAATGGATATTTTAGCAAAATGAATTATATTAAGAAGTTGGTGATTTTATTGACAATAAGAGTTGTTGCAAAAAACTACGTCAAACCTGAAAAAATTCAAGAATTTATAGGTTTGTGTAAAAAACTGGTTGAAGAATCTGTAAAGGAAGAAGGCTGCATGGACTATGGACTTTACCAGGAATTAGATAATCCAGGAATCTTGACGATGCTAGAAGAATGGAGAGATAAAAGTAACCTTGATAAACACTTAAACTCCAATCATTTTAGAAAAATATTTTCTTTGTTGTTAGAATATCTCGAAAAAGAAACGGAGATTAATATGTATACGAAAAAGTTCTAATTTTTAGTTCAAAAGAATAAACTGGCATCTGTTTTGGATATTTGCGAGTGGGGGTAGTAGGAATTGGGAAAACAAAAGAATTTGTCACAGATACCATATAGGACACTACTACTTATTATTATATAAACCGATGTTAAAAAAGATAATTTAGTGTGATTCCCAGAAGTACTGTGAATAAATGCACATAATAGACAGTACAGTGTTAAAAAAATTAATTTATTGTGCTTAAATTTTCAGGTAGATCTTTCATTCTTCCATGAATCATTAAACTACTGCTTGTTTGCAATACGATTGAACAGGGGTTATGGGTTCGAATTTTAAACAAATGGACCATTACAGGAATCTAACTTCATAACTAATTCGAGATGGATGATACTGCTGACGATGCATACATCAACAGTATTCACCCCATTCTTGGAAAATTATTTTTCTGTCCCCCAAGTAGTGTTAGTTTTACTACTTTATGTATTTTTTTATATTGTTTTAGCCAATTATTTCTAGATGTTCTACGAGTCTCACAAGCTCCAAGAGTTCCATAAGCTCCATAAGTAATAGATCAGCAATTTTCGTATTAGAATACGGATAGCTGGATGTTGGGAAGTGGGGTAAACCCATACCCCGTTCAAAGATCCGCATTTCGAATTCGTATCTATAAATAGACACACATACAATGTTTTAATTAAGTTATAACGTTACTTATTAAAATCTTTAAATTTGATAGAAAAACTCTTCGATAATCCAATTTTATTAAATTTTAAAATTTGGATCAACACTTTAAAACTTTTGATAATACTTTTTAGAAGCAAACTAAAGTAAATTTTGCACAACACCAAGGCGGTATAACAGTATGGTTAAATGCAAGATATCCAATTGTAATCAACCCTAATTTTGGGACAGTTAATTTATCCTCACTTTCATTGGAGCAGAGAAATTGAAGCTATTGTAGACAAAATAAGTTACATCCTGCTCAATTTTAAGCTGATGAGAAGGTTAAAATCATTATTGATGGAAATATAAGAATGATGATACTTAAGCAAACAGAGGTTAAGCCATGAGTCAAACATATAAATTTGCTATGATCCTACTTATGCTTGCAACCGTTGTGGTTATGGCAGGTTGTGTTAATGTAAATATAAACGCGCCCACAACACCAACTCCCAGTACATCAACGCCTGCTAAAGCATTAGCTGGAAACAACACCAGCTCAAGTTCAAATATGCAGAATACAGTTCATGGCCAGCCTGTGAACAGAAACAATACTGGCTCAAGTTCAAATATACAGAATACAGTTCATGGCCAGCGTTTGAACAATATCGCAAAGAAGGGGGTAAAGTCTAATATAAATCATTAATGCTAGTGCAGAAACATCAATCGCTTTTTATTTTTGCTCTTTTTTGCATTCACATGTTTTAGTACAAGAACTGTGTGTCAATAAAAACAATGACTCCTATTTTGTATGGCAAAAACAAAGGGCACTGAGACAATTTGAATTTACAGAATTTTTGGTACATTGTCAAAAAGAGTGGCTAATTAATTATATGAGGCTCTACTGCACACCTTTTAATTTATTCAGGGAGCACGGTGGATTAAAATGTGAAGACGAAAAGAAAATTGGATGTAAAAACATATCTGTGAGAGATTATGAAATTACACAGTCAAACTAGATATAAAGAGATTTGCTGACATTAAGGTATTTGAAAAAATCAATCATATAATTGTGGACGACCAAAATCTTTCAACCGGAAAAATCTGAATCGTGGACATATATTTTGACGCAAAAATCATTTATATTATATATTTATAAAACTATATTGGAGGAATCTTAGTTGGTTAATAAAGGTAGTTGTCTTTTTCCAAACCAATATTTAGAGAAGGGTGATTTCCTTACTTCACCTAATAACCTATATACACTAAATCTGCAGGATGATGGAAATTTAGTTCTTTATGATTTGAATCTTGGTCAGGAAGCTATATGGGTTTCTAATACGCATAATATGGCTGTTTCGCGGGCAGTTATGCAAAGTGATGGAAACTTTGTTATATATGGATATCCAGATCCAATATGGAGTACAAATACATATAATCAAGATGGGGCATTTATCGTCTTACAGGACGACGGAACTCTTGTAATATATGGAGCAACACCAATTTGGGCGTCAAATATTGAAGACCAGTAGTGTTTTTGAAGGTCTTTATACTAACTTTAGCTGCCAAAAGCAATATTCTGTCACAAAAGAAAAAAACATAAAAAGTATGGCAAAACATATTAAGAAGTTTTATTCTATTTTTTATTCATGAGTGTGGGTTTGGCTAATTAATTCCAAGAGCTACGCCACCAAACATTTGAGCTAAAGTAGTGCGGTCTTGATTTTCTTGCTTTGCTTTCTCTGCAGTGTTAAGTATTCCAGATACCTGATAAGGTGGGATTGCTACTAGTAATACTACTGCAAATATGAAAAATAAGCTAATCAATGGATATAGTTTTGTTTTTTCATAAAGTTCTTTTGCGTCTTATTTTATATTTTTATAAAGTTGCCTTAGTTCTTCTTTTCAAGACATGATCCTTTTTCCTTATCATAAAAATTTAGTTATGTATCAACTAACTAGCATGAAATTACCATATTAGAAAGATATTTTCTGCAGCGGTGTACCTAAGTTTTGCAAAATCTTTCCTTTTTTCGCATTTCTAGTGCTTGTTGTTCTTTCATAAGTTCTTTTAATGTTGGTGGGACTATACATGCACTCTCAAGTTTTTTATTATCCGCAATGTACATGGGCTTTTTTTATATAGCCATCATTATTTGTATATACCTATTTTCTCTGCTTTTTGCCACTACAAAAATAGGACTTATCGTTTTGATGATGTGGAAAAAAATAAGAAACAGACTATTTGTCCGTAAACTATTGACTTTGCCTTAATTTAAAAGAAGGACAAAATGCTAATTACTGTTGAAAGCTAAAAAAGAAATAGAGCAATATGTATAACCTTATGGGATGCCATTATTGCCCTGAAAATTAGGTGATCAACCCTTTTAACTTCTGCATGGAGAATACATCTATCAACATGAAATTAACAACAATAATAAATTATTTGTGTAGTTAGTGAGACAATAAAGCTGATGCTTTAAAACTTATTTTTCTCTAGCAGTTTAACTCATTCTGCCAATAGACTGGGCAATTTCTGTTTTTCATTGGGAAGAAAAAGATACAAAATCAACCACCCTTTACAGAGCTTTTTGTACACTGCCAACTCTATATAATTATTATTTCCTTATTTTTCTATTTATGATGATTGTCTAGGCTCATTAATTTTAAGTGTTCCAGGAGCTCCAGACGTTCTAGGAGTTCCATAAGCTCCAAAAGTTCCAGAAGCTCCATGGGTTAGATATCTAAAATGTTTTCTTGTTACTGATGGCATTTGGGAAATTCATAGATTATGTCACAAAAGATGTGCATAAGCTAAACTCTAAAAACAGAAATTTGGTCAGTATAACCATTGACTCTACATCTTGCTTTTTGTAGTGAAGGATGTTGTAAAGAATAAGTTGTATTTAAAAAGACAACTACATTTTTGATAATAGATTTTGTAATA
>Ga0326727_10011475_pt1 | contig 20610 bp, 22 predicted proteins | sample MB2enrmetagenome_FD_207643 | JGI IMG/M metagenome (GOLD analysis project Ga0326727, IMG submission 207643) | Lab enriched peat soil microbial communities from McLean, Ithaca, NY, United States - MB29MY | ecosystem: Environmental > Terrestrial > Soil > Wetlands > Peat | place: USA: New York...
GCGACGGCTTCGTACATGGCATACGCCACGTTGCGATAGGACGCGTGTCCGGCGGGCGTGGTGCGTAGCTCGGAGATGTAAACGGCCTCGGCGAAGTCCATCTTAAACAGCGTGCGCTTGCGGAAAGCGAACGGAATCGCATACTGCGCGTTTTGCGCAGCTTCTTCGCCGCCGCTCGCGGAAAGCTTCCTCACCGCAGCTTCGGCGCGTTTCATCGCCGCTTCGTAATCTGGGCGCACGCCGGCGGCTTCGACTTCGGGCGGCGTGTCGAAGCCGTGAACGGTCGAGAAATCCTGCATGATCTGGATGCAGCGGCGGTGGCGGTGCATGTCGCGGAAGCCGCCGATATCCATGAGAATGTCGAAGCGGAACTGCTGGCCGGCGGAAAAGGGACGCAGCAGCTCGTCGTGCGGTCCGCGATGGCGCAGGCCAAGGTCGATGATCTCGCGGCGGCGCGCCTCGCCAGCCGCTTCAATCACCTGCCGAAGCTGGCGATAGGAATAATGACAATGGCCGTAGACGAGCGTGGTGGCAAGCTCAATCTCGAACGCCACATCACCAAGCAGATCGTTGTCAAGCAGATCAACCAGCGGCGCGGGTTCAATGATGGCGCCTTGCATCAGCTCGGCGGCAGCCTGCTCAAGTTCGCGGCGCGTTTCAATTTCGTAGAGATTCGGATCGGCGTACTTGACCAGCGTGGGTGCGACCCGCACTTCGCGCAGGAGTTCGCGTTCGGCGCGCTCGGCAATTTCGGGCGACACGGCGCGAATCTCGGCGACCAGGGCGCGCAGCGACTCCTCGTTCGCGTTATAGGCGGGAGAAACCGCGGCCTGTTTCAGCCGCGCTCCCAGGTCGCGGACTTCTTTATGCGGCTGCGAGAGCATATGCGCGATCTGGTTCTCCAGCGTGCGGGCGTTGACGATCTCCCCGATCGAAGTGTTAGTGGCAAGCGGCAACAGATAGCGTGAGATGTCGAAGGCGCGGGCGCGCAGCGTGCGCTCGTATGCCTCCGGCTTCATTTCAGCAGGACGCGGCGTGATGCTGGCGAGGTATTCGAACGTCCGCTGCGAAACTTTTTCGTAGGTCGTGAACAAGCACTCGATGGTTTCGCGATAAAGAGTCGTTGCGGAGGCATCGCCCTGAAACTGGGGCGTGAAATACCCGCTCTTTCTGAAGTCCTGGTAGCGAGTGGAGCGTTCCTGGCCATCCCAGCGCTGCTCGTCGGCTACAACGATAGCGGCGAGGATGGAGAGGCGCTCGATGGCGAGTGCAATGTGAGCGAGATCGGCGATCGAGCGGTGCCCGTACTGGAAGTAAAACGTGTTGAGAAATTTCTCCGCCTTCTGCAGCGTAATTTCCTTCAGCGACTCCTTCATCGAGAGGGAGGAGCGCGAATACTTGGCCATGGCATAGGCCTGGATCTCGGGCTCAACCCCGTAAACCGCGAATATCTCGACGGAAGTTTCGGGGGCGGAGGTGGAAGCGGGATGCAAAGCCGTGGGATCGCTTGAAATTACTTCAGACATGGGAGTGCAGGAATCTTAATCGTCCGGATGTGCCGGGCGCAATCCACTGCAAAATGGACGCGCGTTCTGGATGGAGTTACTGCGGTGAACCATCGCCTGCGGCCCGCACGACCGCGGGCTTGAGGACGGCCACTGGGGGTGGCGGCGCTGTCTTCTTCTCGGCTGCAGTCGCGGTGGGGGCCGTAGCTGGAGTCTGGGCCCCAGTCTGGGTAAGAGCCCCGGCCAAGGTGTGCCCGAGGACGACGATATCGACACGGCGGTTCATGCCGCGGCCCTCGGCGGTGCGATTGGTTGCAACTGGATGATACTCGGCGTATCCAGCCGCGCTGAGACGATCGGGAGCGAACCCTTCCCGGACAATAAGAAGCCGCACAATTTCGGTTGCCCGCGCCGTGGAAAGCTCCCAGTTCGAGGGAAATTGCAGGTTGTGAATGGGGCTGTTATCGGTGTGGCCCTCGATCTGCAAACGATAATCGCGCTGGCGAAGGATTCCGGCGATGCGGTCAACGGCAGCCTGCGAAGCCGACTTCATCTCGGCCGATCCACTCTCGAAGTTTCCCGCGATCATGTTGCAGAGCTCTCCGAGCGCGTCCCCTACCTGTTCTTCGCTTTCCGCTGTTTCCCCCAACATGCCCTCGGCAATCTGGCCGGCGGTCCTGGCATCGCAGCAAACGGTCACCACCCCGCACAGCGCCCCCGCCAACCCCACCATGGCGGTGAAACCCGCGTTCGGCTTGCCCTCGGATTGCGCCACCGGCTTCACCTTGCAGGCCAGCATGATCTCGAAAACTTCTCGCGTCGCAAGTTCGAGAATGGGGAGCCAGTCCTCTTCGCGAGACCGCTTGGCAAACACGGTATCCGTACTCATGATTTCTTTCCCAGCAACGGCAACACGTGCTCTTTCACCTGATCGGGAGTAAAGGGCTTGCGGATGTATCCGCGAGCGCCCGCCGAAAGCGCCTGCACCACGTGCGATTCGCTGCCTTCGGTGGTGATCATTACGATGGGCACCCCTTTGGCGCTTTCCACCGTGGCCACCTGGCGGACAAATTCCAGCCCGTCCATCACCGGCATATTGATATCGCACAGAATGAGATCCACCACGTTGGTTTGCAACGCCAGCAGCGCTTCCGCCCCATTCGAGGCTTCCACCGCTTTGTCCAGGTCGATGCCCGCCTGGCGCAGCGAGCGTTCGACTATTTTTCGCATCACCGAGGAGTCGTCCACAATGAGCGCTCGGATCTTATCCATAGGGTTTCACCACTCTGCGGCTCACATCGGCAGGCCGCGAAATCGCGTGCCGCTGTTTTCTGGCTGACGTGATGTACATCGGCAGTTCGTACCGGCGCTTTAGGAAAACGCCGACTCGCTCTCCACCGCCGTGCGCCGTTGGGCCATGCCTAGCCGGAGCGGTGCCTAGCCGGAACTAGCGATTCAGGCATTGATTTTCAATCACTCAATGATTTAATAACTCAATGGCTCAATTTTGCCTTTATCCGGTATGCTTGGTGAAGATATATGACCCTGCTGGACGCTCAGCCCTACGATCCCACGAAGTCGCGGAGGACGAAGACCAAGATCGCGGTCGCCATTGTGGTCGTGATCGTCCTGGCCGCTCTGGCTTGGATGTACCGCAACTGGCCTGAAGAGCACGCTGTCGACAAGTTCTTCGCCGCGTTGCAGCACCAGGATTACGAAACCGCCTACGGCATTTATTTCAATGATCCCGGCTGGCGCCTGCATCAGCAGAAATACTCTCAGTACATATACGCGGACTTCTATCGCGATTGGGGACCGGGCGGCGAGTGGGGATTAGTCAAGTCCCACAGGATCTACGGATCGGCGAATACAAAAAGTTTTGGCGGCGGAGGCGTCGTGGTCGAAGTCATTGTCAACGAGCGCACCGAGCACGCCCGCATGTTCGTGCAGAGGTCCGATAAAACGCTGACCGTCTATCCGTACTAACTATCCATACTAAGAAACTTCTGATTATGTCCCTGGGGTCCTCCGTGCACCCCTGTGTACCCTGTGGTTTGTGCTTTCTGCCGACACTTGATCAGAGTTTCTATCGCGTACTAAGCGGCGCCCTCAGTCCGGCATTGTTCCCCGCATAGGCCGCTCCTGGCCGCAATCTGCGCCAGAGTCTTCTGCAGCGATGCCTCGTCCCCCACGGTCACACAGGTCTTCGAGCGGTCGATCTGCCGCATCAGTCCGCATAGAACTTTTCCCGGGCCGACTTCAATAAACAAACTGGCGCCGCGATCGATCAGCAGCCGCACCAACGGCTCCCACCTCACCGCACCCGTCACCTGGCGAATCAGAGCCTCGCGCGCAGCCTCCGCCGAGTCGACAACCGCAGCATCGACATTGCACACCACTGGGCACGACGGATCCTGAAAACTCAGCGCCCCCAAGTCTGCTGCCAGACGCTCCTGCGCTGGTTGCATCAGCGAACAATGGAAAGGTGCGCTCACCGGCAGACTGATGGCCTTCTTCGCTCCGCGCTCGGTGGCCAGCTTGATGGCGCGCTCCACGGCGCCAGCGTGTCCCGAGATCACGATTTGCTCGGGCGAATTGATATTGGCCGCCTGGCAAACTTCTCCCGATCCCCGCGCCGCTTCGTTTACGATTTCGCTCACCCTGTCGAGCGTCATTCCCAGGATGGCCGCCATCGCGCCCACGCCCACCGGCACCGCTTCCTGCATATACTTGCCGCGATTGCGAACCGTGCGCACCGCATCGGCAAACGCCAGCGTACCCGCCGCCACGTGCGCCGAATACTCGCCCAGGCTGTGCCCGGCAACATAATCGGAAACAGAGTTGGAAATAACGTTCGGCTTCAGGCCTTTTTCCTCGAGCACGCGCCACGCTGCCACCGAAGCCGTCAGAATTGCCGGTTGCGTAATCTCGGTCAGCTTCAATTTTTCTTCCGGCCCTTCAAAGCAAAGCTCCGACAGCTTGTAGCCGAGCGCCTCGTCTGCCTCTTCAAAGGTTTGACGCGCCACCGTATAGTTTTCGGCCAGCTCTTTGCCCATGCCAACCGCTTGCGAACCTTGGCCCGGAAACAGAAAAGCGACTTGAGAAGAAGTGTTTGTCATATTAAGTAATAAGGTGAGAGGTCAGAGGTCAGATTGCAGAGGTAAAATCCCAGACCGCCAACGCCGTTTGCCCGATAGGTTTTAACCTCTTCAATCTGACCTCTAACCTCTAACCTCCTCTACGTCGGGACTTCCACGCTCAGCTCCGCCAGTTCACGCTCGATCTTTTCGTTCACTTTGCCCTCGGCGAATTCCGCCGCCACTCGCACCGCATTCTTGATGGCATTCGTATTCGACGATCCGTGCGTGATGATGCACACGCCTTTGATGCCCAGCAGCGGCGCGCCTCCATACTCCGTGTAATCCAGCCGCTTTTTGAAATCGGAAAACGCGTTGCGCGAAAGCAGCGCGCCCACCTGCCGCGTGATCGTCGCCTTCAAGGTTTCCTTCAGCACCGTCCGCACCAGCCGCGACAGCCCTTCCGAAGTCTTCAGCGCAACATTGCCCACAAATCCGTCGGCCACCATCACATCGACATGGCCGTTGTATAAATCGCGCCCTTCCACGTTGCCAATAAAGTTGATTGGAAGCCGCTTCAGCAGTTGAAACGCCTCGTGCGTCAGCTCGTTGCCCTTGCCTTCTTCTTCCCCGATCGAAAGCAGCCCGACCCGCGGATGCTCCATGCCAAAAATCGATCGGCAATAAATATCGCCCATCACCGCGAACTGTTCCAGATTATTCGGCGTGCAATCCACGTTGGCGCCGACATCCAGCAGAATGGACGCCGTGTCATTGACCGTGGGAAACGCCGCCGCCAGCGCCGGACGATCCACGCCCGGCAGCGCGCCCAGCACCATCTTCGCCGTGGCCATGGCAGCGCCCGTGTTGCCCGCCGTGACGAAGCCCGCGGCGCGCCCGTCGCGCACCAGCCGCAGTCCGACGCGGATCGACGAATCGCGCTTGGCGCGGATCGCCTCCACTTTGTCGTCCATGGCGATGACTTCGCTGGCGTGAACTATATCTACCGGCAGTCGCCGCGCGCCTGGATAGCGCGCCAGTTCCGCCCGCAGCTGCGGCTCTGGTCCAACCAGCAGCACGCGGACGCCGTGATGGCGCGCCGCCTGCAACGCGCCTTCAATCTCCGGCTTCGGCGCCTTGTCGGACCCCATCGCATCGAGTGCGATTATGCTAGGCATGGAGGATGAGGAAAGACACAATCTACGACTTCTCCGCGACCTCGACCACTTCGCGGCCTTTGTAAGTTCCGCACTTCGGGCAGGCGCGGTGCGGCATCTTCTGCTCATGGCAGTTCGGACACTCCGACAGCGAGTGCTTCGACAGTGAGTCGTGCGCGCGCCGCGTGCTGGTGCGCCGTTGTGAATGTCTGCGTTTCGGATTCGGCATGATGATTCCTTTTCAGTTGCCAGCCGCTGGTTAGCCAGCCTTACTGGCAACTGGAAACTGGCAACTGGCAACTGTTTCTCACAGCTTATCTCGTATTTCCTTCAGCGCCGACCAGCGTGGATCTTCGACTTCGTCCACGCACGAGCACTGAATTTCATTCAAGTTCTTGCCGCAGTGCGGACACAAACCTCTGCAGTCTTCGCGACATATCGTCTTTAGCGGCAGCGCCAGCAGCACTTGCTCGCGCAGCGTGTCTTCCAGCAACAATCCGTCGCCCTCGTAATATCCGATCTCGGCTTCGGCATCGGTGACCGAAAGCTCCTCGTGTCCCGAGTCCGTTCCCAGCGGCCGATACAGCAGGTCGAAGCTGCGTTCCACCTGGTGCACCACCGGATCGAGGCAACGCGCGCAAGCCACTTCCAGGCTCGTCTCCAGCTTGCCCTTCACCCGTATGTCCTGCACCACTTTGTGCTTGCCGTGATGCTCCTCGACCAGATCCGCCCGGCCCTCGCTGCGCAGCAGCGACCGCTGCCGGACCTCCGCGCCCAGATCGATCGCACCCGGGCTGAACTCCTCCCGGAAATCGACCGGGTGAATCTCCAAATCCTCAATTTCGATGAGCATTGGAACCTCCGCCGCCCCCACTCAAATTACCGCAAAGGCCCGCGGAAGTGCGCACAGAGACGAAAGTCTCTCAGGGAGCAATATCTAAGAATAAAGGCCCGAAAACAGAGTGTCAAGGAAGAGGGTGGTGGTTTAGTGGGCAGTGGTGCCGAAGGCTGACCACTATGCGTTTTCCAAGAAAAAAGAAAATCTACGGTCGGCGCTGGCTCTTCACTTTTGGTTTTATGATTTCGCCCGCGGTCCATGGCAGTTTGAGAGTGACTCCGGCGATGGAAGCGGGTTTGACAGACCACACTTGGAGCTTGGAAGAATTTATCTCAATATTAAATTAACCTAATGTATTGAACCATTTACGTTACCCCACGTGACCTCCGTCACCGATGGCGAGTAGCCTCCCTGTGGTATATTTCTCTTAACAGATCGAAAACGAGGTCTTGAGTGTTTTCCCATCTCGTTTTTTCGGTCTAGCTCTGGTGCCCATGTCAAATTACATTCCCCGCGTTGCAGGGTCGGTCCTGCCCCCACCGGCATCTAATTAGTAAACGGAGGATGTAGTGTCTCTACTTGACAAATTCTTTGGCGAGAAGGATGCGGTTCGCGAAAGCGTGCAGATTCCTGTTCTTTGTCGCTTTTCCAAAGAAGAAGACGTTTGGAACGGATCCGCCGAGGATCTGCCTGTAGCCGCGTGCGGCGATACTTTTGAGGAAGCCAAGCATAACCTGATTGATGCGATTATCGCTCACCTGGAATCTGTCCAGGAGGTCGGAGATATACAGGCGACGATTGAGCATCTCCGCGCTTGCGCCAAAGACCGACGTTTTTCCATTGAAGAAATGGCCTATGACCAGCCGCTAGTCCGATTCAATGCCGCTCTACAAGATCACAGGATCACCGCGCTGGTTTAATCCAGATGGAAGATGCCCTTCCCGCCCAACTCACATGGCGGGAATTTTTATGCGTGCTTGCCCAACTCGGATACAACCAGTTAAAAAATAAGCGTGGCTCAGCGCGTTCTTTTCATAATCCTGACCGTGAACCGCAAATCGTGACGTTCCACGAACCCCATGGGAAGAATCCAATTCGCATTGGAACTCTCCGCGAGTACATCGAGAAACTCAGACTATCCAGGGAGGATTTTTTGAAGCTTCTAAAAAACTGCTAGGGCACGTCACATTCCAACAATCAGTCATGTCTCCACGCTATGACCCCACTACCCCACTACCAAGGAAGAGCGTCCAGGGAAGAGCTGGGTGATGCAGTTCCCCCGTCCCCGCCCCGCCCTCGCTTTGACGCTCCTGAAATCACCCTGTTAGACTGGACAATTGCCATCCTACCTTTAAGCGAAGAAGGAAGCCCGTGCGCGCAGAGACCCGGCATCAACTGAAACAAGACCGCTTCAGCAAGGTCACCCTCGAGGCAGCGGAGAACGCCGCCCACTGGAGCGAGGAACACAAGACGAAAATCATCGTCATTGCCATCGCGGTGATTGTCATCGCAGCCGTCGCCTTTGGCGGCTGGTACTACGTAAACACCCAGGACGAAAAGGCGAGCGCCGAACTCTCGACTGCGGTCCGCACCTTTGAGACGCCAGTGCGTCCGGCAGGCGTGCCCGCGCAACCGGGCTACGACAGCTTCGCGTCGTTCGCGGAGCGTGCCACCACCGCGCGCAAACAGTTCCAGGGCATCGTCGATAAGTATCCCCACACTCACACTGCCGACATAGCGCGCTATTTTGTCGGACTGGCCTCCTCGCAGCTTGGCGATAACGCGGCCGCGGAGAGCAGTCTGCAGCAGGCAGCCAATTCTTCGAACTCCGACCTGGCGGCCTTGGGCAAGTTCGCGCTGGCGTCGGTTTATCGCGCCGAAAATAAGGGCGCGCAGGCGGTCGATCTTTATAAGCAGTTGATCGATAAGCCGACGATCGTCGTCAGCAAGGCCACGGCGCAGATTGAACTCGCCGGATTCTACGAGTCGCAGCAGAAGCCGGACGAAGCCAAGAAGCTGTACGACCAGGTGGCCAAGGAAAATCCGTCCAGCGAAGCGGCATCGCTGGCGCAGCGCCGAGCCGCGGCGCTGAAGTAGAAGCGCCTCCCCAGGCTGCACCGCGCGGGTAAATGCAAACCGAGCTGCCCTTCGTCGTTATCGTTCCCGCGAGCCGATTATCGCTTTAGCCGCGTCCCCATCGCTCTCGGCGTCTCCGACGACGACTACATCCCTCACCAGTTCACGGCGCGTATTGCCGTTGCGAGACTCCAGTACACGCACCCGGCGCGCGGAAATATTCACCGGATCGAGCTTGAGAAGTTGGCTGTTGTGGACCTCAACCTGAAAACGGAACCAGTCGGTACGGTACATGCGGCCAGCGGCATAAAACGTTATGGATACGGCGATCTGGCCCTCGTAGTTCTCGCCGGTGCAGGCAAAAAGGCGCTTCCCGAGATCTTCGCTCCACGTGGTGCCGCCGACCAGCGGCTCGTTGACGAAGCATCGCAAGGACGGCACAGCCATCGACAGCTTGCGTAGTTGCACCATCTGCATCAGAACTGAGATTTTCGCCAGGTTCGTAGCCAGTATCCTTGCGTCGCGGGCGGACAGCCGCTCCAGTTTAATGTGCAGCTCCGGCGCCCATTCCCGCTCAAACTGCTCGCGCGCCAGCGCCAGGCTTCGGTCGCTCGACTCTGTATAGCGCAAAGTGGCGCGCGCCAGAATGAGGCTGATAACGGTAGTCACCACCGTCGCAATCAGCGGAATATAGGCCATGATCAGCGTGAAGGGGATGGCATGCTGGTTGAACCATTGCAGCAGGTTCATCGCAGGGTGGCTCCTCCTGTACCCGCATCGTCGAGGCCGGATTGCACCACTTTAGCGAGGCTAGGTGCCGCTCGGAAAGCTGCCGAAAGTGTCATCCGCGCGTGCTAGACCTTTGGTCATTTCACCACCCGTGCTCGTCAGAATTCTGTCCGCCGGAATTCCGCCGATTGCACAGACGATTACACAGATCAGCCAGCATTCTGCCTTAGGCATGAAATCAACCGTTCCGCGTCGCCCGCCGAGTTATACACGTTGGGCGCCACGCGGATGGAGCTGCCGCGCACGCTGACAAACACTTTCTCGCGCGCGAGCCTTTCCGGGAGTTCTCGTGAAATGCCGTCTTTTTTTCGCAGGCAGAGGTAGTGCGGAGCCCGCAGATCCTCGGGTGGAGACGAGAATCCGAGCTCCGCGGCGGCGCTTGCGAGCTGCCGGTTAAGCCCTCCGGCCGTCTCCGAAATCTGTGCGACGTCCCACTCCAGCAACTGTTTCATGGCGCGCACGGCGGCCGGCAGCAGCGCGAAGTTCGAGCGCTCTCCCATGTCGAAGCGCCGCGCGCCCTCATCGTAATCTTCCGTATACAGGATGAGGCTCGAGAAATCGCGGGCGTTGGCGCGCTGAATCCAGTTTTCCTCCAGCGGTATTCCGCCCTGCCATTTGGGAGCGACATACAGAAGCCCGACGGAATAGGGCCCGAGCAGCCATTTGTAGCTGGCGGCGACGGCAAAATCCGGCTGCACGCCATTCTGCAAACCCCCGACGCTGAACGGCAGCGCGCCCAGCGATTGGGTGAGATCGAGAACCAGCGCCGCGCCGATCTTGCGGCAAGCTTCGCCGATGCGGACCAGGTCCAGTCTCCCGCCGCTCGTCCACTGCACATGCGGCAGCGCGGCGATGGCCACATCGGCGGTCAGGGAATCGAGAACGGCCGCGGTCCAGTCATGATTATCAGGCCCATGGTTATCGGGCCACGGAACGACCTTCAGAGACGCGCTGTTTCCCTCCACCAGACGCTGCCACGGATAGTAGTTCGACGGGAACTGTTCCTCCAGCACCAGAACACTCTGGCCTTTCTTGACCGGCAGATTTCGCGCGGCGGTCGCAATACCGTAACTGGCCGAGGGAACGATAGCGATGCAATCGGCTGAGCAGTCGAGCAGCCGAGCGGCGGTCGCGCGGAACTCATCGGAGCCGGTAAAGAACTTATCGGGAGTGAGTTCCCACGGATGCGCTTTGCGCGCCAGCCCCGCGGTTCCCGCCTCCAGTGCCGGCTTCATCAGCGGTGACATGTAAGCGCAGTTCAGGTAAGCAACGTCGTCGGGAATATCGAAAAGATGGCGCTGGCAGGGAATCATGGGCTAGTCTTTGGTCGTGGCCATCAGTGTATCAATCCAGAGGGGATTGCCCGCAATGAGTCGAATGAAGATGAGTCGAATGAAATTACAGGTCGCATTCTTATTGTTGTCAGCTTTGCTGGCTGGCTGCGCGGTAGCACAGACTAGCGCCGCTGCGAGCGCCAAGCCTTCGCTGGCGTTCGCGCGGGCGGAAAAATTGAAACGCGGTATCAACGCCAGCGAATGGTTCGCGCAAGTCTATGACAAGCGCGGCTACACGCCCGAACATTTTCAGTCTTGGACTACGGCCGAAGATATCGCGCTGATCAAGTCGATGGGCTTCGATCACGTGCGCTTGAGCGTGAATCCGCAGCCCATGTTTAACGCGCGCGAACCCAATAAAATTCCGCCGGAGTATCTCGCGTCCCTGGATGCGGCAGCAAAGATGATTCTCGATCACGGGTTGGCCGTCGTGATCGACTTGCATCCAGAGAGCGATTTCAAGGCGCGCTTGGCGAAAGACGATGAGTCTGTCGAGCAGTTTGCCGATTTCTGGCGAGCCCTGGCCGTCCACTACTCCACCTGGGATGCGGACCGCGTCTTTCTGGAAATTCTGAATGAGCCGGAGTTCACCGACCGCTATCGCTGGCTGGGCGTCGAAGCCAAGCTGGCGGCGGCGATCCGGGAGGGCGCGCCGCAGCACACGATCATCGCCGCGGGCGCGCGCTGGTCGGATGACGACGAACTGGTTTTCCAGGAGCCGCTGCACGACTCGAATATCATCTACAACTTCCATTTTTATGAGCCGCACATTTTCACCCATCAGGGCGCGACTTGGGGCGCCTACTACTGGCACTGGCTGCGCGGCCTGAAATACCCGTCGAGTCCCGAGTCGGCGGAGCGCGTTGCAGCGCTGGTGCCGGATGAAGTCGACCGGCTGCAGGTGATCCGCTATGGGCGCGATCACTGGGACGCGGCCCGCATTGAATCCGAAATAAAGCAAGCGGCGGATTGGGCGCGCCGCCGCGAGGTTCCGCTAGTGTGCAACGAGTTTGGCGTCTATCGCGAGTACTCCGATCCGCAAGACCGCGCCGCTTGGTTGCATGATGTGCGGACCGCATTCGAGCGCAACGGAATCGGCTGGACGATGTGGGACTACTCGGGATCGTTCGGCGTAGTCACGAAGAAAGACGGGAAAGCGGTGGCGGATGAAGGGGTGCTCAAGGCGCTGGGGATGAAGTAAGTGCGCCCCCACTGAAAACGACACGGCCCAAGGCATCTCCGAGCTTCTGGAGGTTCTTCTGGGTCTTTGTGGAATCGTCCGTTAGTAACTTCCCAGCCAGCGCACGGGGAAGCGGCTTCCGAGGGCGTTCACCATGCGCTCATCGGCGGTAATGAGTTCCGTCTTGGTGGCAAGTGCCAATGCGACGTACAGGCTGTCGTAAAAGCTGCGGTCGCAATCCACTGCGATCTGCAACGCCCGGTCGAGCAGGTCGCAGGTGGGGATCGCCTGTATCCCAAGTTCAATAAAACGTCGCAGGGAATTCTCCGCCCGCTGCCGGCTGATGCGTTTGCGCCGTACGGCTTTCCAGAGGACATTGCCAATCTCGGCCTCGATCAGAGTCGGCGCCAGCAATTGCAAATCGCGCCTCACATGCCGTTCGATCAAATGATTCGCCTGGTCGAGGAGCAGCTCGCCAGCCGCGGGCAGAACCCACTTCGCGGCGACAGAGGCATCCACCACGCAGGTGGTCACCGTTCGCGGTCCTCGCGGATCATGTCTTCTGTGCTTTGAAACGGACCCGGGCCGGGAGGAGTGGAGGCTTGCACCTTCCTCAACTCTTCAAACGCGCGCATCCGGCGCCGCAACTCTGCGGAGGTCGGGACGAACTGCTCCAGCAGCTCAATCACCTCGGCGGCGATGGAACTCCGGTTCTTGCGGGCGCGGGCGCGCAGAGCTTCGTAGAGGTCCTTGGGCACATTTTCGACGTATAGGGTGGGCATAGGAAAAGTCTAGCACATCCCTAGGCAATAGTCGGGCCGGAATGTTCTTGAAACACACAGGCAAGGCCCGCGCACAGGACTCCCCGCGCTACACGCAGAACTCTAAGCTGAAATCATTGTGCGGCTTCGAGCAGGCCCTTCTCGGCTTTTTCCTGGCACTCGATGCAATGCCGGGTCCAAGGCACGGCTTCGAGGCGCTTGGCGTTGATCTCTTTTCCGCAGGAAACGCATTCTCCGAAGCTGCCTTCGCGGATGCGGGCGAGAGCGCCATCGACCATATTCAGCAACTGGCGGTCGTTGTTGCTCTGGCTGAAGAGGAATTCCTTGTTGTAGGAACTGGCGGCGCGATCGGCAACGTCCTGCGTGGCCTCATCGTCGGCGGTGCGGCCGTCCTGCTGATTGCGGACCACCATGTGGCGCAGTTCGTTGCGCCGGGTTTCCAGTCTTTTTCTGAACGTCTCTAGTTTCTTCTTATCCATGATTACTGCCTACGATGATTGCTGCCTACGATTGCTGCCCGCCGACAAGCAGAAGTCGCGCCTTACAGGGCGCCTATCCCGCCTGAAGTCAAACAAGTATCCTAAGCGCGGAACAGATAAGGCGTCAACTGCAGGAAAGCGCAGGAGAGTGCTGTGTCATCCCACAATTAGAGACCCCCTCCGCCTGCCACGCCCGTGTGCTTTTGGTCACATCGCCGCCCTTGTCCCACGCGATATAAGGGACGACGGAGGGCAATACCATGCACGGTAACGAAAAGGTGATCGCGGAGTTGAACTCGGCTCTTAGCTCGGAACTAACGGCGATTGTGCAGTACATGACGCAGTCGGAGATGTGCCAGAACTGGGGTTACAAGCGCCTGGGCGCGCGCACGAAAGAGCGGGCCATCGAGGAGATGCGGCACGCCGAAGGACTCATTGAACGCATAATTTTCCTCGACGCTATACCCACCGTGGAAGTTGGATTGAAGCCTCAACTCGGCAGCAACGTGCAGCAGCAAATGGAAATCAATTTCAAGGACGAGGAAGATGCGGTGCGCCAATACAACCAGGCTGCGAAGGTCTGCATTGAGGCCAGCGACGATGGCTCCAAGGCTCTATTCGAGCACATGATTCAGGACGAAGAGCGCCACGCCGACTACCTGGAGGCTCAGCTTCATTCCATCCACGAAATGGGGATTGCCAACTATTTGGCGCAGCAGTTATAGGCCAGCGGATCGCCGGCCATCGCCCCGGTTGCATCGAAGTGCCGGTTGCATCGAAGTGCCGGTTGCATCGAAGTGATAGATTTGTTCATCCCTTCCTCGCAAGGAGGTTTCCATGGCGATTCCGCTTTCCAACGAAATCCGAGCGTTGCTGGATGGCCCCAACTTTGCCCATCTCGCGACTCTCATGCCCGACGGCTCTCCGCACAGCGTACCGGTCTGGGTGGGCCGTGAAGGCGACCGCGTCCTGATCTGCACCGGGGAAAGCTCGCTCAAAGCGAAGAACACCCGGCGCGATCCGCGGATTGCGCTCTCCATCGTCGATTTCCACGACCCCTATAAAGAGGCGCAGCTTCGTGGCCGCGTGGTCGAGCGCCGTCCCGATGGCGACTTCAAGTACGGCGACCCCAACTCGATCAAGTACACGGGGAAGCCCTTTCCCTTTCGCAATCCCGAGGGAAGGGTCGCGCTGGTGATCGAGATCGACAAGGCCCGATTCACCAAGCTCCCGTTTGAACATACGCCGCCCGCGTGAGATTCTTCAGCAGCGGCCAGCGATAAAAACGTTGCGACTACGGGGCATCGCCGACCGTCAAACTGTTTATGGAATTTCGACAACTAGGCAGAAGTGGATTGAAGGTTCCGGTGCTTTGTTTTGGCACCGCGACCTTTGGCGGCGGGAACGAATTTTTCCGCGCTTGGGGTGAGACGGATGTAGCGGAAGCTACTCGGCTCATCGATCTCTGTATAGAAGCGGGCGTCAGTTTTTTCGACACCGCCGACGTTTACTCCGACGGGCTTTCCGAGGAGATTCTGGGCGAGGCGATCAAGCACCTGCCGCGCGAAAGCATCCTGATCTCGACCAAGGCCACGTTTCCCTTCGGTAACGGGCCGAACAACGCCGGATCGTCGCGCGCTCATCTGACGCGGCAAATCCACGGCAGCCTGAAGCGGCTGAAGACGGATTACATCGACGTCTATCACATGCACGGCTTCGACGCTTTGACGCCTGTGGAAGAGACGTTGAGCACGCTCGATCAGTTTGTGCGCGACGGCAAAGTGCGCTATATCGCGGCGTCGAACTTCTCCGGATGGCATCTGCAGAAATCCATTGACATCAGCGAACATTTTGGATGGGCGCGATACGTTGCGCACCAGGTTTACTACTCGCTCATCGGACGCGATTACGAGTGGGAACTGATGCCGCAGGCTTACGCGGAAGGCTTGGGCGCTCTCATCTGGAGCCCGTTGGGATGGGGCCGTCTGACCGGCAAGATTCGCCGTGGCCAGCCGCTGCCGAACGTAAGCCGGTTGCATAAGACTGGAGGAGTCGGTCCGCAAGTCGCGGCCGAATACCTCTACAAAGTAGTCGACGCGCTGGAAGCGGTCGCGGCGGAAACGGGCAAGACCGTGCCCCAGGTGGCTCTGAACTGGCTGTTGCGAAAACCGACTGTCGCCAGCGTGATCGTCGGCGCGCGCAATGAGCAGCAACTGCGCGACAATCTGGCCGCGGCCAGCTTTACGCTGTCGAGCGCGCAGGTCGCAAAACTCGACGAAGCCAGCGCGCCGCAAGTCGCCTATCCCTACTGGCACCAGCGGGTATTCCAGGAACGCAACCCGCTGCCGCCTTCTTATCGATGACGCCGGGCTGGCCCACTCATCGTAAAGTACGCGGCGAGTGGGTCACCCCGTTTCCCTTTACCCAACACCTGAGAGCAACGTTGTTACAATCGACCAAGCCGTATTCCCTTCATTATTGTGGGTTCTGAGCACGCGCACATGCGGACGTTTGACGAACATTTCGAGCTAGTGGTGGTGGGCGCCGGTCATGCCGGATGCGAAGCCGCCATGGCTGCCGCGCGCATGGGGCTGAAGACCGCTCTCTACACGTTGAACGTCGATCTGATCGCGCAGATGTCGTGTAACCCAGCCATTGGCGGCATCGCCAAGGGCCACCTGGTGCGCGAAGTGGATGCCCTGGGCGGCATCATGGGCGAAATTACGGACGCCGTCGGAATCCAATTTCGCCTGCTCAACACCTCGCGCGGACCCGCCGTCTGGTCGCCGAGGGCGCAGTGCGACAAGCAAGCCTACCGTCTGAAGATGCGCGAAGTCCTCGAGTCGCAGTCAAATCTGACGATCAAGCAGGCGGAAGTGGTGGATGTGATCGTGGAGCAGCCGTCAGCCGTCAGCCATCAGCCGTCAGTAGAACCTGACGCCACTGGCAACTGGCAACCGGCAACTGGCAACTGTATCCGCGGCATCCTCCTCCGTGACGGCCGCCGCGTCTCCGCCGATGCCGTCATCATCACCACTGGAACTTTTCTTAACGGCCTGATTCACTGCGGCGAGCAGCAGTATCCCGCGGGACGTTCCGGAGAACCCGCTGCCGTTCTCCTAGGCGAAGCGCTCAAGAAACTCGGCCTGCGCGGATGCCGGCTCAAGACCGGCACGCCTCCGCGTCTCGACGGCCGCACCATCGACTGGTCGCGCTTCGAGCGCCAGCCCGGCGATCTCGATCCGACTCCGTTCAGCTTTCGCACCCGGCGCGTTCAGCACCACGACTCGCAGGTGCCGTGCTACATCGCGTTTACCACCGAAGAGACGCATCGCATCATTCGCGAGAACGTGCATCGCTCGCCGATGTACAGCGGGCAGATTCAATCGACCGGGCCGCGGTATTGTCCCTCGATTGAAGACAAGATCGTCAAGTTTCCCGACAAACTGACGCACCAGCTTTTTTTGGAGCCCGAGGGCCTGAACACGCACGAAATCTACGTCAACGGCATGAGCACTTCGCTGCCGATCGATGTGCAACTGGCGATTCTAAAGTCGATTCCGGGACTCGAAGCCGCGGAGATGATGCGGCCCGGCTACGCGATTGAGTACGATTCCATCGATCCCACGGAACTCAAGCGCACGCTGGAAACAAGAAAGATTGCGGGACTATTTCTCGCCGGTCAGATCAACGGAACGTCCGGGTACGAAGAAGCAGCGTGCCAGGGAATTATGGCGGGAATTAACGCCGCGCTGAAGGCGAAGAAAGAGTCTCCGCTGGTGCTCGACCGCACGGAAGCCTACACCGCCATTCTCATCGACGACCTGATTTCAAAAGGGACCAACGAGCCTTACCGGATGTTTACTTCGCGGGCGGAGTTTCGTTTGCATCTGCGGATCGATAATGCCGACCGGAGGCTGACTCCGCACGGCCGCCGCGTGGGCCTGATCTCGGATGAAGCATGGAAGGACTTCGAGGCGAAACAACAACGCCTGGAGAAAGTAAAGCATCAGCTGGAGACGACGAAGTTGACGCCAGCGATGGCGGAGCAAATCAAACAGCAATTGCCGGTAGAGGGACGGACCCAAGCTTGCGTAGAGCCAGGTGCCCTCACCTGCCCAGTCGAGCGCAGCTCGACCGCTTTAGCTGACAGCGGAATCAACTCGAAGGATCTATATTCCGCCGTCGGCCAGCCGCTAGCGCAACTGCTGAAGCGCCCCGAAATTACCATTGAACAACTGGCACCGCTCCTCAACAACCTCGCGCCCCGGTTTTTCGAAAGAGATTCCTCGGCGCACTCGGCGTCCTCTGCGGTTAATGTTTCTTCACTGCATCTTTCGTCCGAAATCCGCAACGAGCTCAAGTCCGTCGAAACTGAAATTAAGTATGCCGGATATCTCGACCAGCAGCAGCGCGCCATCGATCGCCTGAAGAAGGCCGAGCAGCGCCGCATTCCCGACTGGTTCGATTACCGCGCCGTCAGCGGCTTGTCGCGCGAAATGCAGGAGAAGCTGGGAAAAGTCGTCCCACAGACGCTGGGCCAAGCCTCGCGCATTCCCGGCGTAACGCCAGCCGCCGTTTCGCTGATCAATGTCTATATCGAGATTCAGGCCCGCCGCCGGGAGCAAGCTGCGGCACTGTAGCCGTCCGCTCGCGTGGTAGCGGACAGGCGAAGCAGACGCGACCGATACCTTTCATGAATCGTCATCCTTCCTATTAGTCCTATTAGTTGTCATCCTGAGCGAAGCGAAGGACCTATGTATTCGCGCGGTTGCAAACTCATAGGTCCTTCCCCTTCGGCTCCACCCAGGGTCAGGATGACAAAGCCCGGCGGAATGACAAACTCTTGTTTCTTCCCGCATTTGCCACGCTTCGATGATTTATTTGAGCTTGGTGGCCGTGACCTCAAGCTGATACTGACGCTTGGAGTCGGGATCGTCCACGCTGCCGATCACAACCGGCTTGCCCACTCCGGTTACTGTGCTGGCGCTAATGAGCATCTTGCGAAGCAGCGGCCTGCTGCTGGTTTTCGCCTGTTCGGGATCTGCGAAGCTACTGATATCGCAATCTACGTCCAGTAGTAAACCGTTCTCCTGTTCCCTTATCCCGGCCGAGATGTCCGTTCCGACATTGATATATTCGATTTCTCCTGGCTTCATTTCGACTGGAACCCTTGTGCCAATTCTGATGTCCTTGGAGTTTTCGCTATGCGATAAACGGTAGCTATGGTCCTTCGGGTCCGCAGTATTCAGGTACATGGAGTACTGCCGCGTATTGAGTTTTTTCCCGCCTTCCAACTCGTTCAGGGAAAAGTCGAGGCGGTAAGCACTAACCGGCTTTTTTAGTTGTTCTTCCGGCTTCTTTGCTGACTCCTGCTCCTGCGCACCGCTGAACGGAACGCACCAGAAAAAGACTGCGATCAACAGCAGTTTGCCAAGCCTTGCAACCATCTGTCGGTTCATTTTGTTCTCCTTTATGGATTCTGCTCCTGTGAATTCTGTGGAACTTCTCTGTCTAAAGGCGCTTCCCTCTGCATCTCTTCCTCTTCCTGCGCCAACAGTCTGGTCTGCGCCCGAGCGATCATCGCGGCCTCGCGCGGAAATTGCTCAACGAATCGAGCCAGCATGATTTCCTGTTCGCTCAAAGGCCGTGGCGACGGGAACTGCTCCAGGTGGGGCGCTTGCGAAAGCTCGCGAGCGACGGACGGGCGAGAGCCAGCCCTGACCTTGCCGGAGGGACGCCCATCACTCCACGCGTGCGGACTGGCCTTCGCCAAGTCTTGCGAGGCCTTCCCTGAGACTTTCTCTGGGCTCTGGCGCGGCGCGGAGACCGCGGGGGCCTGGCTCTTGGCAGCCCATGTATCCGCGCGATGGTTCCACCCCAGAAACGCGACCGCGACGCTCAACAGCAACACGGCGCAAGCGATGGCAGCCGGCCACCAACGCCAGTTTCGCGATGCCACCCGCCTGCCCTCAGCCTGAGCTTCAGCCTGAATCCTGGCCAGAACCCGCTCTTCCAGCCCGGCCCGCGGCTCGACCGCCCCATACTGCTTGAGGGCGTTGTCGAGCAGATCGTCGATGTGCAAGTCAGCGATGAGTCGTTCCCGCTTTTCAGATTCCATATCTTCAACGCCCTTCCAGAAATCTTCCTTCCAGAACTTTGGAAAGTTTTTCCCGCAGGATCTGCCGTGCCCGGAACAGCCGCGACCGCACCGCCGCCTGGTTGATGCCCAGCACCTCCGCGACCTCGGCCGGCGACATTTCTTCGAGCGCCGAAAGGGTCAGCGGATCGCGCAGCTTGGCGGGTAAAGCCGCGATCAACTCTTCCACCTGTCCACTCATTTCCGCTCCGAGCAGCGCTTCGTCGGCCGCTCGCGCCTGGGAACGGACTTCCGGCGCCATACCCTCCAGATCCTGCAAACTGACCTTGCTCGCCTTGCCTTTCCGTTCCAGGGCGGCTCGAAACGCGATGCGAGCCAGCCAGGTGCGAGGATTGCGTACCCCCGCCAACTTTCTGCGATAACGCAGCACGCGCACGAATGTCTCTTGCGTGACATCCTCCGCGTCGTGATGATTCCGCAAAACCGAATACGCCACTCGATAAACAAGTCTCGCGTGCTCCCGGACGGCGCATTCGAGGTCGCTGTCGTTCTCAGCTACGCTTGTCGCTACGTCTGCCGGCACGTCTCTCGCTTCTCCGATCGCCTGTCCGGTCGCCACTCGCCGCCCCTCATACATCCAGATCGAACGGTCCGCCGATTTGTTCGGAAATCTTTTCAGGAACGGTCAGGAAGGGTATACCATGCGCGGTCGGCGGGAAACTGGAACGAAGAGTGAACTCTTATTCTGCCAATCCATATTCTGTCAATCCTACCGAAGCAAGCCTCCTGCCAAAAGGCGATCTGCCTTATTTTTCAGCTCGATACAAGAGAAATGGAGGGCTGAGACCGGAAATCTCGCGGGCGGTATCAGGGACCGGGCGCCTCCCCGATCCCAGGCTGGTTACCTCTGTAAGCACAGAATCTTCTAGCCATTTACCTTCGGATATGTACAATTTAGCTGCGTTTGATCTTTGCGGTTGTCAGCAGTACCCCGCTCTACAGCGTGACCTGCCTGCACTATCCTGCGAGTTCCAGCGCATACTTCAACCAAAGGAACACGGGCAACATCATGGAAACAGGAACAGTAAAGTGGTTTAACGACGCCAAGGGCTATGGTTTTATCAGCCGCCAGAATGGTGAGGACGTTTTCGTGCACTTCTCCGCCATCCAGGCAAACGGCTTTCGCAGCTTGCAGGAAGGTCAACAGGTTCAGTTCGACGTAGTCAAGGGCCCCAAGGGCTGGCAGGCGGAGAACGTCAAAGGCGTCTAAGCCACCACCAAAATTCGGAAAAG
>Ga0326727_10011476_pt1 | contig 20610 bp, 15 predicted proteins | sample MB2enrmetagenome_FD_207643 | JGI IMG/M metagenome (GOLD analysis project Ga0326727, IMG submission 207643) | Lab enriched peat soil microbial communities from McLean, Ithaca, NY, United States - MB29MY | ecosystem: Environmental > Terrestrial > Soil > Wetlands > Peat | place: USA: New York...
CGTTTTGTTCCGGCAATCTTGTTGGGTCCGCCACTTTACTTCCCTCCTACGTATTTCCTGTAATCCAGGCCTGCGCCCAGCGCGCGCGCCAGGCTCAGCTTGGCCACGTTGTACCGGTAAAGGCTGGTCACATATTGACCGTCGGCCTGGGCCACGGACTGTTGCGCCTGGCTGACGGCCAGGTTGTCGCTTACGCCGTTCGCGTAACGCTCTTGCGCTTCCTTGAGAGCTTCACTGGCGAGCGCCATGCTGGACTGCGCCACCTGAACCTGCTTTTGCGCGGCGTCGATATCGAGCAGGGCGTCGCGCACATCGGCCTCGACCTGCGCCTGCTTGTCGCTGAGCTGAGCCTTCGCGGTATCGAGTTGGGCCTGCGCCTCCTCGGCCTGGCCGCGCAGCGCAAATTCTTCGAAGACGGGCACGCTCAGGGTGGCCGTGGCGTCGACGGTGCCGTGCGAGTGGCCGAGCGTGGCGCCGATGTCGCCGTAATCGGCGTTGGCCGCGACGACCGGCAGCCGCGCCGCAGTGGCGGCTTTGCGCTGCTCGGCCGCGGCCGCGGTCACTTCCACCAGCGCCGCGAGATCCTTGCGATTCTCCCTGGCTTGCTTGATCAGCGCGTCCGCATCGAGCGCATCGAAGGGCGCGTAGGGCGCTTTGTCAGAGAGATTGAATCTTTGATCGAGGGGTAGGCCGATGGCGCGCGCCAGGGCCAGCTTGTCCTTTTCAAGAGCATTTTGGGCCGCGATCAACTGCTGCTCGAGCGACTGATAATCGACGCGGGCGCGCAGCTCGTCGAGCAGCGGCGCCGTGCCGGCCTCGTGATTGGCCACGGCCTGGTCGAGCGAAATCTTCGCCGTGGCCACCTGGGCCTCGACACTGGAGACTTCGGTTTCGTCGGCCAGCACCAGCAGATAGGCGTTGCCCACGGTGAGCACGACGAGGTCGCGCGCGTCTTCGGCAGACAACTGGGCGGCGGCAAAGTTGTGGCGCGCGGCCAGATAATTGCGCAGCGAGGCGACGTTGACGAGCGACCAGCTCATCGAGGCGCGAAGATCGGTATAGGCAAAGGGCCCGATGATGGTGGGAAAGCCGGGAATGCGCAGGCCCTCGGCGGGCAGATCGGTCTGCATCTCGGCTTCGCGAGCGTTGAAATCGACCGAGGGCAGCAGGGTTTGCAACTGGCTCAGGCGCTGGGCGCGCGCGCCGGCGGTTTGCGTGCCGCTCAAAATGATGCCGAGGTTGGCCTGCAAGCCGCGCTGGATGGCGTCATCGAGCGAGAGATCGATGCTTCCGGCCGAAGCCATGCCCTGAGGAACGCCGCCCTGGAAGTTCGCGGCCGAGGGCGGTCCGGGAACCGGCGAAGGCGGAATGAAGGCGGTTTGCGCGGAAGCCGGGCCGGCTTGGGCCCAGACCACAGCGGTCAACAATAGGCCTCCGGCCCAGGGACGAATTCTGCTTGGCATGGATTGCTTTGGCAATTTGAACCTTACTCAAAAACCACAGTTACGGCCGCCCAAAAATTGGCGCTACCCCTAATGGATGCTTCACGGTCGCGATGCGGTTCCTCAATCCAGTGTATCGAATTGGCCTTTTGTTTGGCTTGCGGGGCGGCTGGGGCGGGTTGGAATCCGGTCCGGGTTGGAATGCGGAAGGGGCCGGAATCCGATTCCCAATTGGAGTCGGTACGCGCCCGGATGGCGAAACGGCGAGCCGGCGGCGCAGCGAGGCTTGGATTTCATCGCTTCTTCACGTTCATACCCCTCACCGCCTGTCACTATGGTTTTGTAGGCGGCTTCCCCTTTTCCGCTCCCAGGGCAGATGTGCCAAAAGTGGTGCAGACGCTGTAGACTGCCATCACGGTTCCCAAGACCTGTGTGTCAGACCGTGGCAGAATTTACGAGGAGGCGGAAGGCCGCCCTTCAGGGGCTAAACCCCCACAATCCTTTTGCGTTTGCGGCACCCTTCGGCTTCCCTCAGGGCAGGCTGAAGTCGTGGCCTGATCCAGGGCAATACCCCGCTGCGTTTTTGAGCAAGCTTTGAAGCCGCGCCCCTTCAAAGCTGCATTCAACACAGACTGTTATGGCTAGAGGTCAAAAGAAAACCGGGCTTTTCAACGGCCGGGACTACTCCTGGATGCAGTTCAACGGGCGTGTGCTCGAAGAGGCCGAAGACGCGACGAACCCGCTGCTGGAGAGGGTGAAGTTCCTGGCCATCACCGGGTCGAATCTCGATGAATACGTGGAGATTCGCCAGGCCGGCCTGATGCAGCGCATTGAGGACGGCTACCGCGAGCCCGGCTACGACGGTCTGCGCCCCGCCGAATCGCTCACGGTGCTGACCGCCGAGATTCACAAGTTTGTGGCCGCGCAGTACCGCTGCTGGAACAAGCAACTGGCGCCGGAGCTGCGCAAGCAGGGCATCCGGCTGCTGACGTGGAACGAACTCGGCGAGGAGGCGGCGGAGTTTGCCCGCGGCTACTTCCAGCGCGAGGTGGATCCGCTGCTGACGCCGATTTCGATCGATCCCGCGCATCCCTTTCCGCGGGTGCTGAACAAGGCGCTTTGCCTGGCCTTGCTGCTCAGGCCCAAGCGCCGCAGCTCCGGGCCGCAGGTGCTGGGCGTGGTGACGGTGCCGCGCGCGTTGCCCAGGTTTGTGCGCCTGCCTTCGCATCACGGCCACCACGACTACGTGCTCTTGCAAGAGCTGATCGAGCAGCATCTGGCCGGCATGTACCGCGGCTACGCGGTGCTGGCTTCAGCGTCCTTCCGCGTGACGCGCAACTCGAACCTCTATTTTGAAGAAGAAGAAGCGCGGTCGCTGCTGGAGACGATCCGCGTGGAGCTGCATAACCGGCGCAAGGGCGATTCGGTGCGGCTGGAGATCGAGAACAACGCCGACCCGGAGATTGTGGAGCGGCTGCGGGTGAACTTCGAGCTCGACGAGGACCAGGTTTTTCGCGCTGAAGGCCCCATCAATCTGTCGCGGCTGATGTTTCTCTACGGCGACATCCAGCGGGCGGACCTCAAATTCCAGCCCTTCACGCCCAAGCCGCTTCTCCTCAGCCGGAAATCGACCGGCATCTTCGACGAGCTGCGGCATCGCGATATTCTGCTGCACCACCCCTACGACTCCTACGATCCGGTGGTCGAGTTTGTGCAGCGGGGCGCGCAGGACCCGGCCGTGGTGACCATGAAGCAGACGCTCTATCGCACCAGCAATGACTCGCCGATGTTCCAGGCGCTGACCGAAGCCGGCGCGAGCAAAGAGGCGACCGTGGTGGTGGAGCTGATGGCGCGCTTCGACGAGGCCTCGAACATTCGCTGGGCGCGCAGCATGGAGGACGCGGGCGTGCAGGTCTTCCACGGCGTGGTGGGACTGAAGACGCACTGCAAGCTGTCCATGCTGGTGCGCCACGACGAAGATGGCGTGACGCGGCGCTACTGCCATCTGGGCACGGGCAATTACAACCCCGACACGGCGCGTTTCTACACCGACCTGAGCTTGCTGACCAGCGATCCGCAGATTGCCGAGCGCGTGCACATGGTGTTCAACTACCTGACCGCGCACGCCGAGATCGACGACTATAACCCGCTGCTGGTGGCGCCGCTCACCATGGCGGAGAGCTTTCTGCGCCTGATCCGCCGCGAACAGGAACACGCGCATGCCGGGCGGCCGGCGCACATTGTGGCCAAGATAAACGCCCTGCTGGAGCCCTCGATCATTCAGGCGCTCTACCAGGCCTCGCAGGCCGGCGTGGAGATCGACCTGATCGTGCGCGGGCTGTCGATTCTGCGCCCCGGCGTGAAGGGCTTGTCGGAGCGCATCCGCGTGCGCTCGATCGTGGGCCGGTTCCTGGAGCACTCACGGATCTTCCACTTCGCCAACGGCGGCGACGACGAAATCTATCTGGGCTCGGCCGACTGGATGCCGCGCAATCTCTTCGAGCGCTGCGAGGTCGTCTTTCCGGTGCGCGACCCGGCGGTGATCGCGCGCATTCATAATGAGATATTGCCTGCCTATATGGCCGACACGGTGAAGGCGCGCCTTCAGCAGGCGGACGGCAGTTATCTGCGCGCCAGCAAGGCGATGAAAGGCGCAGCGCCGTTTTCCGCGCAGGATTTTCTGATTCGCCTGGCAGAGGGAAAGACGGAATTGGAGGCGATGCCCGCGGCAGGCGCCGTACGTGTGGCCAGATCCGCGCAAAAGACGGAGGCGGCCGCGGATTGATGCTCTGACCTCGTGATTTCGTAGTCGCTATCAGGTCGGTGCGGGTCAGGAGACCGGCGCTACATTTTGGCGGTTACGCAATCGCACTGACGCGGGATGATCCGAGGAGCACCGCTTTTCCACATTCGGGCACAGGACCTGCACCGGCTGCGCCCGAGGCCGCGTGCTTTAGGCTGGAGATCGGAATGAGTGTCTGTTCAATTTGCAATGGCGCGGGGCTGGTGCGCGTCGTGGACGCCCAAGGCAACTGGGCGAGCCGCCCATGCACGTGCCAGGAAGCCGAGCGCGAGCGGCGCCGCCTGAACGCGGCCGAGATTCCCGCGCGCTACCGCGACTGCACCCTCGATAGCTTCGAGATCTATCACGAATCCGACCGCTCGCTGGGCGAAGCATTGCTTACCGCGCGGCGCTTCGTCGACGAGTATCCGGCGGGAACCGCGGGCAAGGGACTGCTCTTCATCGGGCCAATGGGCGTGGGCAAGACCCACCTCGCCGTGGGCGTGTTGCAGCGCCTCACACGGGAACGCGGCGTGAAGGGGCTGTTCTGCGACTACCGCGAGCTGCTCAAGAGCATCCAGAACAGCTACAACCCCGAGGTAAGGACCACCGAGCTCGAGCTGTTGCAGCCGATCTTCTCGGCCGAGGTGCTTGTGCTGGACGATCTGGGCGCGCAAAAGCCCAATGAATGGGTGTGGGATACCGTGGCGCTGATCCTGAACACGCGCTACAACGACCGCCAGACGACGATCATCACCACAAATTACCAGGACTTGCCGGCGGGCGGCGGAAGCCAGAGCGACGCAGAACGCGCCGCGCGAGAACAGACCCTGGGCGACCGCATTGGCGACCGTATGCGCTCGCGGCTGGCCGAAATGTGCATCCGCGTGTGGATGAGCGGCAAGGATTGCCGCCAGTCGCCCATCAAGCGGGCGCGCTTCGGCTGAAGATTCCCCACAGGCTGCGGGAGGTCCTTTCTGGAGGAGCAGAATCGCCCGGGTTACCGGAACAGCCACAGGCTTGCCAGGAGCAAGAGCACGAACGCGATGGTCAGGCCCTGATAGGCGCGTTCGGCCCACACACTCGCCTTCGTTGTGTTGCGTGCGGCTTCGCGCGGTGTGTCTGCCAACGGCTGCGGGAGGGTGCGCATGGCTGGCCTGCCTTTCAACACCTTGCAGGAATGTGACGGAACTATCGGCTTCCTGGCCGTTCGTTGCCGTGCGCCGGAATCCTGACGGTCCCCGTCAGTAGCCTTCTTGTTTGTTTAGACGCTCACGCTTCTCTCGGGATGCCCCAAAAAGTTGGCAATTGGATGAAAGTCGCCGGCCCGGTCAGGCGGTGAGCCGGTCGAGGTGCGAGCGCGCGAGGTTGATGGGCAGTGCGCACGTAGTCGGTTAATTTGAAAGAAAGCTTCCCTCAGAGGCTGAAGCCCCAGCATATTCTCGGATCTTTTCGGCACGACTGAAGTCGTGCCCTTTCAAAACTGATTCAAACTGGCCCACTGCCCGCGCCGCATCGCGGCTCGCCAACGGGTGTACAATCTCGCTCGTGAGCTCAGGTCCGCAACTCGTTCGCCCGCCCGTCGCAGCCGAGCGCAACTGGCTTCCCGTGGCCGTGGCCGCGGCCATTGCGATCACGGTTGCGGCCGGGATCGTCTTCTTCTACGAGCATGGCAAAAGCGCGCCGAGGGTCACGCCGGTCTCCGCGGCCACCGATCCCTACGCCGCCCACCTTGACCTTGGCAAGCTGGCCATGAGCGAATCGGCCAGCCTGTCGGGCGGCAAGGTCACCTATCTCGACGGCCATATTACCAACCAGGGCAACCGCACCGTGACAGGAATTACCGTCCAGGTTCTTTTCCGCGATGCGGCGAACGAGATCGCGTGGAACGAGACCCAGCCGCTGCGCCTGATCCGCACCCGCGAACCGGAGGTCGATCTCGAGCCGGTCTCCGCGGCTCCGCTCAAGCCCGGCGATGCTGCGGATTTCCGCCTGGTCTTCGATACCGTTCCGGACCAATGGGACGGCGCATACCCCCAAGTCCGCATCCTCCACGTCGAAACCAGGTAGCCTTCCGTCCCTCTTTACCGGGTAGAAACTACGCGAACATGCAAAATTTACCTGCCTGACGCGGCGTTTTCCGGGCCGGATCGACCCGTCTCCCGTCCCATCTTTGCCGCGGAACCATTGCAAATTCAATACGATGCGGATTGCCCTTCGCGTCGCAGCGGCTTTGGCATGGGCCGTGCAATACGTCAGGGTGAGCAGACGAACACGCTCCACCGGCGTCACGTTTAAGAACAGCCGGGAGCACAAAAGGGGTAATATCCATGCAATCTCTGAGACTCATTTCATTTCCCCGCCATGCCGCAGTGCTTGTGCTGGCTTCGGCGACTGCATTTCCGGTTTGGGCGCAGCAGGCCCAGCCATCCGCAACAGCTTCCCAGAACGCACCTCCTTCGGCCGCGCAACAGCAGCCCTCCCCAGCGGCCGAAAAGCCGTTGACCGCGCCGAAGGAAGGTTTCTGGGGCCGCGTGAATCTCTTCGCCAGCAAGAAGTGGGTGAAGAAGCAAACCGACCCCCTCGACGACCGGCTCTCGGAGCTGGATGAGGTGAATGCCCGCAACGCGCGCGAGATCAGGGACGTGGATGCGCGTGCGCAGGCCGGAATCAGCAAGGCGCAGGCGCAAGCCGATGCGGCCAACCAAGCCGCAGACACGGCCAACCAGGAGGCGCTCAACGCCAACCATGTGGCGCAGGACGCATCGGGTCACGTGGACCGGCTGAACTCGAAGGTCAAGGGTCTGGACCAGTACCGGCAGGTTTCGGACCTCGACTTGCGGTTCCGCGCCGGGAGCCCGTTACTCACGGCCGAATCGCGCGCCAAGCTGGATGAGCTGGCCGCCGGCATCACCGGCCACGAAGGCTACATCCTGGAGATGGAAGCGCACTCGCCTGCCGCGGGCAGCGCCGGCATCCAGAGTTCCGAGCGCCTGGCCGAAGCGGTCGAGCGCTACTTAGTAACCGAACACCAGATTCCCGTCTACCGCATGCATTACGTGGCTCTGGGCAACGCCCAGGCGCCTGCGACCGGCGATGAAGAGCAAAAGCCGGAGCAGGTTCGGGTGAGCAACGTGCATTTGCGGCTGATGGAAAACAGTTTGGCGGCCAGGGCAGAAGCGTCCCCCCAGAGCGCTTCTGCCACAGGTGGCGCGGAGCAGCCGTAAACCCGGCTCATCCTCCCCCGAGGCTTTGCTCCGCGCCGACGGCACCCTGCCGTCTGGCCGCCAATCAAGCTCTCGCAACGCGAGAGAACCAAGGCAACTTGGCCCCCGTTTCGACGGGGGCCGTTTTTTTCTTGCGCCCCTCAACGCCGTGTCCCGTCGAGACGCGGCGTCAGCCGCAGCTAAAACCTGGGCCGCAACGGCGCTTACGGCTACGTGGGGGGTCGCTGCCGGTTTCTGCGCCGGAGCGCGGAGCGATTCTCCGATGAGCCCGCGAGCCCGATCGGGAAAGACGCATGCCGCGCTTCGAAGAGCAATCTATCTGCAGGAGAGGCACACGAGCAATGGCCGATTCGTGGTATGCGGGGACCACGGAAGTGGGGTCCGCCGAGGTTTGGCATGAGCTGTGCGCGTCGAGCATTTTCGAGTTACAGCAGGCAGCCTGTTTGTCCGTCGTAAGCGTTCACGGGAATCAATGCACCCTGAAACCGCGGCCGGCAACGAGCCGGCAAGCACGGAAGTGTGTCTTGCCTGCTTAGGCCGAGCGCATTGCGCGGCCCAGTTGAACTGATTTACCATGAATATCTGCCAGAAGCCGGAGCCGATCCCTGCCCTCAGGTACGCGCCCCCCGCGTGACCTTAGCATTTACTCGACATCCGAGGCATGAACCGTGGTTCGAACGCGGATAAGCGATTCGTTCCGGCTGGCGATGTGCATGAAAGGCGATTTTACCGTCGATGCAATCTGAGGAGAGAACTATGATGAGGCTTCGTTCCCCGTTCTTGCTGGTGAGTGCAGTTCTGTTGGTGGCTGGTTGCGGCGGCGGAGGGAGCGGCACTACCCAGAAGACGCAAACGACGCCGACCATCACGGCGTGGCCGGCGGCGAGCACGATCACGTACGGCCAGACGCTGGCGTTGTCGACGCTGACGGGCGGGACGGCTTCAGTGAGCGGGACATTTGCGTGGACGGCGGCCACGACGGCGCCCACCGCGGGGCAGCAGAACGAGAGCGTCATCTTCACGCCGTCGGATATCATCGACTACACCACGGTGATGGGATCGGTGACGGTGACGGTGGGCAAGGCGACGCCGACGGTTTCGGCGTGGCCGACGGCGAGCACGATCGCGTACGGCCAAACGCTGGCGTCGTCGACGCTGACGGGCGGGGCGGCTTCGGCGAACGGGACTGCGGTGACCGGGATCTTCGCATGGACTACGCCCACGACGGCGCCCCCATCGGGGACTGCGAGCGAGAGCGTGACCTTTACGCCCGCAGATGCCACCGATTACGCGACGGTGCCGGGATCGGTGAGCGTGACGGTGAGCGCGGCAACGCCGTCGGTTACGGCGTGGCCGGCGGCGGGCGGGATCACGTACGGCCAGACGCTGGCGTCGTCAACGCTCACGGGCGGAACAGCTTCGACGGCGGGAACGTTCGCGTGGACTACACCCGCGACGGCGCCCGCCCCTGGGACGCTGAGCGAGAGCGTGACCTTCACGCCGTCGAACTTGACAGACTACACGGTGGTGGTAGGCGCGACGACGGTGACGGTGAGCAAGGCGACGCCGACAGTTTCCGCGTGGCCGACGGCAAGCGCGATCACATTCGGCCAGACGCTGGCATCTTCGACGCTGTCTGGAGGCGCGGCTTCAGTGGCGGGAACGTTCGCCTGGACAACTCCGTCCACGGCGCCCAGTCAGGGAACGGAGAGCGAGAGCGTGACCTTTACGCCTTCCAATACCACGGACTACGCCACGGAAACGGGATCGGTGAGCGTGACCGTGAATCCGCCCGCTCCGACTCCGGTGACCGTGAACTTCGGCACCACGTATCAGACCATCCGCGGGTTTGGCGGGGCGTCGGTATGGCTCGGACAAATGCCCTCAGCAGTGGCCACGGCCCTGTTCGGCTCCGGTCCGAACGACCTGAATCTGAGCATTCTGCGCGTGCGCATCGGTCCCCAGGGCACGGCATCGGGTGGTGGCGCCTATGGGATGCCATATGAATACGGCGATTGGGACTACGAGCTGGCCAACGGCAAGGAAGCTGTCCTCAACAACCCGAATGCGATCGTCTTCGCAAGTCCGTGGACGCCGCCTGCCGCCTGGAAGCTGAATGGCAGTAGCAATGTCTCGGATGACGGCGAAACGTGGAATCAGTCATTCAACAGCTGCGGCGAAGGGACCGGTTACTGCGGCGGCTATCTGAATCCGTCGGACTATGCCAACTACGCCAACTACCTGGAGGATTTTGTTAAGTTTTTCAATACCCACGCGGGCTTCAATCTTTACGCGATCTCGATGCAGAACGAGCCGGAGGAAAACGTCACTTACGAATCGTGCGTCTGGACGCCCGAGGAGATGGATACCTGGGTAGCAAACAACGCTTCCACCATCACCTCGGACGCATACTCCACGAAACTCATTATGCCCGAGTCGGATGTCTTCAACCCGGTCGATGCCGCGACGACTCTCAACGACCCGAGTGCGGAGGGTCTTGTCAGCATCATTGGCGGCCACATCTATGGAGGCTCGCCTTCCGCCCCGTACTCCATTCCTGCGGGGGACAGCCCGAAACAAGTCTGGATGACCGAGTTCGGCCCCTTGAGCACAGCGCAACTGACGTTCGCTGAAGCCTTGTCGCCCTATGGCATATCGATCCATGACTCTCTGGTCAACGGCCAATATAGCGCTTATGTCTGGTGGGGAGCATTCGGCAACTCGACCGGCAGTTGTGCAACCGCCGCCGGCACCTGCGGCTTTGTCGACAACAGCGGAAGTTTGATGGCGATGGGCGAGATCATGGGCCAGTACTCCAAGTTCATCCAGCCCGGATATGTGCGCGCGTCGGCGACCGCAACCCCGGTCAGCGGTGTCTATGTTTCGGCCTACACGGGAACCGTGAGCGGCACCCAGCACTACGTGATCGTGGCCATCAACACCAATACGACCACGGAGAGTTTCGCGTTCACGCTGGAAAATGGGAGCAGCGTGACCTCGTTGACGCCAACCCAGAGCACGTCGGCTGCAGGGCTGGTGCAGCAAACCGCTGTCCCCGTAACGAGCGGACAGTTCAACTACACGCTTCCCGCGCAAAGCATCACTACGTTGGTGCAGTAATGGATCTCTGCCCCGGCGGGAGAGGCTGCGGGCAGGATTCGGATTGGGGAAGCCGTCCTCGCGCACGATCGGGGGCGGCTTCTTTGCTTTTGCGCGGCAGTGCGGCGCTCGCTGCGATTTACAATAGATTCGCCACAAACCTCAAAGAAGTTCCGCTACGGAACGAAATCAAGTGAATGCCTGTGAAAACCATGCCATTCCGCCCTGCCGTCACGCTGATCCTGGCGCTCTTTGCTCTCCCCGCTTGCCCACAGGCGCGCCTCCCCAACGTGCTCTCGAGCCACATGGTGGTGCAACGCAACCAGCCCATTCATCTGTGGGGGTGGGCCAGTCCCGGCGAGAGCGTCGCGATTGACTTCCACGGCGTTCGTGCATCCGGAACGGCGGATGATCTTGGCCACTGGAGCCTTTATTTGCCGCCGGAGCCGGCGGGAGGCCCCTACACGCTCACGGTTTCCGCCTCCAATGCCATCAACCTCACCGACATTCTGGTCGGCGATCTCTGGTTTGCCTCCGGGCAATCGAACATGGAGCTGCCGCTCATCGGCTTCCCAGGGAACGCAACTGTCGACAACGGCCCCGCCGAGATCCGCAACGCGACGCATCCCGAGATCCGTCTGCTGCATATCAAGGAGAAGTCTTCGTACTATCCTCTTGACGACATCGATAGCAACTGGACGCTGTGCACTCCGGAGACGGCCTCAACCTTTTCCGCGGCGGCCTATTTCTTCGGGCGTGAGATTGCGGAAAAGGAGCACGTTCCGGTGGGTCTGATCGATTCCACCTGGGGCGGCACCGTTGCCGAAGCCTGGGTCTCGCTCGACACGATCTCCTCCGACGCATCGCTGATGCCGCTGTTTGCCTCCTGGGCCGCGATGACCGACAGAGTTGCGGACATGCCTGCGGTCGAGGCTGAAGAAAAGCGCGAGGATGCCGCTGCACTCGCTGCGAACCAGACGCCACCGAAGCATCCCTGGCATCCCAATCCGCTCTCATGGGAGCCGGCGGGGCTCTACAACGCCATGGTGAATCCGTTCACGCAATTCCCCATTCGCGGAGTCATCTGGTACCAGGGCGAGTCGAATAGCCGCGTCGAACGCGCGGCCCTCTATCAGCGCATCTTCCCGGCTCTGATTGCGGATTGGCGCCGGCATTGGAACCAAGGCAACTTCCCTTTCCTCTTCGTCCAGATCTCGAGCTTCACGTCAGGGCCGGCTGAAAATTGGGCGGTGATCCGGGAGGCGCAACGCCGGACCCTGTCGGTTTCGAATACCGCCATGGCGGTCACCATCGACATCGGCAATCCCGATAACGTGCATCCCGCGGACAAGCAGGACGTGGGCCATCGGCTGGCTCTGGCGGCGCGCGCACTCTCCTACGGCGAACCCATCGAGTACTCCGGGCCGCTTTATCGCCAGGCCAGCATGGAAGGCGGCGCGATGCGCGTGGAATTCGATCATGGCGAAAGCGGACTGGTGGCGAAGGGCGGCGCGCTCAACGGCTTCGAGATCGCCGGGGAGGATGGCAAATTCGTGCCCGCCACGGCGACCATCGACGGCAACAGCGTGACGGTTTCTGCCACGACCGTGCCCAATCCAAAATACGTTCGCTACGGCTGGCAAAACGCGCCCACCGTGAATCTGTTCAACGGCGATGGTTTGCCCGCTTCGCCGTTTACATCGGAAGAGACGATTCCGGCGCCGTAGCGCACATTTCTCGCACGCGGAGAGAAATCTGTAGCGCCGGTCTCCAGACCGGCTGTAGCGGGGGTCTCCAGACCCCCGCAGCGGCGAAACGCACCAACCCCCTCCACATCAACAGGAGATTTGCTCGAATGCGTCCCTCGTCACCGGACGGACGACGCCGTGACAACTGTTTCCGTAACGGGTGCGGATATCGACTGCTCATCGACTCGAAACGGCTTACGGAATGTGAGGGCGTAGAATCTGTTCTTTCCCACGACGTTCAGGATCTCAAGATGCGTTTCGAGCATTTCGGCGGGCACCAGGTCAACCGGAGCTGTAACCGCCTGCTTGCGATTCCTGTAATAGCTGCTGGTGACGGGGCCGCGTTCAAAGGCGGCCTTCACGTGCTCCTCGGTTTCGTCGGCAATCAGAATGCGGCTTCCCGGCCTGGCCACGCGAATCATCTCGCGAATGGCCTTGGCGCGGTCGTTGAAGAAGTTGATTCCCCCTACATGGAAGACCACATCGAAACTGGAATCGGCAAAGGGCAGAGATTCCGCGTTGCCGAGAAAGAGATCGGCCGAGAGCTGCCAGCGGCGTAGATTGGTCTGGCAATTGATCAGCATCTCCGGCGAGAGATCGATGCCGGTGAGCGATACGCCGCGAGGCAGGTACTTGAAGTTCAGGCCGGTGCCGACGGAGGTCTCGAGAACCGAATCTCCCGGCTTTACCTCAAGCAGGCCGAGGTAGCTCATGACGTACGCATCGCGGACGAAGCCGGCGAGAGCGCACGCCACGCGCTGGGTGTCGTCGTAGAATCCGCCGATGAATTCGTAGAGGTGGTTGTACTTCTCGTTGGCCCCGGTCAGGTCCTCCGGACGGCGCATGTCAGGCATCCCATGGCGGACGGGATAACGCTCACCGTCGGCACTGGCCAGAGCCTGACCATGCTCGCCCCTCACAAGCTGCAAAGGTTCGCCGGTAGCTGGACTTTGCAGGATGGCCAGTGTCTCCGGACGGCACTGCCAGTCTTGCGCCTTGCATGCGGCCACGATTGCCCAGAGAAGGAAACCGGCGGCAGCTGCGAAACAAAGCCAGTTGAAGACGGAGTGAAGGACGGGAATCAGACCCGGAAGGCTCGCAATCGGGCTGAGCTTCTCGAACAGACCAGCGAGAACGCAAACCGCAGTGAAGGTCGTTACCCCAACCCGAATCGCCTCGGTGCGAAACTCCAGATTCCAGGCCCAGACAAGCGTAGCTGCAAACCAGCAAACAAAGAAGACCGGCACGCCCGCGCCAAGAATGGCAGAGAGTTGCGGGAGCGGAGGGATGGTGCTTTCACGATAGGGAGCGGCAATGCTCGCTGGAAGCAATGTAGCCTGCAACGCCGCAAAGAGGACTGCGCCAACCGGGAGCGGGAAGGTGGAAAGGAATCCCGGCAAGCGCGGACTGGTTGCGCGATGCAGCGTGAAGGGCAGAATGCCAAGCACCATCGCGAGCAGGGCCCAGCCGGCGTAAGCGAGCACCGCTTTGGCGCCGCCATGCGGCAGGCTGCGCCCCAGATGCGGCAGGCCGAAGAGCACAGCGAAGCCCAGCATCCAGAGGAATCCGCGGCGCAGCCTTTGTGTGCCCACAAACCATGCGCTTGCGATGGGACCGGTGAAAGCGCCGATGCGCGCGATGAAGAAACCCAGAATGAAGAGGCCGGCAACGATCCAGGCAGCAATCTGCCTGATATGCAAGCGGGAATTCGAGTTCATCTTGAAACCCTCCGTGGAGGTGGTGCGAATCAATGTTTTCCGCCGCGGTGTTTGCGCGATGACGCGGTTTTGCGCGCGGCGCGTTTCTTCGGCACACGAGCGCCCGGCGCGGTTGACGGCTCGGCAGCGGCAAGCTCGGCTCGCGCTGATTCGCCCCACGCGAGCGCGGCAGTGGTAAGGGCCTTGCCGAAGCCGAGCGTGAGGAGCCAATAGGGCAGATGAGGGTTGGGCGGCTGATCGGCGGGCACTGATGCCTCAATCTTTTTCAGGGCTTCGAGCATGCGCCGATTGCGCTCCTCAAAATCCCGGAGGTGCGCGGCGGCCACGCCGGGCGCGGCCTCGCGGGCAAAGAACAGCTTGAGCAGGAATTCGTTCCGGGGCGGTTCATCGCGGAAAGGAACTGCCAGCCATTCGCGCAGACAGCGTCGGCCCGCTTCGGTCAGAACATACGCCTGGCGTGATTTGCGTCCCCTCGATCCCTTGGCAGACGGCGTGATCAGCCCTTCGCGGGTGAGGAGTTTGAGCGCCGGGTAGATTTGCCCGTAGCTCTCACCCCAGAAGTATCCGATGGATCCCTGGACGGCTTTGCGCATGTCGTACCCGGAGTGGCCGGGCTCAATGGAAAGCAGGCCCAGGATCACGTAGCTCGTCGCATTGTGCTTCATATATCTTCACGATATATCTCGTTGATATATCTGTCAAGTGGAAAAATGCGGGCCATCGGCTGGCGAAGGAATGCTTGCCACACGATTCACGGATTCGGCCTGGTCCTCGAGGAGGGCCACACGTTCGATTGAGGTAATAAGCGGAAACAGCTTTTAAGGAATCTCGATCCTTATCGCGCTCCGGCTCGAGTTTCCAGCCTGCGGATGGACTTGATCATCTCGGCGAGCGCGGTTTTGCCGATCTCGCTCTCGAACTCCTTTTGCATGGAGTCGAGGGTGGCGATGACGCGCAGGGCGCATCGCTTGCCCTGTGGCTTGAGCGCGAGAAGGTAGGCGCGCGCGTCTTCGGGATCGATCTTGCGCAGGAGCAACCCCTTCGCCTCCAGCGACGAGATGCAGTGGCTCAGGTTGCCGCGGGTGGTCGAGAAGGTTTCCGCCAATTGCGAGGGCTTGACCTGGCGCGGCGCCTCGAAGAAGAGCGCGGCCAGCACCAATGCCTCGAGAAATCCGAGATGGTCTGCGGCAAGCGCCCGCGAGGCGAGCGACTCGAAGCGTCGCGCCGCGCGGTTCACGGCGAACATGGGACTTTCCCTTAAGAAAGCGTCGATGCGCATCGTTTCAGAAATATAGTTTAGCACTTCAATTATTCGAGTTGATACAAAACCATCGTTGAAGAAGCCGCGCCGGGAAGCGATCATGATGGAGATGCGCCTATTTCGACTGCCCTCGAACGTCCGATTCCTGCTCATGGCCGCCCTGTTGCGCGCGGCTTGCGCGCAGGACGCCGGCCCTTCGCCGAAGACGCCTGTGAAAGGTCCGGAAGAGACCATGGTTGTGCTCGGCTCGGCCACGCCCGTGCCGCTGGCCGAGTCGCAACGCTCGGTCGAGATTCTGCCGGTGCACGGGCAGTCGCTTGCGGCCGGGTCGGCGCAGGACATTCTGCGCGAAGACTCGTCGGTTTTCCTTGAAGAGCGCGGCGCAGGCGGCGGCCAGGCCGACATCGTGATGCGCGGGGGCAGCTTCGAGCAGACGCTGGTGCTGCTCAACGGTTTCCGCATCAACGACGCGCAAACCTCGCACCACAATCTCGATTTGCCCGTGCCTCTCGACGCTATCGATTCCATTCAGGCGCTGGCGGGCGCCGGATCGACGCTGCATGGAGTCGACGCGCTGAGCGGAGTGGTGGATTTCCTGACCGCGGCGCCCGATCACGAATCGCTGTTGCTGCGCGCGGGCGAGGGCAGCTTCGAGTCGAACGAAGAAACGCTGCTCGGCGGGGCGACGCGCGGCAAGTGGAGCGGACGCATGACGGCGGAGCGCGACTTCTCCACGGGATTCATGGCCGATCGCGATTACCGCAACGAAGACGCCTCCGGCGAAAGCTGGCTCGGTTCGCGGCTCGGCGTCACAGACCTGCTTGTTGCCGCAAGCGATCGCTCCTTTGGCGCCAACCAGTTTTACGGTCCCTATAACTCGTGGGAGCGGACCAAGGGCTGGTTCGCTGCGGCGCGGCAGGAGCTGGGCAGTCACACCGTCGCGGCCTTTGGGGTTCGCCGCCACAGCGATGAGTTTGTGCTCTTGCGCAACGACCCCGCAATCTACGAGAACAACCACGTCGACGATTCGTGGCAAGCGTCGCTGCGCGAGACGCTCGCGGTGCGCAAGGATTCGGCGCTGCTGATGGGCCTTGAGGCCGACGGCGACAGTATCAATAGTTACAATTCCTCCGGCGGCGTGCGCACGTTCGCGCTCGGCATTCATGCGCGCAATCGCGGCGCAGGCTACGTGGACCTGGACCTGCGGCCGGCAAAGCAGCGCTGGAGCCTATCGGTGGGCGCACGCGAGGAGATTTTCTCTGGTGGAGCGCAGGCCGTATTTTCGCCGGAGCTGGCCGGCTCGCTGCGCGTGGCGAAGAGTGTGAAGCTGCGAGCGAGCGGCGGCTACGGATTCCGGATTCCGACCTACACCGATCTCTACTACTCCGATCCTTCGACACTCGGCAACCCCAACCTCAAGCCGGAGTCGGCCTGGTCGAGCGATGCCGGCGCGGATTGGGCGCCGTCGACAAAGCTCACACTCTCAGCCACCGGATTCTATTCGCAGCAGCACGACACGATCGACTACGTGAAGAGCGCGACGTTTCCGAATCCGTATCTTCCCGCGTCGTGCGTAACGGCGAACACCTGGTGTGCCGATAATCTGAGCGGCCTTCGTTTTGCTGGTGTCGAAACCAGGCTCACATGGATTCCTAAGAAGTCGCAAAGCGTGCGCATCGCGTGGACCGGTTTGCACGGAGCGCAAGGCGTCTTGCACGGGCTGGAGTCGGAGTACGTGTTCAACTACCCGGTCGAGAATATTCATGCCTCGTGGAGCTGCGCACTGGGCCGCGATTTTGTTCTGACCAACGCCGTCGAAGTTGCCCAGCGCTATCGGCAGACGGTTTATCCGGTGTGGAATGCGACGCTCACACACGACACAGGCAGACTGCGGCCGTATCTGCGGCTCACGAATCTGAGCAACACCGGCTACCAGGAGATTGCGGGCGTCAACATGCCGCCGCGCGCGATCGTGGGCGGGGTTGCGCTGCAACTGGGGCGATAAACCAGCCGCCGCGGAAAATCTCTTGCGCCGCAGGCATGGAATTCTGCTATCTTTTATCTCGTACCTCGGCAGCCCGCGCGCAACACCAATCAGCGGGCTCTACCTGCATTCTCCTGCTCATGAGGGATTGTGGATGGAGGCGTTCAGGAGCACATCGGGAAGGTGTGCCTGCGCACCGCATTCGCATCGCCTTCCCTCGACACCAAACAATCCAACGCACAGGAGATCAATGATGAGTCAGACAGAAAACCACCACAAGATCAATTACGTTGAGTTCGCCGCGACCGACGTGGCGCGCGCCAAACAGTTTTATGCGACCGTTTTCGGCTGGGAGTTCAAGGACTGGGGACCTGAGTATATCGACTTCGCCCCCGAAAGCGGAGGCATCGCTGGAGGCTTTCGCCTGAGCAAGCCAGAGGAGACCAGCGGCAGCGCCGCGCCACTGATTGTGCTCTATTCCAAAGACCTGAAAACCACGGAAGCGGCCATTCTCGCGGCAGGCGGGGCGATTGTTGTGCCCACCTTCGAGTTCCCCGGCGGACGGCGCTTTCACTTCTCCGACGGCCTGGGAAATGTGTTGGCCGTGTGGTCGGAGTAACGCAGCAACTCTCCGCCCTTGCCGGAAAAACAAAGATCCCGACAAGGGCGGCGCGCCTTGGTTTCATTGACCTGCAGGATCTTTAAGAGCGCCTCAGTTCACGCGCGGCGGCAGCTGGAGCGGCTTGCGCGGCCCCAGCTCTTCTCGAAGCAACGTCAATCCCAGAAGCCAGCGCTCGAAGCCGTCGGAAAGACGCGCGAACATGGGCGCTTCTTTTTCGTACTCGAAGAGATTGAACTGGCTGACGATGAAGTAGCTCTCTTTGCCCGCGCGGATGAGCTCGGCAAGGCTCGGGGTACGATGGCGCAGGCGGCGCTTCGATTCCGCGGCCTCAGGGTACATGCCGGCCACGAACAAGGCGTAGTCGCCGATGTGTTTACGCAGAGCGCGCTCGCGATCGAAGGATGGCGCAGTGCCGTTCACCGGGTCGGCGGCGCGCTCCATCTCCTCCAGCCGATCGATCGGCTGGCCCGAATCATCGCGCATGCAGTAGAGATTGCCGGCGTCGGAGAACTCGCACAGCAAGCGCGCCACGTAGCCGGTCACGTCGGGATCGTGAAGGCCCAGCTTGCCCTCGTAGCTTTTGCGGACCGCCTGGTGAAAGAAGGGTTCGAGCGGATGCGTCTGCTGCATACACACCTCCCGTGCGAAATCGTAAAGATTCTTCCGTGCTTTCCAACTGCGGCTGCGCGCGATGAGCCAGGTTTGCTCAAGGACCCGGCTATTCCTGGTCGTGCCGCGCGAGAAAGTTGCCGCCGCGGCCCGATTTACTCGACTGTAACACTGAACATACCGGAAGAGTTGTGTTTGGCAAGAGAGCAGGACGAACTTTGTTGGCAGACGCGTGGTTCGACTGCAAATACCGCGTGGCTTTGTGCGGCCGATTTCAGGCGCGCGACAATAAGCCAGTCCTGCAGGCTGCCTCTTTTCGTGGATGAGACCTTCGTCGGTCTGAAGAGGTTGCGCTTATACGGTCGCGGGCGTGCGCGATTCGAGTTCGGCCAGCCGCTTGGCCAAAAGCGTCTCCAGCTTGACGAGCGCGGCCGAGAAGCCCTCAATGCCTTCCTTGAGCTTGTCGTTGGCCATGCGATCGGCGGCGTGCATGCGGTCGAAGGTCGCCTTGTCGACATTGATTCTTTCAATCTGCAGGTTCCCGGCGGCTTCCGGCGAGAGCTTGCGCGGCAATTCACCCTGCGCGGCTTCGAGTTCGGCCAGCAGTTGCGGCGAGATGGTGAGCAGGTCGCAACCGGCCAGCTCCGCGATCTCTCCGAGGTTGCGAAAACTCGCGCCCATCACCACGGTCTTGTAGCCGAATTTCTTGAAGTAGTTGTAGATGCGCGTCACCGACTGCACGCCGGGATCGTCGGCGCCGTGGTAGTCCTTGCCGGTGTCTTTCTTGTACCAGTCGAGGATGCGGCCCACGAAGGGCGAGATGAGCGTCGCGCCCGCGTCGGCGGCGGCGATGGCCTGGTGCAGGCCGAAGAGCAGCGTCATATTGCAGTGAATGCCTTCCTTTTCGAGAACATCGGCCGCGCGAATACCCTCCCAGGTCGACGCGAGCTTGATGAGCACACGATCCTTGCCGATGCCTTCCTTGGCGTACATGTCGATAATGTTGCGTGCCATGTCGATGGACTTCTCGGTGTCATACGAGAGGCGCGCGTCAACTTCGGTCGAAACGCGGCCCGGAATGATGGCCAGAATTTTTTTGCCGAAGGCCACGGCCAGCCGCTTGAACGCGAGGTTGGCCACGTCCTTGTCGCTCGCGCCGTCGCCCAGTTCCTTGTGCGCGTCCGTCAGCACGCCGTCCACAATGGGCTGATACTGCGGCATCTGCGCGGCGGCCGTAATCAGCGAGGGGTTGGTGGTGGCGTCCTGGGGGTGGAACTGTTCCATCGCTTCCATATCGCCGGTATCGGCAACCACCACGGTGTATTGGCGAAGCTGTTCGAGCAGATTCTGCGGCATGACTCCTCCTGATGGGGACGGCGGGGATCCTACGGCACCAGTGTACCTCTTCTTTTGATGCGGCAGGTTAAGGCCGGTTGCATTCAGGCGCCTCAATCTTAAACGGTCTCGGCTTCCACGGTATTCGTGAGCACGCCGAGACCATCGATGGAAACCTCCACGCGGTCGCCGGGCTTGAGCGGCCCCACGCCGGAGGGAGTTCCGGTGAGGATGAGATCGCCCGGCTCCAGCGTGAAAACCGCCGAAATGTAGCGGAGCAGAACCGGCGCCGGAAAGATCATGTCGCGCGTGGAAGCCTGCTGGCGCAACTCGCCGTTGACGCGCGTCTCGATGGTGACGCCGCTCTCGATGTCCAGCTCGTCGCTCACGAACGGGCCGACGGGGCAAAAGGTGTCGAAGCCCTTGGCGCGCGCCCACTGGCCGTCTTTCTTCTGGAAGTCGCGGGCGGAGATGTCGTTGGCCAAAGTGAAACCGCGCACGACTTCGCGCCAATCGTCTTCGGGCTTGAGGTTGCGCGTGCGCCGGCCAATCACAATGGCCAGCTCGCCTTCGAAGTCCACGCGCTCGGAAACCGCAGGGAGCACGATGGCGCCGCCCGGCCGCAGCCGCGACGACGGCGGCTTGAAGAAGAGCAGCGGCTCAGTGGGCATCTCGTTGCCCAGCTCCCGCACGTGCTCGCGGTAGTTGTGGCCCACGCAAACGATCTTCGACGGCGTGACCGGCGTCAGCAGTTCCGCCGCGCTCAGTGGGATCGGTTGGAAG